>Ga0268356_10814_pt1 | contig 13882 bp, 9 predicted proteins | sample BioMet10_FD_194415 | JGI IMG/M metagenome (GOLD analysis project Ga0268356, IMG submission 194415) | Sewage microbial communities from Oakland, California, United States - Biofuel 10 (PacBio Assembly) | ecosystem: Engineered > Wastewater > Sewage > Unclassified | place: USA: California | collected...
AAATATTTTTGGTATAATCATGTATCATATTGCCATTATAATCATATCCATAGGATGGGTAGGTGGTTCCATTATAATCTGTTACATTTGCCACATCTCCTATTGGATCGGTAATATTTGATATTTTATTTCCATCATTGTAATAATGATAGGTGAGCTCATCTATTTTTTGCTGGTTGGCAGCATAGCGGTTCAAGGTAAGGATATTGCCGTTGGCATCGTAAGTAAATTGTTCGGAAAAAGAGTTATCGTATGTCCAGCTTCCGCCGTTGCTTTTTTGTGCAAACAATGCATTATTTAAACGGTTGGCTGCCGGGACTGTATGGCCGTTCAACATTCCGGCTGCTTTTAGTATGGCGTTGTGTTTGTCCTGGTTCTCTTTGTGCATGATAAAATCAATAACATCAAGGTTTTTGTTCCCGCCATTGCGGGACAGGCTATGGGACAATTGGAACTAAAACAATATGCCGTTTGCGTTTTGTAGTAAAGCTGCATACTGGGCGTTTTGTCCTCGTGAAACTGACAGCACAAGCGGTTCTGCTTGTCGGGTTTAAGGCCGTAATACTGCAACACCGTTGCCATTGATAGCCGTTGTTTTATCTCGCTTATTTCCATAGTCAAACTATTTTTTGATTAAAAAAGCAATCGTACAAAAATAAATACAGTTGATTAATTAATCAAATACATTTTGAACTAATTTTAAATATATTGCCTAAAGCGGCATTAATATTTAAATTTGTTGCTTAGATAGTAAATTATAAAACAATGAACATCGGCGACAACATAAAACGGGTTAGGGAAGCTAAGAACCTTACACAAAAAGAGGTAATTATGGCCATTGACATGGGAGCGGCCATGTATTCCCGGATTGAAAGCGGTAAAACCGAACCGTCTTTAACTACACTGGAAAAGATTGCTAAAGCTCTGGGGGTTTCGCTTGTGGAGCTCATCCAGTCCGATGAGAGCCTGAGCGATGTAAATTCCGTGGATAAATCGTTGATGGAAAAACTATACGGCTCATGGAAGCCCTGAGCGATGAAGAGCGCAAAACCATTTACACCATGCTGGACGCCTTCATCGGCAAGAAAAAACTAAAGGACGCCCTTGTGAACGTCCTTCATGATGTGCATTAGGTTTTTGTATATTACTCGATAAGAATTTGTTCTACAACTATATCCTCAGGAATAGTTTCAAATTTTACATTACCAACGCCTAAATTTTGGTTATTGCTGATATTGAAAAAGCAAGTGACTTGATTATCGTTTTTAACTTTCAAACCAAAATAGCCATCTGGGTATGAAGGGATTGTTTGCGATAAATCGGACTTGACATCAATAAATTTAGCTCCTATTTTTAAGCCTTTCATTCCAACAATATCGCTACTAAGCACGGTAATTCGTTTTACAATACTCGTATTTTTCCCAATTCGTTTCAACAAAAAGCAAAACAACTGATTTGTTATAAAAGACCACTCCTTTCCATTGAGCTTCATCTTCTGATTCAAAAACAGTGTCTTTTAAACTAATCCCCATCGGATATCGAAAACTCTTGATTTCATTAATATTCCTGTTTAATAAAAGTTTCAAAGTATCAAGATTGTATACATTTAAAACAGAGCCAGCTTCATCCTGTGCAGTGATTTTGTTTTTTGGCGTACTATTTGAACAGCCTATACATGCTATAAGAAGCCATAACAAAGTGATTGCCTTCATTTTACTGTAACTTTTATATTGGGATTTTGTTGAAGCCATGATGCAATAAGAGCCCATGGATTACTTACTCGGGTATTATCCTGTGCTGCTGTATATTGCTCCGGCTTAAACGGTTCGTTTGCTTTGGCTTCTTTAACATTTTTTAATTTTTGATAATCGCCACCATAGGTTGTAAAAAACTCTTCATTTGTTACTGAACCATAGTTTTGATTCTCAGGGTCTATTCGATTGCCTTCACTGTCTTTTGCATCGATATGAAGGTGTGCGTTTGTGGTTCCGCTCTTTCCAGTCTCGCCTAATATCTGACCTTCATATACAGTGCTGCCAACTTCAATGCCATTTGCTGTAGAATTTATATGCCTAAAAGTAACTTTATCACCATTGCCATATTCAACAGTAATATAATTTCCCCCTTTTTTGCTGCTCCCCATACCAACGACTTTACCATCTCCTAATGAATAAAACGAATTTCCTACTGAGGCTCTATAATCAATTCCACAATGAGGATTAGAAGCTCCTGGCGGTCTATTTCTATCCAAATAGGTAGATGTCCTAACTACTGTGTTTGTTAAACCATACCCACCGCCTGCAACATCTCTTTTATTTACTGCACTTGTTCCCTTAACTGGCCATTCGATAAGGCCATTTATATCAATATATCTTAATGGATTGTTAAACGCATATCGATAAGGTGTCCAGTTTGGCATTTTCTCAGCCATTGGGTCAACCGTACTCCATCTTCCAATCACCGGGTCATAGAACCGTGCCCCGTAATCGTACCAGTTAAGGTTATAATCTTCCTGCAATTCCTTGCCATTATACAGGTAATTATTCTTTAAATCTGCACCGGAGGTATAGCCCAGGGCTTCTAATTGCATGCCAAAGGGGTAATAATGCTGGTATTCCATTACCTGCGGCAGGCCGGGGGCAGCAGCGGCATAGGTGGCACGGGTGTTGCCAAGGTGGTCTTTCATAAAGTACTCGTAGCGGTAAGTGTTGCCGGTAGGTACTAAGCGTCCTTCGGAAGTAAGGATATATTGCAGGTTTTTATCCCAGTCGTATACAAAATTACCTAAGTAATATGATGAACCACCAAGGATGGCATTATTGGCCATTACCTTTTTTGCTAATTTTACGCCGGTAGCATCGTAGATATATTGTATCTTGTTATTTGATCCAAAGTCAATTAGTTCCGGTTTGTTCAGGTGGTTATAATAAATGCCAACTATGCCTTTATCTCCGTCATGTGTTATATTGCCGTTAAGGTCGTAAAAATAGCTTTGTGTTGTGGAATTATTGCCGGCATAATCAACTACATCAGGCACATCGCCCATAGCATCTGTTACATAACTTATCTGGTTGCCATTGCTTAGATAATTGTAATTTAACTGGTCAATTTTCACTTCGTTGTCGGCATAGCGGTTTAAGGTAAGGATATTGCCGTTGGCATCGTAAGTAAGGTTTTCGGTAAAGGAATTACCTCCCTGCCAAATGCCATTGCCGTCCTTTTTCCAGAAAGCGGAAGTACATAAGCGGTTTGCCTGGTCGTAACCATAGGTGTACGCATATATATCGGGGGTGTATTGCGAAGTAAAGGTTACCGCCGAAATATTGCCGTTGTATAGAGGGGTGCCTCCATAACCCGGCCCGCTGCTGTTATAATACAATTCCATAGCAAACAAGTCATTATCAAAGGATAGGTTCTCCGGGTTGTTGATCCGGGTAAGCCATCCACGGATGTTGTAAAGATAATCGGTTTTTTGCAAACAAGTACCAAAAGTTTCGCCGGTTTTTTCGGAATGTGTTTTTTTTGTTTGCAGGTTTCCTAAGGCATCGTAGGTATTGGCGGCAAGCAGCACATCCACCTGCCCGGGTATCTGCATGGTATGGCGAAGAAGCCGGCCCATATGGTCGTAATCAAATACTTCGGTATATTCTATGGTATTATCAAACGCGGTATGCTTGGTTTTTTGCTGCAGCAACCTGCCGGTAAAGGAATACTGGCTGGTAACAACATCCTTTCCATCCACATCCGCATTATCGCCTACGGTTTGCAAGGTGCGGTACTTGCTGTCGTAATAGGGAACTTCGAGCATCCAGTCACGCATATCATCTTCGGGATTCAATATACGGGTCTTGGTGCCGGTAAGCATGCCTTTTACATTTCCCATTACCTCTGTTGATGCAACCAAACCACCATTGTTAGTATCGAAAGTATATTCGGAAGGGAAAATGGTATATTTATCATAATAGTTTATGGTAAGTAAATTCAGAGTACCGCCGAGGGCTGTTAGCACATTATGAGTATACCCATGATTAACGTTATAATTGGTAGTGATATTTTCACTAATCGTAGTAGAAACGGCAGAATTATAAAAATTATTCATTTCTTCCCTGTTTAAAGCCAATGTACCAGCGAGGGTATAAATTCCAGTCATTACCGGGCGGTTAAGATTATCGTAACAGGTAAGCAACCATTTCTTAGGGTCTTCGTTTCTCATCTTTCCATCCTGCGTAAGCACTAAACGGTCACGTTTATCATATACCATGTACACCCAATCGGCACCGGGAAGTTTTTTTCATTTTCATACGTTTACGGTTATCGTAACGATACTGATATGATAAATTGTAGTCATCAGGCGTGATAGCTTTGGGAGGAACCACAGCACACAACTGATCAAAGTCATCGTAAACATACAACGTACAGAGGGCGTCTGTACCACAAACCGTTTCGGTAAGTACCACTTTTCCCTGAAGGTCTTTATATTCCCGTTTAATGTGCTGGTCTTCATCCATTGTTTCGGTTAAATACAGCTTATTCGCATCGTATGTTATGACAGGATAGTCATCATTCGGAGGGTCATACTTCCATGAACTAACAACATTAGCATTGGTTTTATAGCTGAAACAGGTTTCTTTTCCGCTGCCGTTTCGCCAGTCGTAACCCGGGGCAGCTTGTTTCACTGCCCTGTTGAGTGGCGAGTTTTCAAAAATGGTTTGAGAATATCCATTACAAGCGTCTACGGAACTAAACAGAGTATTGAGAAATGAATGCTGATTAGTGCTGGAACTCCCATCAAATTGCCCGTTGTTTTGTGTACCTGGGAATACGTATGCAATATAATCTTTATCTTTTCTGCCCGCAATATCATAAGTGGTAACTTTTATCATATCCTTTTGGTCGGGGCTGCCCATAACGGAAATATTTTGCACTTCACGTCCCAGCCCGTCGAAATAGACAATCTGCTCATTTATATCATAAGAGGTATAGGAGGATGGAAAAGTGCCATCAAAAGCAATTTGCGGAGTACGTGTACATATATAATTTATGGTATTGGTAGGAGAAGTTGACTGCGTATTAGGTGAGGGCAAGGGATCCACCGGAATATTTTCTATGCTGTTTTCACTGCCGATGTAAGCATGGAAATATATTCCAGCCTTTGTACTAAAGCCGGGTTTCAGAACCACCTGCTTTTTTGCTTCTACCGTAAGGTTAACAATGATTTCCCTGTCAAGTTCTGTGGTGTCGGAATTCAGTTTGTGCTTGTAAATGCAGGGGAAACGCAAAACATGTTATTAAAAACAGCCAAAGGAAGAAGAAAGTATCGCTTTTATATATTATTTTCATAATGAAAAGGGTATTTATTCAATTTACAGTTATTACTGATTGGCATAGTGATATTCATATTTTTTCAGGATTTTGCCATCGTTATCCTGTATTGCCGATAACCTTCCAAAACCGTCATATTTATAAAACGTTTTTATTCCTGCTGCATCTGTTTTTGAAGTTATACCAATTTGTGATTCGTATGTATATGCAACTATAGTGGAAGATAAAAGATTATTTCTTAAATAAGCAGCCGCATTTAAAATATATGAGCTGTCGCACGACTCTTGCAGTGTAGTTATAGTATAGTTTCCCTCCTGTAATTTAGCTGCTACCTCCTCGTATGTTGAACCGGTAATTTCTGCCACTGGATATGTGTTGTGATACCCCCAAAGATAAGTTACAGGTATATTATTTTCGGGTTTAAAAGACTGAATTTTGTGTGTAATATCATTATATTGAAAAACAGCTTCCCTTTCGCCATATAAATAAGGATTGTCTTTGTTGAAAGAGAGAATGGAGCCAAGTTCTGTCCTTGCTATATATATTTCCGTTGGTTGCCCAATTTCGTTATACCTGGTAACCTTTCCATTTACTAATTTTTGGTTGATCGTCTCTCGTTCATCAACAGGAACATTAATGATATGTTTATCTACCAAACTCTGGAAATTATTGGTTATGGCATTCTGTGAGTAATCCTGGGGAAAATATGAATATGCTTTTATTGTGTCTCCATTGCTATTTACTCGTATAGTGATATTAATTAATGCATGTTCCGGATTATTATATTGGTAAAAAATAGTTTCTTTTATTGGATTTTGCCCGTTATCGTCATACGTATATGTCTTTAGCGTATCAACATAATTCCATTTTGATATTATTTCATATTGTTGGCCATCAAAATTATCAATTGCGTCATGATTTATTATGGTATCTCCGACATTATGACCATGACATTCGCAATAATTCTTTCCACTATTGTTATTGCCTGGTGCTATACATCTTACTCCAAAAAAACCAAAAAAATAATGATGCCTATGATTGGCATTGCAATAAGTACTAATAACTCCGGTATCCTGTTTTTCACATATAAAACTAAAGGGTCTGGTATAGATGTTATCATAGTTTTTTCGAAAAGTATAACCGAATAATATTTTTTCTTTTCTGGAATCTTCTTTATATGTGTAATAAGTTTCCTTTAATGGTATAATCTGTTCATTATTTTTTTTAAAAATCAATTGGTATTCAGGCAAACCACTATTCCAACTGCAATTAGTTTTGTAGCGCCAACAATGTTATTACTACTCCATGATAAAATGTAGCCTTGTATATCAACGGTTATCTTATATTGATTTTTTTTCGCCTCCATTTTCATAGTTATCTCCATAGGAAAACTATGACATTTTTATACATAACATTATTGCCATTAATATTATAATTATCGTTAACACTGTTTGAATGCAAAGTGAATGTTTCACGTTCATACTGTATTTGATAGCAGGTAGGGGTAATTACTCGCGATGATATGTATGTGGGAACATAACCTGTTATACCGGATGATTTATTGGGTTCTTCAAGAGTTGAATAATAATAATGGGTGATTTCATTTATATTATTTATATTATTATTTGATACGGTTTTTTTAATACGAACACCTCCGCATAGAGAATTAAAACTTTGAGAAGTCGGTGGCTGTGCATAGTAATTTAATTTAAAAAAAACTGTCGTTCCTTCTCCACTTGCAGTTAAGGTAATTGTATAATCATGATTTTTATATAATTGTATTTGTGGAGCAAGCATCATTCCAAGATCTATTGCAATACTCTGATAAACATATTTCGCTTCGGTGTTATCATATATATTTACCTTTCCTATATGATGTAGTGGGTCGTATTGATATTCCGTAGAATCATAGCTAATCCATGCATAAAATCTTTGAGTTTGATCAGTTGTACTATTGATATTTCGAGAAATTGAATTCGGATATTTGAGTCCCCTACCGTTGGTATCAATTTGAAAAACTGAAAGTGGTGGGTAAACCAGCTTCGTTTCATAAAAAGTATTAGGCTCATAATATAAGGTAGTAATACCGCCTGTGGGATATATTATTTTATTTAACAGTCCCATTTTTGAATATGCAGAGTCGGGTTCCCTGTTTCCTCCGATATTATCAAACAAAGGATAGTCTGGACCGGGGTTGGGAACTAAATAATTATTTTGTTTTCCATTAAAATAGCCCCAATAATCCTGAGCATATGATAGCCTTACCGGTAGCTGATTCATTTCAATGTAATCAAAATTATATTTTTGAGGATTTACATTATCAGGACCATTTACATAAACATTCCTTAAAAACATTCTATGTTTCAAATCTTGGTTAATATAATAATCAATACCATTACCTGCTGAAAAAGTTGTACTATTTGAAAAAGTATAATCCATATTAGCTTTTTTTATAACATTGCCCTTGTTATTATAAACTTTGATACTATCTAATTTTGGATCGTCAAAATCAGTTCTATTTAGTTTTGTAGAAAAAAACACAACAGAATCATTACAGGATGATGTTATTTTTCGTAAATGAAATGTTTTTAGTCTGATGCTTTGAATACATTTTGTTTCTTGATATGGGTCAAATGTATTATTATCACAATATGCTAAAGGTTGAGATATTTTACTTATTGTCTGGCTTATTCCGGTAAAATAATCAAGTTGATTGCTTTCATAAGTAAAGGCAATACTACTGCCATCCGGATGCTCAATGGTCTTTAAATACCAAGATGTTTTCATGGGTTCATTTCCGTATTGTTTATTGCATTCCTGTCCAATGGATAATACTTTTGAAGTTTCAATATATTCTTCACCGAAAGTATATTTTATACCATCAGGTGTTGTAATACGAAAACCCATAATCTCATATGTTAAATTTGGATCAAGAACTTCAATTTTTAAATTTGAATATGGTATCAGATATGCAACATAAATACTATCGGATTGGAGGACAAATTTACCCGTATATCCGTTAAAATTAAAAGTATATAAATCGGGTTCTGTATTGGCTTTTTCAGCCCAACTGTAATTTAAGTAATTATAAGTTTTTTCACAAAAATTAGTAATTTCCGGAGGTATGGGATATTGATTTGCTTCATCATCCCCCCCTCTTATGGTTCTTGTAACCACCCCTCCGGCATTTAACGACCATCCTAATCCCACCCAGGAAGCAATTTGATCTACTTTTATGCCATTACTATTATAACTAAGAGATAGCGGTAAGCTAAGTTTGCCAATATTTAGAATAAATAACGGAATATTGATATTTGGTGTACCCGTTGACAATGAAACAGGAACCATACCATATTTGCCTAATTCACTTGTAGTAGGTGATGAGGGAATTATATTGGGCGAATAGTTTATAGAACCAGGAACTTCATTTTTTTGAGCAAAAATATTGCATGAAAAAAACAGAGAAAAAATTACAAATTTGACTATTCTATATTTCATATTAAAATATTAACTTGTTTAAATTATTGTTATTTAGCTCACCTTATTGTATCACTAATTTTTTCACTGCAACCGCTTCCTTCGTTTTCAGTATCAAAGCATAGGCTCCCGGTTCCAGTCCGTGCAGGGCAAAAGGAATATTTTCGTCCTTATGATGGTTGGTTATTACCTGCCGGTAAATATTTTTTTTCATAGGGTCGCGAATGATAATGTCAACCATATCATAGTCTTTGGTAAGGTAAAGGATAAACTGCCCGTTGTTTGGGTTCGGGAATAGGGAAGAAGCCTCCGCCAACTCTTCGGATTTCGTATTGGTTACGTTTTTAATCACGTTTACCGTTATCCCGGCATAGCCTGTACAGCCTCCGGCATTTGCAACATTTACCCATATATGGTTAGGCCCTTCAAAACATTCATTCGCTTTAAGAATAATAGCGGAATCTTTGGAACCGTTGCTCCATTCCCAGGTGGCATATTCCCCTTCCGGGTGCAGGTATAGCCATTGCTCTCCACTTATTGTGGTATCTTTACCTAAGCTTATTTCGGGAGGAGCAACCTCAAGCACCTTAACGGTATCATTGATCAGACAACCGTTCTTGCTTTGCAGTTCCAGCGGGTAGTTGCCACCTTTCCGTACCGTAAAAGTTTGTTCCCGACTTTCACCATTATTCCAGTTGTAGGACGTAAAACCAGTTCCGGCATCCAATATCAGGAAACTGCCACTACACAGCACTTCAGGATTGCGAAAATAGGGTTTCTTTGCATTGCAGGGTTCTATCCTCCCGGTAAAGATATCTTCTTCTCCGTTGGAAGTTATCGTTATGCCGGAAATATCCATTTGCTTACGGAAGGAACCGCTGAGGTAAATATATTTTTGCGGACTAAGGATAAGGGTTTGGGGATAGTCATCGGCACTGCCGCCCATTTGTTTTGTCCAAAGAGCATTGCCCGTTTTATTCAGAGAGGCAACAAAAATATCATTGCCGGTCCCTGCCGAATGCAGGAGTAAGTTGTCTATGTATAAAGTATCCGAAAACGATCCGCTGAAAATTAGTTCATTTTCATTTGCCACCATGCTGCTTACCCTGTCGTTCCTCAGGTTACCGATTTGTTTATTCCATTGTAACGAAAAATCAGTGCTCAATGAAAAGATACAGATGTCGTCGTTGCCTGCGGATGCGATAGTTTGACCGTCAAAGGCAAGGTAATCGCTGAAATTGCAGGCAAGATAAACATTATTGTCATAGCCTGCAAGGGCAATCGCCTGTACATTTTTACCGGTGCAAAAGCCTTTTGCCTTTATCATCTTTCCGGTTTCGTCGAGAGTGGCAAGAAAGACACCCTTATATTGCAGGTTTGAGCTTTCCAGTACAAAATTATTGGGAAGTATTACTTTTCGCTGGTAATTGCCGGCAAGCATCAAGCTGCCGTCGTTTCTGGCGAGGAGGGTATTGATACGATCGTCACCTTTTCCGCCAAAGGAGAGTGAGTAGCTGAGTTTTCCGTCGGAATGGAAACATAGTAAAAAAGCATCCGTCTTTCCTTTCGATACCAATTGTTTGCCCTGAACGGTGAGCGTATCGTAAAAATAGCCGCCAAGCAGGATGTCGTTATTCTTTTTGCTGATGGCAATGGATGTCAGATAGTCAATATTGGTTCCGGTAAACTGGGTTGTCCATAAACCGATACCATTGGTATCCAGGCAGGAAATATAAAAAGTATATTTCTTGGGATCAGCCTTTTTCCCCTTTTTACTTTACTGCTACCACCGGCAACAATCAGGTTGTCTTTCGAGTTAATGGTAAGCAGGCTTCCGTATTCGGGATTTATCCCGGCAATGCTTTTTACCCAGGTAAGTTTCCCAGTGGTATCGTATTTCGACAGGAAAAGATATTTTTTAAAGTTAAGCGCTGCATTGTCACTGGCAGTTTTAGATGTGGTATCGGAAAGACTACCGGTAAGATATAGGTTACCGGTGGGGTCGCAGGTTATGGCATTCACGATATCCCAGCCGCTGTTCCCGGTATGGATTGCCCATTCCGATAATGCAACCTGCGAATAAACAGGCAGCTTAATAATAACAATCATCAAAAAAAGGATTGTTTTTAGGACTGTATTTTTATGTATCATACTTGTAATGTTTTTTAACCTGTAAATTTTTATTCCGGTTATTTCAATACTATACTTTATTTTTTAGTGCTTAGCGCACCTTCACAGATTAATAGCCAAGCCTGCAATGCAATTAATGGTTGGTATTCTGTGATTCCAATTTTTCTATTCTTTGATTCAGCAGAATGATGTATTGTGTCAGTTCTTCCACTTTTTTCAATAGCTGAGCATTCATTTCTCCCACACTCACTCCTTTTTCGCTTACCGTTTGTGCATCGGGAATGCCAGGCAGATGCTTGTTGGCAGTAACATACTGTTCCAGTTCCTTAACAGGCATCAGCTTATATCCTTTGTCAAATACATAATCAGGCCATGATGATAAAGCTTCCACTACTACTTCGGTACAATGGATCTTGCCGGCAACGGCTAATTTATAGTCTCCCGGAGTTGTTGTTCCTATACCTACATTGCTGTTATAGAAAGTCATCAGAGGTTGGGGAGTATTATAATTTCCATAAAGATATCCTTTTCCGGCAGCGTCTACTCCCATTCCGTAACCGTATTGACTGTTTGCAACCCACATTTGTGCATTCGGAGAATAGGTTAATACTTTACTTTCGCCATTATTATTACGAATTTCCAATTGTGTTTGAGGGTTGGTTGTGCCTATCCCAATCATACCCGTTTTGCCAATAGTAAATGCAATTTTTTTTGCAATAGAATCATCCGGTAATGTTCGAGTTCCTCCTGCCGGATTATTAGTATAAATAGGCACAAAATTCATATCTCCGGCACAGGATGTGTAAATAATGCCACCACCGTTATCACCCCGGCCTGAATTGGAATTTATTGTCCAGCTTCCATCTGTTGTTCTTTCAGCATTAAATCCGATGTACCGGCAGTCCCATAATGGCGCAACACATCCGGCATCACCTAGTGTAATCTTTGACATACCGGAACCAATATTGACTGTTCCGCCCGACAAAACACTAAACAGGCTATTACTATTAGCTTCGGCATTCTGCAATTCAAAAACCGTGTTATTGTTTGCTAAACTACCTCCTACCACTAACAATCCTTTACCGTTGGCATGGCGGTTCACTATCCTTGCTACTAAGGTATCATTAATACTGTCTTTTACATCCAGACGGTATGCCGGTACAATATTTAATAAACCTATACCCACATTGCCCTTGTTGTTTATTTGCATATTGCATTTTAATGAATAGGTCGTAGTATAATTGTAAAATTTAATTCCCCCCGGAGTTCCATTCCCTTTTCCTGCATATAATGAGAGCATGCCTTCTTTAGCTGTTAATCCATCGGGTGCCAATTCAATTCCTGCCCCATAATTAACGCCTCCGTTTGCATAAATACCTAAATACTCACTTGTTCGCGCACCATCTATTTTTCCACTAAGTTTTATACTGCCATTTACATGAAGTTGCGCAGATGGATTGGTTGTACCAATGCCAATGTAAGTATCGCTACTTGTGAACCCTGTAATTGTCTTTTGATAGATGATACTATTACCAATAGTTGAGGTTCCCGAAAATTTGGGAATGTAATTTGCTGTTCCTGAACCGGTAATTTGAGCATGTATTGTACCTGCTGTAGTCAATAATATAATAAGAATTATGCTACGTAGTAAAAATTTATCTTTCATAATCTGTTCGTTAATTTAATTAGTGTTTAAAAACTAAGTTTAAGTAAGTAATAGAACCTATAAATTGTCGTATAATTAAATTTGAAAACCTTAAAATCAGCGTCTATCTGTTTTTTTTCCGTGAAATCAGCATCCTGGTTTTTTTTGATATACAACATTCTATTTGTTCAATTACTTATATCATTTTTTTGAAAATAATCTGGATATTAATGGCATTCGGATGATTTTATTTATGTAAATATTTTAATTTCAAGAAAAACCTCAGGTGCGATGTATCGTTCTTTATTAAGTTTTTAGTGTTAATAAACAAGTAAATATTCACACAGCAAAACGGAAATGCAATGTCTTGTTCACATAGTATATTCATCGCACAACAATACTAAAAATGTTTTTATCAATGATTACCCGATAGCAAGAAGTTATTAACAATACAACCAAATAACAGATAAACGAAAGATTGTCAAGGCCAATATTGTTAATAACTTTTTTACGAATGGCTTGCATTATAAAATATTTTGTCATCGGATTTTGTATCTTTGTTACTCAAATAACAAACTGTATTAGTAACCATAAAACTCCATAATCATGAAAAAAAAGTATTCCTATGCCCATCTTATCATGCTGCAGGCTTCTATGGTGGTAGTCGTAAATCTCAACGGCAGGATAGCAGCCTTTACTGCCCGTCGTGCAACCCTTACCCCCGAATATATTGCAGCGCTTACCCAACGCATTGAAGCCGGGCTAAAACTGGTAGCTGCCGATACGCTGTTCGACCAGAAAAATGCAACCCTGTTGGTCGACCAGGTTATGCTCCAGGTAAAAGATTTATTACTCGATTTCCGGGCCGGTATTAAAGCCAACTTCCGTAAGGATAAAGCGCGGATAAATTTTATGATGCAGTCGCTGGGTTTCGAAAAATATTATGATGCCGTTGAAAAAAAGAGTCAGGAAGCTACCGTTGGACTGTTATTTACCTTCAACGAAAATATTCCTCAGTTCAAACAGGAAATCATTGATAAAGGAACCAATCCACAGCTTATCACCGATATCTGCGACCATGCCAAAACACTTCAGAATGCCGATATTACCCAGGAAAGCCTCAAGGGCGTTTCAAAAATACTAACCGAAACCCAACAGCAGGAACTCAATGATATTTATGATGAAGTGATGTCCATTTGTACCGACGGAAAGTTCATTTTCAGGAATGACCCTGCCCAGAAGGAATTATTCAGTTTCGACCGTATCGTATCCCGTTTGACTAAACCTGCACCCGATAAAACAGAACCC
>Ga0268356_10733_pt1 | contig 13879 bp, 19 predicted proteins | sample BioMet10_FD_194415 | JGI IMG/M metagenome (GOLD analysis project Ga0268356, IMG submission 194415) | Sewage microbial communities from Oakland, California, United States - Biofuel 10 (PacBio Assembly) | ecosystem: Engineered > Wastewater > Sewage > Unclassified | place: USA: California | collected...
TAGGCGATTTATATCAGGAGGAAAGAAGTTTGAAAATATTTTAGTGATCGGTGCGGCGCGAAGCGGCGTCGCTGTGGCAAAGGTTTTGCTTGAACGGGACCATTCGGTTATTTTGACGGATACGCGGGACGTGGAAGCCATAACCAAGGAATTTCCCCAGGTCAAGGACGATTTGGAAAAGCTGATGGCTTCGGGACGGCTCAAGACCGTTTTTGGCCAGCAGATCAGCGTGGATGTCCTCAACGAAGTGGATGAGGTGGTGACCAGTCCCGGAGTGCCCCCGACGATCCCCGTCATTGACGCGGCCTATCATCAGGGGATTCCCGTGCTGGGAGAAGTGGAAGCGGCTTTCAGACTGACAAAGACGCCTTTTATCGCCATTACCGGAACCAACGGAAAAACCACGACGACGACCCTGACGGGACAGATCTTCAAGGCCGCCACATCGGTGTACGACCACGCTTATACGGTGGGCAATATCGGAGATCCCATCACCCGTTACATTGACGTGTCCACGGAAAAGGATGTTTACGTGACGGAAATCAGCAGCTACCAGCTCATGACCATCGACAAATTCCACCCGGTGGCGGCAGCCATCCTCAATTTGTCGCCGGATCACCTTGGACCGCCATAAAACCCTGGAAAATTATTACGCGGCCAAGGCCCGGGTCTTTGAAAACCAGACGGACAAGGATCTGCTGGTGCTCAATGCGGACGACGGCCGATGTGTGCCGCATCAGCGCGGACGCGGCCTCCCGGAAGGTGTATTTCAGCTCGGAACAGGAACTGGAAAATGGCGCCTTCGTCAAGGATGGAAAGATCTTTGTGGCAGGAGGACGGTAAAAAACAGCCGGTCTGCGCCGTGGATGAAGTGGGAATCAAGGGTCCCCACAACGTCATGAACGCCCTGGGCGGCAACGGCCTTGTCCTTCTTCAAGGGCGTCGACACGGCGACCATCAAAGCGGTTCTGATGCGCTTCAAAGGGGTGGAACACCGCCAGGAATTCGTCGGTACGGTTGACGGCGTGGATTACATCAACGACTCCAAGGGGACCAACACCAACGCGTCCATCACGGCCCTCAAGGCCATGACCAAGCCTGTCGTCCTCATTGCCGGCGGCTACAATAAAAATGAAAATTACGCTGAGTTCATGGGCTTCGTCAAGGAAAAGGCCAAGCATATGCTCCTCATCGGGGATACGGCGAAGGACATCGCCCAGGAGGCGGAAAGCCAGGGCTTTACGGATTTCAGCTTTGTGACGGATTATCCCGAAGCGGTGGCCAGGGCCAGGGAATTGGCGGCTGCCGGGGACGTGGTCCTGCTCTCACCGGCCTGTGCCAGCTGGGATATGTTCGACAATTACGAAGACCGCGGCGATTTGTTTAAAGAACTTGTCATGTCAGGGAGATAAACATGAAATTGGGAAAGGTAGACCGGCCGTTCATCATTGCGCTTCTCGTTTTGATCGGGTTTGGTCTGCTTATGGTCTTCAGTGCCAGCATGTATTCTTCCACGGTGGAGGATGGCGGCAGCGGCTTCAGCCTGTTCCTGAAACAGGGGATCTTTGTGGCCCTGGGGCTGGTTGAGCTGTATTTGCTCAGCCGGGTCAACTATCATTATTTCAACAACAAGAAGTTGACCTATGTCCTCCTGGGTGCGAGCTTCGTCCTGCTGCTTCTGGTGCTGGTCATCGGGGTGCGGGTCAACGACGCCAAACGGTGGATCTCCATCGGCTTCACCAATTTCCAGCCGTCGGAGCTGGCCAAATTTGCCGGGATCCTTTACCTTTCGAGCCTGCTCACCCGGGAACCGGAGGTCCTTGAGAATTTCAAGGAGTTCTCCCTCAAATGCATGCTGCCTATCGCCGCCCTGTGCGCGGTGACGGCGGTGGAGCCTTCCCTGAGCGCAGCCATGGCCATCGCTGTGGGGATGCTTTTCGTCCTGTTCATCGGCGGCGTCAGGCTGAGGTACTTCATTCCCTACATCGGAGCCGGACTGGCCGGGGTCGTCGTGCTGATGATCTCCCAGCCCTGGCGTATGGAGCGACTCAACGTGTTCCTCGGAAAAAACGGCATGGACTACCAGATCAGCCAGTCCCTGCTGGCCATCGGGTCCGGCGGGCTTTTGGGCCGGGGGCTGGGCAACGGGAAGCAGAAGCTGTTGTTTTTGCCCGAGCTCCAGAACGACTTTATCTTCGCCAACATCGGGGAAGAGTTCGGTCTGGTCGGCTGTCTGCTGCTGATCGCGCTGTTCATCTACATTTTGTACCGCGGATTCCGCATTGCCAACGCGTCCCATGACCGGTTCGGGTATCTGTATACGTCCAGCGTCATGGTGCTGCTGGGATTCCAGGTCATCGTCAATATCGCGGTGGCCACAGGGGTTCTGCCGGTTACCGGGATGGCCTTTCCCTTTGTCAGCGCAGGGGGGAGCTCGATCCTCGTGCTGTTCGCCATGATGGGACCCATATTGAATATGTCCCGGCCGAGGCCGGAGCGTGGAAAGGTGAGGAGAAAGAAAAAAATATGAAACGAGTGCTTATTGCGGCAGGTGGGACCGGCGGGCATATCTATCCCGGACTGGCCATTGCCGGATGTCTGAAAAGAAGGGTTCCGGACGCACAGATCATTTTTGTCGGCTCCCACGTGGGAATGGAGAAGAATATCGTGCCCCAGTACGGCTATCCCATGGAATTCGTCCGGGCCGTCGGGTTTGAAAAGGGCTTTTCGCTGAAAAAATTCAAGGCGGTCAAGGGGATCTTTGACGGGGCCCGGGATGCCAAGGTCATTTTGAAGAAGCACAATCCCGATCTGGTCATCGGCACCGGCGGCTTCACCTCGGCCATGCTTTTGCGGGAGGCGTCCCGGAAGGGGTACCCCACCCTGATCCATGAACAAAACGCCTATCCGGGACGGTCCAATCTGATGACGGGAAAAACCGTGGATCGGGTCCTCCTGACCTTCGGGGAGGCGGCCCAGTATTTCCCGGAAGGAAAGACCGTGGTTTGCGGCAATCCCGTGCGGGACGCCTTCAAGCACATCGACAAGGGCGCCATGCGAAAGAAGCTGGGACTGGCCCCTGGTAAGAAGATGCTCCTCGTCATGGGCGGCAGCCAGGGGGCGGCGGTGATCAACAAGGCCTTTCTGCCGGTGCTCAAAAAATACGATGGGGATGACCGGATCGAGGTGTACCAGATCGCCGGCCCTAAAAAATACGACGATGTGAAGAAGGCCTGGGAAGAAAATGGCGTCAGCCTGGAAGGCGGGAACTGCCATCTACTGGCCTACAGCGATGAGATGGATGTTCTGATGGGGGCCAGTGACTTGGTCATCGGCCGTTCCGGGGCGACCTCCATCGTGGAAATCCTGGCTTCCGGGACGCCGTCCATCATGATCCCCATTCCCTATTCGGTGGGTGATCATCAGCGCTTCAACGCAAAGGCCGTTAAAAACGCGGGAGCGGGCCTGATTTTGGAAGAAAAGGGACTGACCGGCGATCGATTGTTTGAAGCCATCGATGGCCTGATCTGGGATGACGAAGGACTCCGCAGGATGGGACAGGCAGCCTTGGATCACGCCAAGCCCGACGCGGATGAACGCATTGTGGATGAGGCGATGAAGATAATCAGATGATGACAAACGATTGTGATGGTGGAATATGGCGCGCAAACCCAAATCTTCGAGAGCGAAGGCAATAAAACGGAATAAACGCAAACCCAAATCAACGAGGGCGAAGGCATTAAAGCGGAATAAGCGCAAACGCATTTTCAAGCGCCTGCTCATAACCCTGTGCGTGCTGGCAGTGGTCGGCGCCGCCTCGTACGAGATGTATGTGGAAATCAACAAGGGTTACTTTGACGTCCGGCATATCGAGGTCATCGGGAATGAAGCCGTCGACTCCAAGGCCGTGCGGGGAATCTGCAGCTCGTCGGAAGGCACCTGCATCTTCATCGTGGATGTGAACAAGATGGTAGCGGATATCGAGTCCAGCATCAAGGTAAAATCCATCCGGATCACCCGGAAGTTCCCCGACACCCTGATCGTGTCCATCGAAGAATCACCGGTCCTCTGCGCGGTTTTGACCAAGGACAATGTTTATTATCTCAACGGCGATCAGAAAGTCATGGAAAAGACCGATTATCTGGAACGCACCAACGTGCCGGTGCTGTCGGGACTGACAGGCATGGATGATGAAAATGTGGGGACGGTGCCGATCCTCCAGCCGGAATGGCGGTCGGCCATGGCCTTTTCCATCCTGAACAAGCTCAATGAGGACGGTCGGTTGTCCAAGATTTCGGAACTGAACTGCACCCAGAACAATTCCTTTAAACTCATCACCAAGAACAACGTCACCATCGATGTCAAGGATGTGGACAATTTCACAGCCAATTATGAGTACATCAGCTACGTGCTGGATCAGAACCAAAGCAACATGGACATCGATTTGAAAAACGGGAAAAAACCCCGTTGTAAAATCCCGCGCCCAGTGATTTGCATTGAAAAAAACGGTATATTTTGCCATTATTGCTTAAAATCTGATGAAGTGGTGGGAATGTGTTGAAATCTTTGGGAATAAAGGGTAATATTTAAAAGTCAGAGTCGATTGTACTTGAAAAATCTTTAATTCTCTTATAAAATATATAGGAAACAGGCTGTAATCGCTCTTTAGATTTTACAGATTTAACGAATGAAATTCAATATAGCATACATATGTGAGAAACAGGAGGAAGAAAAGTGATTGAACTAGACAACTACAACGATAATTTTGCTCAGATTCGTGTTGTCGGTGTTGGTGGTGGCGGAAATAATGCCGTCAACCGCATGATTGAAGCAGGGCTCAAGGGCGTTTGATTTCGTATCCGTTAATACGGATAATCAGGCGCTTGCTCTGACTTTGGCGGAAAAAAAGGCTGCAGATCGGTGAAAAGACCACCGGCGGCCTGGGTGCTGGCGGCAATCCTGAAATGGGCCAGCGTTCCGCGGAAGAAAGCCGGGATGCCATCGCCGAATTGATTGAAGGGACGGATTTGCTCTTCATCACCGCCGGCATGGGTGGCGGAACGGGCTCCGGGGCTGCTCCGATCATCGCCAAAATCGCTCAGGAAATGGGCATTTTGACCATCGGCGTCGTGACCAAGCCTTTCTCCTTTGAAGGCCGGGTCCGGATGCGCAATGCGCAGATCGCCTGTGACTTCCTCCAGGACAACGTGGATGCGTTGGTGACCATTCCCAATGACCGCTTGCTCCGGATGGCGGATAAATCCACATCCCTGCGCGAAGCCTTCAAATTGGCGGATGATGTCCTGCTCCAGGGTGTCCGCAGTATCTCCGATCTGATCTCCATGCCTGGGCTGGTCAGCCTCGACTTTGCCGATGTCAAGACCATCATGCAGGATGCGGGTCTGGCACACATGGGCGTCGGCCGCGCAACCGGTGAAAACCGTGCGGAAGAAGCCGCCAAGGAAGCCATCCTCAGCCCGCTTCTGGAAACAGAAATCAACGGCGCTACAGGGGTTCTGCTCAACATCACAGCCGGTGAAGACCTGTCATTGTTTGAAGTGGACAAGGCAGCAACCATCGCCCGGGAAGCCTGCGATGAAGATGCCAATGTCATCTTTGGTGCGACCATCGACGAAAGCCTGGGTGATGAAATCCAGATTACCGTCATCGCCACAGGGTTCCTTCCGGCGGACGATCATGAACCCGTTGTGAAGCCCGCGGCCAAACAGGCAACTTCCCGCAAAGCGGAAACCCGTTCGGCCGGCAAAATGAGTTCAGGCGGAAACAGCACTTCGGATTTGTTTTCCATCCCTGAATTTTTAAATAAAGACGAATAGGGAATTATGAAATGCCCCTTTTGTGATTTGATGGCAGTAAGGTCATCGATTCCCGTCCTGTCGAAGACAATTCGATGATTCGGAGACGGCGGGAATGCGAACGGTGCAAAAAACGCTTTACGACTTACGAACGCATTGAAAATATCCCGCTGATCGTGGTTAAGAAAAGCGGTCAGCGGGAACCTTACGATCGAAATAAGATATACAACGGCATTATCAGGGCTTGTGAAAAAAGACCGGTATCCATCGAAACAATCCAGGATATCGTCAACCGACTTGAACGTGAGTTGTATCAAATCGAGGAAAAGGAAGTGGGGTCCGCGTTTATCGGCGAACGGGTCATGGATGAGCTCAAGGCCATCGACCAGGTCGCGTATGTGCGCTTTGCTTCCGTATATCGGCAGTTTAAAGATGTTGAATCCTTCATGAAGGAATTAAACAAGCTAATGTCCGAGTGATGGAGGAAGATTTGGATTTATACGAAAAGACTCTGGAATCAACGACCATTTATTCCGGGAAAATTTTAAATTTGAAGCATGATAAGATCCTTTTGCCCAATGGTCAGGAAGCCATGCGTGAAATTGTCGAACACCGTCCGGGTGTCGGCGTGCTTTCGGTAAAGGGCGATCGCATGATCTTTGTCAAACAGTTCCGTATCGCTATCCGATCGGTCATCCTCGAAATTCCAGCGGGCTTGATGGAAGATGGTGAGTCACCGGACCAAACGGCGATTCGTGAATTGCAGGAAGAAATTGGACTCAAGCCCTTGGATTTGGACTATTACGGTAAGATATGGCCAACCCCTGGCTGCTGTGACGAAGCGACACATATTTTTGTGGCGACCAAGTTTGAAGATCATCCCCTTGAACAGGATGACGACGAATTCATCCAGCTGGTGGAAATTCCAATCCGGACGGTGAGACGTCTCTACGATGGCGGATTTTTTACGGATGCCAAAACAGTGAGCGCGTTGGGCTATTATTTCTCACATTGCAAATGCTAATCAATCAGGGTGATCCCTTATCTGGTTGTCCAGATAATTGATCACTTTTTATTCCCATAAAGAAAGATGAATGAACGAATGAACAATCTTACATTTTCAGGTCACGACACGGTGGATCTGGCTTCCCGCTACGGGACACCCCTCTACGTAATGAGTGAAGATATCGTCGCAAAGCGCATCAGCGACTTAAAAACCGCCTTTGAGTCCACCGGGATCCAGTATGGCATCAACTACGCGGGCAAATCCTTCACGACCATGGCCATGTGCCGTATTGTCGACGGATTGGGGATTTCACTGGACGTGGTGTCCCAGGGTGAGATCATGACGGCTTTGAAGGCTGGGTTTGATCCTAAGCGGATCTATTTCCACGGCAGCAACAAGCAGCCCGGGGAAATCCGCTACGCCATCGAAAAGGGCATCGGCCATATCATCATCGACAGTGATTACGAATTGGACCTGATCAACCGCATCGCCACGGAAATGGGGCATGAGGTCCGGGTTCTGTTCCGGGTATCCCCCGGCATTGAAGCTCACACACACGAACTTATCGAGACTGGGACTTTGGACTCCAAATTCGGGGTTCCCCTGAACCAGGCGGAAGACACCATTTTGAAGACCAGGGAAATGCCGGCCATCCAGGTGGATGGCCTCCACTGCCACATCGGATCCCAGGTGGTGGACGAACAGCCCTTCGTCCTGGCCGGGGACGCGATGCTGGGGCTTTACAAGAAGCTGGTGGAAGCCGGCTTTCATCTGGAAGAGCTGAATCTCGGCGGCGGATTCGGCATTCCCTATTTACAGGGGGATGAATCCTTCGATGTTCTTAAGTACATTCCCAAAATGGTGGCTCATCTGAAAAAACGTTTCGCCGCGGAGGGCATCGCCATGCCGCGGATCACGGTGGAGCCCGGCCGGTACATTTCGGCTGAAGCGGGCGTCACCCTGTACACGGTGGGGACGGTCAAGGATATCCCGGGGCTGCGCAAATACGTCAGCGTGGACGGCGGCATGAACGACAATCCCCGGCCGGCGCTGTACGGTGCGGAATACGAGGCCTTCATCTGCAACGGCAAGGATGATGAACGGATGGAAAAGGTGACGGTCAGCGGCCGCGCCTGCGAAAACGACACCCTGATTGAAAGCGTGGAGCTCAACGCGCCCGAGGCCGGGGATATCCTCATGGTGACCAATACGGGGGCCTACAACTACACGATGTCGAGCAATTACAACCGCTACCCGCGACCGGCGGTGGTGCTGTTGTCCGGTGACCGGTCCGGGGTCATCGTGGAGCGGGAAACCAACGAGGATGTGCTGCGGTACGACCGGATCCCCGACTGGATGAAGGGCTTGACGTCATGTTTAACTTTTCATCTTCAAGCCTGCTGACCTGGGCCCTGAGCATCCCCGGAATCCTCATCGCCATCTCATTCCATGAAATGGCCCACGGCTACGCGGCGGATGCCATGGGGGACCCCACGCCGAAAATGTCCGGGCGCCTGACACTGAACCCGCTGAAGCACATCGACCCCATCGGCCTCCTGGCCATGATCGTGCTGCGTTTCGGCTGGGCCAAGCCGGTGCCCATCAATCCCAACAATTTCAAGGACCGGAAGAAGGGGATGATCGTGGTCGCCCTTTCGGGTTGTCTGACCAACCTGATTCTGGGACTCATCGGCCAGGCGGCCTACATCGCCGTGATTCCCCTGAACAACGACATCCTTTTGACCATCCTGCAGTACATTTATTACTACAATGTGCTCTTCGCCATCTTCAATCTGATCCCCATCCCGCCTTTGGATGGGTCCCGGATTCTGGCGGAGTTTCTTACGCCCTCTGCCCGGATGAAATACGAGTCCTTCTCCCGGTACGGCTTCGTGGTGCTGCTGATCCTCATGTTTACGGGATTGTTCAGTGTGATCATCGTGCCGCTGATCAACGGCGTGCTGTCGCTGTATTACATCATCCTGACGCCGCTGATTCATTTGGTGGTGAGGTAAGGCCATGGATTACACGGTCAATATTGATGCCTTTGAAGGTCCCTTCGATTTGCTCCTTCACCTGATCCAGAAAAAGGAAATCAGTATTTACGATGTTTCCATTTCGGAAATCACCGGCCAGTACATGGAGACCATCCGCCAATGGCAGGAGCTGAACCTGGAAATCGCCAGTGAGTTCATCGTGATGGCGTCCCGGCTCCTGGAGATCAAGTCCAAGGACCTGCTGCCCCGGAAGGAAAATCCCGAGGGGGAAGAGGAGACGGAAGAAGACCTGATCCAGCAGCTCATCGCCTACCAGGCGTTCAAGACCATCAGCGGCTATCTGGGTGAGCGCGGCCAGAAGGAGGAGGGCGCCCTTTACAAGGACCCTGAAAACATCCCGGGCACGTGGAACCCGGCCCCCTGGAGCTGGACAGCCAGTATCTGGCGGACCGCTTCAGGCGGCTGCTGTCCGTCTACGAGGAGGACCATACCTTCAGGCATTACGAGGGAGGCCATCGAACGGGAAAGCTACACCATCGAGGACCAGCTGCAGGTCATCCGCAGCTGCCTGATCAAAGCGTCGGGGGGGCAGGTCCTCTTTTCCGATTTGTTCAAGTCCAGGAAGCGGTCGGAGGTCATCGTGACCTTCCAGGCCTTGCTGGAACTTTACAAGACCAACAGCATCGGCATTCAGCAATACGGAAATTTCAAGGAAATGGCTGTGTTTAAGAGGTTTTAAATGGCAAATAACCAATGGGAACAGGATAATAGCTGGGGCGTTTTGGAGGGCATCCTCTTCGCGGCCGGGGACCCGGTGAAGACCCGGGACTTATCCGATGTATTGGGGGTCTCCGCTGAACGGATCGACAGCATCCTGGAGACGATGGCGGACCGTTACGAGGGGATGGACCGGGGCATCCGCCTGGTCCGGGCCGGCGGGTCCTGGCAGATGTCCACCAAGCCGGAGCTGTATCCGGTGATCCAGAAGGTGCTGGGGCTGGAACAGAAGAACGGCCTTTCCCGGGCGGCCCTGGAAACCCTGGCCATCATCGCCTACCGGCAGCCCGTCACCCGGTGGATGTGGAAAAGATCCGGGGGGTTTCGTGCAGCAGCTCCATCCAGCGGCTGACGGACCGGGAGCTCATAGAGGAAGCCGGACGGAAGGAAGCGCCGGGCCGGCCTTTTTTCTACCGGACGACGGATCTTTTTTTGCGTTCGGTCCATTTGGAAAATCTGGGGGATTTACCGTGCTTTGAAGAATTCCTGAAACGGGCGGAAAACTCAATCTGGATGAAGAACCGGAAGAAGATAATGCAGGAAAAGAGGGGAATGGGTAAATGGAAGAGACGATGCGCCTTCAGAAATACATGGCGAAATGCGGGGTGGCGTCCCGCAGGAAAGCGGAAGAGATGATCGCGGGCGGACGGGTCTGCGTCAACGGCCAGGTGGTGATGACTCCCGGCGTTCAAGGTGGCGGCGGGAGACGAGGTCCTGGTGGACGGACGCCGCATCGCCCTGGAGGAAAAGGAGTACGTGCTCCTCAACAAGCCCACGGGCTACGTGTCCACGGCGGAGGACAGCCACGCGGAGCATAAGCTTGTGGAACTGGTCAAAAGCGTTCACCGCCTGTACCCCGTGGGCCGGCTGGACAAGGACACAGAGGGCCTGATCATCCTGACCAACGACGGGGATCTGACCTTCAATCTGACCCATCCCAGCCATGAATTCCCCAAAACCTACCTTTGTCTGGTGGAGGGACATCCCACGGCGGAGCAGGTGGATGCCCTGCGCAAGGGGGTGACGATTCCCGTGGATGAAGGGGATTACCTCACGGCTCCCGCCGCCGTCCAGGTGGTGAAGAGCCGCCGGGGGTCCACGGTTCTGGAAATCAGCATCCGGGAGGGCAAGAAGCGTCAGGTCCGGAAGATGTGTGACGCTGTCGGCCATCCGGTGATCGCACTGAAGCGCACGGCCATCGGACGCCTCCGGGACGACCGGCTCAAGGCCGGCCAGTGGCGTTATCTGGATGCGGACGAAATTGCATATTTGAAAGGCGGAAATTGTGATTAAATTTTATTTTCCAACGTCGGTTGACGGGTTCAGCGGGTATTTCACGCCGGAGCAGTGCAGGCACAGCCTGTTCATGGCGGCGTCGGAATCGGACCGCCTGCTGGGGGTCGTGCGGTTTACCTATCAGGCACCGGAGCTCGTCATTGAGGACATCCTGTGGCTGGAGAAAGGAAACGCGGATCCTCCAGGCCTTTCGACGGTCTGATGCGGAGCCTTCTGTTCCACGGCGTGGAAATGGATTGTTCGGTGTGTACGGTCCGGAATCCCGGAGTCTTCAAGCCTGTATTTGGAAAACCATGGATTCGTCCGGGAAGGGAATCAAATGGTGAGCCGCCATTTCGCGGAATAGGTTTTTTGGACAGGGATGCTGTGGAGGCGATGACCGTGCTTGAATTGTTCAGACGGCAGACGACCCTGGCCCGGGAGATTGTGAAGGACGAAATCCATCCGGGGGACCGGGTCATCGACGGGACGGCGGGAAACGGCAGCGATACCCTTTTCCTGGCCCAGTGCGTGGAGACAGGGGGCACGTATACGCCTTTGATATCCAAAGGGAGGCCATCGAGGCCACCCGGAAAAAAGCTAACTGAAGCGGGTTGATGGACCGGGTTTCCCTTTTCAATCAAAGCCATGAGGATATGGAGGCGGTCACTGAGATTGCTGATGGCAGTCCCATGGCGGCCATTGTGTTCAATCTGGGTTATCTTCCCGGGGGCAGCAAAGAGGTGACCACCCGGGCGGACGCGACATTGAAGGCGGTGACCTCTGCCCTGCACCTGCTGGGCGCAGGGGGGGTATTGACCATCTGTGCCTACGCCCATGAGGAAGGAAGGCGGGAAATCGACGCCCTCCGGAAACTGTTTGCCACCCTGGACCACGCCTTTGACGTCTATGAAGTCACAGTGACCAATCACACCCAGGCACCGGTGCTGTTTATTGTCAGAAAAAAGAGATGAGCGGATCATTGATGAATAAAAAGGAAAACAGACAGACTATTCTTTCACAAATACAGGAAAAGTACGACAAGTTAAGCAAAAGTCACAAGAAGATCGCGGATTACATCGTGGAGCATTACGAAAGCATTCCCGATTTATCGGCCACCCAGATCGCCAGGGCCGTCCATGTCAGCGAGGCGACAGTCATCCGCTTCGCGGTGACCTTTGGCTTTGAGGGCTACCCCGAATTCAGGAAGCGTCTCAAGGATGAGATCAAGAACCGGCTGACCACGGTGGAGCGCATCGAAATGGTCATGGAAAATGACGGCCACACCGAGCTCCCGGACCGGGTGGTCCAGATGATTTTAAAGAGCGATATCCGGAGCATGAAGGAGACCATGCGGGCTTACGATGAGGCCACCTTCCAAAAGACCGTCGATTTGATCTGCGGGGCCAGGAAGGTCATCATCCTGGGATTCCGGAGCACCAGCCTGCTCACCGAGCACCTGGGCTACTACATGAACCTGCTCCTGGACAACGTGCGGGTGGTCAACCACGGCGTCACGGATTTTTATGAGCATCTGATCAGGATCAACCAGGAGGATGTGGTGCTGGCCATCAGCTTTCCCCGCTATTCCCAGAAGACCAGGGATGTCCTGTCGTTCTTGAAGAAGCGGGGGCCGAAAATCATCACCATCACGGACAACGAGATGGCGCCCATCAACCAATTCGCAGATTACAAGCTCATCGCCAAAAGCAACGTGTATTCCTTCGTGGATTCACTGGTGGCGCCCCTGAGCCTGATCAATGCGCTGCTGGTGGCCATCGGCTACAAGAATATCAAGGATACCAAGATGACCTTCAACGAGCTGGAGGAAATCTGGAAGAAGAATGACGTGTATACCGGCAATGAGCTGGACGGTTTGGAGGAAAATGAATAGGATTATCATCATCGGCGCCGGCCCTGCGGGCATGGCCTGCGCCATCGCCGCGGCCGATTATTTTGAATCGGTCGTCGTGCTGGAAAAAAATGAAAAACCGGGGAAGAAGCTGTACATTACGGGGAAGGGCCGCTGCAACGTGACCAACGCCTGCGACGACGAAGCCTTCATGAACAGCATCGTCCACAACAGCCGGTTCATGTATTCGGCCTTTCGGCAGTTTGACAACAGGGATTGGATGGACCTGATCGAGGCGGCGGGCTGTCCCCTTCAAGGTGGAACGGGCCAGCGGGTCTTCCCGGTGAGCGACAAGTCCAGCGACATCATCCGGGCCCTGGGCCGCGCCATGGCGGACCGGGGCGTGGAGCTGCGGCTGGGGACAAAGGTGAAGGAAATCGCCGTGGACGATAGCCGGGTGGCCACAGGGGTCCGGCTTTCAGACGGAACCGTCCTGACGGCGGACCGGGTGGTCATCGCCACCGGCGGGCCTGTCCTACGTGTCCACGGGCTCCGACGGCTGGGGCATGGCCGAGGCCGGACGGCTGGGACACCGCATCGTGCCCTGCCGGCCGTCCCTGGTCGGCCTGGACACGAAGGGAAAAGTGGCCAGGGGAGCTCCAGGGCCTGACCCTTAAGAATGTGGATGTGACCCTCAGACACAGGAACAAGGGGGTAGAAACCCTGAGGGGGGAACTGCTGCTGACCCATTTCGGCATTTCCGGTCCGACGGTGCTGTCCCTGAGTGCGAAAATGGACGCCGACCCTGCGGAATACACCGTGGAGGTGGACCTGAAGCCGGCGCTGACGGACAAGCAATTGGACCAGCGGATCCTCCGGGATTTTGAGAAATTCAACAACCGGGATCTGCGCAACGGTCTGGGAGAGCTCCTGCCGTCCCGGATGATCCCGGTGGTTTGAGCCTGGCGGGCATCGACGGGGATAAAAAGGTCAATCAGATCGGCAAGGACGAACGGAAGAAGCTGGTGCGGGTGCTCAAGGGAATGTCCTTGCAGATTACGGATTTCTACGATATGAACACGGCGGTGGTGACATCCGGCGGCGTGGACGTGCGGGAGATCAACCCGAAGACCATGGAATCCAAGCTGATCCCCCA
>Ga0268356_10077_pt1 | contig 13847 bp, 17 predicted proteins | sample BioMet10_FD_194415 | JGI IMG/M metagenome (GOLD analysis project Ga0268356, IMG submission 194415) | Sewage microbial communities from Oakland, California, United States - Biofuel 10 (PacBio Assembly) | ecosystem: Engineered > Wastewater > Sewage > Unclassified | place: USA: California | collected...
GATTTTGGCCGCGTCAAAGGGCAGGTTGGCCCGGGTCACCGCGGCATCCTGGGCGTCGAAGCCCGTACCGTCATCGCCGATGAAGCACAGGGAGGTGATCTCATACCCCGCCATCAGGCTCTTCATATCCCGGAGGGTATCGGCGCGGTTCTCCCGCCAGTCCGCCTCCACGGTGATGATGGGGCACAGGCTCGTGTAGGCGGTCTTCATCTTGTTGATGCCGCTGGCGCTTTGCTGGGCGTAGGAAGTCATGTTGTGATAGGCCGTCTCGTCCAGGCGGGTGCCCGAGCCGTCCGGCGGTATAGACCACGAAGGCGATGGCCAGCCCCACCAGGATGGCGGCGGCCAGGACCATCGGCCGTGAAATATGGGTTTCTGTTTTGGGTTTGCGGCTCATGGGGTCTCCTTTTTTTCAGGCTCCAGGCGTCACTTGCCTTTGGCTTTGGCGTTCAGCGCGTCCATGATCTGGGCGCAGCCGTCCCGGACGCTGACCGTGCCCTTCAGGATGGGCGTCATCTTTTCCACCACCACCTCGCTCCATCCGGTCAGGGACGACGAGGGGAAGGGGGCTCCGTATTCCACCGCCTCCCGGGCGAAGATTCCCATGTCGTACTGGGGATACAGCCCGAAAAAGGTGTCCGCGTAATCCGCGTAGGCGGGGATGCACTTGCCTGTGGCCCCCAGCTTTTCGTAGGATTCCGGCGCCGACAGGAAGGTCAGGAATTTCTTGGCCTCCTCAGCGTGTTTGGTTCCGGCGCTGATCACATTGGCCTTGCCGTGGATCACCGTGCCTTTTTTGCCGTTGGGCATGGTGGGCATTTCCGTCACGTTGATGACCGATGCCACCGTGGAATCACCTGCCGGTAAAATCCGCCGCTTCCCAGTCCCCGCCGAAGACCAAGCCGGCCTTTCCCTGCATGAAGAGCATATGGGGCCCGCCGGAGGCGTCGATTTCCTCCAGGGTCGGAGAATATTTGGTCAGGTCCACCCAGTTACTGGATGCCGGCCTGGGTCTTTTCGTCGTCAAAGCCGAACCGGTCGTCCTGGACGATGGTGCCGCCGCAGGCCTGCCACGGTGTTGTAATACCCCAGCTGGTCCTGGTTGCCGGCGATGAAGCCGTGGACGCCGCCGCCCAGGGCGTTGATCTTCCGGCCGCGCCGGTGAAATCCTCCCAGGTCCAGCTCCGCGTGGGGTACGCCACGCCGGCTTTGTCAAAGAGGTCCTTGTTGTACCATAAGCCGATGGTGTCGTAGTCGATGGGGATGCCGTACTGCCGGCCGTCCACCTCGTAAATCCGGGTCAGGCTGTCGGGGAAATGGTCGACACTGATTCCCTTTTCGCCGGAGATCAGATCGTCCAGCTCCAGAAGCTTGCCGGCCCTCTGGTATTCCTGGACGTGGAGGGCATTCATCTGGAACACGTCGGGCAGGTCTTCCCGGCTGGCCGCGTTCATGTCCTGCCAGTACTGGCCCGGCGCGTTCTGGTAATCCGCATAGGTCTTCAGCTCCACGTGGATATTGGGATTCGCCGCTTCAAAGGAGGCGATCCGCTCCTTCATGTAATCCGTCAGGTTGGTCTGCCACATAGCGTAGGTGATGGTCACCTGTCCACCGCCTGTGCCTGCGCTGCTCCCCCAGGCTGCAGCCGGCCAGCAAAAGGACAGCAGCCCCAGCACCGCCGCCAGGACTGCCGCCGTCCAGCTCCTCCGTCCTCTCCCCATTCTCCGTCCTCTGGTCATGCCTTTATTTCCTCCACAATATCCTCTTCCACCGGACGGCCTCCCCCTCAGGAATTCCATCTGGCACTTTATCCGGTGTCAAAATGCAGCCATTTTATTTATAAATATTATATAATGAATTCAATGTAATTACAAGAAAAAGGACGTGCCCGGAAAACCCGCCAATGGAATCAGAACGAAGCCGGACAAATGAAAAACAGGCAACAAAAAAAGCAGCGTCTCCGCTGCTCTGATTCTTGATTTCCCGCAACTTCTATCCGTCCTTCCGCTGGGCCGCCGCTTCCCGCACGCACTGCAGGGCGTTGAGGCTCCGGGGATAGCCGATGTAGGGCAGGCACTGGGACACCACGGCGATGAGGAATTCCGCGTCGTTGCCCACATTCATGTTGCCCTCGGCGTGGGCTGTGAGCTGGGGCCCGCAAGCCGCCCTGGGCCGCCAGGAAGCAGAAGGTGATCATTTCCCGCTGCTTCAGGTCCAGCCCCTTGCGGGTGTAATAATCCCCGAAGCAGTTGTCCGCCAGCCAGCCATTGATGTGGCGGGTTTCCTCCGGGCCGGATTCGGTGAAGTGGCGCATGCCCTCGCCGAAGATATCCACCTGGGCCTGGATGCCCGCTTCCATCCGGGTTTCCACCGTCGTCGTGGCCTGGGGCGGCAGGGGCAGGTCGATGCCCTTGTCCGCGAACAGGGCGTTGGCCGCCTTGATGAAGGGGTAGACCCGGCCGATGCCGCAGTAGGCCACGGCCTGGTACACCACTTCCTTGATTTCCACCGGAGTCAGTCCGGCGTTCATGGCGGCGGGTACCATTTCCTCAAACAGATCCACCCCCTGGCAGCCGACGAGGGTGGCCAGGATGGCCAGGAAGCGGGTCCTGTCATCCATGTCGCCGTGGTTCATCACCTCGTCAAAGGCGAAGTTGGCGTGGCGTTCGATGAATTCCGGATCGGTGGCGCCCAGGCTCAGCCCCCCTTCGGGGAAGAGTCGCTGGGCTGTGGCCTGGGCCTTTTCTGAGATATTCACGGTCTCACTCATTCTGGCCGAAGACGGCCGCCGCTTTTTTCAGCTCTTCCCGGATGGCGATGTGCTGGGGGCAGGCATCCTCGCAGGCCCCGCATTCCACGCAGTCGCTGGCCGGGTTCAGGCCGTGGCCCCCCACCAGCCACCCCAGGGAGTGCTTGGCCCGGGGCAGGTCGCCGTACACGTTGACGATGTTCATGGCCGTAAAGGTGCCGGAGATGCCGATGGCATTGGGACAGACCTTGGCGCAGTAATTGCAGGTGGTGACAGGGGAATCAGGGGGATGGATGCCATCACCTGCTGGGCCTTGGCCACCACTTCCCGTTCCTCTTCGGACAGGGGTGAAAAATCCTTCATGTAGGACAGGTTGTCTTCCATTTGTTCCACATCGCTCATGCCCGAAAGCACCACCATGACCCCGTCCAGGCTGGCGGCGTAGCGCACGGCCCAGGACGCCAGTGAGGCATCGGGATCCGCCGCCTTTGAACACATCGGCCGCAGCCTTGGGCGGGCTGGCCAGCAGGCCGCCCTTCACCGGTTCCATGACGATTACCGGCTTGCCGTACTTCCGGGCCATTTCATAGCAGGCCCGGGACTGGATGGCCGGGTTTTCCCAGTCGGCGTAGTTGATCTGGAGCTGGACGAATTCCATTTCCGGGATGAGCGATGAGGATGGGCTCCAGTTCTTCCGGTGTGGAGTGGAAGGAGAAGCCCACGTGCTTGATCTTGCCCTCCGCCTTCTTTTCCTGGACGAAGCTCCACATGTCGAAATCAGTCAAAGAAATGGGTCCGGCTTTCTCCCAGGTTGTGGAGCAGGTAATAATCGAAATACCCCGCGCCGGACTGCTTCAGGGATGTTTCAAACTGGGCGATGGCGTCCTCCCGGGTCTTGCAGTTGAATCCACGCCGCGTTTTTGGTGGCCAGGGTGAAGCTGTCCCGGGGATAGCGTTCCACCAGAGCCTGGCGGATGGCGTCCTCGCTGCCCGCGTAGGCCCAGGCCGTGTCAAAATAGGTGAAGCCCGCTTCCATGAAAGCGGTCCACCATGACCTTCACCTGCTCCACGTCGATGGCATCGTCCTTCTGAGGCAGGCGCATGAGGCCGAAGCCAAGTTTTTTTGTATTTTCTCCCAACTGTTCCATAGGTAGTCTCCTTTTACTGATGTTATAGATTTATCATACACCTTGGAGTACACTCCAAGTCAAGAAGAATTTTTCCCATCCTTCCCGCTTTCCTGCCAATCGCTGTTGGAAATCCGGCCATTGCCCCTTGGAATTCCCCATACCTGGATTGAAAACCGGCTCTCCCTGACCTGTTTGACAATATGTAAACATATTCCATGTTATCCTAATTTTTTTAAGTCATTTCAATATAATTATGTTATAATGTGAGAAATATTTCGATTACAATTCTCCGGTTCCCGGCCGCGTCGGCCGGACCCCCATCGCCGGAGGGGAGGGAAGGTGCATTCATGGATAAACAAGCACAGCGAGAGGACCAGTTCCGGGCCATGGAGGCCATTCTCCAGCACGCCCCCGGCGGCATCTTTTCCTACTCTGCCGACGATGATCGCTTCGCCTTCATCAGTGACAACATGCTCCAATTCCTGGGCTACACCCGGGAGGCCTTCGCGCGGAAATTCGACAACCGCTTCTCCCGGATGATTTACGCCGGGGACCGGGAGTCGGTAGCTTTCCACCATCGATGATCAAATCCGGGGAAACGCCTTTGACGACTGCGAATACCGCATCGAACGGGGCGACGGCACCCTGGTGTGGGTCCACGACCAGGGCCACCTGGTCACCGACGACGAGGGACGGCGGTGGTTCTACGTCATCATCCTGGACATCACCGAAACCATCAACGCCAAAGAGGCCCTGGCCCAGCGCAACAGCCAGCTCACCGTGGAAAACGCCAGCCTGCAGACCATCGCCGACAGCATTCCCGGGGGCATCCGCGTCTTCCAGAAGACGGACCGGGGGATCATCTGCGTCAGCGCCAACCAGTATTACGCCGACATGATGGGCGTGGACAAGGAGGCGCTCATCGGGGAATCCTTCGGGGAAAACGAAACCCGCATCCACCCCGCCGACCTGGCCCGCCACCGCCGGGATACCATCGCCACCTGGAATCCAACCACCGCACCGAAGGGGCCTACCGCTTCTTCAACTCCCGCACGGGGACCTACCGCTGGTACCACATCGAGGCCAATTTGGAGACCCGGCCCGGTTTCGCGGAGCTGGCATACTTCCATTATACCGACATCAACGACGAGCGGGAAGCCCAGATGCGCCTCCAGGAAAATGAGACCATGCTCCGGGAGGCCATCAACAGCTCGGACATCCAGTACTACACCTATTATCCCGAATCCCACTACCTGGATATCCCCATCCTCAACAGCCATTACATCGCCCTGCCCACCCACTGGGCGGACTACCCTGAGTCCTTCATCCGCTTCATGGGCATGTCCCCCTCGGACAGCCGGGTCTTCCGCGCCATGATCCAGAAGATCGACGACGGCGCCGACGAAGCCTCCTGCGTGACCTTCATGCACCTGGGGGACCTCCACCTGTGGATCAAGGCCAACTTCACCGCCATCAAGGACGAAAGCGGCCGGACCATCAAGGCCCAGGGCTACGCCAACGACGTCACCAGCCAGAAGCTGGCTGAGGAGCGCTTCCAGCAGGAGCGCATCCGCCTCAAATCCATGGACGGGGACATCGTGGAGGCTTTCTCCTTCGACATCACCAAAGCCTCCCAGCCCAATATCCAGACCCTCGACCAGGGCTTCATGGACATGCCGGTGAGCGACGAGGTCCGGACTGAAGCCTTGCGCTACGCCTTCCCCAACAACGGCCAGGAAAATCTGAGCTGGCAGGTCCTGCTCCACGTGGCGGCCCGAATCCCCGACCGCCAGGAACGCAAGCTCTACCTGAACACCTTCGGCGGTCCCGGCATGCGCAAGGCGGCCGAAAGGGGCAAGACCCGCCCGGCGATCCGCTACCGCAGGCAGATCGGCCCCCACGTCCACTGGGTCTCCAGCCGGGCGGAAACCCTGCCCGATCCCGCATCGGGAGACCTTTACGCCTTTTTCTACACCAGCGACATCCACACCGAGGTGATCCGTGAAAAGACATCGGCCCGTATCCTGGAACGCAATTACGACACCCTGTCCTGGTACGATACCCAATCGGGACAGCTCTACGTGGTCGACCCCAGCGATCCCAGCGGCAAGCCGATCAGCGGCGGGCCCTACGCCGAGGCCCTGGAAGCCCGGGCCCTGACCGTCCTGGCTGAGGAGGGCGTGGCGGATATCCGGGAACGGCTGTCCCTGAAAACCGTGATGTCCCGGCTTGAAGACAAGCCGGCCTACACCCTCTACTTCACCCTGAAGGAACGGCGGACCGATCTTCCCGGACGGCCCCGCCGCCGCATGCTGTACGACATCTTCTACCTGGATGACTACCGGGACGCCATCCTCTTCCTGCTCACCGACGTCACAGACATTTTTGAGCAGGAACGGAAGCACCGGGAAAAGCTGGCCCGGGCCCTGCAGGTGGCCGAGGCGGCCAACGAAGCCAAATCCAGCTTCCTGTCCCGGATCAGCCACGATATCCGCACTCCCCTCAACGTGATCATCAGCAAGACGGACTTCGCCTTCGAGGATCTGGACCAGCGGGACCTGCTCCAAAACGATCTGTCCGACATCAAGGCCGCCAGTGCCTTCCTGCTCAGCCTGATCAACGACATCCTGGACCTGTCCCAGATTGACAGCGGCACGATGGTCCTCCATCCCGAGCCCTACGCCTTTGACGATTACCTGACCATCATCCGGGGCCTCTTCACCCCCCTGTGCGACGAAAAGGGCATCGTCCTGGACATCCGCAACTGAGGAAGCCGTGCCGGTGGCCGTGGTGGACAAGGTCCGCCTCAACCAGATCACCCTCAACCTGCTGACCAATGCCGTCAAGTACACGGACCCCGGCGGCCGGGTCACCTTCACCGCCTCCAGCCATTTACTGAAAGACGGCATGGCCCGCTGCCGCATCAGCGTGGCGGACACCGGCTCCGGCATCAGCCCGGAATTCCAGGCCGTGATGTTCGAGCCCTTCACCCGGGACTCCGGCCTGGGAGGCCGGACCCTCACCGAACAGGGCACCGGCCTGGGCCTGTCCATCGTCAAGAAGATTGCCGACCTCATGGGCGGCGATATCACCGTGGACAGCGTCCCCGGCCAGGGCACCACCATCTCCCTGGCCTTCACCTGCCCGACCGGGAATCCCGAGTGACAGCCTGCCCTCCCCAGGGGTCAAAGACTTCGATGAGGCGCCGACTCCGGCCTCCCTCAGCGGCACCGTCCTGGTGGCCGAGGACATGGCCATGAACGCGAAGATCACCGAGCGCCTGCTGACCAGCTTCGGCCTGGACGCCGTCATCGCCTCCAACGGGGCCGAGGCCCTGGAAAACTTCCGAAGCGCCCCGCCCGGCACCTACAAGGCCATCCTCATGGATATCCAGATGCCCGTGATGGACGGCTACGGCGCCACCCGGGCCATCCGCGCCCTGGACCGCCCCGACGCCGCCGAAATCCCCATCTTCGCCATGAGCGCCAACGCCTTCCAGGACGATGTGGCCCACTGCCTGGAGGCCGGCATGAACGGCCACATCGCCAAGCCCATCGACGTGGACATCCTGCATAAGACACTGGCAAGGGCCTTCCGATAATCAGAAAAACAAGCCCGGAGGACGCGATGACCGCGTCCTCCGGGCTTTTCCTATCCTATTCAGCGCTCTCTTCCGCTGTGGCCTGGATGCTCTCCCGGGCCCGCATGAAGGCCGCCACGCACACCGGATCGAAGTGGGTTCCCGACTCATCCTCAATGATATGCACCGCCTGCTCGAAGCGAAAGGCATCCTTGTAGCACCGCTTGGAGACCAGGGCGTCGAAACACATCCGCCACCGCCATGATCCGGGCACTCAGGGGGATGGCCTCACCAGCCAGTCCATTGGGATAGCCCGTACCGTCCCACCATTCGTGGTGATAGCAGGCCATAGTCGATGGCCACCGAAAGGTACTCCTCATCCTCCAGGCCCCGCATGGTATTCCTTAAAATCCGCGCGCCCTCGGTGGTGTGGGTCTTCATGAAGTCAAACTCCTCCGCTGGTCAGCCGGCCTGGCTTGTTGAGCACCGCGTCGGAAATCTTGATTTTGCCGATATCGTGGAGAGGGGCGGATTTGCGCATGTTCTCCAGGTATTCCTGCCGTCAGGATTTCGGGGATAATCCCCCGCGTCGTACATGGCTCCTGCGATTGTCGACACATAGGCCGAGGTCCGCCTGATATGGCCTCCCGTATTTTCGTCCCGGTTTTCCACCATATCCGCAAAGCTGACGATCATGTTGTCCTGCATCCTGGCGATGGTCCCCGCCTTGCTGGCCACCTCCTTGGATTTTTCATCCACCAGTTCGATGTAGCGGCTCATCTCAAGGGTCGTCTTGCAGATGGACTGATAGAGATTCTCAATTTCGTCCCCCGTACGGATGTCCAGGGCATTCATCCTGGCCGCGCCGCGCGCCCGTCCCGACTCCGTATTGAAGGCGAAGTCCCGGGCCGCCACCGCCAGGCTGTTGATGGGATTCACCACCTTCTTGCTGGCGTACCACAGGGCGAAGGCCACGATGAGGATGGTCGTTCCCAGAAGCTGGGAGATGATCTTGGTGACAAAGATGTACCGGTCGGCGATGACGCCGTCCATGGCGATATCCACCCCCACATAGGCCGTGCACTTGGCCGCTTGAATCTCGGATCGGCTTATATACGGTGTACAGCCAGCCGTATTCATCCCGGACGATGCGGGGTGTGATTTCCCCGCCTTCGTAAAAAGTGGGCAGATCCTTCTCATAATCCTTATCCACCGTCAGCACCGTGCCCGGGCTGGCCCCCTTCACCGCGTCGCTATCCAGGTCGAACACCACGTGGACACCGTCCTGGCGGATCTGGTACACGTAGACGAACTCCACGCTCTTGTAGGTGGCGCGGATCCTTTCCAGGGTACGGCGGGTGTCGGCGTAGCCCGCCGCCTGTTCTCCGTTGGCCAGGAAATCCGCCACTTTATTGCCGTCCACCACCTCCGAGCACTGGGTGGCCGCCGACGTGGCCAGTTCGGTGAACTGATCCATCATCGCCTTGCGGTAATCCAAGTAAGCAATCGCTACCGCCGATCCGGTGAGGATGCAGGCTGTCACAATGATCAGGATGGCGACCTTGTAGCGCAGGGAAATCCGCATGAACATGGGGCGGACCGGCTCATTCACCCGGGACCCCACCGATGGCCGGCTTTTGCCGAACAAGTCGCCATTGGGCAGGGCTGCCAGCAGGCCCTCCGGCATCACCCGGAGCACCAGGCAGATCACGGGCACGATGACCCCCTTGTCCAGGAGGTTGATGAGGAGCTGGGCACAGAAAAAGGCGAGGATCCCGGTCATACCCGTGGCATGGGTCACCCCGGCGGCCAGCACCGCCGCCGGTCCCGACCCCACATCCAGGCCATACAACAGCCAGATGATGGGCGTCCCGACGATGCCGTCGATGAGCACGAAGACCAGGATGGATTTGACGATCCCCAGGGGCCGTGTGAAATCCCCTCTGCCGGCCAAATAGCCCGCCGCCAGTCCCACCAGCACGTTGAGGACCGTATAATACAAAGTGATGTCATCATAAAAGAAAGTGACGGCGTTGGTGATATAGCCCACCAGGATGCCCGGAATAGGGCCGCACAGAGCGCCGGCCAGAATGGTCCCCGGCGTATCCAGATACAGGGGCCAGCCGAAGGCGGTCGCCATACGCGAACACAGGACGTTGATCCCGACGCAGATGGCCATGAAAATGTGGAATTTGAAATTGAACCGATGCCCTCTCACCTATTTACCATCCTTTCCCCAATTGTACAAACGCTGCCCGCATTGTAAAAAACTATTGTAATGGCAAATAAATTATAGCATAATCCTCAATTGATAGCAAAGGTTTAATTAACCCTTTTCATTCCTCTAATGAACCCCAATTATTCATAATATTAAGAATGTTTTTTAGACGCAAAGCGCCCCGGGCCATGCCTTCCGGCACGGCCCAGGGCCGCTTCTTTACAACGTCTTGATTTTTTTAACCAGGGCTTCCACTTCCTCCCCGGTGGTGCTCCAGCTTGTGCACAGCCGGACGCAGCGGCGGCCCCCATCCACGGGGCCTTCATCGTCGTAGATGATGTCCCCGGCCAGGGTCCGGCACTGGGCCTCCGTCAGCACCACGAACTGCTGGTTGGTGGGGCTTTCGATATAAAAGGGGATGCCCTTTTCCGCCAGGGCTTTTTTGATGACCATGGCCCCCTCGTCCGCCCGGCGGGCGATGTCGAAGTACAGCCCCTCCTTAAATAAGGTATAAAACTGGATGCCCAGCAGCCAGCCCTTGGCCAGCATGGCCCCGTTCTGTTTCATGTAGCTCCGGAAATGGCCCTTCAGGCCGTCGTTGACCAGCACCAGGGCTTCCCCGAACAGGGCGCCGCATTTGGTCCCGCCGACGGTAAAGGCATCGGACAGAGCGGCCAGATCCGCCAGGGTCACGTCGTTCGCCTCGGAAGCCAGACCGTAGGCCAGCCTGGCCCCATCGATGAACAGGTATAAGCCGTACTTCTGACAGACTTCGTGGATGGCGGTGAGTTCCGCCTTGGAATACAGGGTGCCGTACTCCGTGGGGAAGGACAAATACACCATTTTGGGCTCGACGATGTGCTCTTTCACCCCGCTGGTACCGTATTTCTCCGCTTCCCCGGCAATGGCTTCCGCCGTCACCTTGCCGTCCACCGCCGGCAGGGCCAGGATCTTGTGCCCCGTGTGCTCCACCGCGCCGGTTTCGTGGACGTGGATGTGCCCCGTGTCCGCGCTGATGATCCCCTCGTAGGGCCGCAGGGCCGCCGCGATGACCGTGTAGTTGGCCTGGGTCCCGCCGATCAGGAAATGGACGTCCGTCCGGGCCGTTCCCAAATGGTCCTGGATGGCCGCCGCGGCCTTCTCACACCAGGGGTCCAGGCCGTAGCCGCCGTAGCTTTCTGAATTGGTCGCCGCCAGGGCTTCCAGAATCCGGGGATGGGCCCCATTGTGGTAGTCGTTGTTCATCCGAATCAAAGTCGTTCTCCTTCTGTCTCGCTGATTTTTAAACCGATGCTGTCATTATACCACAAATTTACAGAGTGATGACCTGGGGCTCCACCCCGGCGTCATGGGTGGCCAGAATTTGTGCGCACCGGGGATCCCGGGACATGCCCCGCACCCAGGCCAGGGCCGCCAGGGCCTTGTCCCGGTCCGCCGTGATGCCCGGCAGCTTCATATCCTCCCAGTTCGCCCGGTTGTAGCAGGCGTCGGCGGTGATCAGCACGAAGGAGCCGCCCTTTTCCACCAGCACCCCGGTGGTGCCGGCGGAGTGGCCGCTGAGGTCCACGAAGCGGACGGTGCCGTCGACAAAGACGTCCAGGCTGTGGCCCTGGGGGCCGATGCCGCCGTCCTTTAAGTGGATGGCTTCCAGCCTCGTCCCCTCCCAGAATTTCTTATTGTAGCGGATGTCCCCGCCCTCTGCCGCCGCCAGCTCCGCTTCCGACGTGACGATCTTTTTGGCATTCCGGACCAGCTTGAGCCCGCTGACGTGGTCCACATCCAAATGGGTCAGCAGCACCAGGTCCAGATCCTCCGGCTTCAAATCCAGGGCCGCCAGATGCTCCGTCACCGCTTCTCCCGGAGGCAGTACAGGCCTTGCTGGCGATGTTCAGCTGCCAGGACAGGGCCCGGCGCTGGTCCTTCCGCACATCGGTGTGCCACCCCGTATCCACCAGGATCCGCCCGTCGGGGTGCTCGATGAGGTAGGTGTAGACCGGCAGCCACACCTGATGGCGCCGGGCCCGGAGCACGCCGGTGTAGGCCAGGGGATTGGCCGACCGGCTCCGGTCGGGGATGGTCTCGTCGGTCCCCACGGTGCCGCAGCGCATCACATGGAGGGTGATTTTATCCGTCATTGGACCGCGTCCCCTTCCGGGCAGCCTCTCGCGCCGCCATTTTCTTCTGCCGGGGCGCCGTCCTCATGGCCCCGGTCGATGAGCCATCCCTGCCATTGCGGATCATGCCGACCTGGGCCCGGAAGGGCAGCAGGGCCATGGCCCGCCGTTCGGCCTTGTACAGCAGGGTGGGCACGATGACCAGCCGGCCCCGCTGCATCCCCAGGTAGCCGATGCGGGCGATCTCCGCCGGGTCCTTGGCCAGCCGGCTGTCCGCCTTGCCCGCCCGGCGGGCCCAGTCGGTCTTCACCGGTCCGGGACACAGGGCCGACACGGTGACGCCCGTGCCCTTGAGCTCCCCGGCCATGGCCAGGGTCAGGAACAGCTCATAGGCCTTGGTCGGCCCGTACACATTGAAATAGGGATCCGGAATGAAGGCCCCCAGGGAAGACACGTTGAGGATGCGCCCGTGGCCCGCCGAAGCCATATCCGCTCCGATGAGCCGGCACAGCAGGGTCACGCTTGTCACGTTGAGCTCGATGAGCCCGGCCATGGTGTCCGGCTCCGCGTCCACCACCCTGCTCTGCTTCCCCGCCCCGGCGTTGTTGACCAGCTGTTCCACCCGGATGTCCCGGCGGAGCAGCTCATCGTAAACCCGCTGGGCACTTCCCGCCTGGGACAGGTCCGCGGGGATGACCTGGACCGTCGTCCCGTACCGCCTTTCCAGTCTCCCCGGCCAGCGCCTCCAGTTTGCTTCTGGGTCCGGGCCACCAGCACCAGGCTGAACCCCTGGCTGGCGAATACCCGGGCGAATTCCTTCCCGATGCCGCCGGACGCCCCGGTAATCAACACCCATTGTCCACGATGTTCTGTTTTCTTCATTTTGTCTGCCTCCCCACTGTCCTACCGCTGGTCACGACCATCCGGCCAGCTTCCTTCCGCTTCCCATTTCAAAATGGACCATGACGATTCCCAAATCGATGCTGGCGTAAAAAGCCGCCAAGGGACCGGACGGACGCCTTGTCCCCCGAACAGGGAGAATTCGAATTTCTGCTGGTTCATAGGCCGTCGGGGCCAGCATGGCCGCTTCCACGCCCTGTCGGAACCACGCCGGTCCGCTGTCCCCGCCCCGGATAGGGAGGCCATGGGCTTGGACGGATGGGGCACCCCCTGGGTGGCATCCGTATCCCAGGGCCAGGACGCAGACCAGCTTTTCCCCCGCGTCCAGCTGGCAGCGCTTCCGGGCACTGCCCTTGGAAAAGCTCATGGCCACCCAGCAGGTGTTCAGCCCCAGGGATCTGGGCCTCCAGGGCGATGATTTCCCCGTAATAGCCGATGCGCTCATCCAGCACCGGCCCCTTGGGTCCGATGAGGGCCACGTAGTTTTGCACCCCCTTGAACTTGCCGTAATGGGCCATGAAGCCGTCAAAGGCATCGGGCTCACCGGTGACCAGCTGGATATGCAGGCCTCCCTTGGCGTTGCATTCCGCAATTTTGGCCTCCAGGGCCGTGATCGTTTCACTTGGGATCGGTTTGTCCAGATAATCCCGCACGGCGTGCCGGTTTTTCCATCGCTTCCATCTTAGTCATGATTGTTTTCTCCTGTTCCGCCGTTCCGGCCGTTTTTTTCCGCTTCCCGCCTGCTGCGCACGCCCCATCCGGAGGTGCGTCGGGGACCTCATCCTCCTCCAGGTGGGGATATCCCGAAGCCCGGGCCGATGACACCACCGCGTCCACCTGGTCCACCAGGGCCTTGAGGCCGCTCCAGCAGCCGCCTTCTGCTTCTACATAGTAAAAATTCATGGTGCCCACCCGGTGCATGGCGATGAGTCCCGCGTCCTTGAGGATGCCCAGATGGTGGGACACCGCCGGCCGGGACAGATGGGTACGCCGGGTGATTTCCGGCACCCGCATGCCGATGGCCTCATTCTCCAGCAGGGTCACAAAGATCTGCTGCCGGGTCTCATCACCCAAGGCGATGAACACCTTCCGGTAATTCAAAAATTCCTCGGCCAGAAGCCGCCGCTGCCTGGTACATTCATCCATTACGCTCATC
>Ga0268356_10105_pt1 | contig 13819 bp, 13 predicted proteins | sample BioMet10_FD_194415 | JGI IMG/M metagenome (GOLD analysis project Ga0268356, IMG submission 194415) | Sewage microbial communities from Oakland, California, United States - Biofuel 10 (PacBio Assembly) | ecosystem: Engineered > Wastewater > Sewage > Unclassified | place: USA: California | collected...
GAGTCGAAACCTATAGTTGTCTTAATTTATCAGGTTCCTTATAAGCTTTTTCAGCTTCTTAATTCTTGCAAAAATGAGATTTTCTTCATTTTTAGCGGGTGCAAAGATAAAGCTATTTTTTTAAATACAAATTTTATTTTAAATTAATTCATCAAAATAATCCAAAATCCACCCGGAATTGAAAAAAATATGCCCTGTGAAGGCAAAAGATGTACTTTTGTCCCCATAAAACAAAGCATGTGAATAATATTCTTAACGATTTAAATGAAGTTCAACGCCAGGCTGTTGAAAGTATTAATGGGCCGGTAATGGTGATTGCCGGAGCCGGTTCGGGTAAAACCCGTGTGCTCACCTATAGGGTAGCTCATCTTATCAATACAGGGGTTGATCCTTTTAATGTGCTTGCATTAACGTTTACCAATAAAGCTGCCCGCGAAATGAAAGGACGTATCCTCCAACTGGTAGGCAACAGCGATGCCCGCAATGTATGGATGGGTACTTTCCACTCCGTTTTCTCCAAGATTCTTCGCATCGACGGCCATTTGCTTGGCTATCCTTCCAATTATACCATTTATGATACCGACGACAGCAAAAGTTTAATTAAAACTATACTTAAAGAACTCGACTTAGACCCTAAAGTTTACCAACCAAATGTTGTTTTAGACCGGATTTCATCATGCAAATCCAGTTTAATCCCTGCCGAAGATTATATTATCAGCAGCGAATTTCAGGAACAGGACAGGGCTGCTTCCAAGCCGAAAATGGGCGAAATCATGATGCGGTACAAGAACAGATGTTTTAAAGCGCAGGCTATGGATTTCGATGATTTGCTTTTCAACACCAACGTTCTGCTCCGCGATTTCCCAGAGATATTGTATAAATATCAGCAGAAGTTCAGGTATATTCTCGTGGATGAGTATCAGGATACTAACTTTGCCCAGTATATGATCATTAAAAAGCTGGCCGCCCGTTTCGAAAACATTTGCGTAGTGGGCGACGATGCCCAGAGTATTTATGCTTTCCGTGGAGCCAACATCCAGAACATCCTGAATTTTAAAAACGATTATCCCGATCTTAAAACCTTTAAGCTGGAACAGAACTACCGCTCCACCCAAACGATAGTTAAGGCAGCCAACAGCATCATCGTAAACAATAAGGAACAAATTTTTAAAGAAGTGTGGACGGAAAATGCGGAAGGCGTACCCATCCCGGTTTTGCATGGTTCGTCGGACAACGAAGAAGGACGGATGATTGCCCAATCCATCTTCGAAACCAAAATGTATAACCAGTTGCCCAATGATGCCTTTGCCATTCTTTACCGCACCAATGCCCAGTCGAGATCCATCGAAGAAGCTTTGCGCAAGCTCAATATTCCCTATCGGATTTATGGCGGTTTGTCGTTTTACAAACGAAAAGAAATAAAAGACCTGTTGGCTTATTTCCGGCTGGCCATTAACCTGAACGACGAAGAAGCTCTGAATCGCATCATTAATTATCCTGCCCGCGGCATAGGTAAGACTTCGCTCGAACATATCATCGTGAAAGCAAACGAAGAAAACAAAAGCCAGTGGGAAGTGATTTCGGAAGGTAAAATGACCGGAATAAATACAGGAACACTAACCAAAATTTCGGAGTTTGTGCTGATGATTAAAAGCTTCAGAGCCCAGCTGAAAACCCGCAATGCGTACGACCTGGCCAAACACATCGCCAGCTCAAGCGGTATCATGAAAGAATTGTACGAAGACAAAACGCCCGAAGGTCTGAGCCGTTACGAAAATATTGAGGAATTGCTGAATGCTATCAAAGACTTCTCGGAAAAAGAACCCGAACCCAGTTTTGAAAACGGAGGCGAAATATCCACTTCCATACGCACCCTCGACGAGTTTATGCAAGATATTGCCCTACTTACCGATGCCGATAACGACAATGAAAACGATAATGACAAAGTTGCGCTGATGACCATTCATTCAGCCAAAGGGCTTGAGTTCCCTTATGTATACATCACCGGCATGGAAGAAAACCTTTTCCCATCCATGCAGTCGTTAGGTTCGAGGAGTGACCTGGAGGAAGAACGCCGGCTTTTTTATGTAGCCCTTACACGTGCCCGTATCCGGGTTACACTAACGTATGCCGATATGCGCTACCGCTGGGGCACGCTTACGCCCTGCGAACCCAGCCGTTTTATCGATGAAATTGATACTGTTTACCTGGACATCCCGCGCAAGGCACCTTCAACGTTTGAGCCAAGTCATTCCGAAAGTGGAACGTTATCGGGGTTGCCGGCTTCTCTTTTTCAACGAAAGAATCTGAAACGACTCGATACGGTGAGCCCGGCAGGCGGTACTGCGAATAACGGAGGAAATTTTGAACCTTCCGATGCCGCCGATATCCAGCCGGGAATGGAAGTTGATCACCAAAAATTCGGAAGAGGCAAGGTGCTGAACGTGGAAGGCGATGCTTCCAACCGTAAAGCGACCGTTTTCTTTAACGGAATCGGGCAAAAGCAGCTTTTGCTGAAATTTGCTAAACTAAAGATTGTAAAGGCAGAATAAATATTGCCATAGCGGAAAACATCCTGCAAAATTTGAATTTGTCACCCAACAAATAGCATTTGCCTCTTTTTAAATGCAAAGTAGGTCATCTTAAATGGAATATTGTAAAACAAAAACCCCGTAAAGAACTTAAACTTTACGGGGGTTTTTATGATCAGGTCTCAATTATTGAGTAATAAACGTTACAATCCGTAAAGGTTCCGACAGTAATTTGCTTTACCACAAGGGTTGAATTGGCTGCGGTAAATTCAAATGTGCCGGAGACAAGTTTATTGGTCAGGTCAACTTTGGTGAGGACTACACTGCCGGTAGTACTTACATACGTGTCCTCCGATGTAGCGGTAAGCGTAGCTTTGTAAGTTCCCAGGCATTCAGCTTTTGGCGGTATAACAGAAAGATTATAGGTACCGGCAGTTTGGCCATTAACGGTTACAATAATCGATTCCCCGGTTAAGGAAGTTCCGGTTACGACGAGTACCCCCATTCGAAAGAACTCCTGCCGGAATAAGCGCTGACCATTGCGCACCTCCAACGCTTGCAGTCATCGAATTAGCGCTATTTCCGTTGGAATCCTTTTTACAGGAACTGGCAAAAAACACGACACAAATCACTGCTATTGTCAAAAATAATTTTTTCATACTTCGTTATTTTTAAATTTCAGCAAAGGTACATTAAATATCGTTCCATTTTAATAAGTTTGCTAAAGGTAATGGCTATGAATAAAAAAATATCAGTTCAGTTTACACTTTTTTCTATTAATAGAAAAAAATTAAAAAAATTTAGCATTAAATAATTTATATTTAAAAATTTCTATTTTTGTAATGAAATTATATGCAATAAGGCTATACTTACATATTCAAACATATTCAAAACTATATGCAAAGGAGTGGGGTTGCAGAAATGAATAGAATTGTAATTAATAAAAACATTGACAAATGAAAAAGTATCTTTTCTTAATCGTATTTATTTTATGTATATTAAATAGGGTTTGTTCGCAATCTTTTACAATACACCTAAATCCAGACACGTTAATTTTGAATGTTGGACAAACTGACACCCTCTCTTTGTATGCTATACCAAGTGGTGTTTTAACGCTTCTATATTTTTAACCCTTGAAAGTTTTACAACTTCAAATGTAACAATTTTGCCGACCACACTTAATCCACCTTATGATAACTGCAATATCATTGTTTCGGCTTCAAACTTAAATCCAGGGATTCATCAATTAATTATTAAGGGAGCACAAGGAACTTTAACTTCCTATGATACCACCTACATTAAAGTATTGTTTGATCCAAACCTAAAATGGTATCAATTCAAACAACAAAATTCAGGTTTACTTTGTAACGATATTGATGCAATTGCCGTAGATAAAAATAATAATATGCTTGTTTCTACTTATGGTACGTGTGGTAACCCTAGTTTAGGAATCGTCCTTTATGACCATTATAACTGGCAACAATGGAATTATAATAGTTTTATGCTTAGAGATTTTTATGGCAATTTAATAACTCAGGAAAGCAACTCAATGCTTTTGAGTTGTAACGGAGATGTAAGGGATATTGCTGTAGACTCAAATAATGTTAAATGGATTGGAACTTCCAACGGGTTAATACGTCAAGATGGAATGTCCTACGACATACTTTTCCCTGGAGAGAATATTTGGTGTGTAACTGCACACAATAACAGAGTATGTTTCGGAACTGGTGGTAATGGATTAAAATATTTTGATGGCAATACCTGGGTTTCATTTAATACTTCAAATTCTTATTTACCAAGCAATAATATTAGAAAACTAGCAATGGAAAATGATTCTAATTTATGGATAGGAACAGAAAATGGGTTAGCACATTATGATTTTCAATACTGGACAATTTATAACTCATCAAATTCCATTCTTCCCAATAATATTATTTCAGCTTGGATGTTGATGAATTAAATAATAAATGGATAGCCACTTTAGGTTCAGGATTAATTAAATATAACAATTCATCATGGCAACAATTTACACCACCTTGTAGTGAAATTTCAACAATTTGTGCCGATCATTCAGGAAATATCTTGTTAGGGTTTCAATCGGGAGAAACGAATAATGCATTGGTTAAGTTTGATGGTTCTGATTGGACAATATATAATTCGTCTAATTCTGGATTTAATTCAGATGCAACTACTGTTGGATATGGTCGCATACGATCAATTAAAGAAGATAATAATAATACTTTATGGATAAGCACATTTGGAGATGGGCTTTTTGCTTTTAATAATGAAGGCCTTAATAATACTCTTCCTGATTTTTTAATAACCAGTATCCCCATAAAAGAAAAGGCATCTTCGTCATTTAGCATATATCCTAACCCTAATAATGGGAAGTTTATTATTGAATCGAACTCAGAGATTTTTTCTGATTACAACATTATTTTATGTAATATTCAGGGCGAAATTATTTATAAGGGTTTATTTAATTTCAATCATAATAATTCCAAGAGTTTTAGTTTTGATAACTTGCAAAAAGGAATGTATTTTTTAAACATTTCTTCTAATAATACCAGCCAGACATTAAAATTGGTTATTAATAAGTAATCAGGATTAGCTACAGCTAACAATTACCTTTTATGTTGCTTACAAAACTTAACATGATTGTGGTAATTTTTGGAAGCAAAGAAAATTTAAAGATCGTTCATGAGATATAAATCCTTAAGCATTCAAAAGGCACAAACCGCATAACAGAAAAAAGTCTTAATACATCACCGATAGATTTATTAAATCAACAGCGTGTATGAAAAGGTTATTATTTATTATTGCTCTACTTATTTTTATCCATAGGTGTATTTTCACAAACCAAAAATGATACTGTTTTTTCAGAATCTGAAATAATATTGAAAACGTCGACAGGAGACATTTCGGGAACATTAACAGTTCCCTGTAATGTCAAGACATCTCCGGTAGTTCTTATTATTGCCGGCTCGGGGCCTACCGACAGAAATTGCAATTCTTCCCTGGGGATTAAGACAAATGCTTATAAAATGTTAGCCGAAAAGTTTTGGAGAAAAGGTATTTCCACCCTAAGATTTGATAAACGCGGGATTGGAAAAAGCAAGACGGCAATGATAGACGAAAATGAGGCAACATTCGAAACATACATTGACGATGTTGTTGGCTGGATATCGTTATTACAATCGGACCAACGGTTTTCAAGAATCATCGTTTTAGGTCATAGCGAAGGGTCGTTGATAGGGATAATTGCTTGCCGAACGGACGAAAGTGTCGGCATTAATTTCGGTTTCGGGCACCGGCTATCCGGCAGATCAGATATTACAGGAACAGCTAAAAGATAAATTGTCTTTCGAGTTGCTTGATGAATCGGATAAAATAATCGACAAGCCTGAAATGGGTAAAACGGTTTCGAATGTGAATCCGAATTGCTTTTTATATATCGTCCCGCCATTCAACCGTACCTGATTTCATGGATGCAATATGATCCTGCAAAGGAAATAAGCAAATTGAAGATTCCGGTATTAATCGTTCAGGGGACAACCGATTTACAAGTAACAGTGGATAATGCCAAAATGCTTTCGGCATCAAAGCCGGATGCTGAACTTTTATTGATTGATTCGATGAACCATATACTAAAAGAATCGGATACTGATATTCAAAGGAACATGGCGACATACAATAAACCCGACTTGCCCTTAAAAACGGGATTGGTTGATTTTATTTTGACTAAAAAATAAAGAAATCAGGGAATCACACGCTGGCTATCGTCTCTTTTTACTTATATTTGCAAAAGGAACAGCGAATAAGCCGCTATTACGTTAACGGTATTAATAAAATAACAATTTAAACTGGTGTTGGTAAAGCACAGTAAACATTAGGCTTTAGCCCTTCAAAGATTTTTTATCGGATAACTAATTTTAAATATCAATAAACAAGAAATTTTATGGAAGAAGAAAAGAAAAAAAGAAGAGAAATTCATAAGGGCACACCTTCGGGAGCCGTTTATGGATTAGGCTTCATCGGGGCTGCCATTTATTTTATTTCCCATGCCGCTGGCTTTTGGATGGGTGTTCTTGGATTTTTAAAAGCAATCGTCTGGCCTGCCATCCTTGTGTATAAAGCATTCGAACATTTAGGAATGTAAATTATACGGTTTGGTTACGCACTTTTACCCAATATTCCGCTTTGTTTAAACCGTTTGCCGGATATCAAATTCTTCGAGATACTTAGTAATACGTTGCAGGTACATTCCACCCAAAGCTCCGTCCACAACACGGTGATCGTAGGTGAGCGAAAGAATGATGCGATGACGGATGGCTATGACGTCGCCCTGCGGCGTTTCAAGTACCACAGGCTTCTTTTGTATTACCCCCAACCCGAGTATGGCTACCTGTGGCTGATTGATGATGGGCGTACCGGTAATGCTTCCGAACGTTCCCAGGTTAGTAATGGTAAAAGTTCCTCCCTGTATTTCGTCGGGCAGCAATTTATTTTGCCGTGCACGGTTAGCAAGATCATTTACCAAAAGTGCCAACCCCCGAAGATTTTTCTGGTCGGCATTTTTTATCACCGGAACGATGAGGTTACCGTTAGGAAGCGAAGTAGCCATGCCGATATTGATATTCTTACGCAGGATCATTGAATATCCTTCCACCGAAGCGTTGACACCCGGAAAATCAATCAATGCTTTAGCTGCAGCTTCAACAAATACCGGCATAAAAGTGAACTTCTCATTTTCGCGTTTCAGGAAACCGTCTTTCATCCGGTTGCGCCAGTTGACGATATTGGTAACATCGGCTTCAATAAAAGAAGTAACATGGGGCGATACCTGTTTGGACATCACCATGTGGTCGGCAATCAGGCGGCGAATACGGTCCATTTCCACAATTTGATCACCGGCAACAGAAATGGGAATAGCTACCGTTGAAGCGGCTATTACGGGTGTTTCCTGTTTTTCTGTTTTTGATTTGATATAATTCAGCAGATCGTTTTTATTCACTCTGCCCCCCGAGCCGCTTCCCTGTATTGAATCTAATTCCGCAACAGTAATATTCTCTTTGCCGGCTATAGTTTTCACCAAAGGAGAATAAAAACGGGCAAAAGCAGGTTTTTTAGTTATCATCAACCGTTCCTGTGTTGGGGATACTTCGGTTTCGCTTTCACGCGGAGATACTTCATCATTATTCTCATTTATCCCATCAATACCTGTTTCGATAACAGCAATTACTTTACCGACAGGTACAATATCTCCCTCTTCATAAAAAACCTTGGTTAGTATCCCTTCCACAGGCGACGGTATTTCAGAATCTACCTTATCGGTAGCTATATCCACGATAGAATCGTCTTCATGTATGGTTTCTCCGACGGCTTTCAGCCAACGGATAATGGTAGCTTGTATGATGCTTTCGCCTAATTTAGGCATTACAATTTCAAATTTTGCCATAATTTTTTCTTTTCAATTAATAGGCTAATAATTCGTTTACTGCTTTTTCAATTTTCCCGTTGTCGGGAAGGATTGCATTTTCCAGAGCACGGTAAAATCCTACCGGAGTAAACGTGGCTCCGACACGTTTCACAGGAGCATCGAGATATTCAAAAGCTTCGGAAGCGATAAGAGCAGCAATCTCGCCGCCAAAGCCGGCAAACATTTTATCTTCATGCACAACCAATGCGCGGTTGGTTTTCTTTACCGAACTCAATATTCCTTCTTTATCCAAAGGATTCAGTGAGCGGATATCCACCACTTCTATGCTTTTACCCGTTTCTTTAGCAATTTTTTCGGCTACTTCCAGACACATGTGAGTGGTGTTGCCATAAGTAATGATGGAAAGGTCGCTACCCGTATGCCGGATGCGAACTTTTCCGAAAGGAACTTCAAAATCATCGGGAATAAACGCTTCAGCCTTCGGATCGTTATACAAAGCTTTGGGTTCAAGAAAAATGGTTGGGCCTTTGGAACGTATGCTGGTACGCAACAAGCCTGCGGCATCGTCGGCAAACGAAGGATACACCACCCGCAGGCCGGGGAAAGTCGTCAGCACTGCTTCTATGGTTTGAGAATGGTACAGACCTCCGCCGATATATCCGCCCGAAGCTAAGCGCAACGTAACATTGGCAGCAAACTGTCCGTTGCTGCGCCAGTAATCGTGCGATAATTCAACTAATTGCTCCATGGCAGGCCAGAAATAATCGGCAAACTCGGCCCCTTCGATCACTATGCGTATCTTATCGCTGAAGCGACTCATACCATTGGCAGTTCCTACGATGTAATCTTCGGCTATAGGCGCATTGAAAACACGTTCCTTTCCGAATTCTTTCTGCATACCTTTGGTAACATTAAATACGCCGCCTTTTTCCTTGTTGGCTACGTCCTGACCCCAGATAAAAGTGTCGGGATTGAACCGGAATTCCGCTTTGAGGGTTTCGTTGAGTGCCTGGATAAATCTTTTCTTTTCACCGGAAGTTTGATTATGTGTACCATCAGGATACTTAGCCGGAATATAGGGATCGGGAGTTACAAAGTTGAGGATGGTTGCCGGATCGGGGTTGGGAGCAGCAAGAGCTTTTTTGTGGGCATCCGATATTTCCTGTTTCACACCGGTTTCTATCTCCAGCAATTCTTCTTCAGTAAATATTTTTGAATGGATGAGTTGTTTACGGTAGCGGCTCATTGGGTCGGCTGCCGTGGTACATTGAATTTCGTTTTCGTCGCGGTATAGTTCATGGCGGTCGGAATTAGAATGTGAACCGATGCGAACACAACTGGCATGAACGATTACCGGCTCACCGGCTTCCAACACATGACGCTTGGCTTCCATCATGGCGTTAATGGAATCAAACACGTTTTTGCCGTCGCAATGGATGATTCTAAGATTTTCAGTCCCGAATAATTATCAGCGGCATGGAGGTTGGCTGTCTGGTCTTTTTTGGGTACGGAAATGCCGTAGCGATTATCCTGAATCACAAAAATAACAGGTAACTTTTCGTTGGAAGCCCCGTTGATGGCTTCAAAAACATAGCCTTCGCTGGTTGACGATTCGCCCTGCGAACTGATGGCAACCCCTTTTTGATGGTATTTTTTGAGGGCACGGGCCACGCCCACGGCATGCAAAGTATGATTTCCGGTAGCTGATGACACATTGTGAATATGCCAGGCCGGTTTGGAAAAATGATTCGACATGTGGCGTCCGCCCGTTCCCGGGTCGGTAGCTTTAGATAATCCATTCAGGATGATTTCTTCGGTGGTCATTCCGGCAGAAAGGGCGGAAAGCATATCGCGATAATACAGGAAAAGATGATCTGTTTGGCGGTCGAACACTTGCCCGATGGCTAACTGTATGGCATCGTGCCCGGCATAGGGTGCATGAAACGACCATCCCAAGGCCTGCTTCAGATAATTGGGCGCCTTTTCGTCGAGCTTACGTCCAAGCGTTAAAAGATGAAACCATTTTGCCAGAGTTTCTTTATCCGTTGTATTGATGGTATAGTTGATTGCTTCCATGTTTAACTGTTTTAAGAATTACGCTTCTACATACAGTTAACAAAAAAGCATCTGGAATGTTCAGGAAACAAAAAAAGGAGGCTGGTAATATCAAGTAGCCATAAACCACTGGTATGCAAACAAAAAAATCTACCTGTAAATGAATTATCCGTTGTTTTTGGATGATTCATTTAAGTATTATCCCGAAAATATTAGTTAGTTTTAAACGGGTATTTCACCCTGCTAAGCTCATCGTTGGCTTTAGCCACTTTTTGCTTAAGTTCCTCTTTAAAACGTATCAGTTTTTTCATCAACTGTTCATCAGCAACAGCTAAAATCTGAGCGGCAAGAATTCCTGCATTTTTTGCGGCATTCAACCCGACGGTAGCCACGGGAATACCCGGAGGCATCTGAATTATAGATAGCATAGCATCTATTCCTTCGAGCGAAGCTTTGATGGGTACGCCTATCACCGGAATGGGAGTCATAGCCGCAATAACACCAGGCAAATGAGCGGCCATACCAGCTCCGGCAATAATTACGCGAACGCCCCTTTCATAGGTTCCTTTGGCAAAGGCTTCCACCTTCTCGGGAGTCCGGTGAGCAGACAACGCATGAAGTTCAAAAGGAATTTCCATTTCATTCAGAAATTTAGCAGCTTCTTCCATCACCGGCAGGTCGGAAGTGCTACCCATAATAATGCTCACTTTTGCTTGCATAATTGTATTTTTTTGGCAAAGGTAAATAATAATTGATTTTTGGCAAGGGTAAAATCTTACCTTTGCACCTTCATTAAAAAATCAATTAGTCTTTCAAAAATATCATGACAAATAATATAAAAATATTAGATAAGGAATTTTCGATTTTTATTTCTGCCACCGAAATAGAAGCCGCCGTAAGCAAAGTGGCTCAGCAAATCAACAGCGATTTGAAAGGGAAAAATCCTTTATTTATTGTTATCCTAAACGGAGCCTTTATGTTCGCTTCCGATTTGATGAAAGAAATCACCCTCGATTGCGAAGTATCATTTGTAAAACTTTCCTCTTATGCGGGGACAAGCAGTTCGCAAAATGTAAAAAAGTTAATCGGGATAAACGAAGAACTCCACGGACGTTCGATAATCATCGTAGAAGACATCATAGATACTGGTCTTACCATGGAGAAATTAATTGCTGACATCCAAAAGCTTCAGCCCGAAAGCATCCGTTTGGCAACCTGCCTTTTTAAACCCAATGCTTTTCAAAAAGTTATCCCATTGATTATGTAGGCATAGAAATCCCTAACGATTTTATCGTTGGTTATGGGCTTGACTATGATGGCTATGGGCGAAATTATCCGGAAATTTATAAGATTGTTTAATTATAAACCTTTTAAAATGCTTAATATTATAATGTTTGGTGCTCCCGGCGCAGGCAAAGGGACCCAAGCGATAAAAATTGCCGAAAAATATCATTTAATTCACACTTCCACCGGCGATATTCTGAGAGCCGAAATCGGCAACAAAAGTGAACTGGGTATGAAAGCCAAGACGTTCATGGACAAAGGTGAATTAGTTCCCGATGCCGTACTGGTTGACATCATCCGTTCAGTAATGGAACGAAATAAGACAGCTAAAGGTTTGGTGCTGGATGGTTTCCCGCGCACTCTGGTTCAGGCGGAAGAACTTGACAAGATGCTTAATGCCAACCATACACCGGTAAACCTGGTGATTGCGCTTGAAACAAAGGACGAAGAGCTTATCACCCGTTTACTAAAACGCGCCTTGGAGACTGGTCGTGCGGACGATAAAGAAGATGTGATTAAACAACGATTACAGGTATATAAAAACCAGACCGAACCTCTGATTGCTTATTATAAAAAACAAAACAAATTCCATCCGGTACATGGCATCGGAAGCATAGAAGGAATTTTTGCCGATATTTGTAAAGAAATTGACAATTTAATTTAGTTGATAGTTGATAGTTGTTGGTTGATAGTTATCCAGGAAGCTAAAAATTTGTCAATCGTCAATACACCATCAACTAACAACATACAACTAACAACTACCATATGAGCACTTCCAATTTTGTAGATTACGTCAAGATATTTTGCCGTTCGGGCAACGGTGGTTCCGGTTCCATGCACTTTCATCGCACCAAGGGAAATCCACACGGAGGTCCCGACGGTGGAAACGGCGGCAGGGGTGCTCATATTATTTTAAAAGGCAATAATCAGTTCTGGACATTGCTACATCTGAAATACACCAAGCATATCCTGGCAGATAACGGTGAAAGTGGCAGTAAAAACCTGAGAACCGGAGCCGATGGTAACGATGTGATCATTGAAGTTCCGTTAGGCACCATAGCCCGCGACGCTGAAACAGGTGCTGTTGAATGCGAAATTACCGAACATGGCGAAACCATCGTTTGGATACCTGGCGGAAGAGGTGGAATGGGTAACGATCATTTCAAATCAGCTACCTTTCAGGCTCCCAAATTTGCCCAGCCTGGCGAACCGGGGATAGAAGGTTGGAAAATACTTGAATTAAAACTTTTGGCAGATGTGGGCTTGGTTGGTTTTCCCAATGCCGGAAAATCAACCCTGCTCTCGGTACTTTCGGCTGCCAAACCCGAAATTGCCAATTATCCGTTCACTACCCTGCGACCTAACCTTGGCATTGTTAGTTATCATGACAATAAATCGTTTGTAATGGCCGACATCCCGGGAATTATCGAAGGAGCTTCTGAAGGCAAAGGTCTTGGATTACGCTTTCTCAAACATATCGAACGTAACTCTGCCCTGCTTTTTCTCATTCCTGCCGATTGCGATAATATTCAAAAGGAATACGATATTCTGTTGAACGAACTAAAACAATATAATCCCGAACTGCTTGACAAGGAAAGGATACTTGCTATTTCCAAGTCCGACCTTCTGGACGAGGAACTGATGGACGATGTGAAAAAAAATCTGCCGGATGTGAATTCCGTTTTCATTTCATCGCATACCAAACAAGGGCTGATGAAACTAAAGGATTTGATTTGGAAAATACTCAATGAAAGTTGATGGTTGAATAAAACAGAGTCGACTTTTAAAAGCTGGAGGACTTTATAAACCATAAGAATCCCGAATCGCTTCGTTCAGCCTTACAAACTTTTTTTCGCTTTTCCCAACACCCATTTACAAGCCCGTGCAAGCAGGTAACCGATAAGTGCACCAACCAATCCGCCGGTAAGTACGTCGCCGGGAAAATGAACTCCCAGATAAATACGGCTATAACTTATCCAGACCGCCCAGAATAGAATAAGCGGAATGAAGTAGCGTACTTTTTTGCCAAACATCCCGATAAGGAAAAGGGCTATTCCAAAATAATTGCATGCATGCGAAGAAATAAACCCATAATCTCCGCCACATTTTCCTTTTACCAAATGAACCAACCCCTCCAATGCTGGCTGATGGCAGGGTCGCAAGCGGTGAAAAATTTCTTTAAACAACTGAACAGAAATCTGGTCGGTAAGAGTAATAAGCAAAGCCACAAAAAGAATAACAATCCACGATTGCCGGCGGTAATGTCGGACGACAAGGTAAATCAACAACAGATAAACCGGAAGCCAGGTAAGCTTGTTGCTCGACCAGTACATCACCACATCCCAAAACGCATTGTGTTTCCCGTTAAGGAAAAGGAACAAGGAAGTGTCTATGTTGTTTAGCCAATGAAACATTATTTGTAATCTGAATTATTGCTCTTTGTTATACCAGCAAAAATACGGATAATTTTATTAGGCCCTCAAGGTTTTAAAAATTTGAGGGTCTCTAA
>Ga0268356_10786_pt1 | contig 13762 bp, 18 predicted proteins | sample BioMet10_FD_194415 | JGI IMG/M metagenome (GOLD analysis project Ga0268356, IMG submission 194415) | Sewage microbial communities from Oakland, California, United States - Biofuel 10 (PacBio Assembly) | ecosystem: Engineered > Wastewater > Sewage > Unclassified | place: USA: California | collected...
TTGCTATCGTTATTTGTTTGCTTATATTATTCTTATAACAAACATTAACTTATCGTTTCGCTATTCCCGACGGTTGGTCGGGAATAGCGAGATGTTGAAATGAACATTATAAATTAAAGGATATGCAAATAGTTAGCCCGGGACTCGGTTTAATTTTTTGGATGACGTTATCGTTCCTCATCCTGTTTTTCGTTTTAAAAAAATTCGCATGGAAACCCATCGTGAATGCTTTAAACGAAAGGGAAAAAACCATTGACAACGCCCTGCATTCAGCCGATAAGGCACGCCAGGAAATGGCTGCCCTGCAATTCAGCAATGAGCAATTGCTCCGCGATGCCAAGGACGAACGCGACGCCTTGATGCGCGATGCCCGTAAGGTAAGAGATAGCATTATTGAAGAAGCCAGGCTGAAAGCCAGTCAGGAAGGTCAGCGGATGATCGAAAATGCAAGGGAAAGCATACAAAATGAAAAAATGGCCGCCATCACGGAACTGAAAAACCAGGTAGCCGACCTTTCCATCGAAATAGCCGAGAAATTGCTACAACAGGAATTATCCGAACCCAATAAGCAGAAATCTACCATTGAAAAATGGTTGAAAGACGTCAAAATAAATTAATTGACTGTTCTTCAAAACCAGACAATGCAAGATACACGAATAGATAAACGGTACGCAAAAGCACTTTTTGAAATTGCCCTGGAGCATAACCTCGTGGAAAAAGTATATGCCGACATGAACGCCATCCGTAAGGTTTGCACGTCGAACCGCGATTTTGTGCATGTTCTTTTCAGCCCTATCATCAAATCGGAAAAAAAGACGGCAATTATCAACGAACTTTTCGGCAAAGAATTTAATGTCGTTACGCTCGAATATTTAAAAATCATCATCCGTAAACGACGTGAAGAATTTATTTCCGGTATAGCCGAAGCTTTTATTCAGCTGTACAAGGAACACAAAGGCATCAAAACGGCTTGCCTCAAAACAGCCGTGCCTGTTGACACCACGCTTCGCAACCGGATTATTGAAATGCTCCGTATCCAAACTGGTTGCGAAATCGAGCTGGAGGAGATCATAAAGAAAGACCTCATCGGAGGTTTTGTGTTAAGCATCGACGATAAACAATACGATGCAAGCCTACTTAAACAGGTGAAAGAACTGCACAAAGATTTCGATGTTAATTTATACATTAAAGGATTTTAATAAACATAAAGATTATGGCAGAAATTAAACCCGCCGAAGTGTCGGCAATATTGCGGCAACAACTGGCAGGATTTAAAAACCAGAAAGAGCTTGAGGAAATAGGAACCGTTCTGACTATTGGCGACGGTATCGCCCGTATCTACGGGTTGACCAATGCCCAGTCGGGCGAACTACTCGAGTTTGAAAAATCATCGCTGATGGCTATCGTGCTTAACCTTGAAGAAGACAACGTGGGTGCCGTGCTTTTGGGCGAATCCTACGACATCAAGGAAGGCGACACGGTGAAACGTACCGGACGCATTGCTTCTGTCAATGTGGGAGAAGGTATGCTTGGACGTGTTATCAATACGTTAGGCGAACCTATCGACGGCAAAGGTGAAATCAAAGGTAAGACTTACGAAATGCCCCTTGAACGTAAAGCTCCGGGAGTAATCTATCGTCAGCCGGTGAACCAGCCTCTGCAAACAGGTATCAAGCCTATCGATGCTATGATTCCTATCGGTCGTGGTCAGCGTGAGCTTATCATTGGCGACCGTCAGACGGGAAAAACGGCTATTGCCATCGATACCATCATCAACCAAAAAGAATTTTTCGAAAAAGGCGAACCAGTATATTGTATTTATGTAAGGTATTGGCCAGAAAGGTTCTACCATTGCCAACATTCTTCAAACTTTAGAGAATAAAGGTGCCATGGCATATACAGTTATTGTATCGGCTACGGCTTCCGACCCGGCAGCTATGCAGTTTTATGCACCGTTTACCGGAGCCGCCATTGGTGAGTTTTTCCGCGACAGCGGGCGTTCGGCACTTATCATCTATGATGATTTATCGAAACAGGCCGTTGCTTACCGCGAAGTCTCGCTGTTGCTCCGTCGTCCGCCAGGGCGTGAAGCATATCCAGGCGATGTTTTCTATCTGCATAGCCGTTTGCTCGAACGCGCAGCCCGTATCATCTCGTCCGACGAAGTAGCAAAAACAAATGAACGACCTGCCCGAAAGCATACGTCCGATGGTAAAAGGTGGCGGCTCGCTTACCGCATTGCCCATCATTGAAACCCAGGCCGGCGACGTTTCGGCTTACATACCTACCAATGTGATTTCTATTACCGACGGTCAGATATTTCTTCAATCGAACCTGTTCAATTCCGGTATACGCCCGGCTATTGATGTAGGGATTTCGGTATCGCGTGTAGGAGGTAATGCCCAGATCAAATCCATGAAGAAAGTTGCCGGTACTCTTAAGCTCGATCAGGCAGAATTCCGTAGTCTGGAAGCCTTTTCCAAGTTTGGCTCCGACCTCGACGCCGCTACCAAAGCCGTGCTTGATAAAGGTGCCCGCAACGTGGAAATTTTAAAGCAGGCACAGTATTCGCCTATGAAGGTGGAAGAGCAAATCGCCATCATCTATTGCGGAACCAAAGGTCTGCTTCAAAAAGTACCTCTGGATAAAGTTAAAGATTTTGAAGTGGAATATCTCCATTATCTGGAAGTGAATCATCAAAACGACGTGCTAACTCCGCTAAGGGAAGGCAAGCTTACCGATGAAGCCATAAAGATTATGGAAAAAAACAGCAAGTGAAATTTCACGTAAATACGAAAAGTAGCCAAAGGGGCTGATCAAAATACCGTTGTGTATCCTTTGTGTTCTTAGTGGTTGGTTTCTAAAAAATAATAAACCACTAAGAACACAAAGAACACTAAAAGAAAAGGGAAAATACGTTTTACCAGCCCTCAGATGCTTCTTACAAATTTTTTGGGAGAATATTTGAAATACTAAAGAAATGCCAAACTTAAAAGAAGTCCGCACCAGGATCGTTTCGGTGAAGTCAACGCAGCAAATTACCAGTGCCATGAAGATGGTGGCTGCATCCAAGCTGCGCCGTGCCCAGAATGCCATCCTGAAACTGCGTCCTTATGCCAACAAGATGAATGAGATTTTAAAAAATCTCAATTCAAGTCTCGAAAACGGCGACGACAGCCCCTACTCACAGATGCGCGAACCCCGCAAAGTGTTGCTGGTGGTTATTGCTTCCAACCGTGGTATGTGCGGCGCTTTTAATTCCAACATCATCAAGCTGACCAATACTCTGATTAACGAAAAATACGCTGCACTCTCCCACAGTGGCAACCTTGAACTGATCTGCATTGGCCGCAAGGCTTCCGACTTCTACAAAAAAAAGAACATTAAAGTAATTGCTGTACTCGATCAACTTTTTGACAGCCTCACCTTCGATAATGTGGCTCCCGTTGCCGAACAGCTTATGAAATATTTTACCACGAAGGAATACGACCGGATAGAATTGGTGTATAACCAGTTTAAAAATGCCGCCGTTCAACGGTTGATCAACGAACAATACCTGCCCATTGCACAGGCAGAACCTACGGCAATGGTTAAAACCAACGGTAAAGCCGACTATATTTTTGAACCCGGCAAAAAAGAGATTGTGGAACAACTCATCCCTAAATCGCTGAGAATACAGCTCTATAAGGCTTTGCTCGATTCCTTTGCTTCGGAACAGGGAGCCCGCATGACAGCCATGCACCAGGCCACCGACAACGCTTCCGAACTTCTTAAATCGCTTACCATTGCCTACAACAATGCACGGCAGACCGCCATCACCAACGAGATACTCGAGATTGTGAGCGGAGCCAATGCGCTAAAGAAGAACTAAGCCGCCAGCAGGGCAAACGCTTTTCCCTCTACCCTATCCGCTAAAAAAAACGGAAATCATATTCCAATAAACGTTGTGTTTATTGCCAACAGGCTCGTTTACGTTTACAATACGTAGAAATTGCCATCAATAAGCCCAACTAAAATAGTTGCTTCTCCGGAGGATACTGTTTTTATAAATTTCGTTTTTTTTGTAAAAAACATCGATATGGATATCCAGACAAGAAAGCTACATTTTATACAGGATTTTCTAAGGCTTGCAAACGATAATATCTTACCCAGGAACGGGAAAAAATACGACGATGAAATAAAGCCTCTGACAATGCAGCAGTATTGATAAGGCTTTTGATGAATTAAAAATGCAAAAGTAAAGACTGCACAAGAGCTAAAAAAGGAGTTTATTCCAGTTCCTTAGCCGGATCCCAGAACACCCGGTCAAAATGAATAATCCGGTCGTCGGCCACTTCTATGCCTTCGCTTTCGAGCAATTGTTGCATCACCTCTTCGCCTCCGAAATAATGCTTGCCGGTAAGTTGCCCGTTGCGGTTTACCACACGGTGAGCCGGAACATTCTGCAACGGAGTATGCGCTTTGTTCATCGCCCAGCCAACCATGCGTGCAGAACCCCGGGTGGCAAGAAAGTTGGCTATGGCGCCATACGAAGTTACCCTCCCGTAAGGAATTAGTCTTACTACTTCATATACTTTTTCAAAAATGACTCATCCGTTTTCATTTTCCTGGCTCATTTGAAATTTCAGATAATGGATATTCAGTCCTTTTTCAAGCCACATCTGTTCGTAAAACGTCTGCACCGGAAGAACTTCTTCAATATCTTTATTCATTTCGGTATGATAAAGGTCGGCGGTGGCATACAAAAGCCGGTGGTTATCCTTCGAAATTACACCTAAGGTATAGTTGAACAAATCCGCATTATCGGTTTTCAGATGGATGATACCGTCAGGTTTCAATAGGTTGCGGTAGCGTTCAATATATTCGGGGGAGGTAAATCTTCGTTTGAATTTATTTGGTTGCGGCTCGGGAAAAGTAATCCAGATTTCGCTTATTTCATTTTTACCGAATAAAAGTTCTATCATTTCGGAACGGGTACGAACAAAGGCAACGTTTTTAAGCTGTTGTTCCTGGCTGGTTTTACCGCCACGCCACATGCGGGCGCCTTTTTTATCAATACCGATATAATTCCGGTCGGGATGTTTTTGCGCAAGAGCCACGGTATATTCGCCTTTTCCGCAACCCAGTTCAATGATCATGTCGTTGGCATTACCAAAGAAATCTTTAGCCCAGTTGTTTTTTAAGGTAAAGCCCTCGCGGAGCTCATCAAACGAAGGCTGAAAAAAATGATCGAAGGTGGCGTTTTCGGCAAAGCGCTGAAGTTTTCTTTTAGCCACAGTAAATTATGGATTTAATTTATTTTGTTAAAATCCAGGCTGAGGCATGAATTTCGGAACTGATGTCATTTAATTTATCTGAAGCTTCATCCATGGTGCTGAAACCATCTACACTCACGCGGTATAATCCTGTTTTTGTCTGGTCGAGAATCGCCGCATGATGGCCGTTAGCATTGAGCCGGTCAACAAATTTTTCGGCATTTTCTTTTACCTGAAAAGCGCCTCCGATAATAAAATATTTCAGTTCGGGCTCAACAGGGGCTTCAGCTAATTTTTTTAAAGAAGGCAGGATGGAAGCTTCGGATATTTTTGTTTTGCTCATTAATTTGGGAGCAGCCATTTCTGTTCTGGATGAAAAGAAGGCATTAAATTTGAATGGCTAATGTAGAAATCCTTAATGTTACTGGCATTAAACGCACCCCACAAAGAAATGGCTAATAAAGGCGTTGCAATGGCAGCCCAGCGTAATGTTTGCGGTAAAATTCTGCGATGTGAAGCCGGCTTGCGATCGATAAAACGACTACTCAAACGTTCGCGTTCGGTTTCGCGGCGAATGGCTGGCGAGATAAAAGAAGTAAGCCCAAAAGAATCTTCGAGATAATTTATGGTATTGTCAGGTTCAAATTGTATACTTCCTTCCCGGTTCATGGTTAGGGCGCCGATATTTTTCAGTTGAAGTTTATTGCCATTTTTGAGCCGGATTAAAAACACTTCCACCTCACGATGAATCAGATTAAGCGATTCGGTGAACGAAATATTTTCGGTATACGACACGTAATTGGCTAATAACCCATCATTCTTTTTCAGATCGACATTAAAAAGAATGTCCTTGGATGGGGGCAGGAAGGTATTGTTAAACGGTAATATTCGTGCCGGCGATGGGTTGGCTACGAATCCACCAAAACCGGGGACAATCACACAATCATGCTTATAAAGCAGCTCACTTATGTATTTTTCGAGTTTCATTGCCGTATTAATTTGAAGGTGCTAATTTAGATTAAAAAGACCAGTTTTTCAACGATTGTTAATAAGTTTTGATAAATCATCGGGTGTATCTATCGAAAAACTTTCAAAATCGGTTTGTTTGGTGTAAATGTGGTAAGCATTTTCGAGCCATCGCAATTGTTCTAACGATTCGGCAATTTCGAGAGGCGAGGATTCAAGCATTGTTAATTTCTGTAACGTTCCGGTCCGGTAGGCATAAATTCCAATATGTTTAAAATACGTATGGTGTTTAAGCCAGTCATTTTCGGGCATCCCTCTTAAAAACGGGATAGGTTGCCGGCTGAAATACAATGCTTTTTTATCATTCGCCGTAATTACTTTCACTACGTTAGGATTAAAAAGTTCTGTTTTATCAGAAATCTTTTTTATCAACGTAGCTATTTCCACTTCGGGATTCAAAAAGCAAGAAGCCACCGTTTCAATTTGTTCGGGGCGAATAAATGGTTCATCCCCCTGAATATTTATAGCCACGTCAAATAAACGTGGCATATCGGTTTGAAGCCGCTGAATTACTTCGTTACAGCGCTCGGTACCACTTTTATGGTCAACGGAAGTCAGCATCACCTTTCCACCGAAACTTTTTATGTGATCTTCGATACGCTTGTCATCGGTGGCAACCCATACTTCAGATAAAATATCAGCCTTGCACGATTGTTCGTAAACCCGTTGAATCATACTTTTGCCATCAATCATAGCCAAAGGCTTTCCGGGAAAGCGGGTTGAAGCATAACGTGCAGGAATAATACCAACAAATTTCATTCGTGAATAAATTTTAAATTAAGGTTAAATACAGCTTATTCCGGATACCAGAATCTGGCTTGCAATGAAAAAACAGCCCGCATAAAGCTAAATTCTGTACATCTGAAATTAAAAAAGTCCATGAATTTCAGCCATAACTTTTTCGATAATATTTCCAAGATCTTCGGGGTTATCGGAAAAATTAATGTTGTCCACATCCACAATCAATAGTTTACCATTATTATACGAAGATATCCATTCCTCGTAGCGATCGTTTAGACTTTTTAAATAATCGAGGCGTATGGAGTTTTCATAATCCCTGCCTCGTTTCTGGATTTGCCTGACGAGAGTTGGAACGCTGGCTCTTAGATAAATCAACAAATCGGGTGGTTGTATAAACGAACTCATTAATTCAAACAAAGATCTGTAATTTTGAAAATCGCGTGAGGTCATCAATCCCATATCGTGCAGATTAGGTGCAAATATATGGGCATCCTCATAAATAGTGCGATCCTGTATAACAGTTTTGCCACTTTTGCGGATTTCTACTATTTGCCGGAAACGGCTGTTAAGAAAATAAATCTGCAGATTGAACGACCAGCGTTGCATATCTTCATAAAAACTGGACAAATAGGGATTGGTATCCACATCTTCATAATGGGCTTCCCAGCCGAAATGTTTTGAGAGTAAACTGGTGAGCGTCGTCTTTCCTGAGCCTATATTTCCTGCGATGGCTATGTGCATAGTTGGAATGTGTTTAAATATGAATTGTCAAAATTAAGATTTTTTAAAACGCCAATTTATTGAAACGATAAATAGTTTCTGAAAAAATTAATGGCCAGTCAATAAAATAATTAAATAAATTTAAGGATTTCATCCACATATTTTCGTTCGTTCGACAACCGGGGAACTTTGTTTTGTCCGCCCAATTTATCTTTAAATTTCAACCATTTATAAAATGTACCCTGAGGCAAAGTTTTAACCACAGGCGGACGAAGCACCATGTTATGATATCGTTTAGCTTCATAATCGGAATTGATGGATTTCAAAGCATTGTCAAACGTTTCGATAAAATAATCAAGGTTAAGTGGCGGATTTTCAAATTCGATAAGCCATTCATGAGCTGCATTCTGATTGCCTTCAAAATATATCGGAGCTGCTGTATATTCATTTATTACAGCATTCGTTTTTTCGCAGGCGATGGCAAGAGCTTTTTCAGCATTCTCGATAATCAGTTCTTCGCCCACAGCATTGATAAAATTCCGGGTACGACCGGTAATTCTTATTCGAAACGGATAGAGGGATGTAAATTCCACCATATCACCTATCATATATCGCCATAAACCAGCATTGGTCGAAATAACAATTGCATAATTTATTCCAGTTTGAACCTGATCGAGTTGCACGGCTTGAGGGTTTTCCTTTCCAAGCTGTTCATAAGGAATAAATTCATAAAAAATTCCATAATCGAGCATTAACAACATATCGTTGGCATCATTTCTATCCTGTATGCCGAAAAATCCTTCGGAAGCGTTGTACGTTTCAACATAATGCATCATATCCGAAGGTATAAACTGTTTAAACTGTTCGCGATAAGGCGAAAAGCTGACACCGCCATGGAAATAAAGCTCCAGATTGGGCCAAACTTCAAGCAAATTTCTTTTACCGGTAATTTCGAGTATCCGCTTAATAAGCAGGAGCGTCCAGGAAGGCACACCCGAAATGCTGGTAACATTATGGTTGATTGTTGATTCAGCCATTTTTTCAATTTTGCTTTCCCATTCGTCCATCAGGGCAATAGAAATATCGGGCACCCGGATAAACTCGGCCCAAAACGGAAGATTTTGAATAATGATAGCCGACACATCGCCATAATATGCTTCGTTGTTCACTTCGCTGATATGATGACTGCCACCCATAGCCAGTCCCCGGCCATCAAAAGATGGGTATCCGGATTATTATTGCAATAGATGGAAAGCAAATCTTTTCCTCCTTTATAATGGCATTCCTCCAGCGCTTCTTCGCTTACCGGAATAAATTTACTTTTATCCCCCGTAGTACCCGATGATTTGGCAAACCATTTTATATCAGAATTCCAAAGGATATTCTGTTCGCCCTTTTGCATGCGAATGATGAATGGTTTCAGGCTTTCATAATCATTTAATGGCACCCGCTCTTTAAATTTTTCGGCATTGGCTATGGATTTATAATCATACGTTTTACCCCATTCCGTATCTTTGGCCGAAGAAAGAAGCTTTTTAAGCCATTCATTCTGTACTTCAAGTGGATATTTAATAAAAAGTTCTATCTGGTGCATGCGTTTCTTCATCAGCCATGCCAAAACGGAATTAATTAAAGCCATAAAATGTGTACGTATTTTTGATTTTTTATCTGGAATCAAAATTACAATTTTATCTTTGAAAAAATGTGTACGTTTGATTTTAAAATAAAGAAATTGAAGGAAGAACTATCAACTAAAAAGAAAAAGAAACGTAATCCACAGGCAGAGATGTCATTTTGGGATCATTTGGAAGAATTACGTTGGCATCTTATTCGCATTTTAATTGCCATTGCTGTTTCCACCACGTTTGCATTTTTGAACCGGGAAATTATTTTTGATGGCATTATTTTAGCTCCTAAGGATTCCAATTTCATCACCAACCGTCTGCTGTGCCGTTTAGGCGATTTTCTTTCCATACCTACGCTCTGCATGGATCAGTTACATCTCAAAATTATTAACATCAATCTTTCGGGGCAATTTCTTACCCACATGTATATTTCTTTTTTTGCCGGTTTAATCATTGCAACTCCGTATGTTATTTGGGAAATCTGGCGATTTATTAAACCGGCTTTGCATCCGAAAGAAAAAAACATTCACGGGGTGCTGTAGCCATTATTTCATTGTTGTTTTTTCTTGGAATACTTTGTGGTTATTATCTTATTGTTCCTTTTTCGGTTAATTTTTTTGGCACCTACCAGGTAAGTCCAAATGTTGAAAATCAAATAACGCTCAGTTCCTATATCAATACAGTGGTTTCTTTATCATTTTCCGTAGGAGTTGTGTTTGAATTACCTGTCTTAGTTTTTTTTCTGGCTAAAGTCGGAATTTAACTCCCAGGTTTCTTATTGTAAATCGCAAATATATGCTCATCGTTATTTTAATAATTGCAGCCATCATTACCCCGCCCGACGTAGTAAGCCAGATTTTGGTAACTATTCCAATGTTGATTTTATACGAATTCAGTATACTGATTGCTAAAAAAGTAACAGCAAATAAAATTGAATAAATGGCTGAATAACTAAAGATTATTTCTTACAGGCAAAAAATGTAACCTTTTGCTATAACCAACGTCTAAGTTTTAAATCATAAATCATTATAAAATGGAAGAAACAAAAAAACTATACCGAAGCAATACCCAAAAGGTAATTGGCGGAGTAGCCGGTGGATTGGGTGAGTATTTCAATATTGACCCGGTAATAATAAGGGTATTATTTGTATTGCTAATTCTGGCAGGAGGCGGAGGCCTGCTGCTTTATGTTATTATGTGGATATTTATACCTCAAAATCCTGATTTTTTTTAAACACTAATCCTAAAAACATGCAAGAAGAAAAAAACAATGTGGGAAGCAATGATGCCACACCACAACAAGACAAGCATTGTAAGAAAGAAGGCAATTTAATGGGTGGACTTATTCTGATAACTCTTGGAATATTGTTCCTTTTGCCTACTTTTTTTAACTGGCTCGATTTCGGTGATCTATGGCCAGTACTACTGATTGTAATTGGCGCCGTCATTATTTACAAACACACTAAAAAATAACAGTTATGAGCTATAAAAAGTATTTTGGGGCGTGGTTTTAATAATCATAGGCATCCTTTTCATTATTCGTAATCTGGGTTGGGTTGATTTCAGCTGGTGGGGAGTTTTCCGCCTATGGCCGGTATTGCTTATCCTTTGGGGAATTTCGGTAATACCCATCAAAAATTATCTGAAACTTATTTTATCCTTTGTTGCTCTTCTTGTTGCAGTAGTATTCCTTTGGAAATATGATAATAACACAGGTTGCCGGTTTGGAATGTGGAATTGGAATCACAACGGAGTGGAATTTAATGATGATGAAATTATTATAAATGGTAAGGATCAGAATTTTACAGTCCCCTTTTGATAGTTTAACTCAAACAGCTGTGTTAAAATTTGAAGCTGCAGCCGGAGATTTTACAATAAACACGGTTACCGATAAATTGATAGAATTTGATAAAAAGGGTAATGTGGGAAACTACCAGCTTAAAACCGAAGACATTGACAGCGCGAAAGTAGTCAGTTTAAAACTGGAAGAAGGTCATTTTCGCTGGCACCATAATGGAAATACCGTTAATTTGAAATTAAATGTTGTTCCCGTTTGGGATTTTGATTTCGACATCGGAGCCGCCAATATTAATTTTGATCTGAGTCCTTACAAAACCCGTGATGTAAAAATTGGTTGCGGTGCTTCGGATATCAAATTAACTATTGGTGATAAATATCCGTCTACCAATATCAAAGTGGATGCCGGAGCTTCATCCATTCATATAAAAATACCTTCAAAATCGGCTTGCCAGATTAACACAGATTCATTTTTAACGTCCAAGGAATTTCAGGACATGGTTTAAAACTTCTGATCATACCTATCAAACCCCAGGCTTTGATAAAAATCCAAATAAAATTTATATTAAAGTAGATGTCGGCGTTTCGAGCCTTAAAATTGAAAATATTAAACCATTACGATAATATCTTCCTGATCCACGCCCTACCGGCGTGGGGATTTTTTTATGGGCCAACGGGTATTTATTAACTTTGCCGACACTATATAAAATTTGTAAAAATCTGATAATTAAATAATTTACCTGTGAAGGAATCTAAAAATATTTACATCGAAACCTATGGCTGCCAAATGAATTTTTCGGACAGCGAAATTGTAGGCTCCATAATGCTTAAGTCAGGTTTCCAGATCGTGGACGACGAAAACAAAGCCGATGTAATTTTCATCAATACTTGTTCCATACGCGATCATGCCGAACAACGGATCAGAAAACGTTTGCACGAACTCCAACACCTGAAAAAGAAAAAACCCGGTCTGGAAATTGGTATTTTGGGCTGCATGGCCGAAAGAATTAAAAATCAATTACTTGAAGAAGAGCAACTTATTGATTTGATTGCCGGCCCTGATGCTTACCGCGATTTGCCCAATCTTCTCCAAACGGTTGAAAATGGCCAAAAAGCCATTAATGTATTGCTTTCCACCGAAGAAACCTATGCCGATATTAATCCTGTGCGTTTAACAAGTAATGGCGTTTCAGCTTTTATCTCAATCATGCGGGGATGCCAGAATTTTTGTTCCTATTGCGTAGTACCTTATACGCGTGGTAAAGAACGCAGTCGTAATCCGGAAACGATTGTCAACGAAGCAAAAACTTTATTTGAAACCGGTTATCGCGAAATTACTTTGCTTGGGCAAAATGTAAATTCTTATCAATGGAGTTCTGACAAGGAAACAACAAATTTTGCAAACCTGCTCGAAAAAATTGCCATACAAAATCCTTTGTTACGAATACGTTTTGCAACTTCCCATCCCAAAGATATTTCCGACGAATTGTTACAAACCATTGCTCGTTACGAAAATATCTGTAAATCCATCCATCTTCCAGTTCAGTCGGGCAGCAGCCGGATTCTAAAATTAATGAACCGGAAATACACCCGCGAATGGTATATGAATCGTATTGAAGCCATTAGAAAAATTATACCTGATTGCGCTATTTCTACCGATATTATCAGTGGCTTTTGTAATGAAACAGAAGAAGATCACCAACAAACGCTTTCGCTGATGGAATGGGCCGGATTTGATTATGCATTTATGTTTAAATATTCGGAAAGACCGAATACTATGGCTGCTAAAAAATTAGAAGACAATGTTCCGGAAGGAATTAAAAGCCGTCGTTTGGAAGAAATTATTGCTTTGCAGCAAAAATTATCGCTAACAAGTTATCGTAGAGATATTCACAAACAGTTTGCTGTTTTGGTGGAAGGTTTTTCAAAACGTTCGAAAGACCATCTATTTGGCAGAACATCTCAGAATAAAGTAGTTGTTTTCCCAAAAAACAATTACAAACCTGGCGATTACGTCAATGTTACCATCACCGATTGTACGGCTGCTACGCTGAAAGGAATTCCTGCTTAATTACTTCAATTCCACTTCTTCTATAGTTTCCAGTGTGTCGGGATTAATCACTTCTAATGTAACTTTTTCGCCATCTATGTGAAAAAAGGCCAAAGCAAATTGAGTCGTGAATTTTTCTACAAACCGGCTCCATGGCATTTTCTCCTGTTCATAATTCGGTGCGCCAGCAGAACCATTGGTAATTTGCCAGATGGGTCGTAAAATACTGATTTTTTCTCCTTTATAATTTTCAGGATAAATCGGTGTTGCACTGGTAAGTTTCATGCGGCTGTAATTGTGTTCATCGCCACAAAGAATGGCAACCACTTTGCTGCTTTTGTTTGATAAAATATCAAGAATTTCATCGCGTCGCTCAATGATGCCTTTTTTAACTGGTTTTCCGGAAACATATGGTCGAAAATTATTATTTCCATTATACCACATATCATTATCGGAATGACCACCATTAGGAAATGCTGGTGTATGCAACGTTACAAATACATGATTGATAGTACTGTCCTTTTCAAACATTTCAATAGTTTTCTTTA
>Ga0268356_10472_pt1 | contig 13729 bp, 16 predicted proteins | sample BioMet10_FD_194415 | JGI IMG/M metagenome (GOLD analysis project Ga0268356, IMG submission 194415) | Sewage microbial communities from Oakland, California, United States - Biofuel 10 (PacBio Assembly) | ecosystem: Engineered > Wastewater > Sewage > Unclassified | place: USA: California | collected...
GATGATGAATATCATTAATGGAGGATCGCACTCCGATGCTCCAATTGCCTTTCAGGAATTCATGATCAGACCTATTGGTGCACCATCCTTTAAAGAAGCATTAAGAATGGGAGCCGAAGTTTTCCATGCGTTGAAAAAAGTTCTTAAAGACCGTGGATTAAGTACAGCTGTAGGCGATGAAGGAGGTTTTGCTCCAACGCTCGAAGGTACCGAAGATGCACTTAACTCCATATTGCTGCTATTAAGGCAGCCGGTTACACTCCTGGCAAAGATATAACTATCGGTTTAGACTGTGCATCATCAGAGTTCTTCAGCAATGGAACCTATGACTACACCAAATTTGAAGGGTGCAAAAGGTAAGAAAGAACTTCTGAAGAACAAGCACTTTATCTGGAAGAATTGATTAAAGAATTCCCTATCGACTCAATAGAAGATGGAATGAGCGAAAACGACTGGGAAGGATGGAAATTACTTACTGATAAAATCGGAGATAAATGTCAGCTTGTAGGCGACGACTTGTTTGTAACAAACGTAGAGTTCCTATCAAAGGAATTGAACTAGGTTGTGCAAACTCTATATTAATCAAAGTAAACCAGATTGGTACACTGACAGAAACTCTGAATGCTATTGAAATGGCCCCGCCACGGATATAACGGTTACCTCTCATCGCTCTGGCGAAACGGAAGATGCTACGATAGCGGATATTGCTGTAGCCACAAACTCCGGACAAATTAAGACTGGTTCATTAAGCCGTTCTGATCGTATGGCGAAATATAATCAACTGCTCCGCATTGAAGAAGAATTAGGAGATTTAGCTGTTTATGGGTACAAACGAGTGAAATAAATGCAATGAAGTGAAAGTAAAGAACTTTCATAAATAAATAAGCCTCAAAATCCAAATCGATTTTGAGGCTTTATTTATTACTCATTTACTATTTCTTTATTGTGAGAAAAGGTTATCAGGAACTTTCTTTCCACATTTTAATAAGTTCTGGAATTCTACTTCCGTTCTACGAAGAATAACCAATCCATCTTTTTCTAATTGGTCAGGCATTTGGATACAGATAAACGTGTTTCACCAATAATTGCAGCAAAATCTTCCATTTTTAATCTTCAGCTGCTTTTTGCCATAAGGTTTTTCACATCGGCCAACAAGAAATCAACTATCTTTGTTTCCAGACAAGAATAGGTAAATTGCCACAATCTATCATGAAACTGCTGTACTCTATTTGACAGACTATTACGGAAATTCAAACGGAAAATATCATGTTTATCAAGCTCAGTTAGAATAAAAGACTTATCTATCGAAACTATATCAACATCTGTTTCCGCAGTATAAGTAGTGAAGTAACACGTTTTAATTCCAAAGAGAGAATAGAATCCAACGAGATCAGGAGCTGACTGGAATTCTTTTAACACAAAATTATTATCCTTATCGGTAGACTCCAGCATTATTTCACCTTTTAATAAAAAGGTAAGTTTCATTACAAGATCACCACTCCTCAATATAACACTTCCAGCTTTATATTTCTGAAATGCAATTTCACTTTTCCAAACAATTTTTGTGATTTTCATCTTCCCTAATCCTTGGAAAAGAGGCATCTTTAGTAAAGTCTCGTACATAGTTTCCATAACAACCATTTTGGTATTACAGTTTATAAAATAGTCTAATTCTAGTTCAATACAAATATATTGATAAAAATTGATTATATTCATTTACACGCTCTTCTTTTTTGTTTTTTATTGTTTCTTAAGCATGATTGTTTTCTACATAGTAAAATGTTGTAAAATGCATAAAAATATAATATCTTTGCATTTAAAAAATAATAAGATATGTTTGCAGCATTTAATATTCAGGATTTGATTAGTGCATTTATTGTACTATTCGCAGTAATAGATATTATTGGTTCCATTCCAATTATCATAGATCTTAAAGAAAAAGGACGTGAAGTAAACGCCGTTAAAGCAACTTTATATTCAGGAGCATTACTGGTAGGCTTTTTTCTATGCAGGTCATTTATTGTTAAGCCTCTTCCGGGTAGATATAGAGTCGTTTGCAATAGCCGGTGCACTCATTATATTCTTTATGGCACTGGAAATGATTCTTGACGTTGAAATATTTAAAAATACAGGTCCAATTAAAGAAGCAACACTTGTTCCTCTTGTGTTCCCTCTATTAGCAGGAGCCGGTGCATTTACAACATTATTATCACTACGTGCAGAATATGCCAGTATTAATATCATGATAGCTTTAGTACTCAACATGGTTTGGGTATATATCGTTTTAAAGCTAACAGGAAAGGTAGAAAGATTTCTAGGTAAAGGAGGCATTTATGTTATCCGGAAATTCTTTGGTATTATATTGCTGGCTATTTCTGTAAAAACTGTTTACTGCAAACATAACCAACCTGATTACAGTTCTTCAAGGCGGTTTATAGTAACTAACATAAATATCACTCAAGTCGGCTTTTATCAATTAAAAGCCGACTTTTTTTGTGACTATAAACCTCAATAAGAGAACCTTTTTAAAATTCTGCAGGAATATAAACCTATCGAAGATATAGCTGAATAAAAAAATTCAATAAGAAACTTTATAGCAAAAAGCAAAAAAAAGGAGCAAACAATACTGTTTTATCTCAAAAATTATTATTTTTGGAGATAGCAACATTATATTGTAACCATTAAATAAATAATAAACCTTTTAAAAGCCTATATAACTATGAGTTATCTGCGATTTGACAAAACTCTCATGATTAATCTCGAAGAATCTTACTAGAGAAATTCTTCGACCAATAAATCGGGGAGCATATCATTGTACAACAATAGTCGATTGCAACACAAGAAAATATCATGGATTACTAGTGATTCCTATTCCAGAAATGGATGACGAAAATCATGTTTTACTCTCTTCTTTAGATGAAACAGTATTCAACACGGAGCAGAGTTTAACCTTGGTTTACATAATATCAGGGAGACAACTATAGTCCCAAGGGGCATAAATACATCCGTGAATTTTGATTGTGAAAAAATCCCTATTACTACCTACCGTGTAGGTGGAGTTGTTTCTTACCCAAAGAAAAATCTTTGTTCATTATGAGAATCGAATATGATTAAATATACATTAGTAGATGCACACTCTGCTACTACTCTCGTTTTTCGTCCCACTTCTCGCCTTTAGAAGCGTACGTCAGTATACTCATGAGAACCCACATGCAAGCAGAGAATATCAGGAAATTGAAAATGGAATAAAAACCTGTATGTACCCAGGATATCCTGAATTATTATGCAGCTCTACATAAGAAAACGAATTTCATTTTGATCCATATTGGTACAAAGGCATAGAATATACCAAAGAACAAGAACGGGGATATGATTTCAACGAAGACCTCTATGTTCCAGGATATTTTGACGTTAATATTAAAAAGGGAGAAGTATTATTTTCTCTGCCGGTATATCTGAGGCTTCAACAAACGACATGCTTGATAAATTTGAAGAACAAGCTGGAAAGACGTACTCCACGAGACAGTTTTTTAAATTGTCTAAAGAACTCCGCACATCAGTTTCATAACAAGCAAGGAGGTAAACACTACATTCTTGCAGGATACCCCTGGTTTAAATGTCGTGCTCGTGATATGTTTGTATCCTTACCTGGCCTAACACTTGCCATTGACGAGATTGAAGAATTCGAATCTGTTATGGAAACAGCACAAGAAGCAATAGAAAATTATATAAATGACCGTCCGTTAGAGTGCAAAATATATGAAATTGAAGATCCTGATGTTTTACTTTGGGCCATATGGGCTCTGCAGCAATATGCAAAAGCAACATCCCGTGAACAATGCAAACAAAAATATGGTACTTTACTGGAAAGACATCATTGAATTTATACATAAAGGTCAACATGATAATCTATTCTTGCATGATAACGGGTTATTATATGCCAATGGAGAAAACAAGGCTATTACATGGATGAATGCAATGATTAATGATCATCCTGTAACTCCAAGATCCGGATATATTGTTGAAGTCAATTCTTTATGGTATAACTCTCTTCGATTCGTAGCAGATTTAATGTGTGAAGGAGATAAATCTGAATCATTTTTTGCAGACTCTCTGGGATGATCTGGCAACAACAACAGCTCAATCTTTCATTCATGTTTTCCTAAACGAGCATGGTTACCTGCAAGATTATGTAAATGGACAGCCAGCCGACTGGAGTGTAAGACCAAATATGATATTCACTGTAGCATTTGAATACTCTCCACTTAAACCAGAACAAAGAAACGAATATTAGACATTACAACAAGAGAATTACTAACTCCAAAAGGTCTTCGTTCCTTAAGTCCCAAAAGTATTGGATACAATCCAAATTATGTAGGTCCACAAATACTACGTGACTATGCTTACCATCAAGGTACAGCCTGGCCATGGTTAATGGGATTCTATATGGAGGCTTATCTACGGATTTATAAATCCAGCGGAGTTTCCTTTATTGAACGCCAGTTAATCGGATTTGAGGAAGAAATGACAAAAACATTGTATTAGTTCTATACCAGAATTGTTTGATGGCAACCCTCCTTTCAAAGGACGAGGAGCAATATCATTGCAATGAATGTCGCATCAATCTTACATGTTTTAAGGCAACTTAATAAATACTATTAAGAGGAGGAAATAAAAATGAAAGTTTTAATGTTTGGATGGGAATTTCCCCCTCATATATTAGGAGGCTTAGGTACAGCCAGTTATGGGCTTACACAAGGTATGTCTATGCAGGAAGATATGGAAATAACCTTTTGCATACCCAAACCTTGGGGAGATGAAGATCAGAGTTTTTTAAAGATTATAGGTATGAACAGCACTCCGGTGGTCTGGAGGGATGTGAATTGGGATTATGTTAACAGCCGCGTCGGTGGATATATGAATCCTCAGGATTACTATGATTTACGAGACAACATATATGCCGATTTCAATTATCTTCATACCAACGATTTAGGTTGCATTGAATTTTCCGGTCGCTATCCGGATAACTGCAGGAAGAAATTAATAATTACTCCATAGTAGCTGGTGTTGTTGCCAGGCAGCAACAATATGATATTATTCATTCGCACGATTGGCTAACATATCCTGCCGGTATTCATGCTAAACAAATTTCAGGAAAACCACTGGTTATCCATGTACATGCAACTGACTTTGACAGAAGCCGTGGAAATGTAAATCCTACAGTTTACTCAATTGAAAAGAACGGAATGGATCATGCCGATCACATCATGTGTGTTAGTGAGCTGACCCGTCAAACGGTTATTCATAAATACCATCAGGATCCGCGAAAGGTCACTACAGTACACAATGCAGTATCCCCGTTATCAAAAGAAAATTTTGGATATTGTTCCCCAAAAGAGTAAAAAAGAAAAGATTGTAACCTTTTTGGGAAGAATAACCATGCAAAAAGGTCCGGAATACTTTGTAGAAGCTGCGGCAATGGTTCTACACAGAACAAAAAACATTCGTTTTGTGATGGCCGGCAATGGCGATATGATGAACCAAATGATTAGTCTGGTAGCAGAACGAGGTATAGCGGACCGTTTCCACTTTCCGGGATTTATGAAAGGAAAAACAAGTTACGAAGTACTCAAAGCCAGCGATGTCTATATAATGCCTTCGGTTTCGGACCTTTCGGCATCTCTCCATTGGAAGCAATGCAGGTTAGTGTGCCAAACAATTATCTCGAAACAATCAGGATGTGCTGAGATTTTAGACAATTGTATTCAAAACCGACTATTGGGATATTCATGCTATGGCCGATGCTATTTATTCCATTTGTACCTATCCTGCTATGTATGATACTTAAAGACAGAAGGTTAAAAAGAAGTTGATGCAATAAAATGGGAAAACGTAGGCTATAAAGTACGTTCCATTTACGACATATTTTACAGAATTATAGATAATAAAAAAAAATATAATCAATATGAAAACAATCTGTTTATACTTTCAAATACACCAGATTTTCATCTTGAAGAGATATCGATTCTTTGATATAGGAACAGATCACTCTATTATGACGATTACGCCAATGAAACTAAATTAAGTGATACTGTAGAGCTTTCTTATAAACCGGCAATCGACACATTAATAGAGATGGTTTAAAAGCTCAAACGGAGCTTTCAAAGTCGCCATTTCTCTATCAGGAGTAACCATGGAGCTATGGAAATGCATGCTCCCTGCGTTATTGACAAGCTAAAAGAATTGGGCAAAACCGGTTGCTGCGAGTTTTTGGCCGAAACATATTCCAACGGACTCTCTCATTGATTGATGAAACAAGTTTCCGTGAGGAAGTTTCAGCATCAATGCAGAAAAACAAAACAACTTTTTGGTCAGGCACCAACAGTATTCAGAAACACAGGACTTATTTATTCTGATGAAATTGGCAGCACAATAGCCGATATGGGATTTAAGGAGTGCTGACCGAAGGAGCGAAACATATTTTAGGATGGAAAAGTCCTCATTATGTATATAATTGCAATCAGGCATCCGGGCTAAGATTTTATTCAGAGACTATAAACTTTCAGATGATATCAGCCTTCGGTTCTCAATCATGAATGGAGCGAGTATCCTTTGTTGCTGATAAATACATCAGTTGGATTGACTCTCACTGCCCAAAAGAAGAAAAGTGATCAATATCTTCATGCCTATAGATGCTATCGGTATTTCACAGCCCTCTATCTTCAAACATTCTGGAATTTATGAAAGCGTTACCCGGGTTGTGCCAGTGAAAAAGGAATAACCTTCTCTACTCCTTCAGAGATTATTTCCAAATCTAAATCAGTCTCTCCTATTGAGGTTCTATATCACATACCTGGCTGGACGAAGAAAGAGATTATTAGTGCATGGTTAGTGAGAAACGGTCTTCAGCGTGAAGCCATTAATAAGCTATACGGTCTATCAGAACGTGTCGATTGTGCCATGATAAAAGAAATCAAGCAAGACTGGGAGCTATCTACAGGCTTGTCACAACTTCCGTTTTCATGTCAACTAAACATACCGGCCTTGGTATCGACAGAGATAATTATGACTCAGCCACGAATGCTTTTTCAAATTACATGAATATTCTGGCCGACTTTATCAACAGAGTAAACTCCCTTTATCCGGAAGATTTGGATAATGAAGAATTGAACTCACTGCTTACAACAATAAAAAATCAAGGAGACGAGATTGATACCTTACGTAAGAAGATTGATTTGCTGGAACTCAGCAAGGTAAATAAAGAAAAGGCAGTTACCAAAACAACAAAAGAAAAGAAAACTAAAAAAGTAGCGAAGAAAGAATAGGAAAACCAATCATAAAAAAAGCAGCTCAATTTGAGCTGCTTTTTTATGATATTTATTCATTATCATAAACTTTATCGTAAAACTCGTTGAAAGCATCAACGTAATTATCCGGAGACTGAAATCAAGAACCGGAATATTCTTACTACGAGCATAGTTCATCACTTCTTCATTTACATGCTCACTGTTTGAATACCCCGTCCAGAATAATCAATAGCAAGCTTCAGTAGACCTGCATAATCAACATCTCCCTGAACAGAAGATAAATCAATACCTGCTAAGTCTTTCATCATTATTTTAGAAGCAAAATCCTGAGAAAGTTTATTTTTAAAATCATCCTTATATACAGAGAATACAATCTTCACATCACGAAACGATGGTTCATCTTTGTATACAGTCTTAATATATAATGGAGCCAAAGCCGACATCCATCCATGACAGTGAATAACATCCGGACACCAACGGAGTTTCTTACTGTTTTCAATAACACCGCGGGCATAAAATATAGCTCTGCTGTCATTATCATCATATTCATTTCCATCTTCATCAGCAGCTTGCAATCTGTGTTGAAAATAATCATCATTATCAATGAAGTAAACCTGCATTCTGGCAGCCTGAATCGAAGCCACTTTAATAATCAATGGATGATCCGTATCATCAATGATCAGGTTTCATTCCCGAAAGGCGAATCACTTCGTGCCAATTGATTTCTGCGCTCATTGATATTACCCCACTTAGGCATAAATGTTCTGATTTCTCTTCCCTTCTCCTGAATAGCCTGAGGAAGGAAATCTTCCAACGTTAGCCATTTCGGACTCGGGCAAGTAAGGAAGTAATCTCTTGTGTAATAAATAAAACCTTGTTAGCCTTCATCTTTTTATTATCTTTCTCATAAATATTCTGCAAAGATATAAAAAAAAAAGCGCATTTATGCAAGTTTTTATCCTTCCAATAACATCCCACTAATTATTAAGTCACTATTAATCAACACATAAGCATTATAAATCAAATAAAAACAAGCCAAACATGTTCATTATATTAAATTTTAAATAATTCTTCGTTATGTGATAAATATTAGCTTATTTTGCACCGTTTTTTAAAACAACAGATTAAACAATTAAAATTAAAATGAAAATTGTACACACTATCAATGAGTTACAGTCAGAGTTATCTGCACTTAAAGCTCAGGGTAAAAAGGTTGGGTTAGTCCCTACTATGGGCGCTTTACATGCAGGGCATGCCTCATTAGTAAATCGTTGCGTAAAAGAAAATGATGTAACCGTAGTGAGTGTATTTGTAAACCCCACTCAGTTCAACGATAAAAATGATTTTAATAAAATATCCACGTACTCTGGATGCCGATTGCAAACTATTGGAAGCCAATGCTGCCTTCTTTTGTTTTTGCCCCATCCAGCAGAAGAAATGTATCCGCAACCAGATACTCGTCAATTCAGCTTTGCACCGCTTGACACAGTTATGGAGGGAGCTTTCCGTCCCGGACACTTTAACGGTGTAGCACAAATTGTAAGTAAACTTTTGATGCTGTAAAACCAAACCGAGCATACTTCGGAGAAAAAGACTTCCAGCAGCTGGCCATCATTCGTGAGATGACTAAAACAGTTGAATTTTGAGATAGAAATTGTAGGCTGTCCAATTATTCGTGAAGACGACGGACTAGCTTTTAAGCAGCCGCAATTCACTATTATCTGCTGAAGACGTGAAATAGCATTAAAAATATCTCAAACATTATTTAAAAGTCGTACCTTTGCAGCAGATCACTCAGTGAGTGAAACAATTCACTTCGTAGAAGAATCTATTGCCGCTGAGCAAGGGCTACGCCTGGAGTATTTTAATATTGTTGATGGTTACACATTACAGACTTGAAAGACTGGGCAGATACAAATTATGCAGTGGGCTGCATCACAGTATTCTGTGGACAAGTCCGACTGATTGATAACATAAATATAAAGAGATTTAATTAAAAAGACCAACTTATGATGATTGAAGTAATGAAGTCAAAGCTACACCGTGTACGTGTAACAGAGGCTGATTTAAATTACATGGGTAGTATTACAATTGACGAAGACTTAATGGATGCGGCCAACCTCATCGCCAATGAGAGAGTACATATCGTAGACAACAATAACGGTGAACGTTTCTCAACTTATATTATAAAAGGCGAACGTGGTACAGGCAAGATTTGTCTGAATGGTGCAGCTGCCCGAAAGGTACAAGTTGGAGATATCATTATCATCATGTCTATGCCATGATGGATTTTGAAGAAGCTAAAAGCTTTAAACCGACAGTGGTTTTCCCCGACCCATGACCAATAAATTAGTTGAATAAAGTACATTCCTGATTTTTATAGCATAAAAAAAATCCTGCTACAGATATTCTCTATAGCAGGATTTTTTTTATATCATTTATAACAAAGATGTTCTATCAAAACTTTTGTTCCAATACCAATCAATATAAGTCCACCCCACAGTTCCACTCTCATATTGTGTTTGCATCCAAAGAATATCCCGAACAACAAACCAAAGACAGACATCACAAAAGAAACAAAGCCTATAATCAATATCGGTGAAATTATGCTATTAACAGTTCTCATCCCCATAAAAGCAAAAGATACACCCACTGCAAGGGCATCCAGACTAGTTTGCAACGGCCAATGTAAAAACAACCTTTAAGCAAGCCGGATTAAAGTCACTCCTGCACTCTTCATCCTTAAACGATTCCCATATCATTCTTCCACCAAGGAAAGCAAGAATAAGGAAAACCAGCCAATGGTCCTACATTCTCTATCAATGACTGAACCTGCTTGCACCAAACCATCCTAAGAAAGGCATTAAAGCCTGAAATAAACCAAAGAAGAAAGCCATGGTAAGGATATTACTCCAGTGAACTTTCTTAAAAATAATGCCACTTGCTATAGACACAGCCAGGCAATCCATTGCCAGCCCCACAGCAAGCAGCCAGTTTTCTAAATTTGTCATTATTAAAAAGGTAACTTATAAATCAAAGAGTATGTAACCCAAAGTTTGAAGACTTATTTTCTCCAAATCCCGGAATGTACCAAGGTGTTGAATGAACATTATCTTTCACGCTAATCTTAGCTTTGTATCTCAAAGACCATCCCATTAAAACGTTTTTAAATACTTCGGCCCTGATACCACCAACCAGTTCCATCCAGTGAGCAGTAGTTTTCTCTCCTGTATATTCAAAAGGCACTTCTCCCGAATAGATATCATCATCAAGTCCGGTGCTTTTCACATCATAACTCAAAGCAGTAAAACCATATCGGGCTCCAATATACATGTGACTTAAGTTCTTTTTCTTGAACATTAAGTTGTAATCCATACCTATTCTGAAATATGGTGCCGACGATTTATAGGAAATATTATTATTATCTTTATCAACCTTACCATAGCCTAATTCCACAACCGGGAAAAAGCGATTCTTCAGATTCACATCAACACTAACCTCCGAATTCAAAAAATCACCTCCAAACGCTTTGCTTCCTATTCCGTACAAGTCAACCCCAACAAAAGTACCATTATACAATGGAAACACCTCTTTAGGTATCTTACTAATTACTTTCTTCTGCACTTTCCTCTGCGTTTGTTGTTGTTGAGCAAGAACAGGAAAAGAGACCACGAACAGAGCAAGTGTACTAATAATAGATGCGAATATTTTCTTTTTCATTGATATTAACTTCCGAATTTACTATTGCGATAGAATCTATTAAATGTTTGGTGTGTTCCACTTTGTCTATATGATAAAACATAGCTACCCCACGATCCATAGAAATAAAATGCTCAGTATTAGTATGAGTAACCCAAACCGTATCAATCGTATCTTTTGAATATTTAAAGACCAGTGCTGTTTTAGTACCAACATAACTAAGTGGAAGAGTGGCAGAAGTAACAGTCTTTTCGTTATCAACAATTATCGAGTCACCCCGAACAGTATTAAGAGCAACCACAGTCAGCGAGTCAAACGATTTTTCTTTCAGCGTACTTTTAGTAACAAAATTAAATAGCGGCGAAAGACGTCCTACTGAGGACTCAGAAGCCTCATCACATGCCATAAAAAAGCTTACGGCACAACAAGTAAATACTGTAAAAAACAAGAGTTTCAATAGATGTCTCATAATTTTTGCCAAACAGTTTTTACAGTTCTTTTTCTACTTTGTAATTATTACGTTCGGGAGCGTTCCGTGTAACAAGTTCACCTACAAATCCGGCCAGGAACAATTGAGTACCAATCACCATACAGGTAAGAGCCAGATAAAAATAAGGAGATTCCGTTACCAGTCTGTATTCCAGCCCTGAATACATAGAGTAAAGTTTAGATGCACCCACAACTATAACAGATATAAAACCAAAGAAGAACATCAATGAGCCCAGTAATCCGAAAATATGCATTGGTTTTTTTTCCGAATTTAGAAAGGAACCACAAAGACAGCAAATCCAGATATCCATTCACAAATCTGCTCATACCAAATTTAGTAGAGCCATATTTACGAGCCTGATGCTGAACCACCTTCTCCCCTATTTTTGTAAAGCCGGCACTTTTTGCCAGATAAGGTATATAACGGTGCATCTCACCATACACTTCAATATTCTTCACAACATCCTTTTTATAAGCCTTTAGTCCGCAATTAAAATCATGCAGATTCTTAACTCCCGAAACAGAACGGGCTGTAGCGTTAAACAACTTAGTAGGTAATGTTTTAGAAAGCGGATCATATCTCTTTTCTTTCCATCCGGAAACCAAGTCATACTTCTCCTCTGTAATCATTCTGTAAAGTTCAGGAATTTCATCCGGACTGTCCTGCAAATCAGCATCCATTGTAATTACCACATCCCCTTGTGCTTTTTTAAATCCACAGAACAAAGCAGGCGACTTACCATAATTACGACGGAATTTAATACCTTTTACAGTTTCCGACTTTGCACTAAGTTCTTCAATTACATCCCATGAACGATCAGTACTGCCATCATTTACAAAGATCACTTCATAAGAAAAATCGTTTTTCTTCATCACCTTATCAATCCATGCATAAAGTTCTGGAAGAGATTCTTCTTCGTTATACAACGGAACTATTACAGATATATCCATATTTCTATTCTTTATTTTCGTCTTGATTATTATCGTCTTTGCTATCCTCCTCGCTATCCTCCATAGAAAAAGCAGCCCTCTTTTTCACGAAAAGAGCAGTAGGAAGAGCCAGTAAAGATCCATATATTACATTTTGTGAAAGCAATTGTATCGTAATTTCAATCGGGCGAAGATTACCAAGTGCATTTATGGTTTCTTCGAATTGCTTAAGCGAGCTACCCAGTCCTGCAGTAACAGCCTGATTCTTGCCTGCTGCATGAAGCATGTCAAGATAAGAAGTTACAATAAAACCATTATCCATGAACCTGAAATATACGAAGTGCCCCACTGCCGTAAGCAATGCACTAAACATATACATAAAAGTAGCAAATACCCAAGCATGACCAAAGTTAATAAACCCACCGCAGATTCTGTCCCGGTACATTTTCGTGAAATAATACCCTACAAAAGGAACCAGTAATGTCAGTATAAGAAAGAAGAACTCCAGAAAAGGCACTGAAAGCCCAAGCGGAAATAAAGTAAATTTAATAATCCAAAAAATCCCCATGTAAGTGCCATACTGCATGGCATACTTGTTCATAAGCTTCTGTTCTCCATTATCATCTTTTATATTTGTGCACAAAAATACTATTTTTACATCAAGAAGTAGTACTAAATGAAATGAAAATTATTAAAATGGTATAAAGATTCCGGCTTTGCATCTACTTTCTTACCTGCCACAAAAAAAAATGATTTTTTTTCGTCCTTTTAAGTAACTGAAAAGTAGCCGCTTAGTCCATCCATCCAAAAAAAAGTTTCAGAGAGGTATTGCAAGGTAAAATAAAATATCTACCTTTGCACCCGGGTAAGTCCTATACGGCTAGCTCCCTACAAATCCTCCAGGGCTTGATCGCAGCAAAGGTAGTTGGTTGTAGCGGCGCGATATAGTAAGCTTACCCACCCGCCTCTTTAGCTCAGTTGGCCAGAGCACGTGATTTGTAATCTCGGGGTCGTTGGTTCGAATCCGACAAGAGGCTCAAAAAATTAGGCACTTCATTATTGAGGTGCCTAAAAAATGAAAAATAAAAAAATATATATCTTCGCCTCTTTAGCTCAGTTGGCCAGAGCACGTGATTTGTAATCTCGGGGTCGTTGGTTCGAATCCGACAAGAGGCTCAAAAGTAAGGCACTTCATTATTGAGGTGCCTTACTTTTTTACTTTCAGTAATAAAAATATTTCCGCAAACTATATTTTATTCCTCCTTATTCTTACATTTGTAAGACCAAAAATCTAAAGTCAATAT
>Ga0268356_10225_pt1 | contig 13719 bp, 12 predicted proteins | sample BioMet10_FD_194415 | JGI IMG/M metagenome (GOLD analysis project Ga0268356, IMG submission 194415) | Sewage microbial communities from Oakland, California, United States - Biofuel 10 (PacBio Assembly) | ecosystem: Engineered > Wastewater > Sewage > Unclassified | place: USA: California | collected...
GAGGGGTCACGTGGAAGCCTTCCTGCTTGAGGTGCTCTGCCAGATCTTCCTGGGTTTCAATCTGATACTTCTCGATGATTTCCAAAATTTTTGACTGTCGTGATACCTTCATTCTTTCCTCCCAAGAATTAATTGTTGGTTTCTGATAGCAGCTTCTTCCGCAGGCGGTCGAAGAAGTGCATGTTCTTAAAACGGACCAGGTTGGTGTAATGGGGCGCCTTCCGGACCTGGATCTGATCCCGGGGGCTCACCGGGATGGTAATCTGCCCGTCGATGGATACCGCGTTGTTGTGGGAGCCTTCCGCCAGGCGCAGGTCGATGACGCTTCGGGAGGCCACGATGTACGCCCGGTCGTGGAGGCGGTGGGGACAGATGGGGTTGACCAGGATCACATCGGTTTCCGGCACCACCACCGGTCCCCCCGCCGCCAGGGAATAGGCCGTGGATCCCGTGGGGCTGGCGATGATCAGACCGTCGGCCCGCAGGGTGTCCAGCTCCTCCCCGTCCACGTAGGTCTTCAGGACCATCATGCGGAAGCCGCTGTTCTTGATGAGCACGTCGTTGAGGGCCACCTGGGTCTCCGTCGAGCCGTCGGGCTTGGTGATGCGGCACTCCAGCATCATCCGCTGGTCCAGCACGTAGTCCCCCTGACACAGCTGGGTAAGGATGTCCTCGTAATCCCGGGTATCCCCCTCGGTCAGGAAGCCCAGCTTGCCCAGATTGATGCCGCAGATGGGCACCTCCTGGGCGCTGGCGTGGCGGGCGGCCCCCAGCAGGGTGCCATCGCCCCCCAGGGTGACGATGCAGTCCGGCCGGGAGAAGAACACGTCCTTCAGGCACCCCTCGGCCTCGAAGCAGCCGCCCATCTCCTGCATCTGGCTGCGCAGCATCAGGGACTTGACCGACTGGGTCTTGAAGAACGCGATGCACTTCCGCGCCATCTCCACGCTGTCCCGCTTGTCACAATTTAAAAAAATACCGATCTCATTCATTCCCATGCTCTCCACACAATTCTTCGTGGGCCCGGGCGACCAAGGCGGCGATGGCTTTTTCATCCACCGTCATGGCCGGAGGCTCCGTCCCTGCCCCCTTGCGCGTCCAGCACAGGAACTCGATGTTTCCCTTGGGACCGCGGACAGGGGAGTAATCCAGTCCCAACAGGTCAAAGCCCTGGGCCGCGATGGCCTGGACCGTCTGTTCGATGACCCTTTGGTGGATGGCCGGGTCCCGGACCACGCCGTGTTTGCCCACGGCCTCCCGCCCCGCCTCAAACTGGGGCTTGATGAGCCAGATGCCCATGCCCCCATCCCGGGTCAGCCCGTGGATGACCGGCAGCATCTTGACGATGGAGATGAAGGACACATCCATCACCGTGCCGTCCACTGGCTCCCCGCCGATCTGTTCCAGGGTCAGGATACCTGAAATTGGTCCGCTCCATGCAGACCACCCGGGGATCGTTGCGCAGGCTCCAGTCGAACTGGCCGTAGCCCACGTCCACCGCGATGACCCGCCCCGCCCCGTTCTGGAGCAGGCAGTCGGTAAAGCCCCCGGTGGAAGGCGCCGATGTCCAGGAAGGTCCGTCCCCTCCACCGGAAAGTCAAAAACGGCGAGTCCCTTTTCCAGCTTAAGGCCGCCGCGGCTCACGTAGGGCACCGGGTCCCCCTTGACCGTGATGGCCGCCGCCTGCAAATCCGCCTGGACCTGGTCCCCGGCCTTGGTCCGGCACTGTCCGTCTATTTCCACCATGCCCGCCATGATGGCCTTCTTGGCCTTTTCCCGGGAATCGAAGAAACCCAGGTCCACCAAATGCTTATCCAAGCGTTCTTTCTTCATCATTCCTGTCCTTTAAAGAGAATCTTCACCGACGCGATGGGCACCGCGATGCGGTGGATGATGACCGTCCCCTGGTTCATGGCGTACTCCTTGCCGATGGCCTTGCCCGCCACTGTCAGGCAGGCCGCCGCCGCACTGACCAGGATCCCCGTAAACGTCGCGTGGAGTGTGGGTAAATAGGTGACGAGCTGGCTGGCCATGCTCACGCCGATGGCGCCGCTGACGATGCCGCAGATATCCCCCACCACGTCGCAGCACACGCTGGAGACCTTGGAGGCGTTCTTGACCATGCCCACCGCCGTCCGGGCCCCCTTGATCTTCTTGGCCGCCATGGCGTTGAAGGGGTCGATGGTCACCGCCTGTCACCGGCGATGCCCACGATGTCCGTGGCGATCCCGAAGAGGATGATGACCATCAGGATGATGAAGGACACGAAGAGGTTGGTGTGCCGGGACAGGGTATCCGAAATATAGGTGATCACAAGGGTCGACAAAAAGGTGCCGATGCTGACGATGATGACCCACCGCCGCTGCTTCTGCTTGTTGATCTCTTTTTTGGTTTTTTGTTTTTTATTTTCTTCCTTCAATATTTGCTCCATTAACGAAAAAGGATTATGCCATGCATAATCCCAAATAAAAGGTGGCGGTACAATGAGTAAACTTTGCGACATAGGTCCAGTAGGTTTTCCCAGGACGCGACTGTTGCGTCGCCGCATCAGCGGTTTCCCTTTACACGTCCTCTGCTCCGTCACCGGCTGCAGGACTGAATTACCACTTAGTGTGCACTATAATCCCCAAAATACCTCTTTCGAACAGCCTAGGAGTTTTCCTCAACGGCCGAAACCAATCCTTAGCCTCTTTTGCAGTTGAGGTTTCGAACGCAATATCCACCATTCCCCGGGCCCTGGGGCATGGCGGACTGTCAGTCCATCTACCTCAACCACTCAAGGCAGGCTACACTGGTTCAGAATAGCCGGGCCACAATAGCCCTTTACTCGTTCCCAGGTTTTCCCTGAAGCACTGCGCAGCTTTGTTGCGTTAATACGCGGTATTGTTACACTGCTACACGTGGTATCCAGGTCTCCACGGAGGCAGGGTCGGACTCTGCATGCCATTGCAGATTGCCCCATCCCCCTTAACCCCCTGCCGAAACCCCCAACTGGGCGTCGGAAGCCAAGGCAAGGGACTTCATCGATATGCCCTTCGACGGATTTTTAGGCCCGCCTTGGTGACTGGTCAGGACGACTAGGATACTGCACCACCTTATTGTGCTATTTTATCATTCCGCGCATGAATATACAAGGGAAAAGCCGCAAATCCAATCCGAATCCCCGGCAGTTCCACGTAAAAAGCTCCCGGCTGCGCCAGGCACGCCGGAAGCTTATGCATTCATTCTGATTCAGAACTCATTAGAACATCGCGACCACAGCGCCGCTGTATTTTTCGTCGATGTATTTTTTAACCGTATCGCTCTTCAGGGCCTTGAGCAGGGCCTGGGTCTTGGCGGAATTTTCATCCCCCTTGCGCACGGCGATGATGTTGGCGTAAGTCTTGGCCGCGTCCGAATTCTTTTCTTCCTTGGCCAGGGCGTCACTGACCTTCAGGCCGGCATCCAGGGCGTAATTCCCATTGATGACCGCCAGGTCCACGTCGCTCAGACTCCGGGAGATCTGGGCCGCTTCCAGTTCCTGGATCTTCAGATTCTTCTTGTTTTCTTCAATGTCCTTGGTGGTGGCAGCCAGGCCCACACCGCTCTTGAGCTTGATCAGGCCCTGGTTTTCCAGAAGCACCAGCGCCCGGGCTTCATTGGTGGTATCGTTGGGTACCGCGATGGTGGCGCCGTCGGCCAGATCCGCGATGCTCTTGGTCTTGCCCGCGAAAATGCCCATGGGTTCGTAATGGATGGCACCGGCGGAAACCAGATCCGTGCTGTTCTTTTCGTTGTAATCCTTGAGATAAGGTTCATGCTGGAAATAGTTGGCGTCGATTTCCTTGTTGGTCAGCGCCTGGTTGGGCTGTACGTAGTCGGTGAATTCCTTGATCTGCAGGGTGTAGCCTTCCTTCTTCAGCTCATCCTCGCAGGCCTTTAAAATTTCCGCATGGGGTGTGGGGGATGCCCCCACGACGATAGTCTTGTCGTCCGTACTGCCGGACGAGGAAGACGAGCTGCTGCCGCAGCCAGCCAGCATCACCGCCACCAGACTGATGGCCAGAAGAATTGAAACAAATTTTTTCATAAAACTACCTTCCTCTCTTAAAAAAAATATTTATTTTCGCTTGTCCTGTTTCTGGGCAAGTTTCATACCGATTTCCTGGAAGACCTGGACCACGACCACCAGCAGGACCACCGTCACAATCATGATGGCATTTTCGTACCGGTAGTAACCGAAACGGATGGCGATGTCCCCCAGGCCGCCGCCACCGACGATGCCGGCCATGGCCGAGTATCCCAAAATCGTCGTCACCGCGATGGCCGCGCCGACGATCAGCGAGGGCTTGGCTTCCGGCAGCAGCACCTTGGTAATGATCTGCATGGGGCTGGCCCCCATGGACACCGACGCTTCCACGATCCCTTTGTCCACTTCCCGCAGGCTGGATTCCACCATCCGGGCCACAAAGGGCGCCGCGGCGATGACCAGGGGCACGATGGTCGCGTTGGACCCGATGGTGGTGCCGGTGATGAACCGGGTGATCGGGATGACCGCGATCAGCAGGATCAGGAACGGGATGGAACGGGTGATGTTCACAAACACGTCGATGACCTTGTGGAGCACGGGATGGGGCGCGATACCCTCCTTGTCGCAGACCACCAGCACCACCCCCATGGGGATGCCGAACACGTAGGCGATGAGCGTGGAAACCAGGGTCATGTACAGGGTCTGGAGCAGTCCGACCCAAATCATATTGACTGTCGTTGCATCAAACAAAATCGCTCACCTCCTCCACTTTCAAGCCTTCACTGCGCAGGTACGTGATCACCTTGGACGCCAAAGCCATGTCTTCGGGCAGCTGGATGACCATCTGCCCCCGGGCGATGCCCTCGATGTTCTTCATATCCGCGTACATGATGTTCACCATGGCCTTGCATTCCAGGATCATCCGGGATACCACCGGGTCGAAGGAGGAGCTGCCGTCAAAGACGATGCGCAGGCAGCGCTTGCCCACCTGGCCGCGGATGGCTTCCCCCTCGGGAAAGATCATCCGTTTGGCGATGTCCGTCCGGGGATTGGTGAAGATGTCCTCCACCCGTCCCTGCTCCGCGATGTGGCTCTTGTCGATAATGGCCACCCGGTTGCAGATTTCTTCCACCACGCTCATTTCATGGGTGATGATGATCACCGTGATGCCCAGATTCCGGTTGATGTCCTTGAGCAGGGTCAGAATCTGCCGGGTAGTGGAGGGATCCAGGGCCGAGGTGGCTTCATCGCACAGCAGCACCCGGGGCCGGTTGGCCAGGGCCCGGGCGATGGCCACCCGCTGCTTCTGACCGCCGGAAAGCTGGGAGGGATAGGAATCCGCCCGGTCCGACAGTCCCACGAGCTCCAGGAGCTCGTCCGCCCGGGCTTCCGCCTCTTCCTTGGACTTGCCCGCTATTTTCCATGGCGAACAGGATGTTCTTTCTGGCCGTGCGCTGCTCTAGCAGATTGAACTGCTGGAAGATCATGCCCATGGCGTAGCGCATGGTCCGCAAATCCGGTCCCGACAGCTGGGCGATGTCCTGACCGTCCACCAGGACCTGGCCTTCCGTGGGCCGTTCCAATAAATTCATACACCGCACCAGGGTGCTCTTGCCAGCGCCGCTCATGCCGATGATGCCGAAGATGTCCCCTTCATTCACCTGGATGTTGATATCATCCAGAGCGCACACCGGGCCATTCTTGGTGTCGAAGGTCTTGCCCAGCCCGACGATTTCCACGACGGGCTTGTTTTTCTTATTTTCTTCCATTCTGATTTATTCCGCACTCCCTTTCAGTCGATGAAAAAATTATATGTTACCTTTTAAGTATTTGTCAAGTATTCTTTACTATCTGAAGAATATCATAGAAAGCATATAATTTCAATATGTTTAATACTCTTTTATTGGAATTTTTTTGTGGCGGCTGCGTATTGTCATAAAAAAAAGAATTCGCTATAATAGAATCAGGAAAAATACGAGCAACAGATTGGAGCTATCATGGGATATAAAGAAGAATTCATCGATTTTATGGTCCGGTCCGGCGTGCTGACCTTCGGGGATTTCGTCACCAAAAGCGGGCGCAAGACCCCGTATTTCGTCAACACCGGCAATTACCAGACATCGGATCAGATTGCGGCCCTGGGGCAGTATTACGCCGCCTGCATCGCCCCCCACCTGGACTGGCGTGGATTTCCTCTACGGTCCGGCCTACAAGGGCATCCCCCTGGTCATCGCCGCCGCCACGGCCCTCTACCGGGACCACGGCATCACCATCCCCTACTGCTTTAACCGCAAGGAAGCCAAGGACCACGGCGAAGGGGGCAGCCTCATCGGCTACAAGCCCAAAGACGGGGATACGGCCATGATCATCGAGGACGTCATCACCGCCGGCACCTCGGTCAAGGAAAGCGTGCCTCTCCTCAAGGGCATGGCCGATGTGACCGTCTCCTCCCTGATCATTTCCGTGGACCGCATGGAAAAAGGGGAAGCGGACCGCACCGCCATCCAGGAAATCGCCGATACCTTCGGCATCACCACCTATCCCATCGTCACCGTGCGGGAAATCATCGATCACCTCCACAATCACGAGGTGGATGGAAAAGTCGTCATCGACGACGCCATGAAACAGATGATGGAAGACCATCTGGCCCAGTACGGCGCGTAAAAAAAACAGCGGGCATCCATTTTCTGGATGTCCGCTGTTTTATTATTCTTATTCACCGGTGTAACGCAGGGCGTAATCCCACGGGAAATCGTAGTACGCGTGGACGTAAGATTCCTGGCCGGTGGAGTCGCCGGAAGCGCCGTCATAGTCGCTGACGAATTCCGCGACCTGGCCGCCGCCCACGTACATGGCCACATGGCACGCCGAATTGACCAGGATATCCCCCCGTTCCAATCCGGACACGCCGATCTGGGTCCATCCGCAGGATGTCAGGGCCGAATAGCTGTAGGACGCGTTGGCCCCGCCAGTGTCAAATCCCGCCTGTCTTAAGGAATACAGCACCGAGGAGGAGCAGTCAAAATTGGGTCCCCAGCGGTTGGACTGGGAATAGCCGTAAGTGGGGTCATTGCACAGCTCGATCATGATCTGGACGGCCTTTTCAACCTTGGGGCTGGAACTGGCCGCGATGTTGCTGATATCGCCAGACGCCGCCATGGCGGAGCTGGACGATGAACTGCCTGAGGATGAAGAAGCCGCTGACAGTCCGGCGGCCTTTTCCGCATCCGTGGCCTTGGCCAGCTGGGTCTGCTGATCCGCCAGCTGCTGGGTCTGCTGCTGCTTCAGGGTTTCGGCCTGGGTTTTCTGTTCGGCCAGCTGCTGGGTCGAATTCTGCACCACGTTATTGGCATTTTCCAGATTGTTCTTGGCTGCCTGAGCTTCTTCCCACAGCTTGGTATCACTGCTCACAATGGCCGATACATCCTGGGCATTGGACAGGAATTGTGAAATATCCTTGGCTGAGAACAAATAGGAAAGATAATCATCGGATCCCGTGATATACATTGCCCGGGCGCGATCGCTCACCTTTTGCATCACCGCATCGTATTCCGCCTGCTTCTGGGGCATCAGCGCGTTGTTCACCGCAATCTGGGACTGCAGTTCAGTGATGCTCGCGTTGATTTCCTCCAGCTTGGCGTTGGTGCTATTAATTTGTTCCTGGGTCTGTTGAATCTGCTTGACAATCTCGGATGACGTTGCCGCCATGACCGGCTGTGACAAGGGTAATATGAACATCAAAGAAAGGACCAGCACAGTTAGTTTCTTCACGATATTACATTCCTCCATTCTACACTCTCGTACCTATGTTACTGTCTATTTGTTAACATATTGTAACATATTTAAAACCAAATTGATACAATTTTCTGTAAAGCAAAGGAAATTTTATTCTATTTTCAGAATCGTTTCAAGGTAATATCCAGTTCACACCCTTTACGATCTTCTTTGCCGTCCTTTTTTTATAGAGCCTTACTTTTCCACAACCTTGATCTGGATGGCTTCGATGCGCAGGCCCAGACCTGTTGTGCCAGCCTGTTCGCCGTTCTTCACCCAGTCATTCCAGCCTTGGTTCTGAACGTGAACCTTATAATAAATGTCGTACTTACTGGCGCTGTCTCCGGACGCAGTGATCTGGATGGCTTCCAATCTCAGGCCCTGGCCCGTGGTGCCGGCAACCTGACCGTCGGACACTTCGTCCATCCAACCGGTATTCTGGACGTGGACCTTGTATTTGAGCTTCAAGTTCGCGTCATTGCTGGTTAACCGAATGGCTTCCAGTCTCAAGCCCTGGCCGGTGGATCCCGCCAAAGCTTCATGGTATTGATCCGCCGTTTGCCAGCCCTGGGTCCAGCCATAATCCTGTCCATGGACCAGCGCAGAAATTTTTTCTGCCACGCTTTGGCTCTTATCCGTCGCGTTGGCCGGTGATGGTGCAGGAGCCGCCGCTCCCTTGGCCACCACGACCACCTGGATGGCTTCAGCTTGGAATCCGTAACCTGTTGTCCCGGCAATGGCACCATTGCTGGTCCAGTTCATCCAGCCGATATTCTGGACATGGACCCGGTAATACACATCGTAATTGGCAGCCTTATCCCCCGTCAGACTCATCTGAAGAGCTTCAATGCGCAGGCCGCTGTTCGGCGTGCCCGCAGCCGCGCCGTCGGAAACATCCGAAAGCCAGCCCTGATTCTGAACGTGGACCTTGTAGCTGATGCCCAAACCGGAAAACGCGTTGCCGCTGGCATCAGTTATTTCCGCCTTAATGGCTTCCATCCGCAGGCCTTGACCCGTGGATCCCGCCGTCTTTGGACCGGTGATCCAGTTGGACGACCACTTATTATTCTGGACATAGGCCTGGTACTTGACCACCGGCGCCGTGGAATCGGCGTAGATATGATCGATGTTCTTGTCCGCTACCCAAACAGTGGACGGATTGGCCTTGTCGTCGGAGGTGATCTGGCTCATGGCCAACTGGCTCACCGACGTCAGTTTGCCAGGATCCGTTCCTTCTTCTGTCTTTAAACCGTCGGCAATGCTGATGGCGTTTTTGGAATAAATGCCGCCAGCCTTGGAGCCAATGCCGTAGCCCGTTACATCCCCGCCAGTAATGGCGACGGTGCCGGAGGTGCTCACCAAACCCATGCCGTGGTAATCACCAAAGGGCGATTCCCCAGTGGCCGAAACCGTGCCGCCGTTAATCGTCAGGCCAGCAGCTGATCGGATGCCCAGGCCGTAATACGGACCCGTTCCCTTGGCCGTCACCGATCCACCGTTGATGGTCATGGTCATTTCCGAACCGATGCCCGCCGCGGCGTAATTCACGCCGTCTTTATATATTGAGTTGGTATTGGTCCCTGTGGCGTTGATGGTTCCACCGTTGATGACCATGTCACTGGCGCAGAGGATGCCGTCGGTGCTCTTGCCGCTGATTTCCGATCGGTCTGCTGATGCCGTGATTGTGCCGCCATTGATTGTCAGTTTTCCTTTAACCAACAAAGCAATGGCATCCTTGTCTGCCGTGATGGACGGCATGGACGTCACCAGGGTTCCATCCCCGGAAATTTCACAATTACCTGTAACACTCAGCCCATGGATGGTGTTGGTTCCCTTCAGCACGATTTTAAGCGGAGTAGTATCCCGCAAAATCCCTTCAATGCTGTAATCATAGGTACTGGTATCTGTATAGGTGAAATTATCCAGGGTCAGGGTACGGGTGGCCGAATCAAAGGTCGCTCCCTCCACGCTGCCGCCGTCAATCAGATCCGTTGCCCCCACCCGCAGACTGGGTGTCGTAACCGCCTGAGTCTCGATTCCTGATTCAAGACCACTGGACGTACTGCCGTCCCCAGCTTCACTTTCTTCCGCCCACGCGCCGGTGGCCAGCAGACCAGCCAGCAACACCAGCAGCAAAACCATGAGTCCCGCGCGAAATCCATGGACTTCCAATTTTTTCAACATTGTAATTCCTCCCTTAATTATTTGAATGTAGAAATCAAAAGTTTCTTTAATATCATCATATCACCAGATTAATCTTGTGTAAAGGTTTTTTGAATTAAAAAGACACGCTCATTTAAGGGAGGGTTCACCAGATAATCCCATTTCCCATTTTGGGGAAGTCATTGCACGGATATGGGACGGATATGGAAAAGAAAAAGGACCTGCCATTAAAGACAGGTCCAAAATCAAACGGAACTTAACCATTCATTTTCAATGCTCGTCAAAGGCTCACAACCGCTCCCTCTCTCTTTTTTCCGCTGCCGCTTCGGCATACATCTGCTTATACGCCACCCCATACTGAAAAAAGGAAATGAGCAGGAAGGCGGCAGTCAGCAGGACCAGGGCATCGGACAGGGTCACTGGCATGGTCGGGAAGGCCGCCAGCAGGACCGTGGTAACAAAGAACACGGTGGTGGACACCTTGCCGGCCCACAGGGCGCCGGAAAACTTTTTACCCTTGCGGTACAGGATGATGTCATTGACCAGCATGAAGAGCTCCTTGCCGCAAAACAGGATAAACAGATAGGTCATGGAGCCTATGCTGCCCATGAACATGATGGCGATGGCTCCCTGGGTGAATTTATCAGCCAACGGATCCAGCAGGACCCCCAGCTCGGTGCGCATGTCGAAGCGCCGGGCGATGAACCCGTCCAGGAAATCCGTAAAAGCCGACAGGGCGATGACGCCAGCCACCGTCAGGTAGTCCTCCGGAGTCTGGGCGTGATAATACAGGTACAGAAACACGGGAATCATGAGGAACCGCAAATAGCTCATGATATTGGGAATGCTGAAGCATTCCCGTACGATATTCCGGCATTTCGATTCTTCTTCCATCATTTCCTCCGAATCAGGGCGAAACCACCCCGGGGATCCATGGCGCTCCCCGTCAACAAATAGCCCGGCTGTTCTGCGATTTTAGTACAGCGGTGCAGAAAAAGCCCGACTGAAAATTCAGACAAATTCTGGTCGAGTTGTTTCAAAGCCGCAGGATCAAGCCCCAGCTCCGGCTTCCAACCGCAGTTCCGCGTTCATGTACTGGTCCAGATCCCCGTCCATCACCGACTGGATGTTGCCCACCTCCACGTTGGTGCGGTGATCCTTGACCATGGTGTAGGGGTGGAAGACGTAGGAACGGATTTGGGAACCCCAGGCGATCTGGCTGTAATCCCCCACCACATCCTCCAGTTTTTCCTTCTTTTCCTGTTCCATGATTTCCACCAGCTTGGATTTGAGCATGTTCATGGCCACTTCCTTGTTCTGGTGCTGGCTCCGTTCGTTCTGGCATTGTACCACCACCCCCGTCGGGATATGGGTGATGCGGATGGCGGAGGACGTCTTGTTGACGTGCTGGCCGCCGGCGCCGCTGGAACGGTAGGTATCCACCCGGATATCGTCGGGTTCGATTTCGATTTCCACCGAGTCATCCACTTCCGGGGTCACATCCAGGGAAGCGAAGGAGGTGTGGCGGCGTCCCGATGAGTCAAAGGGAGAAATTCGCACCAGCCGGTGGACCCCCCGTTCGGTCTTCAGATACCCGTAGGCATTGATGCCCTCGATGAGCAGGGTCGCGCTTTTGATGCCCGCCACATCCCCGGGCTGCAAATCCAGGGTCTTGACCTTGTACCCCTTGGATTCGGCCCAGCGGGTGTACATCCGCAGCAGCATTTCCGCCCAGTCGTGGGACTCGGTGCCGCCGGCCCCCGGATGGAGGGAGATGATGGCATTGTTGCTGTCATATTCGCCGGAGAGCAGGGTTTCCAGCTTGAAACTCTCAAACTTTTTCTGATAGGCTTCCATGGTGGCCGGCAGCTCGTCCTGGGTTTCACTGTCCTCAGAGGCCAGCTCCAGCATGACGTTCACATCGTCCAGGTCATCCTTCAGCGCACTGTATTCATTGCGCTTGAGGCGAAGGATTTTCTGCTCCTTGAGCACCTTCTGGGCTTTTTTCTGATCATTCCAGAAATCGGACGCTTCGGTCAGGCTGTCCAGCTCGGCCAGGCGTTTATCCATTCCCGGCAGGTCCAGGGATTTTCCCAAAGCGTCCAGCTCTTCTTCCATCTGACCGGCGCTCTGCCTGTATTCATAAAGATCGATCAACGCGATTGTATCCTTTCTACTCTACTTATATAAACTACTGACAACATCAGCTGCAACGCAGCGTTCAAATCAGGCGCCGCAGCAGTTCTTATACTTTTTGCCGCTGCCGCAGGGACAGGGATCGTTGCGGCCGATTTTCTTTTTATGGATGGTCTGCTGCTTCTGGCCCTGGATTTCCGCTTCGTTTGTCTGGGCATTGGCCACATTGACGTTGACGTTGCGGGGCTTGGGAGAAACCTTGATCTTGACGTTGTATACGTATTTGACGGTTTCTTCCTGGATGCGGGCGATCATGTCCTCGAACATGGCGAAACCTTCGTTGGTGTACTCCTTGACGGGGTCGTTCTGGCCGTAGGCCCGGAGTCCGATCCCCTGTTTGAGCTGATCCATGTTGTCGATGTGTTCCATCCAGGCGGAATCCACGCTTCGCAGCAGGATGATCCGTTCCAGGTTCTGCATTTCGGCGTCGCCAAGCAGCGCTTCTTTTTCCTTGTAGTTTTCTTCGCACAGGGCCATGAGACCGCTCTTGATATCGTCGACGGTGGTGTCCTTGTCCACCGGCGCCAGCTTGTCGATGGGCAGGAAGGAGCCGAAGAATTTCTTCATGTTGTCCACATCCCAATCCAGGTAGTCGATGCCGCTGTTGGTGTACATGTCCACGTAGCTGCTCACGGTATCTTCGGTCATCTTGCGGATCTGTTCGTGCATATTCTTTCCGTCGATGACCTCCTGGCGCTGTTCGTAAATGATTTCCCGCTGGCGGTTCATGACGTTATCGTACTGGAGGACGCTCTTCCGGATGTCGAAGTTGTGGGCTTCCACCTTTTTCTGGGCACTTTCGATACCCCGGGTCAAAACCTTGTTTTCGATGGGGGTATCGTCGTCCATGCCCAGGCTTTCCACCATGTCCTGGATCCGTTCAGACCCGAAGACACGGAGCAGGTCATCTTCCAGGGAGACGAAGAACTGGGAGGAACCGGGGTCGCCCTGACGGCCGGAACGGCCGCGGAGCTGGTTGTCGATTCGTCTGGATTCATGGCGTTCGGTCCCCAGGATGTGGAGGCCGCCCACTTCCGGCACACCTTCGCCAAGGACGATATCCGTCCCACGGCCGGCCATATTGGTGGAGATGGTGACAGCGCCGGGCTGGCCGGCGTTGGCCACGATATCCGCTTCCTTTTCCAGGTATTTGGCATTCAACACGTTGTGGCGGATGCCCTCGTGCTTCAGGTACTTGCTGAGGAGCTCGGATTTTTCAATGGAAATGGTCCCGATCAGAACCGGCTGCCCCGTTTCGTGGCGGCGTTTGACTTCCCGGGCCACGGCGTGAAATTTGCCGTTTTCGGTCTTGTAGACCAGATCGTTGAGGTCGTCGCGGATCATCGGCTTATTGGTGGGGATGGTCACGACGTTCAGGTTGTAAATGGTGGCAAATTCCTCTTCTTCCGTCTTGGCCGTCCCGGTCATCCCGGACAGCTTGTTGAACATGCGGAAGTAGTTTTGGAAGGTGATGGTCGCCAAAGTCTTGGATTCCCGGTTGACCTTGACGTTTTCCTTGGCTTCAATGGCCTGGTGCAGACCGTTGGAATAACGGCGCCCGGGCATCAGACGGCCGG
>Ga0268356_10091_pt1 | contig 13668 bp, 15 predicted proteins | sample BioMet10_FD_194415 | JGI IMG/M metagenome (GOLD analysis project Ga0268356, IMG submission 194415) | Sewage microbial communities from Oakland, California, United States - Biofuel 10 (PacBio Assembly) | ecosystem: Engineered > Wastewater > Sewage > Unclassified | place: USA: California | collected...
GGAAGCACAGCAGTACGTATTGCGTTCCCGAAAGGCAGCGACGATCTGCGTACCAAAGTTAACGGCGCGCTGAAAACCCTGAAAGAAACGGCACGTACAACGAAATCTACAAAAAATGGTTCGGTACCGAGCCTAAATAATTATTCTTAAAAAATAATGTTCACTCGGGGGCGACCTTTCGCCCCTGATATTTTTGAAACACGGTAACAGTAACAGGAAACTATCATGCAGTTTGACTGGAGCGCCATCTGGCCTGCCATTCCTATCTTGCTTGAAGGCGCTAAAATGACCCTGTGGATTTCGGTCCTCGGTCTGGTTGGTGGGTTGATTATCGGTCTTGTCGCCGGTTTCGCCCGCACCTACGGCGGCTGGATTGCAAACCACATCGCACTGGTTTTCATCGAAGTGATCCGCGGCACCCCTATTGTCGTCCAGGTCATGTTCATCTATTTCGCCCTGCCAATGGCCTTTACTGACCTGCGCATTGACCCGTTCAGTGCCGCCGTCGTGACTATTATGATCAACTCCGGTGCCTACATCGCGGAAATTACCCGTGGTGCCGTTCTGTCGATTCATAAAGGTTTCAGCGAAGCTGGTCTGGCATTAGGCCTGTCCCGTCGCGAAACGATCCGCCACGTTATTCTGCCACTGGCGCTGCGCCGCATGCTGCCACCGCTGGGTAACCAATGGATCATCAGTATTAAAGATACGTCGCTGTTCATTGTTATCGGCGTTGCTGAACTGACCCGTCAGGGCCAGGAGATTATTGCGGGCAACTTCCGTGCACTGGAAATCTGGAGTGCGGTAGCCGTTGTCTACCTGGTCATCACTCTGGTTCTGAGCTTCGTTCTGCGTCGTCTTGAAAGAAGGATGAAAATCCTGTGATTGAATTTAAAAACGTTTCCAAGCACTTTGGCCCAACCCAGGTGCTGCACAATATCGATTTGAACATCAAACAGGGTGAAGTGGTGGTCATTATCGGGCCATCCGGCTCCGGTAAGTCCACTCTGCTGCGCTGCATCAACAAGCTGGAAGAGATAACCAGCGGCGATCTGATCGTCGATGGTCTGAAGGTGAATGACCCGAAAGTGGATGACCGTCTGATTCGTCAGGAAGCGGGCATGGTGTTCCAGCAGTTCTACCTGTTCCCGCACCTCACGGCGCTGGAAAACGTGATGTTTGGCCCACTGCGCGTGCGCGGTGCCAACAAAGCGGCTGCAGAAGCGCTGGCAAAAGATCTGCTGGCCAAAGTTGGCCTGGCAGAACGTGCGCACCACTACCCTTCAGAGCTGTCCGGTGGTCAACAGCAGCGTGTGGCGATTGCCCGTGCGCTGGCAGTTAAACCGAAATGATGCTGTTTGATGAGCCAACCTCGGCGCTCGACCCTGAATTGCGCCACGAAGTGCTGAAAGTCATGCAGGATCTGGCAGAGGAAGGAATGACGATGGTTATCGTCACCCACGAAATCGGCTTTGCTGAGAAGGTGGCTTCCCGTCTGATCTTTATTGATAAAGGTCGTATCGCGGAAGACGGTAATCCGCAAGAACTGATTGCAAACCCGCCAAGCCAGCGTTTGCAGGAGTTCCTGCAGCACGTGTCGTAATACGCCAATGTTCGAAAAAGCCGGGTATGCGAATGCAGAACCCGGCTTTTTTTTCAGAGTGTTCTCTGGCGTATCGTTCACCACACAGCCGCCGTAAACCGGGGGAACAAGCCGGAGAGTGGCGACGCCTTCCCCGGTCTGTGGATTATTTACGACGTTTGTTATCGTCCATAAACGACCAGGCGATAAAGCGGCTCTGTTTCTGGCCTTGCGCCATCTCTTTTTTCACCACTTTCACCGCGCCAGCTTCGCTCAATGCACGGTAGAGTGGCGGCAGGTTATCGCCACGGGACACCAGGGTTGTAAACCATTTAACCTGACGGCCGAACGGTTTACTTTCTGCAATCATGCGCAGAATAAACGCTACTTCACCGCCCTCGCACCACAGCTCCTGCTGCTGGCCACCGAAGTTCAGCGCGGCATCTTCATCCTGACCGACAGATTGCGACGCTTACGCTCGCTGCCCGCGCGGGCGGCAGCCGCTGAATCATGGAATGGCGGGTTGCACATTGTGGCATCGTACTGTTCATTCTTGTGAATAATGCCGTTGAAAATGGCATTCGCCTCTTTCTGCCTGCGCAGACGAATGACCCGGCTTAGCCCCGCATTCGCGTTAACGATCGCCTGCGCGCTGGAAAATGCCTCTGCACCGATTTCACTGCCGGTAAAGCGCCAGTGATATTCATGGACACCGATCAACGGGTAAATCAGGTTCGCCCCGGTACCGATATCCAGCACGGTGGCCTGTTGCGGGATCACGCCGTCATGATCTTCTGCCAGGAGATCGGCAAGATGGTGGATATAATCGGCACGCCCCGGCACGGGCGGGCAGAGAAAGCCTTCCGGAATATCCCAGTGCGTGACACCGTAAAAATGCGCCAGCAGCGCTTTATTCAGCATTTTGACCGCCAGCGGGTCAGCAAAATTGACCGAAGGTTCACCGGCAGGCGTCTGCACAATGAAGTCCTGCAGCGGAGGACAGCTTTGGCACAGCGCCTTCATGTCGTAGCGGCTGCGGTGGCGATTTCGTGGGTGCAATCCCGGCTTTTGGGAAGTCATGGCATTCTCCTTTAAACAGCGGCGTAAGATACCCTTTGCAGACCCAGCGGTAAATATCTCTGTTCAATACGCAAAAACACGCCATAAATCAGCAACCTCTATGTCTATGATCTGTCAATAAATTGACAACTATTATTGTTCAAAAAATAAGCAGATCATCATCAAATTTTTGCGCTAAATCACACTCTCCAGGCTTCTAAACTTAAGGTGAGTCACCCGTTTTTCCCCTGAGGATGTGATTATGAAAAAGTATCTGACCCTTGTTGTTATCGCTGGTGCACTTGCAACAGTATCATTCTCCGCCTGGTCAGTTCAGTCTCTGACAAACAGCACGGATACCAGTCAATTGCGACCTGCAGGCTCGGTTTCTGTGCAATGCGAGCAACCTTGACGACCTACAGGATAAGCTGGCTGAAAAAGCACGTGAGCAGGGTGCGAAAGGATTTGTGGTGAACTCCGCCGGAGGGGATAACCATATGTATGGTACCGCCACTATCTATAAATAAGCGCCTTCCTGCCATCAGACTGCATCTGCCTGCCAGATGCAGTTTCTCTTTTCTCGCTCCCCGGTTGTATAATTTTTAATCCCATCTGACTTACACAGGAGGATGCAATGGCTTCCGGTTGGGCAAATGACGACGCCGTTAACGAACAAATCAACAGTACAATTGAAGATGCAGTTGCTCGCGCTCGTGGTGAAATACACACGGCGAAAGTTTATATGAATGTGAGGAATGCGGAGATCCTATCCCGGAGGCTCGCCGTAAAGCCATTCCTGGCGTGCGGTTATGCATTGCCTGCCAACAGGATAAAGATTCAAAAAACTTATCATATGCGGGATATAATCGCAGAGGTTCAAAGGACAGCCAGTTACGTTGACTTTCCTTTACCTAAGTAAACCCTATGAGTTGTTTCCTTTACGCTCACGATTTTTAGCTGAACACGTAGCAAAATGTGCCCTTCTCCATCGCTCTGTAAAGTGCAGCAACAAGAAGTGTAAATTACCCTCCTGAATTTATTAATATTCAATAAGTTATTTGTCATTCAGTTTTTTTGACCGACCACGTCAATTCTCTTCGATTTTCTCTGGTGAAAAAAAGCGTGATACTCATCACATCGACGGAACACCGTCCCCTAACAGAAACCTGCGAGAGATTAACAATGAAAACCATCAAATATGCTGTTGCTGCTGTTGCCCTGTCTGCTCTTTCTTTTGGCGTATTCGCTGCAGAGCCTGTCTCTTCTGCCCAGGCGCAGAGCATGAATAAAATCGGTGTGGTGAGTGCAGAAGGCGCAACCACGCTGGACGGTCTGGAAGCCAAACTGGCTGAGAAAGCCGCGGCTGCGGGTGCAAGTGGTTACACACACTTCCGCAAACAACGGCAACAAGCTGAGCGGTACCGCGGTTATCTATAAATAACCGAACGCATTATGCTCCACCCTCACCGTACCCTCTGGTGAGATGCTCCAACCCTCATTGACCCTGTTTGTTACCCTTGCTTGCCCGTCCGCCACTGGACGGGCTTTTTTTTTGCCTAAAACGCGCGTTCTACACGCTGCATACCAGCCTCGACCGTTTCCACTTCCCCGGTGGCCAACAGGCAGCAAGCCATCTGCAGTTTAATCGAGTGCGGAACGGGAACATGGCCGGCAAGGCATTGCTCAATCCATTGTGCAGTTGAGTGGGGATCTTTTACCTGCGGCAGAATGACGTCAGTATTCTCTTCCCCACGCTCAAGCACAGCGCGAGTGCCCGCATCGATAAGCATCAGTTGCGGACAACGCAGCGGATTGGCGTACACCTCCCTTCCGTGCCATGCATCAGTAAGGCTCTGCCACCGATATCCTCAAAAAATTTCCCGACGCGGGTCACATACTCAGGGTGTGACACGCTGGAAAGACGCAGCGCGGCATCTTCAGCAAACGGCGTCACCAGTTTCGCCAGCGTGTGCGCACTGTTACGCACGCCCATACGCCAGCGCATATCCAGCTGCTTTTCCAGCGGCGGGCAAAGCGCTTTGATAGGGATATAGACCGGTTGATGTCCATCCAGCTTCGCCTGCGCCTGTCCGGCATGCAGGGTGGGTTCGATACCCAACATGTCAAATATGGTCTCCGTCAGCACGCGGGTTGGATCTTCACTGACGCCATGCACCACCACCGGGAACCCGAGCTTGTGCAACAAAATTGCCAACAGCGGCGTCAGGTTCGCCAGCTTGCGCGCACCGTTATAGGTCGGAATAACGATCGGCATCGGTTTGGCCACAGGCGGCGTTAAGCGCAGGGTTTGTGCCTGCATCGCCTCATAAAAGCCTCGCATTTCAGCCTCACCTTCCCCCTTGATACGCAGCGCAATCAGAATGCCGCCCAGCTCCAGCTCGGGTACATCACCGTTCAGCATGTGGGTATACAGTGTACGTGCAGTTTCATGGTCCAGGTCGCGGGCATGATTTTTTCCGCGCCCTACCTCTTTGATAATTTTGCGGTAATCCACGACATCTCTCCTTACGGCATCATCTTGTTAACAATATAGCCCTGATGAAGACCTGGCCGATAGTATTTTATCAACACACTGAAATGATAAGAAAAAGCCAAACACAAGCAGAATTTAAATTATTTGTGATTTCTACAGAAGATTCTTAGACATGCATTTTTTGATTAAATAACCAGCGGAAAGTCATTGAGCGTCAACGGTGACAACGTCCAGGCAACGTTGTCACCCGACATACACCAGGATTTAATATGAACAAGGTCGCTTTAGGGTTATTTATCGCTGCAACGGTGGGATGTTCTGCATCTGCATTTGCGGCAACAAATGGTGAAGGTCAAATTAACTTTACTGGCGAAATCATTGATTCCGCATGTCAGGTCGTTAATGGGTTAAGTAATCCGCTGAATGTCCAGCTTGGCAAAGTATCTAAAACGGTATTTACCGGCGCAGGCTCCACCAGCACATTAACGAAGTTTGATATCCAGTTAACAAATTGTCCGGAAACGGTGACATCTGCTGCCATTAATTTTGGTGGTACACCAGATGCTACAATAATTCTACTCTGGCATTATCGCCAGATGTGGATGCGGCAACAGGTGTTGCTATTCAGTTGGTTGATTCAGCAGAGCAGCCAGTGAGTTTATATACACCTTCCCAGCAATATCCGTTAGCGTCAGGTACGACTGTCAATAATCTGGAGTTCGGTGCGCGTTATATTCAGACTCAGGCTGCAGTGACTGCTGGCCCGGCTAACTCTGTTTCAACCTTCACCGTCATTTATAACTGATATTATCAATTCAGAGATATTAGCGCTGTTCAGGGGCTGATATCTCTTATTTTTTGAGAAATATTTATGTCGTCACGGTTATTTACTGAGTACTCTTTTACTGGTCGCAGCCACTGCACATGCAGGTGTCATTATCAATGGCACACGGCTGGTTTACCAGGGAGATAAAAAGGAATCATCTCTTGGTCTTTCAAACCAGATACAACGGATTATCTGGTGCAGTCCTGGGTTGATTCTGGTGGTAAAAACCGGGCCAAAGGCCCCCTTTCTGATTACTCCGCCTCTGTTTCGTCTGGATGCAAAAGAAGATAATGTTTTGCGCGTTGTGCGTACAGGTGGGAATTTACCGGGAGATCGCGAGTCGCTGTACTGGTTAAATATCAAAGCCATTCCCTCTTCAAAACATGTTGAAGGGATGAATACCCTGCAAATCGCCATCAACACCCGCATTAAATTGTTGTATCGCCCCTCCTCGATTCAGGGTAAGCCGGAAGATGTGGCAGATAACTGGAATGGCATCGCGAAGGCAATGATCTGGTGGTCAATAACCCAACGCCTTTTTATATGAACTTCCAGAGCGTCACGCTGAATGGACAAAAAGTGAAAAAAAAGCACCTGGGCCGTCCCGAAGACAGAAACACATTGTCCCCCTTCCAGCGATATGGGTGGGAATACCGTCGCATGGTCAATTATTACCGATTACGGCAGCATCAGCCACACCTGGTCTACATCACTCCATTAATCACTCTGTAAGCCGGTAATGTTAAATAATCATGTATAGCATAACAAGCCTTGCACTTGCCAGATATTCTCATTGCTGCTCCTGTTGTGGGGTGCTGGCAATGGCTATCTTTGCATCGCAAGTCCAGGCTGATGATTATTTAACCCGGCATTGTAAGCCGGGTTTAAAATAATCATCAGCCTGGACTTGCGATGCAAAGATAGCCATTGCCAGCACCCACAACAGGAGCAGCAATGAGAATATCTGGCAAGTGCAAGGCTTGTTATTGCTATACATGATTATTTAACATTACCGGCTTACAGAGTGATTAATGGATGATGTAGACCAGGTGTGGCTGATGCTGCCGTAATCGGTAATAATTGACCATGCGACGGTATTCCCACCCATATTCGCTGGAAGGGGAAAATGTGTTTCTGTCTTCGGGACGCCCAGGGTTGCTTTTTTCACTTTTTGTCCATTCAGCGTGACGCTCTGGAAGTTCATATAAAAAAGGCGTTGGGTTATTGACCACCAGATCATTGGCCTTCGCGATGCCATTCCAGTTTATCTGCCACATCTTCCGGCTTACCCTGAATCGAGGAGGGGCGATACAACAATTTAATGCGGGTGTTGATGGCGATTTGCAGGGTATTCATCCCTTCAACATGTTTTGAAGAGGGAATGGCTTGATATTTAACCAGTACAGCGACTCGCGATCTCCCGGTAAATTCCCACCTGTACGCACAACGCGCAAAACATTATCTTCTTTTGCATCCAGACGAAACAGAGGCGGAGTAATCAGAAAGGGGGCTTTGGCCCGGTTTTTACCACCAGAATCAACCCAGGACTGCACCAGATAATCCGTTGTATCTGGGTTTGAAAGACCAAGAGATGATTCCTTTTTATCTCCCTGGTAACCAGCCGTGTGCCATTGATAATGACACCTGCATGTGCAGTGGCTGCGACCAGTAAAGAGTACTCAGTAAATAACCGTGACGCATAAATATTTCTCAAAAAAAATAAGAGATATCAGCCCCTGAACAGCGCTAATATCTCTGAATTGATAATATCAGTTATAATGACGGTGAAGGTTGAAACAGAGTTAGCCGGGCCAGCAGTCACTGCAGCCTGAGTCTGAATATAACGCGCACCGAACTCCAGATTATTGACAGTCGTACCTGACGCTAACGGATATTGCTGGGAAAGGTGTATATAAACTCACTGGCTGCTCTGCTGAATCAACCAACTGAATAGCAACACCTGTTGCCGCATCCACATCTGGCGATAATGCCAGAGTAGAATTATTGTTAGCATCTGGTGTACCACCAAAATTAATGGCAGCAGATGTCACCGTTTCCGGACAATTTGTTAACTGGATATCAAACTTCGTTAATGTGCTGGTGGAGCCTGCGCCGGTAAATACCGTTTTAGATACTTTGCAAGCTGGACATTCAGCGGATTACTTAACCCATAACGACCTGACATGCGGAATCAATGATTTCGCCAGTAAAGTTAATTTGACCTTCACCATTTGTTGCCGCAAATGCAGATGCAGAACATCCCACCGTTGCAGCGATAAATAACCCTAAAGCGACCTTGTTCATATTAAATCCTGGTGTATGTCGGGTTGACAACGTTGCCTGGACGTTGTCACCGTTGACGCTCAATGACTTTCCGCTGGTTATTTAATCAAAAAATGCATGTCTAAGAATCTTCTGTAGAAATCACAAATAATTTAAATTCTGCTTGTGTTTGGCTTTTTCTTATCATTTCAGTGTGTTGATAAATACTATCGGCCAGGTCTTCATCAGGGCTATATTGTTAACAAGATGATGCCGTAAGGAGAGATGTCGTGGATTACCGCAAAATTATCAAAGAGGTAGGGCGCGGAAAAAATCATGCCCGCGACCTGGACCATGAAACTGCACGTACACTGTATACCCACATGCTGAACGGTGATGTACCCGAGCTGGAGCTGGGCGGCATTCTGATTGCGCTGCGTATCAAGGGGGAAGGTGAGGCTGAAATGCGAGGCTTTTATGAGGCGATGCAGGCACAAACCCTGCGCTTAACGCCGCCTGTGGCCAAACCGATGCCGATCGTTATTCCGACCTATAACGGTGCGCGCAAGCTGGCGAACCTGACGCCGCTGTTGGCAATTTTGTTGCACAAGCTCGGGTTCCCGGTGGTGGTGCATGGCGTCAGTGAAGATCCAACCCGCGTGCTGACGGAGACCATATTTGACATGTTGGGTATCGAACCCACCCTGCATGCCGGACAGGCGCAGGCGAAGCTGGATGGACATCAACCGGTCTATATCCCTATCAAAGCGCTTTGCCGCCGCTGGAAAAGCAGCTGGATATGCGCTGGCGTATGGGCGTGCGTAACAGTGCGCACACGCTGGCGAAACTGGTGACGCCGTTTGCTGAAGATGCCGCGCTGCGTCTTTCCAGCGTGTCACACCCTGAGTATGTGACCCGCGTCGGGAAATTTTTTGAGGATATCGGTGGCAGAGCCTTACTGATGCATGGCACGGAAGGGAGGTGTACGCCAATCCGCTGCGTTGTCCGCAACTGATGCTTATCGATGCGGGCACTCGCGCTGTGCTTGAGCGTGGGGAAGAGAATACTGACGTCATTCTGCCGCAGGTAAAAGATCCCCACTCAACTGCACAATGGATTGAGCAATGCCTTGCCGGCCATGTTCCCGTTCCGCACTCGATTAAACTGCAGATGGCTTGCTGCCTGTTGGCCACCGGGGAAGTGGAAACGGTCGAGGCTGGTATGCAGCGTGTAGAACGCGCGTTTTAGGCAAAAAAAAAGCCCGTCCAGTGGCGGACGGGCAAGCAAGGGTAACAAACAGGGTCAATGAGGGTTGGAGCATCTCACCAGAGGGTACGGTGAGGGTGGAGCATAATGCGTTCGGTTATTTATAGATAACCGCGGTACCGCTCAGCTTGTTGCCGTTGTTTGCGGAAGTGTGTGTAACCACTTGCACCCGCAGCCGCGGCTTTCTCAGCCAGTTTGGCTTCCAGACCGTCCAGCGTGGTTGCGCCTTCTGCACTCACCACACCGATTTTATTCATGCTCTGCGCCTGGGCAGAAGAGACAGGCTCTGCAGCGAATACGCCAAAAGAAAGAGCAGACAGGGCAACAGCAGCAACAGCATATTTGATGGTTTTCATTGTTAATCTCTCGCAGGTTTCTGTTAGGGGACGGTGTTCCGTCGATGTGATGAGTATCACGCTTTTTTTCACCAGAGAAAATCGAAGAGAATTGACGTGGTCGGTCAAAAAAACTGAATGACAAATAACTTATTGAATATTAATAAATTCAGGAGGGTAATTTACACTTCTTGTTGCTGCACTTTACAGAGCGATGGAGAAGGGCACATTTTGCTACGTGTTCAGCTAAAAATCGTGAGCGTAAAGGAAACAACTCATAGGGTTTACTTAGGTAAAGGAAAGTCAACGTAACTGGCTGTCCTTTGAACCTCTGCGATTATATCCCGCATATGATAAGTTTTTTGAATCTTTATCCTGTTGGCAGGCAATGCATAACCGCACGCCAGGAATGGCTTTACGGCGAGCCTCCGGGATAGGATCTCCGCATTCCTCACATTCATATAAACTTTCGCCGTGTGTATTTCACCACGAGCGCGAGCAACTGCATCTTCAATTGTACTGTTGATTTGTTCGTTAACGGCGTCGTCATTTGCCCAACCGGAAGCCATTGCATCCTCCTGTGTAAGTCAGATGGGATTAAAAATTATACAACCGGGGAGCGAGAAAAGAGAAACTGCATCTGGCAGGCAGATGCAGTCTGATGGCAGGAAGGCGCTTATTTATAGATAGTGGCGGTACCATACATATGGTTATCCCCTCCGGCGGAGTTCACCACAAATCCTTTCGCACCCTGCTCACGTGCTTTTTCAGCCAGCTTATCCTGTAGGTCGTCAAGGTTGCTCGCATTGCACAGAAACCGAGCCTGCAGGTCGCAATTGACTGGTATCCGTGCTGTTTGTCAGAGACTGAACTGACCAGGCGGAGAATGATACTGTTGCAAGTGCACCAGCGATAACAACAAGGGTCAGATACTTTTTCATAATCACATCCTCAGGGGAAAAACGGGTGACTCACCTTAAGTTTAGAAGCCTGGAGAGTGTGATTTAGCGCAAAAATTTGATGATGATCTGCTTATTTTTTGAACAATAATAGTTGTCAATTTATTGACAGATCATAGACATAGAGGTTGCTGATTTATGGCGTGTTTTTGCGTATTGAACAGAGATATTTACCGCTGGGTCTGCAAAGGGTATCTTACGCCGCTGTTTAAAGGAGAATGCCATGACTTCCCAAAAGCCGGGATTGCACCCACGAAATCGCCACCGCAGCCGCTACGACATGAAGGCGCTGTGCCAAAGCTGTCCTCCGCTGCAGGACTTCATTGTGCAGACGCCTGCCGGTGAACCTTCGGTCAATTTTGCTGACCCGCTGGCGGTCAAAATGCTGAATAAAGCGCTGCTGGCGCATTTTTACGGTGTCACGCACTGGGATATTCCGGAAGGCTTTCTCTGCCCGCCCGTGCCGGGGCGTGCCGATTATATCCACCATCTTGCCGATCTCCTGGCAGAAGATCATGACGGCGTGATCCCGCAACAGGCCACCGTGCTGGATATCGGTACCGGGGCGAACCTGATTTACCCGTTGATCGGTGTCCATGAATATCACTGGCGCTTTACCGGCAGTGAAATCGGTGCAGAGGCATTTTCCAGCGCGCAGGCGATCGTTAACGCGAATGCGGGGCTAAGCCGGGTCATTCGTCTGCGCAGGCAGAAAGAGGCGAATGCCATTTTCAACGGCATTATTCACAAGAATGAACAGTACGATGCCACAATGTGCAACCCGCCATTCCATGATTCAGCGGCTGCCGCCCGCGCGGGCAGCGAGCGTAAGCGTCGCAATCTGTCGGTCAGGATGAAGATGCCGCGCTGAACTTCGGTGGCCAGCAGCAGGAGCTGTGGTGCGAGGGCGGTGAAGTAGCGTTTATTCTGCGCATGATTGCAGAAAGTAAACCGTTCGGCCGTCAGGTTAAATGGTTTACAACCCTGGTGTCCCGTGGCGATAACCTGCCGCCACTCTACCGTGCATTGAGCGAAGCTGGCGCGGTGAAAGTGGTGAAAAAAGAGATGGCGCAAGGCCAGAAACAGAGCCGCTTTATCGCCTGGTCGTTTATGGACGATAACAAACGTCGTAAATAATCCACAGACCGGGGAAGGCGTCGCCACTCTCCGGCTTGTTCCCCCGGTTTACGGCGGCTGTGTGGTGAACGATACGCCAGAGAACACTCTGAAAAAAAAGCCGGGTTCTGCATTCGCATACCCGGCTTTTTCGAACATTGGCGTATTACGACACGTGCTGCAGGAACTCCTGCAAACGCTGGCTTGGCGGGTTTGCAATCAGTTCTTGCGGATTACCGTCTTCCGCGATACGACCTTTATCAATAAAGATCAGACGGGAAGCCACCTTCTCAGCAAAGCCGATTTCGTGGGTGACGATAACCATCGTCATTCCTTCCTCTGCCAGATCCTGCATGACTTTCAGCACTTCGTGGCGCAATTCAGGGTCGAGCGCCGAGGTTGGCTCATCAAACAGCATCATTTCGGTTTAACTGCCAGCGCACGGGCAATCGCCACACGCTGCTGTTGACCACCGGACAGCTCTGAAGGGTAGTGGTGCGCACGTTCTGCCAGGCCAACTTTGGCCAGCAGATCTTTTGCCAGCGCTTCTGCAGCCGCTTTGTTGGCACCGCGCACGCGCAGTGGGCCAAACATCACGTTTTCCAGCGCCGTGAGGTGCGGGAACAGGTAGAACTGCTGGAACACCATGCCCGCTTCCTGACGAATCAGACGGTCATCCACTTTCGGGTCATTCACCTTCAGACCATCGACGATCAGATCGCCGCTGGTTATCTCTTCCAGCTTGTTGATGCAGCGCAGCAGAGTGGACTTACCGGAGCCGGATGGCCCGATAATGACCACCACTTCACCCTGTTTGATGTTCAAATCGATATTGTGCAGCACCTGGGTTGGGCCAAAGTGCTTGGAAACGTTTTTAAATTCAATCACAGGATTTTCATCCTTCTTTCAAGACGACGCAGAACGAAGCTCAGAACCAGAGTGATGACCAGGTAGACAACGGCTACCGCACTCCAGATTTCCAGTGCACGGAAGTTGCCCGCAATAATCTCCTGGCCCTGACGGGTCAGTTCAGCAACGCCGATAACAATGAACAGCGACGTATCTTTAATACTGATGATCCATTGGTTACCCAGCGGTGGCAGCATGCGGCGCAGCGCCAGTGGCAGAATAACGTGGCGGATCGTTTCGCGACGGGACAGGCCTAATGCCAGACCAGCTTCGCTGAAACCTTTATGAATCGACAGAACGGCACCACGGGTAATTTCCGCGATGTAGGCACCGGAGTTGATCATAATAGTCACGACGGCGGCACTGAACGGGTCAATGCGCAGGTCAGTAAAGGCCATTGGCAGGGCGAAATAGATGAACATGACCTGGACGACAATAGGGGTGCCGCGGATCACTTCGATGAAAACCAGTGCGATGTGGTTTGCAATCCAGCCGCCGTAGGTGCGGGCGAAACCGGCGACAAGACCGATAATCAACCCACCAACCAGACCGAGGACCGAAATCCACAGGGTCATTTTAGCGCCTTCAAGCAAGATAGGAATGGCAGGCCAGATGGCGCTCCAGTCAAACTGCATGATAGTTTCCTGTTACTGTTACCGTGTTTCAAAAATATCAGGGGCGAAAGGTCGCCCCCGAGTGAACATTATTTTTTAAGAATAATTATTTAGGCTCGGTACCGAACCATTTTTTGTAGATTTCGTTGTACGTGCCGTTTCTTTCAGGGTTTTCAGCGCGCCGTTAACTTTGGTACGCAGATCGTCGCTGCCTTTCGGGAACGCAATACGTACTGCTGTGCTTCC
>Ga0268356_10727_pt1 | contig 13587 bp, 19 predicted proteins | sample BioMet10_FD_194415 | JGI IMG/M metagenome (GOLD analysis project Ga0268356, IMG submission 194415) | Sewage microbial communities from Oakland, California, United States - Biofuel 10 (PacBio Assembly) | ecosystem: Engineered > Wastewater > Sewage > Unclassified | place: USA: California | collected...
GCCATCGGTTCACAACCAGCAAACCGTATTGTATCATACCACATCAGGAATCAATGTCGACGAAAGAGGATACGTAATCACTAAAGACCGTCCTTATGGTATGACCACCCGTAAAGGTGTCTTTGCCGGCGGAGATGTAGTCAACACTCCTCAGACTGTAGTACTTGCCATGCGAGATGCAAAAAAAGTAGCTGCAGGTATTGCTCAGTTTGTTGATGCTAAAAAATTACTCGAAGAATAATACTTTTCTTTAATCATGAATAAAAAATAAAGAGGTAGTTTCAGAACATGAACTACCTCTTTATACTTTTAAGTCACAAAACAATCAAACGATTATTCTGAATTTATCTGATATACTAATTAATTTACTCCCTTTGGCCTTTTTACTCTTTTAGCAGCCATAATTAAACGGATAGACTTATCATAAGTAAGATAACCCCATACCCAGTTAACCAAAACCATCACTTTATTTCTAATTCCCAGAATAGAACGCAAGTGAATAACCAGCCAGATAATCCAAGCAAACCAACCATGCATTTTCAGTTGATTAAAATCGGCCACAGCTTTATTTCTACCCACAGTAGCCAATGAACCAAGATTACGGTAATGGAAAGGTTTTAACTTCTTACCCTTTTCCATATTTTTCAGGTTAGAAGCAAGTAAGTCACCTTGCTGTATAGCTACCTGAGCCAATTGTGGATGTCCGTTAGGATAATCTTTCTCAGCTGTCATTATACTAACATCACCAATAGCAAATACATTATCCAGACCAATAACCTATTATGCTCATCCACCTTAATTCGTCTTCCTCTTCCAAGGAATTCCGAACCAATATTATCAAAAGAAGTACCTGTTACACACCACTCACCCAGATAAAATTACGAGTAGGTATATCCATTCCGTTATCAAGAATACTTTTCCTTCTCTATAATCCTGCACCAAAGTATTCAGCATCACATTCACTCCCATTCCTCTTAAGAATTTTTCCGCATTAGCCGAAGCCTGAGGAGACATAGCACTAAGCAATTTAGGTGTAGCTTCTATCAGGTAAATATTCACCTTGTGAACCTCCATCTCAGGATAATCTTTAGGAATCACAAATCGTTTCATTTCCGAAAGAGCACCGGAAACCTCAACACCAGTAGCACCACCACCCACAATTACAATATTCTGCAAAGCCTGTCTTTCTTTAAGATCGGCAGTAGTAAGAGATCTCTCCAGATTGGCCAGCAATATGTTACGCATGCTCATAGCCTCTTCTACCGTTTTCATCGGCAATGCCACATCCTCAATATTCTGATTTCCAAAGTAATTAGTTTCTGTTCCCGAAGCAATTACCAGATAGTCATATTTCAACTTACCAATAGATGTCTCTATCAGATTCTCTTTGGCATTAACACCTGTTACATCTGCCCAACGGAAATAAAAATCTTTTCTTTTCTGGAAAATTTTACGGAAAGGGAAAGCAATGGAACTTGGTTCCAATCCGGCCGAAGCCACTTCGTAGATCATAGGAAGAAACTGGTGATAATTGTTTCTATCTACCAATACAACCTGAAATCCACTATTACATAACTTATTTGCAAGTTCAGACCACCAAATCCACCACCTACAATTACAACACGTTTTTTACCTACACTCGGTACATTAAAATCCATAACTGTTACCTATTATTATGTTAATCCTATTAAAAACAAATTATCCCCCAATATAGTTTTTAACCGATCTTTGTAACGTATCGGGTGCAAAATTAGTTGAAAAATATATGAAAAGCAAATAAATCAAAAAATGTTAATGCCATTTATTCATTTATTTCATAAAACAACAGAATAAGGCTACAATCTGTAACCAGATATTGATCTAAAAAAATCAAAACCGATATTTTGGGCTAAAAAAACTTTCATAGCAATATTTATTAATGAACCAACAGTCACAAATCAGCCATTTACAACTAGTTAAAAAAGAACTATCATTATTTTAAATATTTAATTTATGTTAATTAACTATTTAAAATTAAGACAATTAGTAAAAATAGATTTAATATCTGTACATTTGCATGAATTTAGAATAAATATAATTATATCATTTTTACTAGAGAGTAATAAAAGAGTGTTCAATAGATTATTGGAATAAGTATAATATGAAAACGACGACAAAAAAATGATGGCATTAGCAGCCATCACATCAGCCGTTTTACTGACAGGCTGTCAAAAAGATCTTTATGATCCGATTATGTAGATTCAAAGGAATGCACCCATTTACTGGGATTCCCTCAGATTTTAACTGGTCTACCATTTCATCGGTTAATCTTACGGTTAATGTGGACGATCAATTTTTAGGTCAATACAATTACGTGGTTGAAGTTTTCGACCAAAACCCTATTATAGATAGTAGTGCTAAGTTATTAACAAAAGGATTGGCTAAGCAAGGGCAGGCATTTATTACTACCTTCGCGATACCACAAGCTCTTAAAACTTTATATATTCGACAAACTGCCCCTGATGGATTAAAGATCGTAAGATCTTATGATTTATCTAGTAGCACTTTAGTTTGTGACTTTAGAGCAACAGCCACAAAAAGTGTTGCCACCAAAAGCGTAGTTACAAGAAGCTCAATTGCAGGCACTACTTTCCCAACTCCTTCTGATGCTATTGAAATTAATTCTTCATCTAAAAATATCGACTTAAAGGCAGATAAATCTTATGTTATTAAAAAAGGAACAGTATATGATGGAGATATAAAATTTAGTGGTAATAGTAATTTTAAAACATATCTCTACATTGAAGGTGAATGGCAACTTGGTTCAGGTTTTAAAATGGAAGATGGCCTTGTAGTAGTTGTGCAAAACGGAGGGATAATAACCTTCAGTAAAGCTGTAACATTCAGTTTAGTAAAAACTGCGAATTTATGGATAATGCAAGGAGGAATTTTCAATCCTTCACAAACTGCAAAAGTAAATATATACGGAACAAATAGCAGTTCTGTTAATAATCAAGGTACTATATATGCAAGTGACATAAAAATAGACGCTAGTGCCACATTGAATAATTCAGGTAAAATATCAAGCACTGGCTTACTTACAGCATCTAATTCAGGAAATACAATTAATAATGATGGAAGATTAATTGTCGATGCATTTAAATCCACCGATAATCCTACACTAAATAACAATTGTTATATTAAAGTAAATAACAATACTGAATGTGGGCAATTAATATGCAATTTAAATAATAACACCTATTTCTGCACAAAAACAATCACTACAGATAGTGGTATTGCGCAGATTAAGATGTCAGCATATTCAATTTTAGAAGTTACTGAGAATGCATATTTTAAATCTGAAAATAAGATAATAGGAACTAACACAGGATCCGGTTACGCAATTGCAAAGTTTAAAAAACTTAAAGCAGATTGGCATGGAGTAGAAATAAGTGGTAATGTAGAATTTGAGTGCAGTGATTATACACAGAACGATCAATACAACAACTATTGCACAATAAATTCACCTGCCCATTATGTTGCCTATGGCTCGCCAACAGTAGCTATAGCTTCTGACCCAGACGGCTGTACTGGTCCGGGAAGTACTCCAAAAACTGAAACAAAAACAGATCCAACTTATCCACTTGATGTAAACCTAGGAACTACCTATACGTATGCAATGGAAGATTTATGGCCTAATTATGGAGATTATGACATGAATGACATTGTTGTGGCTATAAATCCTAAATACACTTTAAGCAGTGCAGACTATGTTCAGTCTATGACATTTGTAACAACTCTAAAAGCCATTGGCGCAAGTAAATCTTTAGCTGCCGCAATACAATTAGATAATGTTTCTGATGAAAACGTAGCAGATGTAACTTATTCGGTAAAATCAACGGATGGTTCTGTTTTTACTATTGGTGACAATAAGGTTGAATTATTTAATACTAGCGAGAATGCAAAAGCCGTTATACCATTATTTGATAACGCCCACCAATTTTAGGAAATTCAGGAATAACAAATACGGCAATAGGAGGTACTACTATTCCTGAGAAATCTGTTACAGTAACAGTTATATTTGTTACGAACAAAGTAAAACCCGCTGATGTTAGTGATATAAAGACAGGCTTAAATTTCTTTATTGTTACAGATAAGCAAAAAACAAATAGAACAGAAGTCCATTTACGAGGTTTTAATGCTACCAGCCATGCCAACAAAAGTCTATTTGGTACAGGGGTTGACGATTCCAATACAGGACTTACATTTAAGAGTAATAGCAATTTAGTTTGGGGAATGGTAATACCTGATGACTTCAGCTATCCAATAGAAAGCACAAGTATATTAACTGCATATCCAGACTTTAAGCCATGGGCTGTTTCTGGTGGAACAACCAACACAGATTGGTACAATTCTTCCAAAGCTAATAGTCAATATATATATAAATAAAGAAATCATTTACTGAAAAATAAAACAAGAAAGAGCGGGATTATTTTCTCGCTCTTTCTTGTTTTATAAATAACGATAATCAAATTTATACTATTTAATAATTGTATAATCAAACAAAAATTATATTTTTGTAACAAAGGTAGTTTATAGTATAGCTACAACAAGATTAATTCTGCTTATGAGAATAAACACAATAAAATAGCAACATTTCTACTCTTATTTATTCCAACGATTATTTTATTTGGATGTAAAGAAGATTATTACGACCCTTATTACAAGGTTCCCTCTCCTTTTACCGGAGTTCCGGACGATTTCGATTGGTCAACTATTAGTTCAATAAAGCTAACCGTAAACGTAAATGATGAATATAATGGTCAATATTACTATGTAGTTGAAGTATTTGATGATAATCCAGTTTTCAATTCTGACGCAACTTTACTAGCAAAAGGTATTGCAAACAAAGTGAAGCATATACCTCTGAAATTAATTTTCCGCAAGCGCCTACAAACTATTTATATTCGTCAGACTGCACCCAACGGACTCCAAGTAGTACAAGAAAGAACAATCGATGCTACAGATTTATCTGTAAACTTTGTAGGCAAGTCTTCTGGCTCTGCGGTTAGCGCCAAGGCTTTCAGTCCACGCGCTGCTGCTCCAACTTATAGTGGAGACAGAAGTAATGCTAATGTTATCGACCTGAAATCAACTTCCCAAACATTAACATCCGGAAAATCGTATGTTATCACAGGTGGCACTTATTCAGGTAATATAGTTTTCTGGGGCGGCCAGACAACTACTCTTTTTATTGAAGGTGAATGGAACGTTCCAGCAAATCAGGAGGCTTTCAAGGCGGAATGGAGGTTGTTGTTTAAACGGAGGTAAAATAACATTCAGTAACAGTAGTCAAACAATTTATGGATACAACAACGTAAACTTTTTCATCATGAATGGAGGAGCCTTTAATCCTGAAAAAAAAAGCATTAATATCAATTTTACGAATTCCGGTGGTAATATATATAACGCCGGATCTTTTTATCTGAAATGTGTTGCAACTAAACGGAGGCCGATTCTACAATAACAGTTCACAACTGTCAATATTGCACAGTTTAAACAAACCGGAACCATTGAAAATCATGGAGTATTAACAATGGGGTCCATCAATACTTCCAGTGGATTCGTTATTGAGAACTATTGCAACATATCTGTAACTGGAGATATTACAACTTCAGGCGCTACTTTCACTCTGCATAACAGCACTATTCTATCATGTATAAACTTCAATCCTTCAGGCACAGAACTGAACATGGAAGCATATTCACTTTTTGACGTAACTGGTACTGCAACCTTTAACTCATGGTCAAGTATTATTAATGGCCCAGGAAGCTATAATTACGGTACCTATTATTCATCAGACTATGCATTAACCCGCATAAAGAAAATTGTCTGTAGCAGGCAGTGCAAATGTCGCATTTACAGGAAATGTAGAACTTGAATGTTCATCATACAAAACGAATGGCAAAGGAATTTACCTTTACTCACCTGCACACATAGTGAGTTATGGAGATCCTTCAGTTCTAATTCCCGCAAGTGAATGTACAGGCCGAGGAAGCTACCCGCAAGGAAGCACTCCCTACCGACCCAACTTTTTCCAATTGAAGTTCCTAACTAAACAGTACATATACTTATGCAATCGAAGACCTTTTGGCCGGCATACGGAGACTATGACATGAACGACCTTGTTGTTAGAATGTCAAACATCTTATACTCTAAATAGATGGCTTTGGGTTACAAGTGTTTCAAGCCTTACCATCACCGCGAAGGTTATGGCTGTAGGTGCTAACAAAAAAACTGGGAGTAGCCTTTCAGTTAGACCAGATTCCAGCAAGCAATGTAACCAGTGTTTCTGTTGAATCAGATTCACCTACCAACAGATTAAACGGAACTGTATTTACGGTTGGCTCCACCGGAATTGAAGCCGGGCAAAGCAAAGCTGTTATTCCACTTTTTGACGAGGCACATCATTTTTTAAATAATAGTGCCAGTGAGAAATATTACACACTTAATACGTCAGAGTTAGGAGAATATATCACTCCTAAAAAAGTAAAAGTAACTATATATTTCAAAAGCGGTGCTGTTAGTTTCATCTGATATAGCCATTAAATACCTGAATTTCTTTGTTGTAACAGATGCTAAAACCGAAAACAGAAAGGAAGTTCACTTGGTAGGATACAACCCAACAGACAAAGCCATTACAACTTATTTCGGTGGAGGGCCAAACAATATTCCTTCCAATAATGACCTGTCACTAAATGGAGTTTATTACCGGGGGACTGATAATTTAATCTGGGGATTGATGATACCAGGAACATTTAATTATCCATTGGAATGCAGTAGTATATTAAAAGCATATCCAAAATTTAAGTCATGGGCTACATCGGGTGGCACTACAAGTCAGGACTGGTATAGTAGTACAAACGCCGATCAAACATATATTTATACAAAATAATTAGAAAAAAAAATAGTGATAAAATCTTTATTTAAATAACTTTGTACTTTAAACAGGACAACTCTTTCAAAATAAAAACACGATGAAAAAAAAAATATTATTAATTGACGACAAAGAGTCTATTGCAAAAGTTGTTTCCATATATTTATCCGGTGAATTCGATCTTGTATACTTTGAAAACCCAGTCAAAGCCATTGCCTGGTTACAGGAAGGAAACATCCCCGATCTCATCATTTCAGACATTAGAATGCCCGAAATGCGTGGAGATGAATTTTTACATTATATCAAGGCAAATGCTTTATTTAGCTCAATTCCTGTAATTATGCTTTCCAGCGAAGAGAGCACTTCCGAAAGAATCAGATTACTGGAAGAGGGGGCTGACGATTATATTTTGAAACCATTTAACCCTATGGAATTAAAAATCCGTATCAAAAAAATAATTAAAGAATAGATGCAGCAACTCATATTTATAGGAACACAAACACAAACTATCGCACATTTTAATCAGTTATCTGAAGGCAAAATAGTGATCAAGGCAAATTGTATTGAAGCATCCAAATGGTTGTCTCAATACAATGATGATAAGCCTGTGGTTATTCTTTTGAAAAAGGACATTTAAAAAAAGATCTAACAGACATCTCCTATCTTCACAACAAATTTTATCGCACCTATATTGTTCTTATTACAGATTCTTTAACCAAAGAAGAAAGTTTCAGATATCTAAAAAGCGGCATTTGTAACACCCTGCCTCCTAATGAAACTAAAGTAAACTTTGAACAAACGCTAAATTTTATTTACACCAGGCAACATCAGTTCAGAAATGCTCTTCGAAATCAGAGTTCAATCAAGCATTTCCACCTGCCTGTAATGAAGCGGCTTTTTGACATTGTATTTTCAAGTCTTGCAATACTATGTCTTTCACCGCTTCTTATTCTACAGCTATTGCCATTCGCTTAGAAAGTAAAGGTCCTGTTATATATAAATCAAAACGCGTAGGAAGCAACTATAGGATATTCGATTTTCTAAAATTTCGTTCCATGTACACCAATGCAGATAAACGTCTGAAGGAATTCAATAACCTGAATCAATATAATGATGAACAGGATATTGCTCATGAAAAAGAAGTAATTCAGGCAAATGAATCAAACGAAATGGATGAGATTATCCTGATATCGGATGATTATGTAATCCCCGAGCAAGAGTATATTGCACAGAAAAGTGTTGAAAAGAAAAATTCATTGTGAAATTCGAAAACGACCCTCGAATAACTAAGGTAGGTAGCTTTATCCGTAAATACAGCATTGACGAGCTTCCACAATTAATCAACATTTTAATAGGAGACATGTCCATCGTAGGTAACCGTCCCCTCCCACTCTATGAAGCAGAGCTGTTAACCAGCGACGAATATATTGATCGTTTCATGGCCCCGGCAGGACTTACCGGGTTATGGCAGGTAGAAAAACGAGGAGATTCAGGAAAAAATGTCTGCAGAAGAGAGAAAGCAATTAGATATTCAATATGCTAAAAACTACTCTTTCGCTATGGATATGAAAATTATTTTAAAAACAGCAACGGCATTTGTTCAAAAAGAGAATGTATAACTTTGATTAAAAAGTATATAATATGATAAGAAAAATAGTTTCGCTTCTTGTTTTTAGCACATTTTTTCTAGTGCCTATTCTGGCTCAGGAAAGCATAGCAGATATGGCTCCGGAGGATTACGTCAATCTTAAGTTACCTCCTTTAGATTCCTTATTTGAAAATGCAAAGAAAAATCCGCTTATAAAAATCCATGATACAAAGAAAGAAGAAGAACTAGAGTTACTTAGTAAAGAAAAGAAAAGTTGGCTAAAATATTTTTCTGTAGGAACATCATATCACTATGGCATACAAGCATATACATCCGGTTATTCTGATTCTGCAACACCTATCTATTATCAATACAATAATAATGCAACAAGTTATTACAATGTAGGTGGAGCCATATCTATACCATTGGATGATTTATTTGATCGTAAAAGAAGGATAAAAAATCAAAAGTTACTGATTCAAGAAAGTGAATATACAAAAGAGCAAATGATGGATGGATTGAAACAACAAATTATAGAACTTTATACAACTGTTTTATCGAACCTCTCTATTATGAAACTAAAAGCGGAATATATGGCATTTGCCAAAGCACAATATCAGGTAGCTGAAAACGAATTTATAAACGGCAAAGTAGATGCAAGTTCATTAAGTGAAAGAAAAAAAATACAATTAGATGCTGCCAGTGAATATGAAATGACTAGAGCAATACTTAACAATTCACTTTTAAAACTTGAGGTGCTTTCCAAAACTTCAATTATCAATAAGAAATAAATTTAAATCTATGGAATATTTATTTTATTTATCCAGATTTATTTATAGAGTACGATGGTGGCTAATCATCGTACCTGCCACGCTTACATTATTAGCTATATATTCCACCAAACATTTAGGAAGAACGTATGATGCTACTACAACAATATATACAGGTATTATTTCGGGATACACCATCGAAACTAGTACTGGCGCAGGTATAAATCTTTCGCAACAAAGTACTACCTTAGATAACATCTTAACACTTATTACATCCCAAAGTACGCTAAAAAAAGTTTCTCTGCGGCTTTACGCTCAAAACATGATCTATGGTGATCCCAATCGGGATAATACACATATCATGGCTTCCACATACAAAGAACTTCTAAGAATTACTCCTAAAGAAGTACTTAGGCTTATAGATAAAAAAGACGAGAAAAAAACGGTTGCTAATTTGGAGGCTTATGAAAAACCGGATCCTAAAAATTTCGTTTTTGGGTTATTTTACTGGAATCACCCAGATTATTGCTATTCTGCTCTATTAATAAAATAAAAGTAAACAGAATAGCAAACAGTGATATGATTGATATTGGTTATTCAAATGGTGATCCTGGAGTAGCTTACAATACTTTAAAAATATTAAATGAGGAATTTATAGAGCAATATCAGCAACTTCGATTCGGAGAAACAAATAGTGTTATTAAGTTCTTTGAAGAAGAGTTAGCACGATTAAAAAAATACTGGAAACCTCTGAAGATTCTCTAACAACTTACAGTTTAAGTAAACGAATCATTAATTACGGAGAGCAGACTAAACAAGTTGCAGGACAAAATACAGCTTATGAAGAAAAATATGAAGGATTTCTATTAGAATATAACACAGCTAAAACATTAATAAATGAACTGGAAAAAGGGATGGATAGTCATACAAAATCTCTGCGCAATAATTCTGATTTTATCAGTAGAATGCAAAGAATTACAGCTTTAACATCAAAGATAACCGATATAGAAACATTTAATAATGAAAGTTCTTTAGGAGATCAGAATCTAAGTTCCTATAAAAAGCAACTTAAAAAGCAGAAAGCGATTTTAGTGAATTTGCTGAAAAATTCACTAATCAAAAATATACAAAAGAAAAGATAGCACCGGAAGAAATTCTGCAACAATGGTTTGAACAAATGTTAAATTTGAAAAAGGCAGAATCAAAACTCAAAATAATGGAGTCAAGAAAAGGGCTGATTGATGATAAATACATATTCTTCTCTCCTATTGGTAACACTTTAAAACGTATGGATCGTGATATTGGCTTTACAGAGAGCAACTACATGTCTATGCTTAACAGCTTAAATGCTGCCCGCTTGCGACAGAAAAACCTGCAGATGACCTCTGCAACATTACGGGTTATTAATCCACCGGTATACCCTTTGGCAGCAGAAGCTACAAATAGAAAATCAATTGTAATGACAGTCTTTTTGGGTAGCATTCTAGCCATCTTAGGATTTTCATTAATTATAGAAATACTTGATAGAACACTCAGAGATAAAATTCGAACAGAAAGATTAACATCATGTAAAGTTATCGGAGCTTTCCCCGGTAATAATATTATCCGTCTTAGGAACTTCAACAAAGCCAGAAATAAGATTGCATCTCAATTTCTTTGTAATACACTTTTAAGTTATCTACCAAATAATGGAAAAAGAATTATTAATTTAATAAGTACAGAATCTAGAGATGGCAAATCTTTTATAGGTAAACAATTGGAAGAATATTGGACTTCAATTGGGTTAAATGTTAAGCACCTATCCTGGAACGAGGATTTCTCAAAAGATTCCCGAGTTTTTTTGCTTGCAGAGTCAATTACCGACCTATGCAAATCAATAGATGATACAGACATTCTTATTATTGAATATCCCCCATTAAAAGAATGTTTAACTCCAGAAAGATTAATAAATGAAGCCGCCCTTAATCTGGTTATAGCAAAAGCTAACAAGACATGGAAATTAACTGATCAGCTTTTACTAAATGAACTAAAGAGATTGGCAAAGCCTGCTTCTCCCGTTTTAGTTTGCTTAAATAATGCAGAGAAGATGTTGTCGAAAATTTCACAGGGCTTCTTCCTCCATACAATAAATTCCGCAAAATAATATATAGGTTTACTCAGCTAGGATTAACAGCTTCAGAATAAAAATAATGCGTACATTACTAGAAAATATAGCAAAATTAGTTATGCCTAAACTATTTGTGTATGTAGGCCTATTAATTTTTCTTGTTATATTTTATAAAGCAACTATGCAAAGAGGTTATTACTTTGGAACCATAGTAGCCTCTTTACCTTTTATTGCTATCGTAATTTACCTACTTCTAAAAAATCCATTATGGAGTTTTGTATTTCTCTTCATTTCAAACTATTTTGTAATGGGAGCTATGCGCTATATTTATTTCCCCGGAGGAATATTAATGGACATTATTATTGGGTTTTGCTTGACCACACTCATTGTAAAAACAACATATAAAAATGAAGAATGGAAAAGAGTTATTAATCCTCTTACACTGACGACCTCTATTTGGCTACTATTCTGCATATTGGAACTGTTAAATCCAAGATCTGTCGTAACCGATTGGGCAACCCAGGTTCGAGGAATGGCAGTATATCCGTTTTTTATGGTTATTTTAGTATCAGTTTTGCTTTATAAATACAAACATCTGAAACTTATTTTATTTATATGGTCAATACTTACTATTGCAGGAGCACTTAAGGGGTATTGGCAGAAGAATCATGGCTTCGACCACGCAGAATTGATGTGGTTATATTCAGGAGGAGCTAGAACGCACCTAATAGCTTCAGGCATTCGCTATTTTTCATTTTTTACTGATGCTGGGAATTATGGATCCTGCATGGGTTTTTTCGATGGTCGTATTTTCTATTGCCGCCATTTATATAAAAAATAAATGGTTTAAAATATATTTCTTATTGTAGCATTAGCAGGAGGATATGGCATGTTGATTTCAGGTACTAGAGGAGCATTAGCAGTTCCATTTGCCGGCTATGCTCTTTGTGTTATTTTATCAAAAAATTGGAAAATCGCCATATCAACATCTATCATTCTGGTTTCAGCTTTCCTCTTTTTTAACTTTACAACAATTGGAAATGATAATTCGCTGATTAAGAGAATGCGCAGTGCATTTGATTTAAACGATCCTTCCCTAAATGTCAGATTAGAGAATCAGAAAAAATTAAAAGAATATATGGCTGATATTCCTTTGGAACAAGTATTGGATTCTACGGAAAAATTAAAGATAAGCTGGATCCATATTATGAAATTTCAAAAATACCCAGTGATTCCTGGTATGTACAAGTTTGGACACAAACAGGCTTTGTTGGTTTAACATTACATATTTTACTATTATCTTCAGCTATCTTAATGGGAGGATATATAATTTTATTCAAAATCAGGAATAAAGAATTGAGAGGGTTATTAACAGCCATGTTGGCAGGAACATTTGGAATGCTGGTTTCATCATATGGGAATTCACTTTTGGGACAGTTTCCAAATAGTTTTATATTCTATATTTGCCAAGCTTTTGTATTTTTAGGCAAATATTACGACAAAGAATTAGAAGATCATGAACAACTTACCTGACTTATCCATTATAACTATCAATTATAACGGACTGGAAGATAGCAGTGAACTAATTGAATCACTTCAAAAATATGCATCTATTCCTTATGAAATAATTGTGATTGATAATGCATCAAAAGTCAATGAAGCTACACTTTTACAGCAGAATATCCACATATTATCGCTATAAGAAGTGAAAAGAATTTAGGCTTTCAGGCGGGAACAATTTGGGTATTAGCAAAGCTAAAGGAAAATACATTTTATTATTGAATAACGATACTTTTATAGAAGGAGATACATTTCATTATTTAATTGAAAAGTTGGAAAGTAGTCCTAAAATAGGAGCTGCTTCACCAAAGATTAAGTTTGCTTTTCCTCCAAGAGACATTCAGTTTGCCGGTTACATACCATTGAGTCGAATTACTTTGCGTAATGATTTAATCGGATTTGGCGAAACAGATAACGGACTGTTTAACACTCCTATTCGTACTCCTTATTGTCATGGTGCAGCTATGATGATAAAAAAAGAAGTGATTGATAAGTAGGATATATGCCTGAAATTTATTTTCTTTACTATGAAGAACTGGATTGGAGTACCCAAATAGAAAAAGCGGGATATGAATTGTGGTTCGAGCCTCGTTGCACAGTATATCACAAGGAGAGTCAAAGTACTGGTCAACAAAGCTACCTGCGT
>Ga0268356_10392_pt1 | contig 13572 bp, 14 predicted proteins | sample BioMet10_FD_194415 | JGI IMG/M metagenome (GOLD analysis project Ga0268356, IMG submission 194415) | Sewage microbial communities from Oakland, California, United States - Biofuel 10 (PacBio Assembly) | ecosystem: Engineered > Wastewater > Sewage > Unclassified | place: USA: California | collected...
TGCCGTCCCTGCGGGGCGTCGCCTCACGTGACGGGTCCGTCACGGGCTTCTCCCGGATGATGCGCTTGGTCTTCTCGGGATCCATGCCGAGCGCGTCGGCGAGGCGTGTGGCGTAGGCGTCGAGCACCACGGAATGCTTGAGCGGCGCGAGCACCTGCGCCATCTCGTCAAGCGCCTTCACGCGCCTGCCGGGAACCGACAGGTCCGCGCCGGCGAGGCGCTTCTCAAAGACGAAGTCCATGAGCGGCTGGGCATTGTCAAGGTAGGCCTGCAGCTCGGAGGGTCTATGGGTGGCGAGAAACTCCATCGGGTCCTGGCCGTCGGGCAGGACCACGCACACGAGCGCCGCCGATGTCTTGTCAATGAACTGGATCGCACGCTCCGCGGCGCGTTGGCCGGCCGCGTCTCCGTCGAACATGCAGACGATCTTCGAGACGCGCTGGCGCTCCATGAGCTTGATGTGATCTGCCGTGAACGCCGTCCCGAGGGCGGCCACCGCGTTGGTGTAGCCGTTCTCGTGCATGGCGATGACGTCGGTGTATCCCTCGCAGATGACCGCGACGCCCGTGGAGACCATGGTCTCCTTGGCCCGGTCGTAGGCAAAGAGGTGCTTTCTCTTGTTGAAGGTGACCGTGTCGCGCGTGTTGACGTACTTGCCGGTGTTGACCGGCTTGCCCTTGGTGAGCACACGACCGCCGAAGGCGATGGTGCACCCACGCTCATCGTGAATGGGAAACATCACGCGCTCGAAGAAGCGGTCCGTGGGACGACCGTTGCGCTCCATGGCCAGGTCGCAGGCATACATCTCCTGCGCCGAGAAGCCCTTCTCGCGAAGGTGCGCCACGAGGGCACCGCGACCCGGCGCATAGCCGAGGCTCCATCGCCTACAGACGTCAGAGCCGAAGCCCCGGCCAGCGAAGTAGCTCCTGGCCGCCTGGGCGTCCTCTCCCCTGCTGCGCATGAGTGTGGTGGCATAGAACGACTCGGCCTCGGCGAGGCAGTCGAGCAGGCGGTTCTTCTTTGGTCCCCGGTTCGCGCCCTGCTCCTCGGCGAGCTCGATGCCCGCGCGCTCGGCCAGCGCACGTATGGCGTCGGGAAACTCGAGGTTGTCACGCTTCATGACGTAGGAGAAGACGTCGCCGCCCTCGCCGCAGCCAAAGCAGTGCCAGAGGCCCGTATCGGGGTTGACCTTGAACGACGGGGTCTTCTCGCCGTGGAAGGGACAGCAGCCCCAGAACTCACGGCCTCGCTGCCGCAGCTCGACGGTCTCGCCCACCAAGGTGACGATGTCCGTCGCCTGGCGCACCCTCTCCTTGTCCTCATCGCTTATCAACGTATGCCCCCCGCGCCCAAGTTGCCGAGGTTCTTCCTCGTCCACTCAATGTTAGCAAGCACGGCGGACGTCAACGCGTCGCGCGACCCAAACTTCTGGGGTGGACGAAGGTATCGCACGAAAACGACCTCCGCATCGTTGCCGTAGAGATCGCCCGAGAAGCCGATGAGGTTGGCCTCGAGCATGGCATGGGGTTCCACCTGAAAGCTCCTGGGGATGCCGACGTTGACAGCGGCGGGCCAGGCCGCGTCGGCGTCAACGAGGTAGCAGGCATAGACGCCATCGGCGGGGATGCAGTCCCTTGGGTCAAGCGCGATGTTCGCCGTCGGGAAGCCAAGGCCGGTACCCTCTCCGCGACCATGCTCCACCGTTCCGCGCACGAAGTGATGACGGCGAAGCAGGCGCGCCGCATTCTCGGGATCGCCGTCCATGAGGAGGCGGCGAATGCGCGTCGATGAGACGGGAGCGCCCTCCCAGCCGATCAGGTCATGGCCGTAGGCATCAAAGCCGCGCATGCGACCGAGCTCGGCGATGTCTTCGGGAGTGCCCGCGCCATCGGCGCCAAAGGTGAAGTCGGACCCCACGTGGATGGCGACGGGACGCACGACGGCTCCGAGCATGCCATCGAGAAAGTCGACGTAGGAGTTGCGCGAGAACTCCCACGTGAAGTCGAAGATGATTATGGCATCCGCCCCCGTGAGCGCGAGGGAGCGCACGCGGTCGGCGTCGGAGAGAAGGCGCAGGGGCGGACGGTGCGAGAGCACCTCGGATGGGTCGGGGTCAAAGCTCACGACCGCCAGGGGCAGGCCGCGCCGGTGCGCGTCGCTTCGAGCGGACTCGATGATGGTGCGGTGTCCCACGTGCAGGCCGTCGAAGGCACCGATCACGCACACGAAGTCGCGGTCGGGACCAAGCGCGCAGCCGTCCGCGAGATACGCGCGGGCGCCAGGCAACCGCACCGGCTCGCCGAGACGGGCGTCAGAGAGCAGCGAGGCGCGAACGATGTCGCGCGCCGCGTCTCCAGAAACCGGATATGAGACCTCGTCGAACGTGTCGATCACCCCCGTACCCCCATGATCCCCTGCGGAAAGTTGACGGCACAGACGAGCTGGTCTCCCCTGCACTCCCAGATGCCGTAGAGCTTTGCACCCGAGACGAGCGCAACCTGCTCGCCGCGGCGAGGGGCGCGCTCCATGCCGTCCGCCGCGACGACGCCCGCCGCGATCCTTCGCCCGCAGGACGCGTCGACAAGCTCGGCGGCATCCGCACGACGGGCGGGGGCGCCGAGCGCGGAGAGCGGGTCAAGCGCATGCGCGAGGACCTCCTCCGGCGAGGTAGCGCCGCGGACGTCCTGAAGCGCGACGCAGGAAGACAGCGCGACCGTGCCCGAGCGAGTGCGACAGAGGGCCCCAAGGTGCGCCGCGCCGCCGGACGCACGACCGATGTCGCGCGCGAGGCTCCTGATGTAGGTTCCCTTCGACACCGTAAACGCGCAGCTCCAACAGAGCGCGCCGTCCACGGAGCCGATCTCGAGGAGACGCGCGGAGAAGATCTCCACCCGACGGGCCGGAAGCGACACGACCTCGCCTGCACGGGCGCGGTCGTACGAACGCCTCCCGTCAACCGATATGGCGGAGTACGCAGGCGGAACCTGGTCCTGCTCGCCCACGAGCGAGGCGAGAAGGCCCTCGGCGTAGGCGCGGTCCCCCACGCGGTCCGGCGTGGGCTCCGCACGCGTGACGAGACCCCCGGCGTCATCGGTGTCGGTCTCATGGCCAAACGCTATGGTTGCGCTATACGACTTGCGCTCCGCCGCAAGCTGCCCCATGAGACGCGTGCCCTGTCCGATTCCCACGACCAGAACGCCAGACGCCGCCGGGTCGAGCGTGCCGGCATGCCCCACACGCCTCTCGCCGACGGCTCGGCGCACGCAGTTGACCACGTCGTGGCTCGTCATCCCGATGGGCTTGTCGATGCCGATGAGTGCGTTGATACCGCTCTCGCCTCGCCTCACAGGGCGGCCACCATCCTCGGTGGAATCCTTGAAGAGGGCGACGAGCTTGGGCAGGGTCATGGAGAGCGCCTGGTCGATGTCTCCCTCGATCGTGAAGCCGGCCGCGGCCCTGTGTCCACCGCCCCCGAGTCCGCGTGCCACGGACGAGATGTCGAGGTCGGTCTTGGCCCGCAGGTTACCGCGCACCTCGCCGCCCGGCACCTCCTTGAGGAAGAGCGCGACCCTCGCTTCCCTCCACGCAGCGCACGATGTCGATGAGACCATCGCATTCGTCGACCGAGACGCCCGTGGCCTCGAGGTCGGCCGTGGTGGCATAGCTGTAGGCGATCCTGCCATGCTCGAACGTGGTGATGCGACCGAGCACCTTGGACTCCAGGTGCATGTAGGCGAGGCGATCGCTCTGGTAGACGCGTAGCGCGACCTCGGAGGGACTCGCGCCTGCGTCGACGAGAACGCTCGCGGTCTCGAACGCCTCGCAGTCGGCGTTCTGGTACTGGAAGCGACCGGTATCGGTGACTATGGCGCAGAAGAGGTTCTGCGCCGTGGTGTCGGAGATGCTGTGTGCCACGTGGAAGGCGAACTCGGCGATGATCACACCCGTGGCGGCAGCGTCCGGACGTACCACGCCAGCATCCCAGAACCGATCGTCTGCCGGGTGGTGATCGAACACCGCGACCTTGAGCGAGCGCCTGAGCACGGCCTGCGCCTCGTTGAGCCGACGCGGATGCGAGAGGTCCACACAGATGAAGAGGTCTGGGTCGATGTGGTAGTCGGCCACGTGAACCAGGCGCTCGACCCCAGGCAGGAACCGATACACGCGTGGAATCGGACCGGGGTCGGCGAGCAGGCACGTGACCGACTTGTCGGACCACGCGGACTCGATGATCTCGGCGAGGCCAAGCGTCGAGCCGATAGCGTCGCCGTCAGGCGACGTATGTGCGCAGATCGCAATCGTTCGGGACTCCTCGAGGAGCTCCGACAACTCGTCGAAACTCACCGACTGCCCCATGAAGGCGGATACCCTCACTACTCTTCAGTCCCCTGTTCGTCAGTCACGTCTTCCTGGTCCGTCTCCACTGGGTAGCCGAACTCGTCCTTCTCGACGCCCAGCGTGGGAGGCACCACCTCGAGGGCGCGCGAGATGCGCTCGGCCTCGTCGGTGGTCGTGTCGATCTGGAAGGCTATCTCGGGAGTGACGCGCCAGCCGAGGGCATGGCCCAGAAGCGAGCGAATCCGGCCCTTTGCGCGGGCGAGCGCTGCGGAGACCTCCTCGTAGCGAGAGGCCTCGCAGCTCACGTACGCCCTCAGAAACGACTTGTCAACGGAGACCTCAACGCCCGTGAGCGTCACGAGCGAGAGGTCGGGGTCGGATATCTCGAAGAGCAGGATGCTTGCGAGCTTCTCGCGAGCGAGCTCGTTGGTCCTGCGCGAAAACTGGTTCTGCTTCATCTCTCACCTACTCCGTACGTGCGACCTCTTCGATGCGATACGCCTCGATCTGGTCGCCAGGGTGAATGTCCTGGAAGTTCTCGAGGCCGATGCCGCACTCGAAGCCCGCCTTGACGCTCTTGACGTCATCCTTGAAGCGCCGCAGCGAGGCGATCCTGCCCTCGTAGACCACGATGCCATCGCGGACGAGACGGACGAGGTCGTCACGGCTGACGTCGCCTTCGGAGACCATGCAGCCGGCGGCGATGCCGACCTTGGGCACCTTGAAGGTGTCGCGGACCTCGGCGACACCCGTCTGGATCTCCTGCTCGGTGGGCCTGAGCATGCCTATGCGGGCGGCGTTGATCTCTTCGATCGCCTTGTAGATGACGCTATAGCTACGAATCTCCACGCCGTCGCGCTCCGCGGCCACACGGGCCTTCGCCTCCGGACGCACGCCGAAGCCGATGATGATGGCGTTCGAGGCGTCTGCGAGGATGACGTCGGTCTCGGTGATGGCACCCACCGCGGAGTGAATCGTGTTGATGCGAACCTCCGACTGGTCCATCTTGTCGAGCGAGTCCTGAAGGGCCTCGATGGAACCCTGCACGTCGGCCTTGATGATGAGGTTGAGCTCCTTGACCTCGGCATCCTCCATCGTGGCAAAGAGGTTCTCGAGCGTGACGTGCTTGACGCGGTTCTGCTCCTCGATGCGGGCCTTGAGGGCACGCTGGTCGGCGAGGTCACGGGCCTCGCGATCATCCTGGAACACGCGGAACTCGTCGCCTGCCATGGGAACGTTCTGGAGACCGAGGATCTCCACGGCGTCCGAGGGACCCGCTGCGGTGACGGGGGTTGCCCTTGGGGTCGGCCATGGCGCGGACGTGTCCGTACGAGAGGCCGGCGACGAGGGCGTCACCCACGCGGAGGGTACCGCGGTTCACGAGAACGGTGGCCACGGAACCGCGACCGCGATCGAGCTTGGCCTCGAGCACGTACCCCGAGGCGAAGGTGTCGGGATTGGCCTTGAGCTCGAGGACGTCGGCCTCGAGAAGCACGGTCTCGAGCAGCTCGTCGATGCCGATCTTCTTCTTTGCGGAGATGTCGACGAACATGTTCTTGCCACCCCACTCCTCGGGGATGACACCATACTCGACGAGCTCCTGGCGGACGCGGCTGGGGTCGGCACCGGGCTTGTCGATCTTGTTGACGGCCACGATGATGGGTACGTTGGCAGCCTTGGCGTGATGGATGGACTCGATGGTCTGGGGCATGACGCCGTCGTCGGCGGCGACGATCAGGATGACGATGTCGGTGACCTTGGCACCACGGGGCGCGCATGGCGGTGAACGTCTCGTGGCCGGGGGTGTCGATGAAGGTGATCGCACGACCGTTGATCGTGACCTGCGAGGCACCGATGGCCTGGGTGATGCCGCCGGCCTCGCCCGCGGCGACGCCGGTGTGACGGATGGCGTCGAGAAGCGACGTCTTGCCGTGGTCGACGTGGCCCATGACGGTGACCACGGGCGGACGCGACTTGAGGTCCTTCGCGTCGTCATAGAAGCTGAAGGAGTTCTCCTCCTCCTTGCTCATGATCTTGACGTCGCGGTCGAGGTCGTCGGCGACGACCTCGATGAGGTCGTCCGACATGGACTCGGTAAGCGTGAGCGGGGTTCCCAGGAGGAAGAGGCGCTTGATGATGTCGTTGGCGGGCACGCCGAGAAGCTCGGCGAGCTGCTGGACCGTGGAGCCCTGCGGGACCTTGACCATATCGAGCTGCGAGAGGTCCTGGTCGTTTGCGATGGCGGTGTCGATGCGCTCCTTCTCGGCTGCCTCCTCGGCCTGCTTGACCCTACGCTCCTTACGGCGCCTGCGGCGTCCGGTGGATTCGCGCGATGCCTCCTCGACGGCTTCGCGGGCCTCGTCGAGCACGTGGCTTCGGCTGTAGACCTCGGCCTCTCGAGCCATGCGACTGTAGCGATCCTCCTCGTCGCCGCCGCGTCGTGCGCTCTTCTTGCCCTTGCGCGCACGGCCATCCGAATCGTCGGCGGCGGGCTGCTGCTGTTGCTGCTGGGAGGTGGGCGTCGCGGATGGCTGCTTCTTCGCAGGGCGGGACTCTCCCTCCTCGCGCTTGGCGACGGGGCGACGGTCGCCCTTGCTCTCCGCCTTCTTCTGGGCGGCCTCTTCCGCCTGCTGCTTCAGGACCTGCTCCTGCTGAGCAATCTGGTCGAGCAGGCTTGTGAAGGATTGGGTGGCCTTGGGTGCGGTGTCCTTCACGCGGTTGCGCTCAGCCTCCTCGGCGGCCGCCTTCTCGGCGGCGATGCGCTCCTCCTCGGCCTTCTTGCGCGCGGCCTCGGCGACCGCACGCTTGCGCTCCTCCTCCGCACGCTCCTTCTCGCGGCGCCTCTCGGCCTCTATGCGGTCTTTCTCGGCCTGCTCGGCGGCGACGCGCGCCTGTTCGGCGACGGCCTCCTTCTCGGCCCTCTTGGTTGCCTCGATCTCGGCCGCGCGTGCGTCGAGGAGGGGCTTGAGCTTCTTGCGCACGATGGAGACGTAGGCGTCCTCGAGCGTGGAAGACGCCGACTTGGCCGGAATCTTCATCTCAGCGAGGTAATCGAGCATCTCCTTGCTCGTCATGCCATATTCCTTGGCAAGGTCATGAACGCGAGTCTTTGCCATGTAACCAACCTTCCGAAGTTCGGGCTTGCGCCACGATGAGTGAGACGAACGGGTGCGGAACCCGAGCTAGATGAGAGAGTCGGGGTCGGACGAGACCTCCGCCTCGGCCATTTTCTCGTGAATGCCACAGTAGCGCGAACCGGGACGTGCCATGTTGCGACAGGGGACCCCGGCGGGGCTCACGTACTCGCAGCGATGCGCCTCGTCGTCTTCGGCCGCAGCGGTCTCGGCGGCAACCTTGGGGCAGGTCGCGCAGGACGCCCGAGGCGAGCGACTCGTTCTTGATGTCGATGTGGACCCCGGTGAGACGTGCGGCGAGGCGAGCGTTCTGCCCCTCCTTGCCGATGGCGAGGGAGAGCTGGTCGTCGGGCACGATGACCGTGGCGTAGTTGTTCTCGGGGTCCACGATCACGCGAGACACGCGGGCGGGCGAGAGGGCGCTTGCCACGCACTTCGCGGGATCGTCGGACCAGAGGACCACGTCCACGCGCTCGCCACGAAGCTCGGAGACCACGGTGCGCACACGGCTGCCCTTGGGACCGACGCAGGCTCCCACGGGGTCGAGACGGTCATCAGAGCTGGAGACGGCTATCTTGGAGCGCACGCCGGGCTCGCGAGCGATGGAGCGAATCTCGACGATGCCGTCGTAGACCTCGGGCACCTCGAGCTCGAAGAGCCTGCGGATGAGGTCTGGGTGCGTGCGCGAGACGACGATGGGCGGACGCTGACGCTCGCCGCGAACCACGGGCTGAACGTTGTTGGGGTCGCGGACGTCGATGATGATCGCCTTCAGCCGTTGGTTGTGCGTGTAGCGCTCGCCTGCGGGGCGCTCGTTGCGCTCCTCGGGAAAGCGGCGCTGGTCAAAGTGCGGAAGCTCGGCCTCCACGCCCTCGCGAATCTTGATGATCGTGAAGTCGGGCGTGGTCTGGAGAACGGTGCCGGTGATGATGTCGCCGACGCGGTCCGAGAACTCCTCGTAGATCTGCACGCGAGCGGCGTTGCGCACGAGCTGCTTGATCTCTGACTTGGCATGCTGCGCGGCGATGCGGCTCGTATCGGGCGGCGTGACGTCGACCTCGTCGAACTCGGTGAACTCGCCGGTCTCGTCGTCAAAGGAGTCGTCCTTGGGGACGAGCTCATAGACGTACACCTTGCCGGTGGTGCGGTCGATCGTGACGCGGGCCCCCCAGTCAAGGTGAAGGACGTCTGCGTAGCTCTTGGCGAGCGACTGCTCGAGCCGGTCGAGCAGATAGAGCTCATCGATGTGCTTCTCCTGACAAAGCGCGATGAGCGCCTCCATCATCTCAGATGCCATGCTGCTGTTCCTTCCTGCTAGTTGCTCTTCCCGGTCTTGTCCGAGAAGTCGAAGTTCGGCTTGATGACGCACTTCCTTATCTGTTCGAGCGGGATGCGAATCTCGCCCTCGTCGTCGGAGTCGATGCTGACGACCCCGTCCCCGTCGATGCCGAGGAGCTTGCCCGAGAACTTGCGACGGCCCTCGGTGGCAGTCGTGCTGAGCGAGACCTCCTCGCCGGCAAAGCGCTCGAAGTCGCGAGGCCTGCGCAGGGGGCGCGCCAAGCCAGGCGACGACACCTCGAGCGTGAACGCCCCGGGGAACGGGTCGATCTCGTCGATGGCGGCCGAAATCCACTCGGTCTGCTCGGAGACCTCGTCGAGCGTGATGGCGGCGGCGGTCTCGTCGACGCCCTCGATACGAACGCGAACCGTGGGATTCTTGGTCGCGCCGACCATCTCCACGTCGACGATGTCAATCCCGTGCTCGACCGCAAGCGGCTCAAGCGCGTCGATGACGACCTTCTCGGCACCGTCCTTGGGCATGTACCCTCCCCTTTTGCTCATCTCGCTTACATACAGAAAGGAAGCAGGGCGAGACGTTCCACCCCACTTCCTACGAGTACGTTGCATCAACTACGGTGATAACTATACCATCCGGCCAGCTCACGTCAAGTTTCAGGTCGTGGAGACCTGCGCCGCGCTTCACGACAACCCCACACGGCGCACCCCATGCGACATGGGGGCTACCACTCGCGGGCGCGAGGGGGCGCAGATCCCGTCACCAGGCGCTACCATGATCGTGCTTGATACTCAGCAGCGGCTCATGCTGCATACTCACAAGCCAAACTGTCGTCTCGTCCTTTTCCCAGGGAGGCAGAGCCATGAGCCGAGGCCCGGTCACGTCCACCGCCAGAGGGCGCATTCCCTACGCGTTTGCGATCGTCGCGGCATGCATCGTCATCGTCGACGTCCCGATGGGGCTCATCTATGGATGCTCCGGGCTCTTCTTCACGCCCGTGAGTCAGCAGCTGGGAGTCTCACGCACCGCCTTCACGCTGTACTTCTCCATCCACAACCTGCTGATCACCTGCGGTCTTCCCCTCTTCGGACGAATGGTGGACCGCATCGACATCCGCGTCACGGGTACCGTCTGTGGCACGCTGGTTGCCTGCGCCTTCTTGGGAATGTCGCGCTCGAGCGAGCTCTGGCAGTTCTACCTCTGCGGCGCGCTTCTCGGCGTGTCGGTGATCCCCTTCTGCTACTTCATCATCCCCAAGCTGGTCACCGCCTGGTTTGCCGAGCGCGTCGGCTTCTTCATGGGAATCTGCAACCTCGTGCATGGGCATCTCGGGAATCATCTTCTCCCCGATCCTCGCGCAGATCATCGATTCGGGCGCCGAGGGATGGCGAACGGGCTACCTCGTCATGGCGGTGGTCATTCTCGCGGCGACGGTGCCGGCGATGCTCCTCGTCATCAAACCCACGCCGAAGTCGGTGGGCCTCGCTCCCTACGGCGTGGCCAAAAGCGAGGCACGGACGACGGACTCGTCTGGTCTCACCGCCGCGCAGGCAGTGCGCACGAAGGCCTTCTGGGGACTCGTGGCATTCAACGGCCTGGCGATGTTCGCCGGGACGATCCTGCAGTTCATTCCCAGCTACACGCAGTCGCTCGCCGAGACCATCCCCACCGTGGCCGCCCAGACGGGCACCATTACCTCGGTCGCGCTCGCGGGACAGACGCTTGGCATGCTCACGCTCGGTGCCGTGGATGACCGTTCGCTCAAGCTGGGCCTGGGCTGCGGACTCGCGGCGGCCGTGGTGGGGATGGGTCTTCTCTGGCTCTTCCGTCGCAGCTCGCGCTGGTCTACGTGGGTGCGCTCGTCTTCGGCGTGTGCTACTCCTCGGCGGGCGTGCTCAACCCGCTCCTGCCCAGAGAGGTCTTCGGCACGCGCGACGTGAGCGCCATCTACGCGCGAACCTCCATGGCGGGCTCCGTCGCGTCGACGTTCTCCACGGTGCTCTGGAGCGCCGCCGCCGGCTCGTCGCTCGGCTTCCCGCTCGTGTTCGCGCTTGGCATCTGCTGCATGCTCGTGGCCACGTGCGGGGGTTGGTTCGCGCTCGCCCGTAAGCCACGGGCGTAGCGCGCCAACCGCGGCCTCGACGCGTACGCGCTAGACGGCGACGGACGTTGACGAGACGGCCCTTCACGACGATGACCTTCTTTATGGTCTTGCCCGCCAGCTGGTCGGCGATGGCGGCCTTGCCCGCCTCGGCGACCTCGTCTTCGGAGGCATCGGCGGCGACCATCACGTGGCCACGGACCTTGCCCCTGACCTGGACGGCGATCTCGACCTGGTCGGCCTTGGCCTGCTCGGGGTCAAACTCGGGCCACGGCTCGTCGTAGACGGAGCCGGTGCGTCCGAGCGCCTCATGGAAGAGCTCCTCGGCCCAGTGCGGGCAGATCGGTGCGAGCGTGGTCACGATGTCATAGGCAACCCTATAGCAGAGCGCGGCATCGCGACGATCCGCGGGAACGCCGTTCACGTACCGGCTCGCGGCGTTGGTGATCTCCATGACGGCCGAGATCGCGGTGTTGAACTGGGAGCGGTCGAAGTCCTGCGTGCACCTCATCCCCATGCCGTTGAGCACGCGGTTGAGCTCGGCGGCTTCGCTCCCGAGCGAGGACGGGTCGAGGACCGCCTCGGCGTCGGCGGTCTGGGCGAGAAGCCACACGATGCGCCACGCGCGCTTGATGAAGCGATTGGCTCCGGCGACGGCCTCGGGATCCCAGTTGAAGTCCTTCTCGGGCGGGGCCACGAAGAGGATGGCGAGACGCATGGTGTCGGCGCCAAACGGCTCGATGACGCTCGAGGGCGGCACCACGTTGCCCTTGGACTTGGACATCGTGTCGCCCTTCTCGTCCTTGACCATGCCCTGGCAGAGCAGGTTGGTAAAGGGCTCGTCCACGTCAATCATGCCGAGGTCGCGAAGGACCTTCGTCCAGAAGCGCGAGTAGAGCAGGTGCAGGATGGCATGCTCGATGCCGCCGATGTAGTTGTCCACCGACATCCAGCGATCGACCGCCTCATGCGAGAAGGGCGCCGCATCGTTGTGCGGATCGCAGTAGCGAAGGTAGTACCAGCTGGAGCACGTGAACGTGTCCATGGTATCGGTGATGCGCCTCGCAGGCCTTCCGCACTTCGGACAGGTGGTCTCGTAGAATGGCGCGTACTCGGCCAGCGTGTCACCCGCACCGAGGTTGAGGTCGTCGGGCAGGAGAACGGGCAAGCTGATCTTCGGGAACGGGCACGTCGCCGCAGCTAGTCGCAATGGATCATGGGGATGGGGTTGCCCCAGTAGCGCTGGCGCGAGATGAGCCAGTCAACGGAGACGGAACTGGACCTTCTCGCGACCGCAGCCGTGATCCTGGAGCCATGCGATGATGGCTTCCACGCCCTCGGAGTGCTTGCCGCCCCTGAGTCCGGTGAACTCGCCGGACTGGATGAGGTAGCCCTCGGCGTCCATGGCATGGTCCCAGTCGACCGACCGGACGCGAACGTCCCTCTCCTCCCTGAGCTCGGCATAGAGCGGGTCGTCCTCTGACAGATGATCGGGACGATGTCGAGGCCGTACTTCCTGGCGAAGTCGAAGTCGCGCTGGTCGCCGCAGGGCACGCCCATGACGGCACCGGTGCCGTAGTCCATGAGGACGTAGTCGGCGACCCAGATGGGCGCGGGTCGGCCGTTGATCGGATTGATGACGTAAGCGTCCCGTGAAGACGCCGTGCTTCTCGCGGGCGGAGCCCTGGCGGTCGACGGACGAGACCTTCTCCGTGGCGGCCTTGAGCTCATTGAAGTCCTGCTCGTACTCGGTCCGGCGACAAGCTCGGCGGCAAGCGGGCTCTCGGGCGGGAGGAGGAAGAACGTCACGCCGAAGAGCGTGTCCGCACGCGTGGTGAAGACGGTGATCGTGCGGTCGGTGGGGGTCAGGCCGTCGGTCCGTCCGCAAGCGCGAACGTGATCTCGGCGCCCTCGGAGCGCCCGATCCAGTTGCGCTGCTGCGCCTTGACGTTCTCGGGCCAGCCGATGAGCGTGTCGAGGTCATCGAGAAGCTCCTGTGCGTAGTCGGTGATTCTGAGATACCACTGGAGAGCTCGCGCTTCTCGGGGATGGAACCGCACCGCCAGCAGCGTCCCTCCACGACCTGCTCGTTGGCGAGCACGGTCTGGCAGGTCGGGCACCAGTTGACGGGCGACGTGTCACGATACGCGAGGCCCTTCTCCCATCTTTATGAACATCCACTGGCCCCACCGGTAGTACTCGGGGTCGCAGGTGTTGAACATGCGGTCGTAGTCATACGAGAAGCCCATGCGCCTCATGGTCTTGACCGCCTGGTCATGTTCTTGTGCGTCCAGACGCTTCGCCTGGGTGTTGTGCTTGATGGCCGCGTTCTCGGCTGGCAGCCCGAAGGCGTCGAAGCCCATGCGGTGCAGCACGTCGTAGCCCCTCATGCGCGCCTGACGGGCCATCGCGTCTCCGATGGTGTAGTTGCGCGCGTGACCATGTGCAGGTCGCCGGATGGGTACGGGAACATCTCGAGGACGTACTTCTTCGGCTCTCGTCGGATCCTCGTCGGTCTTGTAGAGCTCGTCCGCTTCCCACTGGGCCTGCCACTTGGTCTCGATTGCCTCCGGTCATACGCCGGAACGCCCTCGCGAATCTCGGATTCGTCTCGTCTGCCACGTCATACCCTTTCTTCATGGAGCTGCCACCGAGCCATTATAGGTTTTCGGTGGCAGCTGAGGCGTCTTGATGTAACGAAA
>Ga0268356_10549_pt1 | contig 13565 bp, 16 predicted proteins | sample BioMet10_FD_194415 | JGI IMG/M metagenome (GOLD analysis project Ga0268356, IMG submission 194415) | Sewage microbial communities from Oakland, California, United States - Biofuel 10 (PacBio Assembly) | ecosystem: Engineered > Wastewater > Sewage > Unclassified | place: USA: California | collected...
GTGACAATCTGTCCGCCACCTTCAGCCCCGAGCTGGTGGACGCCACCATCTTCGTCATCGACGTGGCCGAGGGGGACAAGATTCCCCGGAAGGGCGGCCCCGGCATCACCCGGTCGGACCTGCTGGTCATCAACAAGATCGACCTGGCGCCCTACGTGGGGGCGGACCTGGCGGTCATGGACCGGGACTCCAGAAAGATGCGCGGGGAGCGTCCCTTCCTGTTTACTGACATCCGGGATGACGACGGGGTGGACGCGGTCATCGGCTGGATCCGCCACAACGTGCTGCTGGAGGGCTGCTAGACCATGGCCAATTCCTTCGGAAAGACCTCGCGCCTGGCGCTGACCGCGGCCCGGCGCCGGGAGAAGACCGTCCTCGCCGACGTGTCCTTCACCGCGCCCTTCACCATCATGCACCCCTTCCCCGGCCCCTGGGACGCCATCACCGTCATGGCCCAGACCGCCTCCGCCGGCATCATGGCCGGGGACTGCCAGGAGCACGCCATCACCCTGGAGGACGGCGCCCGGCTGGTTTATACCTCCCAGGCTTACGAGAAGATCCACAAGATGGCGGGGGGCTCCGCCAGCCGGCACATCGCCATCCGCCAGGGACCGGACACCTTTCTGGACTACCAGCCCCTGCCCACCATCCCCTTCAAGGATTCGGCCTTCACCAACACCGTGGATGTGGACCTGGCCGGTCCCAGCTCCCAGTTCGTCATGCGGGAGGTGCTGTGCTGCGGACGGGCCGCCCGGGGCGAACGCTTCGCCTACCGCTATTACCGGAACCGCATCACCGTCACCCGGGGTGACCGTTTGATTTACCGGGATAACACCCGCTTCGACCCCCTTCGCATGGACATGGAGGGCTACGGCCTCTACGAGGGGTATTCCCACCAGGGCAACCTGCTGCTCTTCGGCCTGCCCCGGACGAATGATGACTGGCTGGCCCGGGCCCGGAACCTCATCGACGGCTGGCCGGACGTCACCGGCGGCGCCACCCGCACCGCTTACGGCGATGTGGTCATCCGGGTGCTGGGAAATCAGGGACAGACCCTGGACGCCCTCTTCAATGCCATCCTCGCCATTTAAAGGTTGTTCCTTCAAAAAAAATACAGGCTCCGTCTAAAAACGGGCCTGCCCTTTTTTTGTTTCCATATTAAATTAAAAACGTTCATTTACAGGCCGTTTTACTGCCTGTCATTTCCCCATCATGATCCGGTCCTTGCCGGCATTTTTGGCTGCGTAAAGGGCGTCATCACTGGCCTTGAAGATTTTTTCGTACTGCATCTGGCCGTTGTTGCAGATGACACAGCCCACGCTGATCCGGACTCCCACGATGCCAACGGCCGGAAGGGCCAAGGCTTCCAGATTCTTCATCAGCTTTTCAAAACGGCTGCGGCAGGTGTCCTCATCCAGCATGTTGATGGCGTAGATGATGAACTCGTCGCCGCCCATCCGCCAGATGACGTCGGTCCGCCGGAAGACCTTCTGGATCTCCCCGGCCACCGTGCACAGCACGTCGTCCCCGACCTGATGGCCGTATTCGTCATTGAAGTGCTTGAAATTGTCCACATCCATGATAGCGAAGGTCCCCGGCACCTTGTTCTCCAGCAGGCTCCGGACCTTTTCCTCACCGGTCTTGCGGTTGAAGAGCTTGGTCAGGGAATCCCGTTCCGATTCAAAGCGCAGCCGCACCATGTTTTCCGCGCTCTCCACCTTGCCCATCAGGGAAAAGAGGTTGGCGCCGATTCCCAGTCCCAGATAAAGGGGCAGATAAAACACATCGGTCTGAAAAACAGCCTCAGGCTTCAGCCCGTGGCTGCACAGGACGAAGGCGGCGGCAAAGGCGACCTGGAAGAGGATGATCCGCCAGGGCTTGTCGATGATGAACAGGGGCAGGATGCACAGGAAGATGATGATGGTGATGGCCGGACTGTTGGGGTCCAGATAAGTTCCCGCCAGCACGGCCCAGATCAGCATGGGCGTCAGTGTCAAATAGAGGATCGGGCGGATGTATTTGTTTTCCCTGCGCTGGCAGTCCCGGGCGATGAAGAACACCGCCAGCATATAGAGGAACAGCATGCCGTGGGGCAGGATCCAGTTCCGGTAAGAGGGCAGGAAGATCGACAACACCAAAATGGCAGAAGCAAGGATCAGTCCGCCGTCAGAAAAGATGACAAAATTCCGTCGGTTCATGCTGTCAATCTCCGAAGCGCACTTGTCAATGCGCAGGGATAATGCTTTTAATGTTTTCATGTTTTTTTCCAAAATAATTTTCGTCCGCCCGCCAAACCCCTTCTCCGGCTTTTGTAAATCCCTCATCCGGCGGTCTCTGGCATTGAAACGATTTTTCGTTTATTTTATCATAAGCCGGGCCCTTCTTCAAATAAACTTTTTCCAAATAGAAAAATACCCCAGGCCGGTAAAATTTTCTGATCCAGCCTGGGGTATCGTGCCGTTTTATTTGAATCCGATCAATGGGTCCTGCCGTCAGTCCTCAAGGATATAGGCGTCCACAATTTCACCGAAATAGGTGATGTGTTCATCCCGGTTGGCGCCGACGGCCAGGCCTTCCACATCCTCGGGGTAAAAATCCTTCAGGATGGCGTCACCCAGGACGGACTTGTCCTGGGCCTGGGCGTAAATCACCCGGCATTCCAGGGTCATCGGAAATTGGGCGATGGCTGGGACATCCACCTGTCCGCCCGTCCACCAGGGTGAGGCCGGCTTCCGCCACCTTGTCGATATTCCGGCCGCTTTTGCCGCCGCAGATGCCGATGATCTTCTTATCGTAATCCCCGACGGGGACGTTGATGGTGAACTCGGGATTTTTTCGAGCTGTTCCTTGGTGAAACGATGCTTGCGGACGTAGGCCGCGAACACCGGCTTGGACCAGTTGACCCCGATGGTCCCCCAGCCGATGACCATGCTGTTGACTTTTTCATCCGTCTTCGTCGTGAGCAGGATGCCCTTGGGGAGGGCCTTCAAAATTTCCCCTGCATAATCCATGGCGTTTATCTTCTTCTTGCGCATTACACATTGCCTCCTCGTGCATAATCTTTGCCCATCTTCCAGCACGGGCCGATGACCGTGCCGGTGCTCAGGTACTGGGCGCTCTGGAACTCAAACAGGACCGGACTGACCTTTTCGTAGTCGATCTTGCCCCGTTCGTTCAGGACATTCTTCCTGGACGTAGGTGTGGACGGGCTTCAGGATGTAATTGGTAAAATTGCCAACTTCCACCTGATCGATGACCCGGCACTCCATGGAAACCGGCGCGTCGTCCAGAATCGGCGCCTTTTCGAGCTCTCCAAAGTGGTATTTGAAGACGCCGGACTTGTCCGTCTGGGCCCCCTTGACGATGCCGCAGTAATCCGCCGCTTCCAGCATCCCCCGGTTCACCAGGCTCACCGACACCACCTTGTTTTCCCGGATGCCCGCATCCGAAAAACCGTGGACCTTGTCCACACTGATGAGCAGGGTTCCGTGTTCCACCACACCCACGTGGGCGATGGTCAGGAAATTCACCCGGTCCCCGTTCATCAATCCGACCACCGTCAAAGGTGTCGGGTACAATCCCATAACCGCTCCAATATCCTTCATCATCATTATAAACTCCTGTTCTGAAGATTTCATTTGCTTTTGACATTATTATAGCCTACAATATTATTATTGCAAGAATGCACTTTTTTGTAATATACTATCCAAAAAGAAACCATAAAGGAGAAATCGTATGATGCCTGACGAAGAAAAACTCTACAACTGCCCGGTGGAAGCCACCATCAGCCAGATTGGCGGAAAATACAAAGCCATCATTTTATACCATCTGCTGGATGAGGGGGTCCTGCGGTACAGCCAGCTCCGAAGGCACATCCCCAAGGCCACGGCCAAGATGATGAGCCAACAGCTTCGGGAACTGGAGGCCAGCGGCCTGATCCACCGCGAGGCCTACCCGGTGGTGCCGCCCAAAACGGAATACAGCCTGACCGAGCGGGGGCCGGACCCTGGCCCCGGTGATCAATGCCATCTGCGACTGGGGCCGTACCTATATGGCGGGGACATTTTAAAAGGGCGCCGTCTCCGGCGCCCCTCACATGCTTTGGTATATTAACGTTAATGCAAATCGAATTTAAAAGAACAGATAGGACGTCATGGACATGGAGCCCAGTTCCCGGTACTCGTTGAAGACGGCGATGGTGTCCTGATCCTCGGCGGCGCCCAAAGCGGTGAGCAGCGGGAAGAAGTGCTCGGTGGTGGGCACGGCCAGCCGGCTGTCGGGGAAGGCGGAATAGCCGGTCACCCCGTGGCGGTCACCGGTGGAAAGCCTTCCCTTGATCAGACCGTCAAAGGCATCGGCCCAGTCGAAGCCGCCGGCGTTGTCCCAATCCACCATGCGCAGATTGTGGACCACGTTGCCGCTGGCAAAGATCATGGCGCCCTCATCCCTCAGGGCCGCCAGCTTCTGCCCCACGGCGTACTGTTCCTCCGGCGAGGCGTCGGCGTCCACGCTCACCATGACCACGGGCACATCGGCGTCGGGGAACATGTTGGAGAGGACGGACCACACGCCGTGGTCGATACCCCAGGTGTTGTCCCCTTCGGCGCCGTCACCCAGCAGCTCCAGTGCCTTCCGGGCCAGCTCCGGGGAGCCCGCCGGTTCGTAATGGATTTGATACAGCTCTTCGGGGAAGCCGTACATGTCGTTTATCTGGGGATTGTCCGCCGCGGTGCGCACCTTGCGGCCGTGGGTCAGCCAGTGGGCCGAGACGGCGACGATGGCTTCCGGCTTCTTCAGCTGTTTTCCCAAATCGATCCAGCCCGCCCGGGCGATGTTATCGCCGATGGCGTTCATGGGGGATCCGTGACCGGCGAACATCACCGGGGATTTCCTAGGGTCTTGTAATGTATTCTTCATTTTATTCACTTCCTTCTGCGTAATTATTCTCTTGGATATTGCTGTTGTTTTTTCCTTACACCCATACTTTATCCGATTTGATTCAGATTGTAAATAAGGCAATAAAAGGTCATCTTATTACGTCTTAAAAAGCTACTTTAAAAAATGAAGTGTTGACCGGAATCCCTTCGCGCCCCCGTCAGCGCCGGCAGCCCTGGTCCTGTCCTTGTTCAGATACATTTTTTTGTCCGCCTCATCCAGGATGGCGTCCACGGTGGTCTTGTCCCTGGCACTGCGGAGGGCATAGCCCATGCTCAGGGATAAGGTGTAGGGCGCCTGGCCCGTCCCGTTGAAGGTATCCACGGCCTCCCCGATTTTCCGGAGGACCTGACGGGCCTCGTCCTCATCCTTCACATGGCCGACCAGCAGGAATTCATCGCCGCCGAACCGGCTCACGAAATCGCTGCGGCGAGCGTTGTCCCCGGAGGATCCTGGCCACCTGGATCAGGGCCTGATCCCCCATGAGATGGCCGAAGCGGTCATTGATGTCCTTGAAGTGATCCACGTCCAATATCGCCACCATGAGGTAATCTTGGGAAGCGGGCAATCGCCCCAGCTCCCAGGCAAGCTGGTTTCCCGTCTGCCGCCGGTTGAACAGCCCCGTCAGGATATCCCTGGAAAGCTGGTCCTTCTGCCTCTCCATAAAGAGGGTGACCATGCTGACGGCCGCGCAGACCCAGGTGATGGACAGACCGTAAAAACGCATCTGGAGAAGATTGCCGGTGATGAAAAAGAGGGGAAACGCAAAAAGCGTCCGGTACACCCCCGGCTCCCGGCTCTGGGTGGAGTGCCGGTATTCACCGAGGATGATGGCCGTGCTGAATATCCAGTAAAACATCCCGATGATGAAGGGCAGCCAAATCAGCGGGCCGCGGTGGTACACGTTGGCATCCGACAGGCTGTAGATCCATCCGGTGGCCGGGCTGGCCAGGATTACCAGGGAATTTACCGCGACAGGCACCTGCAGGATCCAGTGCTCCCTTTTGGGGGCCTGGCGCAAAGGGTAAAGGCGCTTGAAGACGTACCGGACCCACTCGTAGCAGAAGACCCCGCCCAGGAAGAAATAGACCACGCAGGCAATGTGGGTCAGGGCCATCATTTCCGGCGAACCATGGCCGCGCAAAAGGTAAATAACGATATCGGCAAAGAGGATTATCGTGTTGGATGCCGCCATTATGATAAAGGTTCCGGACTCATCCCATTGCTTCCAGTCCCATCGCCTGCCGGTATACAGCATCATCGTCAGAAGCATGATGATTCCGATCAGATTCACTTCGATGTATTCCGTCATGGTAAGGGACATGGCCGCTGGACCTCCTGTAATATTCTGGTTAAATGTTATCTTTAGATGGAAATTATAACATAATGTACCCGTGATTTCTTTAATTATTTTTCATAATTCGTCCCATTCTTTTTTAAAAAGCTGCTTTAAAAAATAAAGTGTTAAGATATAATAATGAATGAAAAGTACACCCAATTTAAAAGATACAGGAGGCAGTGAACGATGGAAACTTACGACGCCGTATGCCTGAACAGCATCCAGAAGGTGATGGACGTCTTCGGAGGAAAGTGGGCCTTTTTGGTGCTGGAACAGCTCCATCTGGGCACCATGCGCTTCGGGGAGCTCAGCAAGGCCCTGGACATCAGCACCAAATCCCTGACGGACACCCTGCGCCGCCTGGAGGAAAATGGCATCATCGCCCGGGAAGCCCTTCCCACGGTGCCGGTGACGGTGAATTACTCCCTGACGGAAAAGGGCCGGGCCTTTGACGATGTGCTCATCGCCATGAAGCAGTGGGGCGGGGAGTGGCTTTAATCCTCCCCGGCGATTTCCGGCCACCACCTGACGGCGGGCTGGTTGTCCCGGTGCTCCCCGATGATCTTTTCCATCCAGAACCATGTCGTACCACCGCCCGAATTTGTATCCACATTGGTGGAAATTCCCCCACCATGCGGTAGCCCAGCTTTTCGTGGAAGCGCACGCTGTCCCGGGTCAGGTACGCATCCTCTTCCCGGGGATAGCCGATGCAGGCGTTGAGGTTTAAAATCCCCTTGGCGCACCATGCAGTCCTCCAAAGCCTGATAGAGCCGGCGGCCCACTCCCCGGCGCCGGCCGTCCATGGGGACGTAAATGGAGGTTTCCACCGCCCAGTCGTAGGCGGCCCGGCCCTTGAAGGCTTCCACGTAGGCGTAGCCTGCCATCACCCCGTCCTGCTCCGCCACCAGATAGGGGTATTTTTCCTTGACCCGGCGGATGCGGGCCCGGAATTCTTCGAGCCCCGGCACCTCGTACTCAAAGGTGATGGGCCGTTTTTATTACGTAGGGCGCGTAAATTTCCAGGATTTCCCGGGCGTCGGCCTCGGTGGCTTCCCGGATCGTCAGCGCTTTTGACGCGGCGGCCGTCTTCCCATACTTCCATACTCATTGCAGCACTTCTTTTCCACCGTCCATAGGGGACGGCGTTTTTCTTTTATTATACTGTTTTTTGCGAAGCAATGGAACACCAAAGCCGGACGGCGGATAAATTTCATCCGCCGTCCGGCTTTAAGTCTTTAAAATATTCAAATCAATACAGTCCCGATGCCGTGCCAGTAAACCAGCCCCACCCCCAGCCAGATGGCCAGATACACCAGGGAGAGCAGGAAGTTCATGGCCCACCACCGGTTCTGGGGCACGTAGCCCGATCCAAAGAGGATGGGCGCGGGACCCGCGCCGTAATGGGTGGTGGAACCCATCAGGCTCCCGACGTAGCCCAGGATCAGGGCCGCCGGCACCGCCGGTACCCCCGCCGCCAGGGCGACGCCGAGGAAGGCGCCGTACATGGCGCTGACGTGGGCAGTGGCGCTGGCAAAGATGTAATGGCTGTAAAAATACACCAGCACCAGGATCAGCAGGACCAGGGGCCAGGCCAAACCGTGGACGGCTCCGGCCACCGCCTGGCTGAACCAGGGGATGAACCCCAGGCTGTTGAGCTGGGTGGCCATCATGATCAGCACCGAAAACCAGATCAGGGTATTCCAGGCGCTTTTTTCCGCCTTCACATCCTCCCAGTCGATCACCTCCAGCAGCAGGAGCAGGGACAGGCCGATGAAGGCCGTGATGGTGGCGTCCAGGCCGATGGAGGAGCCCAGGATCCACAGGATCAGGACCGCCGCAAAGCAGAACAGCATGCGCCGTTCCGCCGGGGACAGGGGGCCCATTTCCGCCAGCTTATCTCCTGGCGATCTTCCCCGCTTCCGGCGTTTCCTTTATTTCCGGCGGATAAATCTTATAAATGATCAGGGGGACGAGGACCAGGCTCAGGATGCCCCGGCACCAGCGCCGCGACGAACCACGTCATCCAGGAGATGTGGACCCCCATGCCCGCGGCCAGGGTCACCGCCAGAGGATTGCCCGCCATGGCGGTTCATGAACATGGCCGCGGTGATGAGGTTGCCCTGGAAGGCCGTGTAGATGAGGAAGGACCCCATCTTCTTCTCCTGTGTGGTCCGCCGGCGACGAGCCGAAGGATTCCGCCAGGGAGCGGACGATGGGATACAGGATCCCGCCGGCCCGGGCGGTGTTGCTGGGGGTCGCCGGGGCCAGGACCAGATCACAGCCCAGAAGGGCGTAAGAAAGGGTCAGGGTGTGCTTGCCGAAGAGGCGGACGAAGTGGTAGGCGATGCGCTGGCCCAGCCCGGTCTTTATGAAGCCCCGGGATATGAAGAACGCGATGACGATGAGCCAGATGGTGGCATTGCCAAAGCCGTACAGGGCCTCCTTCAGGGGGACCAGGCCGGTGACCAGCACCACCGTCAGGGCCAGGATGGCAATGGCGCCGATGGGCATAGGGGCCAGAATCAGCGCCAGGATGGTCGCCGTGAACAGGGCGAACATGTGCCAGGCCGCGGGCTGGATGGCCGCCGTGTGGGGTGCAAACCACAGGACGGCCCCCAGGAGGACCGGCCCCAGCAGACGCGCGGCCCTCGCCCGGTCAAAGGATTTATCAGACTTCTTCATCACTCCGCCTGCCTTATTTTTAACGGGCCTGGTAGTCCGCTTCCCAAACCCCGTCTGCCACGGCCCGGGTCACATCGGCGACTTCCTGGCCGTTCAGCCCCTGGTCCACGGCGCACTGGGCGACGGCCACTGCCACGGTCTTGGAGAACTGGCCGAGCTTGTCCACCGGCGGCAGCACCGCAGCCCCTTCTTTTCCGGCATCCAGATAAGCACCCAGGGAATGGGCGGCGGCGGAAATCATTTCATCGCTCAGGAGCTTGGCCCCGGTGACGATGGCCCCCAGTCCCAGTCCGGGGAAGATCAGGGGCGTTGTTGGCCTGGCCGATGGTGTAGGTCTTTCCTTTATGGGTCACCGGCTGGCTGGGGATGCCCGTGGCCACCAGGGCACGGCCGTCGGACCAGCGGATCAGGTCTTCCGCCTTGGCTTCCGCCAACTTGGTAGGATTGCTCAGGGGGAAGATGACCGGACGCGTACACCATGAGGCCATGGCGGAAACGACCTTTTCAGTAAAGGTCCCCGGAGTGGTGGAGGTCCCCACCAGGATCGTCGGCCGCACCGCCATCACCGCTGCTTCCAGGGTGGTCAGCTGTTCCGCCTGGGGGAATTCACTCCGCTTCCTGGCGAAGGGGCGCTGTTCCGGCGTCAAGCCTTCGGTGTCATCAAAGAGCAGGCCCTGGCGGTCCACCATGTAGAAGTGGCTCCGGGCTTCTTCTTCTGACAGGCCTTCTTCCACCATTTCCTTGAAGATGCGGTCGGTGATGCCGGCCCCGGCGGTTCCTGCGCCAAAGCACATGTAGCGCTGGTCCGTCAGCTTTTCGCCGCTGATCTTCATGGCGCCGAGGATCCCCCGCCAGGCTGATGATGCCCGTTCCCTGGATATCGTCGTTGAATACCGGGAACTGCTTCTGGTATTTCTTCAGGATCACCGCCGCGTTGGACCGGCCGAAATCTTCAAAGTGGAGATATAACCCGGGGAATAAGGATTCCGCCGCCTGGACGAAGGCGTCCACAAAGGCCATGTAGGGTTCGCCCTCCGCCCGTTTGTGGTGGTTGCCAAGATACAGGGGATCGGCCAGCAGGGATTCCCGGTTGGTTCCGGCGTCCAGGACCACGGGGAGCACCGTGGCGGGGTCGATGCCCGCGGCCGCTGTGTAGACCATGAGCTTGCCCACGGCAATGTCCACGCCGTTGGTCCCCCAGTCGCCGATGCCGAGAATTTCTTCCGCGTCGGTGACGACGATGAGCTGGATCTTCCGGCCGGCAGCCCCGTTTTTCAGAGCCGTTTCAATTTCATCCATCCGGTCGATGGAAAGGAACACCGCGTCCTGGGGTCCTCTGTATTCTTCACTGAAGCCTTCGATGCTTTCGGCGATCACCGGGTCGTAGACGATGGGCATGAGCTCGGCGATGTGTTCCTGGAACACCTTGTAAAACAACGTCCGGTTGCTGTCGAACACCCGGGTCAGGCAATGCCTTTTTTCAATGGGGGATGTCTTTCCCTGAATCTGGCCGTACACCCGGGCACACTGACTTTCCAGGGTTTCCACCCTGGGGGGCAGGAGCCCTTCCAGTTCCAGGCTTTTCCGTTCTTCCCAGGTAAAAGCCGTTCCCTTGTTTTCAAACGCGTCCTGCAACAATTCAAAACCTTTCTTCACCATGATGGCTGCCTCGTTTCTTTATTTTCTTTTCTGATTACGAGTATAGCACCTTAAAAGGTATTTGTGAAATACATTATTTATTGACTTTTATAGGTTATTCCTATATCATTAACGTAAAAAAAAACGCTGTGGTTTTCCAGAGCGTCCATTCCCTTTTATTTTCCATCGGCAACCCAAAATCAACGCAAAAAGCGAGGCGAAAATCATCATGAATCTCATGCAGCTGCGGTATTTCCAGGCGGTGTGTGACGCCGGCACGGTCACCCGGGCGGCGGACGCCCTCCACATTTCCCAGCCCTCCATCTCCGGGGCCATCAAGGAGCTGGAGGACGAATTCGGCGTGGTCCTCTTCAACCGCCATTACCGGGGCATGACCCTGACCCCGGAGGGCCAGAAGCTGCTGGCCCTTTCCCGGACCCTGATTGACGACAGCGACCGGGTCTGCCGGATCATGAAGGACATGGGGGTGAAGAAGAAGACCCTGCGGGTCGGCGTCCCACCCATGCTCGGCTCCATCCTGCTCCCCGGGGTGTTCCGGGAATTTTTGGCCATCCATCCGGAGATCCACCTGGAAATCCTGGAAAGCGGCCGGACCGAGGTCCTCCAGAAGATAAACAGCCTGGAGCTGGATCTGGCCATCCTGCCCAATAAGGATCCCCTTCCCGCCTGCTACCAGACCGCCCCCATGGCCCTGTTCGAGCTGGGGGCCTGCCTGTCGCCGGCCCATCCCCTGGCCTGCCGGAACAGCCTGTCCATCGATGCCCTGGCCCAGGAAGCCTTCGTGTTCTTCAAAGAGGATTTCTACCACAAGCAGATGATCCTCGCCCGTTTCAAGGAACAGGGCGTCCAGCCCCGGGTGCTGCTGGAAACCTCCCAGCTCTCCACCATTTTGAGCTTCGTAGCGAACAACACCGCCGTCGCCTTCCTTTACCGGGAATTGGTGGAAGACAACTCCTGGGTGAAGTTCATCCCCCTGGATCCGCCCCTTTCTATCCAGATCAGCCTGGTATGGAACAGCGGCGCCTACCTCTTCCAGAACATGAAGGATTTCATAACCTACCTGGAAGGGTGGGACGGAGAAGGCTGAACCACTCCCTTAAAACACGCAGATCCCGCAGGCGATGGCCAGAAACACCACGCACACCACCACCACGGGCAGCGGTGATTTCCGCCGTTCCATCAGCGCCCGGGCACCCAGGCAGATGGCGATGGTCAGGACGAAGTACAGGGGCCAGGCCACGCTGTTGGGAATCCCCGGGGCAAAGCGGGCGATGGCGCTGATCACCGTCCAGTGGAACAGATACATGTACAGGGACAGGCTGCCCAGCAGACCCAGAAAGCCGGTGCCGTGGGTGTTGAGGAAATGACTGAGCCAGGTCCGGTCCCAGAAGCTCAGGACGATGAGGACGAAGAAAATGATCACGTAGAAAACGGCGTCGGTGTCTGAAAGGAAGAAGCCCTTCCTGAACAGGGTGAGGACGATGGCCCACAGGACGACCTCCAGCACGGACAGCCCCTTCAGGGCGCCCTCCGAGGGTCTGGCCGATTCCACCACCCATTTCCAGGCCGAGTAGGCCAGGCTGCCCAGGCAGATCCCCGCCACGCCGCGGACGATGGCCAGGCTGATGAAGCCCAGGTACTCGCTGCCCACGTTGAGGGTGCCGTAATACTGGACGATTCCCGCGTAAAACAGGATGGCCACCACCGGCGCCACCCAGTTCCTGAAGATCCTGGTGGCGTACCGCGCCAGGGGGTAGGTGAAGACCAGCCCCAGCATCATGGCCGAAAGGTACCAGTCCTGGCCCAGCAGGTAATCCTTGTTGAAGGCCGGGTTCTTGAGGGTGCCCGCACAGTGGAGGAGCAGGGCCTCCCACTTGAAGTGGAACAGGGCCTGGACGAAGCCGTACACCCCCTGGATGTCGTACTGCATCACATAGAAGATCATCTGGGCGCAGAGGGCCAGGGCGAGGATGGCGTAAAAGGAGAGGACTTTGTGGAGCAGATAAGGTCCCGGCGCCATGGGGTCCTCATGGGTATCGATGTGGCGGATCATGAAAAACCCCGCCAGCATGAAGAAGAAGTCCACCACCACATAGGCGTATTGGGCATTGTCCCCGCCCAGATGGGCGATTGCCGAAATGGGTCGTCATTACCGCCAGGGCGGCGATGAATCGCAGAAGTTCGATGGAAGTGGTACGGGTTGTTTTCATGATGAGCCTTTCATTCTTTCGGCAGTTCCAAAACTCAGGATGGCCGTGATGGGGGAACCGCCCTCCCCATCATGGCTTTTCATTTTATCTTGTAGTCTATTTTACATTGAATGGGTTCATAAAAAATCATTTTTCAGCTTCATTCAGCCGGTTTCACTGTGCATTTTTTCGCAATAGGGACCAAAGCACCGCTGCACCGCGGTTTGCCATCCGTTTCTGCCAGAAAAGCAGGAACCATCACCGTGCCGTGATGCTGGACGATACAGATTGTCGCCAGTACGACCCCGACGATCATCGGTGCCACCGACAGCAGATGATTGCCCCCCCCGTCATGCCCAGAGCCAGGCGGCCAAACACGTGATTTCTGTCCATTGTGAAAACCTCCTTGTGTTTGATTTTCATTATAACACAGAAATGTCAAAAAATCGTCACCATCCGCCGGCCGAGTCATCCATTTCAACATTTGTTTATTTTTCCCGGGGAAGACCGCAGCCGTCAGATCAGCCGGAACCGCGTCCATTTCTGGCTTCTGAACCGGGCGATGAAGATGGCCCCGCGGATGACCAGGTCGATGCTCATGCCCCAGGCGATGCCCACCACCCCCAGGTTCAGCCAGATGCCGAAGAGCCACGAAAAGAACAGCCGGGCCGCCACCGTCAGGGTGACGGACACCACCATGGTGAACCGGATGTCCCCCGCCGCCCGGAGGCCGTTGCCCAGGGGGCCGGCAAAGGGATAGG
>Ga0268356_11063_pt1 | contig 13505 bp, 10 predicted proteins | sample BioMet10_FD_194415 | JGI IMG/M metagenome (GOLD analysis project Ga0268356, IMG submission 194415) | Sewage microbial communities from Oakland, California, United States - Biofuel 10 (PacBio Assembly) | ecosystem: Engineered > Wastewater > Sewage > Unclassified | place: USA: California | collected...
CAAATACCCGGTTTATCATACTTGACCCGAATGGCGAATATACGAAATCATTTAGCGACCTTGGGGATGTTCGTGTGTACGGTGCTGAAAAGAACGATGAGCAAGGTATCATGCAGCTTAATGTACCAATGTGGTTGTGGAATACTGCTGAATGGGTAGCGTTTACGCAAGCAAGTGGGAAAGCACAAAAACCAACGCTTGTCCAGGCTCTTAGATGTGTTAAAGATGGCAGTTTAGAGATTGAAAGTGAGCCAGAAGCAAAAATGCGTCGGTATCTTAGAAGTTTGTTGAGTCTAAATCAGATTGAAATTACTGATGGAACACCCTGGAGGGGTGGTGGTTATAGTAAGGGATATTCTGAATCACTACGCACTTGGAAAGATGGAATAAAAAATGAGGATTCGTTTACTCGAGACGAAACAAGCAAGCTCGAAGCGGCAAACGAAGCGTTCGATACGGTCCTTGGTTCCAATATGTCAACTAGTTCAGATTGGCCAAAGTACCCGAGTTTGGTAGTAGAGCAATTACAGCAAGCTTTAATTGCAGCATATACTGCATTTGGTGGCACAGAGACTGATGTTCTTCCCATTGACGCAGATATTCCGCGCGCCTTTACCGGTGATGATTTTCTAAGAAGCATTGAAGCAAATGCTGAAATGATGGGTACTTCTGATTATGTCGAAACTATGCTCATGCGTATTAAAACGCTAATGTCGGATGCAAAACTTAAGCCGGTCATCTGCCCTGATGAACGTATCACTCTGGAAAATTGGCTCGATAAGTATATCTGTCCATCTGGCTCTGTAAATGGTTCTATAACTATTATTGACCTGTCACTCTTACCGGCTGATGTAACACACATTATTACGTCTGTCATGGCAAGAGTTACATTAGAAGCACTGCAACGCTATCGTCGGCAGAAGAATGGAGAAACGCTTCCAACGGTATTGGTGATGGAAGAAGCACATACTTTCATAAAGCGATACAATGTTGATACTGAAAACGAAAACGCAACCGCAATGTGTACAAAGGTTTTTGAAAAGATTGCAAGAGAAGGTCGGAAATACGGACTTGGACTTGTTCTTTCTTCACAGAGACCAAGTGAGTTGTCTCCAACTGTCATCTCACAGTGCAATAGTTTCCTTTTGCATAGACTTTCAAATGATAGAGACCAGGAATTGGTAAGTAAGCTGGTTCCGGACAATCTGCGTGGCATGTTACGCGAGCTTCCTTCATTGCCGGCGAGAAATGCAATCTTGCTTGGTTGGGCATCAGAACTACCGGTAATGGTACGGATGAATTATCTGAATGATCACTTCCGACCTAAGTCAGAGGATCCGGAATATTGGAGTACATGGACTGAAAGCAAAAAAAACTGTTAAATGGAATGAAATTTCAAGGGACTGGCAGGATTATTCCAACACAGAAGAAACTGAATCCTAATGAAAAGCGGAAAGGAATACAATAATGGACAAGCTGAAAATGCACAGCCTTGACGGCGTGGAACAAAATATAGAGATGATCGGCAAGCTGTTCCCAAATGCGATGACAGAAGTAATGCGGAATGGTAAAGTGGAACATGCCATTGATTTTGATGTGCTTCGGCAGGAGCTGTCGGGTACGATTGTAGAAGGACGAGAGGAACGCTATCAGTTTACCTGGCCGGACAAAAAGAAGGCTGTGCTGGCTGCCAATGCGCCTATTACGGCCACACTGCGCCCCATCCAAGCGGATAGCGTAGGAAAAGACGGCACACCGGGCGGCTTCGATAGCGAAAACCTCTATATCGAAGGTGACAATCTGGAAGTGCTGAAGCTCTTGCAGGAAACTTATCTGGGCAAGGTTAAAATGATTTACATCGACCCGCCGTACAATACAGGAAATGATTTTGTCTATGAGGACGATTTTTCCGAAGATACGGATAGCTACATGGGACGTAGCGGTCAGTATGACGAAGAAGGCAACCGCATGGTGACAAACACCGAGAGCAACGGTCGCTTCCATACGGACTGGTTAAACATGATATATCCGAGACTGCGATTAGCAAAAGATATGCTGGCAGAAGATGGAGCTATTTTTATCAGTCTTGATGATAACGAGATCAAAAATCTGATGAAAATGTGTGACGAGATTTTTGGTGAGGCTAATTTTGTTGATTGTATTACTTGGAATAAACGTGTTCCGAAGAATGACAATAATGGAATCGGAAATATTCATGAGTACATTCTGGTTTATGTGAAGAATTCTACTTACAAGCGGCAATTTACAATGCAAAAAGATGGCTTAGATGAGATATATGAGCTTTTAGAAAAATGCAAAAGTGAGAAAATACCGATTCCAGAGGCAGAAGCAAGATTAAAGCAATTATATAAGGATAAGGGCTATGATAGAGGGATTACACTGTATAATTGCTTAGACGATAATTATGAACCTTGGGGTAAGATAAATATGAGCTGGCCTAATGCAGATACTTTTGGCCTACGCTATGATGTTTTACACCCAGATACCCGAAAACCGACAAAAGTACCTGATCGTGGATGGAGATGGACGAAATCAACCTTTGATGCAAGCGTTGATTATGAAAATGCTTTTCATCGCCATGACGGAAGTTGGGTATGTGGAGGAATTTGGTTTGCAAAAGACGAGAACACTCAACCAAGTTCCATTAAGTACTTGCGTGATGTCGGAAGAATGCTTCTTAGATCAATTGTGAGTCTAAAAAGTGACGGAGGCATTGAAGTTGAAAAGATCTTTGAGGGAAAGAGTTATTTCCCTTACCCGAAACCAGTAGCATTATTGGAACTGCTTATAAACTCAATTGAAGAAAAAGATGGATATTTTTTGGATTTCTTTTCTGGTTCTGCTACCACTGCCCACGCTGTTATGCAGATGAACGCCGAAGATGGTGGACACCGCAAGTTCATCATGGTACAACTGCCTGAGCAAACGGAAGAAAAGAGCGAGGCCTACAAAGCCGGTTACAAGAACATCTGCGAAATTGGCAAAGAACGTATCCGTCGCGCCGGTCATAAGATTAAAGAAGATGCCGGATTGACTGCCCCTGCCGATTTAGATATTGGCTTCCGTTGTCTGCGTCTGGATGAAAGCAACATGGAAGATGTGTACTATGTGCCGGATGAAGTCAGACAGGATACCTTGTTCTCGTTAGTAGATAACGTCAAAGCTGACCGTACTCCTGAGGATTTACTATTTCAGGTTATGCTGGATTTAGGCGTTTTGCTTTCCAGCCCAATCGAAGTGAAGGAAATCGCAAGCAAGAAAGTATTCAATGTGGCGGATGGCTTCCTGTTGGCCTGCTTCGACCATGATGTGACGGATGAAACGGTCAAGGCCATTGCACAGATGAAGCCTTACTATGCGGTTTTCCGTGACAGCAGTATGGCCAGCGATAGCGTAGCCACTAACTTTGATCAGATATTCGAGACTTACAGTCCGGATACGGTAAGAAAGGTGCTGTGATATGACAGATAAAAAGAAAAAAGAACTGGCTATTCGCAGCTCCGCAGCGGAATATTTGACTTTTGTGGCTTCCACAGGAGAGAGTGATGCCAGTTTTGAAATGCGTTATGAGGATGAGAACATCTGGCTGACGCAGAAGATGATGGCAGCACTATATGATGTGGACGTCCGTACAATCAATGAGCATATCAAAAAGATATACAACGACAGAGAATTGACAGAATCGGCAACTATCCGGAAATTCCGGATAGTTCAGACGGAAGGCACACGGCAGGTCAGCCGCGATGTGGCACACTATAATCTGCAGCTGATTATCGCCGTAGGCTTCAAGGTAAACAATCAGCGCGCCGTGCAGTTCCGAAAATGGGCAGGTCAAATCGTAAAAGACCACACCATTCAGGGCTGGACGATGGACGTGGAACGCCTGAAAAAAGGCCATATGTTCACGGATGAATACTTTGAACGGCAGTTACAGCAAATACGCGAGATATGACTTTTTCTTACTGGAACAGGAGGTGAACAACAAAGATGAAGTTTAGTTTCAAAATCCAGCAGTATCAGACAGATGCGGTAGAGGCTGTTGCGCGGGTTTTCCAGGGACAGCCCTATAATGCGGGGGTATCCTATATGCGCGATATCGGAACCTTGCAGGGACTTAGCGGACAGCTGGGCCTGGTACCTTCAGCGGAGAATAGTGGGCAACCGGAATTGCAGGATTTGATCAATGACTCCGGCTTTAAGAACGAAGCACTCCAGCTGACAGATGAACAGCTTTTGCATAACGTACAGACTCTCCAGAACGAGAACAACATTCATCAATCCGCGGGGCTTGTTGATCCACTGGGACGGTGTTCGCTGGATATCGAGATGGAAACCGGCACAGGAAAAACCTATGTTTATATCAAAACCATGTTCGAGCTAAATAAGCGTTATGGTTGGAGCAAGTTCATCGTTGTTGTTCCGAGTATTGCTATTCGTGAAGGCGTAAAAAAGTCTTTTGAAATAACCGCAGACCACTTCATGGAGTACTACGGTAAGAAAGCGCGTTTCTTTATTTATAACAGCAGCAACCTGAACCAGCTTGATTCTTTTTCCAGCAATTCAGGCATCAATGTCATGATTATCAATACACAGGCTTTTGCTGCCTCAATGAACGAGGACAAAAATGTGGAAGGCCGCAGGGGAAATGCTGCTGCACGCATTATTTATACCAAGCGGGATGAGTTCGGCTCCCGCAGACCGATTGATGTGATCGCCGCCAACAGGCCGATATTGATTCTGGATGAACCGCAGAAGATGGGTAAAAAGGATTCTGCTACACAGAAAGCACTGAAGAAGTTCAATCCCCTTTTTACGCTGAACTATTCTGCGACTCATGCCAAGCAGCACAATCTGATTTATGTGCTTGACGCTCTGGACGCTTACAACAAGCGCCTGGTTAAGAAGATTGAAGTAAAGGGCTTTGAGGTCAAAAACCTCCGCAGCACAGATAAGTACCTCTATTTGGAAAGCATACTCGTATCGCCCAAGAACCCTCCGCAGTCACGATTGGAACTCGAAGTGGCACACAATAACGGTACCAAGCGTGAATTCAAGAAACTGAATGTTGGGGACAATCTCTATTATCTCTCCGGAGAAATGGATCAATACAAGGGTTTTATCGTTTCGGAGATTGATCCTTTCACTGGTGTTGTCACATTTACAAACGGGGACGAGCTGCGCAAGGGTGATGTGGTTGGAGATGTATCGGAGGAGGATATGCGTCGGGTGCAGATTCGTGAAACGATTATCTCTCACTTTGAAAAAGAGCAGGAACTGTTCCGAATGGGCATCAAAACCCTGTCTCTATTCTTCATAGATGAAGTTGCAAAGTATCGCCAGTACGACGATGACGGAAATGAGCTGTTAGGCGAGTACGGAAAAATTTTCGAGCAGGAGTATGTCTCTGTTATGAATGAGTATAGGACACTGCTCGATGCTTCTTATACCGCCTATCTGGACTCCGTTGATGTCAATGATGTCCACAAGGGATATTTTAGTATTGACAAAAAGGGACGTATGGCAAACAGTTCCGTCAAGCGTGGTACAAATCTGTCAGATGATATTTCTGCATACGACCTGATCTTGAAGAATAAGGAACGGCTACTCTCCTTTGAGGAACCGACTCGATTTATTTTTTCACATTCCGCACTGCGTGAAGGTTGGGATAACCCGAATGTATTCCAGATTTGCACCCTGAAGCATAGTGACAGCACGACCCAGAAACGACAGGAGGTTGGTCGTGGTTTGCGTCTGTGCGTAAATCAGAGCGGAAACCGTATGGATGCTGAAACCTTAGGTGGCAAGGTACAGGATGTGAATGTTCTGACTGTTATCGCTAGTGAGAGCTATGCTGCTTTTGTAGACAGTCTGCAAAAACAGACGGAAGCTGTCTTGTATGATCGTCCGCGAAAAGCAACAATTGAGTATTTCTCCGACAAGAGTATCAAACTGGATGGACAGACTGTCAAGGTGGACGACCGTCAGGCACGAGCAATCTACCAGTATCTGGTTCGCAATAACTATGTGGATGAGGAAGATAATGTTACCAATGAATACCGCGAAGATGTGCAGACCGAAAACTTGGCTCCTGTTCCGGAAATACTGAAACCTATCGAAGAAGGCGTACATGTCCTGGTACAGGCAATCTATGACGACAGTCTGCTGAAAGCCATGTTTGAGGACGGAAACAAACCTAAGGTGCTCGAAAATCCGCTAAACGACCGTTTTGAAAAGACTGAATTCCAAAGGCTGTGGACTGCTATCAATCATAAGTATGCTTATACGGTTGACTTCGACTCGGAAGAACTGATTAAAAAGGCAATTGCTCACATTGACAATGAGCTGTATGTAAGCCAGCTGCAATATGTTGTAACATCTGCGGAACAAAGAGATGTTCTAAGTGCCGGCATGGTTCGTGAGCGATCCAGTTTCAATGATGCGAAGAGCAAAACCACTACATTGAAACACGCTCATGCCAGTCAGATTGCATATGATTTGCTCGGAAAAATTGCCGAAGGAACTGTGCTTACGAGATATACTGTGGCTTCGATTCTAAAAGGAATCAAACCAGCAACTTTCGCAATGTATCGAAACAATCCGGGCGAGTTTATTAACAAAGTAATTCGGCTGATCAATGAACAGAAAGCAACAATGATTGTTGAACATATAACTTACGATACAATTGAAGGCAACTACGATAGCAGTATTTTCACCGCTGAAAAGCATAATCTGACGATGGATAAGGCGTACTTGGCAAAAAAAGCAATTCAAGAATATGTCTTTACCGACGGTACAGCTGAAAAGAGCGTTGAACGTCGATTTGCGGAAAATCTTGACGGCGCAGAGGAAGTGTTCATCTACGCAAAGTTACCGAAAGGATTTTATATTCCTACGCCAGTCGGTCACTATTCTCCCGACTGGGCAATCGTGTTCCACGAAGGTAAGGTTAAACACATATACTTTGTTGCAGAGACTAAGGGAACTATGGAAAGTCTGAATCTGCGTCCAATCGAAAAATCTAAAATCGACTGCGCAAAAAAGCTGTTTGCAAAGTTGTCGGACGGTCTTGTTACCTATGACCATGTGGATAGTTATCAGGAGTTGCTTAATAAAGTGATGCAGTAAGAACATTACATTGAGCATACTCCGTAACCGTAAAGCCCTTCAAAAAGGCAGTTTAAATGGCAGTCTGTTATAATAAAATGCAAAGAAAAACAGATTGCCATCACCTGTCCCCCCTTGGCCAGACCACCGAAGAATTACCAGGAAGACAAAAAGCAAGCTTACAGCGATCTGTGTGAACGCAACACCATCAAAGGATACTTCGGCACAGCCAAACAATCTTATGGTATGGGTCGAACCAAAGTGCGGCTGAAAGAAACCTCCGTGGCGGCCATCTACTTATCCGTCATCATATTAAACCTGCGCAAAAGACTGACCGCCTTTTTGTGGCGATTTTTCGGCTGGCCGATTCAAGTGCCTCTTTTGACACCGCTTTTTTTTGAGTGAGGTTGTGCAGGTTGCTCTACGTAACCACGAATCGGACCAATTATCAGACCTACATGGGTGAAGAACGGCGAGATAGCCGGGACCACGGGCATGGGCCTGCGGATCGAGGCCGTCCAGGTTCAAATCACGAAACGATAATTTTTATGCCACCAGCTGGCTGAAGTACGGCCGGTGGCATTTTTGCTGATTTTGTGCACGGTTAATACTAAAACATTCTAAAGTTTTTTCTTGAAACTCCCTTTTTCCAGTCTTATAATGATAAGTAACAGCCGTATTGATGTCTGAAGGTAACGAAGTCAACACTTGTCGCGTGCTGGGAAAGAAGGATATTATGGTTTTTTTGAGAGAGTGCAAAGAAAATCTGTTGCTGCTGAAACGCAACCTATGGCCCATCATTCAATTCGAAGTGGTATACAAGCTGCTGTGTGCCTGCGTATTCACGCCTTTATTCCTGGCTCTGTTCCACTGGTCCATCACCTTATCGGGAGCCGGGTACCTGAGCGCGGATACCCTGAAGCAGTACCTGACCTCCCCGGCCAGCATCCTGCTCACCATCCTGATCCTCTTCGGCATCGCGCTGATCACCCTACTGGATATCCTGGCCGTCATCCAGGCCCTGCACGCCGCCCATTACGGACAAAGCATCACCATGCGGCAGATGTTCCGGGCTGGTTTCGCCCAGGCCAGACACGTTTTTTACAAAAGCAACTGGTTCCTGGTCCTCTACACCGTGCTCATCGTCCCTCTGACGGGCATCGTGGCCGCTTCCGGCTTCATCTCCACCATCGAGATTCCTGAATTCATCATGGACTACATCGAAAACAACCTGGTCCTCAGCATCGCTTTTTCGGTGGTCACCGTGGCGGTACTGATCACGGTGATGAAATGGGCCCTGAGCTTCCACACCTTTGCCTTCGACACCGAGGACTTCAAGAAAGCCCGGGCGGAAAGCGTCACCCTGATGAAGGGCCACTTCATCCATACGGTCATCGAAATCTTTTTCTGGGAAATCATTCTCTCCCTGGGGCTGTTCGTCATCTCCTCCATTATCTCTGCCATCGCCATGCTGATCGTCAAGGCCGCTTATCCGGCGGACCAGGCCAGGGCCACGGCCCTGCAGGTGGCCTACGTGACCGGTGTCTCCATCTCCGCACTCTACGGTGCCTTCTCCGTGCCGCTGGTCTTCGCCCACATCAGCGGCCTGTACTACGACACTAAAAAGCACGCCGGTCTGCCCATCCCGCCCTACAAACCCTATCCCATCAAGCCCCTGAAGACACCCGTCAGGATCATCCTGACCGTGATCATCTGCCTTTTCGTGGCCGCCAACGGGTATGATTTCATCTCCACTAAAAGTGACACCTTCGCCATGCGCCAGGATCTCACCCAGCTGCCCAAGGTGACAGCCCACCGGGGCGATTCGGAGAACGCGCCGGAAAACAGCCTGCCGGCATTCCAGAAGGCCATCGACGAGGGGGCCGATTGGATTGAATTGGATGTCCATCAGATGTAGGACGGATTTTGCGGACATTCAAAATAAAAAAGAATGTGGAGGTAACAGACAATGGCAAAATCATTATTTGAGGAACTGGGCGGCAAATACGAAAGGCAAGGGGATTATTTGATACCGTGCTTAACTGTACCCGCCGAAGAAGAACAGGCAATAGGCATCTGGGGGCAACGGCATTTAGATTATCTAAAACAGTACCGTAAAGTTACATACACCAATCTTCTTACAAGCGGCAGGCTAAACGCCTACCTTGCCGACATCAACAGACAGGCACAGGAACGCTTTGAAAGGCTCATAGAGGGTATGAAACAGGCACAGGGCATAACGGAACAGCTAAAGGCAGAAAACGCCTTAGAATGGACAGGATGCCTCAATAACATAAGGGCTTGTGCGAGGGAGATTGTGGAAAAGGAAATTATTTTTGCATAAACAGATGATTAGTGGCAGGGGGAAATCCTGCCGCTTTTTCTGCTTTAGTTTGTCAGCTTGACAAATAAAGGGTTAAGGAATATAATTAGATTCAGTATTATACAAGGAGTTAATAAATATGCGGCAAGGTATTCTTAAATAAACTGTCAATTTGATAGTGGGAACAAAAAGTAGCAGTCCCGTTTCACTTTTAATATGGGGCTTAGTTTTTTGTACCCAGTTTAAGAATACTTTTATCATGTAATTTTATATGCCCGAAAACATATAAGTGTTTTGGGGCTATTGGAGTTATTTACCCAGTGATAGGAGTATTTATCACTGGGTATTTTTATGCCCTTTTTTGGGTGTTGATAGGAGGAAAATCACATGAAAATAATTAACTTAGGCATTCTGGCTCACGTTGACGCAGGAAAGACAACATTAACGGAAAGTTTATTGTATACCAGTGGTGCAATTGCAGAACTAGGGAGCGTAGATGAAGGCACAACAAGGACAGATACAATGAATTTGGAGCGTCAAAGGGGAATCACTATCCAGACAGCAGTGACATCTTTTCAGTGGGAGGATGTAAAAGTCAACATTATAGATACGCCAGGCCATATGGATTTTTGGCGGAAGTATACCGTTCTTTATCCGTATTAGACGGAGCAGTATTATTAGTTTCTGCAAAGGATGGCATACAGGCACAGACCCGTATACTGTTTCATGCACTACAGATAATGAAGATTCCGACAATTTTTTCATCAATAAAATTGACCAAGAGGGGATTGATTTGCCAATGGTATATCGGGAAATGAAAGCAAAGCTTTCTTCGGAAATTATAGTGAAGCAAAAGGTTGGGCAGCATCCCCATATAAATGTAACGGACAATGACGATATGGAACAGTGGGATGCGGTAATTATGGGAAACGATGAACTATTAGAGAAATATATGTCAGGGAAACCGTTTAAAATGTCAGAACTGGAACAGGAAGAAAACAGGAGATTCCAAAACGGAACGTTATTTCCCGTTTATCACGGAAGCGCTAAAAACAATCTGGGGATTCGGCAGCTTATAGAAGTAATTGCCAGTAAATTTTATTCATCAACGCCTGAAGGTCAATCTGAACTATGCGGGCAGGTTTTTAAGATTGAATATTCAGAGAAAAGGCGGCGTTTTGTTTATGTGCGTATATATAGCGGAACATTGCATTTGAGGGATGTTATTAGAATATCTGAAAAAGAGAAAATAAAAATCACAGAGATGTGTGTTCCGACAAACGGTGAATTATATTCATCCGATACAGCCTGCTCTGGTGATATTGTAATTTTACCAAATGATGTTTTGCAGCTAAACAGTATTTTGGGGAACGAAATACTGTTGCCGCAGAGAAAATTTATTGAAAATCCTCTCCCTATGCTCCAAACAACGATTGCAGTAAAGAAATCTGAACAGCGGGAAATATTGCTTGGGGCACTTACAGAAATTTCAGATGGCGACCCTCTTTTAAAATATTATGTGGATACTACAACGCATGAGATTATACTTTCTTTTTTGGGGAATGTGCAGATGGAAGTCATTTGTGCCATCCTTGAGGAAAAATATCATGTGGAGGCAGAAATAAAAGAGCCTACTGTTATATATATGGAAAGACCGCTTAGAAAAGCAGAATATACCATCCACATAGAAGTCCCGCCAAATCCTTTCTGGGCTTCTGTCGGGTTGTCCATAGAGCCGCTCCCTATTGGAAGCGGAGTGCAGTATGAAAGCAGAGTTTCACTTGGATATTTAAATCAATCGTTCCAAAATGCGGTTATGGAGGGGGTTCTTTATGGCTGCGAGCAGGGGCTGTATGGATGGAAAGTGACAGACTGTAAAATCTGTTTTGAATATGGATTGTATTATAGTCCTGTAAGTACCCCCGCAGACTTTCGGCTGCTTTCCCCTATCGTATTGGAGCAGGCTTTAAAAAAAGCAGGGACAGAACTATTAGAGCCATATCTCCACTTTGAAATTTATGCACCGCAGGAATATCTCTCACGGGCGTATCATGATGCTCCAAGGTATTGTGCAGATATTGTAAGTACTCAGATAAAGAATGACGAGGTCATTCTGAAAGGAGAAATCCCTGCTAGATGTATTCAAGAATACAGGAACGATTTAACTTATTTCACAAATGGGCAGGGAGTCTGCTTGACAGAGTTAAAAGGATACCAGCCAGCTATTGGTAAATTTATTTGCCAACCCCGCCGCCCGAATAGCCGTATAGATAAGGTTCGGCATATGTTCCACAAGTTAGCTTAACAGCTTGCAAAAGTCATATAAAATGAGATTTGAAAGGATTAGAGACTAATTATGATGAAATGCGAATGGATATTGTGTCCTGTTTGTGGGAGCAAAACCCGTAATAAAATTAGGAAGGACACTGTTTTGGAGAATTATCCCCTTTATTGTCCAAAATGCAGACAAGAAAGATTGATTAAAGTTGACAACTTGAAGATAACTGTCATCAAAGAGCCAGACGCTTAAGACGCAGAGCCGATGAAATTGTGGAACAATTCACGAATCATCGGCTCTTTTTGTTTCGTATTTGAAAGAACAAACTCACCAAATAAAAAAAACGATATTCGGGTGGGTTATTTTGTTATACCCTAAATTACCCTCTGAATTTGTTTTTAAATTTGGAGGGATTTTTTTATGTCCTTTTTTCGGGCAGTTATCTATCTGCTCATACGAAGCAAAATTTATCAATACATAGCATATCAGAGAACGGCAGGAAACCAGTTAAAAAAATTTCTGCCAGTGCAACGGTACTTCTCACCTTGAAAGTAGAAGTACAATCTCCATACAATAGAATTACTATTTCCTATAACCGTAAAGGTCACAGAGCCTTTGCGGTTTTTCTTTTGTCGATTTTTGTTGGAAAGTGCCGTAGGGCTGTTTCTGATATGCGGTGTCGTTCTCCGCCTCTCCATCTGGATTTTTTACATTTCAAAATTCAGATGGGAGGTATTTATGGTGAAATATGCACCAAGAAAGGTATATATCAGAGAAAGTGGCGGCTATGTGGAATTATCCTACACGGAGTTCTGCCGTTGCAGGGAATCCGACCAGACCTATATGGACAAGCTGTTTATCCCCATTCAAGGCTGTCTGCTTGAAGTCGTGAGGGAGCAATACACAGACTTCTACCGTGACAAGGAACGGTGGCGTTATCTGCAAAAATTAGATACAAAGAATAGACTGCTATCTCTCGACGGATTTACGGACAGCGAGGGGAATCCTCTGGACTTTATCACTGATGAAGCGGTGGACATTGCAGAAACCGTTGTCAATGCGGTCATGGTGGACAGGCTGAAAGCCGCCCTGCCTTTGCTGTCGGATAGTGAACAGGAGCTGATACAGGCAATCTTTTTTGACGGACTTTCCGAGCGTGAAGTCGGGGCGAGGTTGGGCATAACCCAGAGCGTTGTAAACAAACGCAAAGCCAGAATCCTAATAAAACTAAGAAAGATAATAGAAAATTAAAATTTAAGGCGTTCAGCCCCCTTGTTTTTTCCTTTGGGAAGATGAGGGGGCTTTTCTCTGCCCTCTCAATCAATTCTGATTGGAGGAAGTAAGAATGGCATACAACCACGGACGGGAGGACAGGAAATGGCGTATCTGGAAAGAAGCGGAGGAAAAGCTGCTGCGTGAGTGCGGCGTTGATGAAGCGACCATTGAGCAGATACGCATGGCGGACAGGGCAGACTTCAATTCCAACAGGCGGTTTTACCGATGGACGAATGACGTTGCGGAATATCTTGAGGACATGGCAGGCAGGGAGCGGCAGGCGGAAGTGGGTACGGTTGCGGAGTTACTGGAAGAGATTGAGAGCGAAAATCTCTATCAAGTATTAGTCACGGTGGACGGGCGTACCTTGAAAATCGTCCTGCTGAAAATGCAGGGGTATTCCACAAAGGAGATTGCCCCGCTTGTGCATTTGACGACTGGTGCCATCTATGCGAGGTTAGACCATCTGCGGAAGAAGCTGCGGAAAATTTATAGCTTCTAAAA
>Ga0268356_10518_pt1 | contig 13383 bp, 12 predicted proteins | sample BioMet10_FD_194415 | JGI IMG/M metagenome (GOLD analysis project Ga0268356, IMG submission 194415) | Sewage microbial communities from Oakland, California, United States - Biofuel 10 (PacBio Assembly) | ecosystem: Engineered > Wastewater > Sewage > Unclassified | place: USA: California | collected...
GGAAGAGTAGGTTGTAGGCTACATCTATCATTCCATTTTCGGTGAGCGTAGGCATAAGGATTGATGTTCCCAGGAATCCTGTCTGCAGACAGTCGCCATGGGCTTTGAAATTTTCTCGTAGACGGGTAATCATTTCTTCACGTGCCTTTCCTTTGATGAGTTTATTTTTTAATGCAAAGAGGGCAGGGGTCTGCATGGTGTTCAGAATGTCCAACTTAAACTTGCCATCTGTGGTAAGGAAATTGTCTAAGATATATGATCTGGCTTCCTGCATCATCAACTCGTATTTCTTTGTGTCACGAGAAGTGGCTTTAGCCATGTCGCGCATCATCTCGGCATCCATCAACCAGTATGCTGCACTAAGATAATTCCAGTATTCTTCTGCTTCAGGAAGTGTTCCATTTTTATCTCTCGACTTTCCACTGCATGTCTCCAATGGTTCGTAACTTAACCAGTCGGCCCACTGTGAACCTTTATTCTCTTCTAATAATAAGTTGTGAGTGTAACGGGTTTCGTTAGCATGGTTGATAAACTTCTCCATGGAAGTCCAGTTCTCATTTATGATGTCTACATTTCCAAACTGTTTCCAAACTGTATATGGAACGATTACTCCGGCATCGGCCCATCCTAGTCGCATAATCTCATCGGAACAATATTGACCAAATGGTGCTACACCCGGGAAACCTCCTTGTGGACTTTGGGTATCGCGCATATCGCCCATCCACTTATGGAAGAAGTTTTGCGTGTTGGCAAAGAATGTTCCTGTCTCGGCAAACACTTGTGTATCAGCAGTCCATCCCAAACGTTCGTTGCGTTGAGGGCAATCGGTAGGTATAGACAGATAGTTGGAGCGCTGTCCCCACAGAGTGTTGGATATAAGTCGGTTTATTGATTCGTTGCCGGTGGTGATATTACCTATCTCCATGTCTTTGGTGATAGACGTTATCGGTATGGAACGAATGCTTTTAAAAGTGACCTTCTCGGTGGCAACGATAGAGATAAATCTATATCCATAGAAGGTGTTGCGCGGTTGGAAACAAACTGGTTTGTTGTTGCCAAAGATATAATCAAGCATCATACCTGTGTTTGGAGTACGAAGGTTGAAGGCGATGAACGCTACCTTCGGGACCATCCATACCTCTGCTGTAGGCTCCATTACCATCGTTTAGTAGTTCTGCATGGTTCGCAATGAATCTGTAGCTCCCTTTTCTGCCTGGAATACAAACGATGGTACTGCAGCACAGTTTGCCCAAAGTCAACTACAAGTGTCTGATGTGGCATGAGTGTGATAATGTTGCCATCGGAATACTCTTTGTTATTACCACTTTACCATATTCTTTGTCGCTTTTCCCTTCTATGGCCATCCCAGATGTATGCTCTTGTTGGTTTAAGTGCCAGGTCTTCTCGGAAATATACTTCAGCACCCTGAGAAGGTAATATCACGCCATTGAATTCTTTGTTGACTTCGGGAGTGGTAAGGGCAACAGAAGGTGTCGTATCCTGCAGTTTCTCCATCGTCAAAGATTTCTCCATCGAAGATTGCTGCATGTTTTACTTTTCCTGCTATACCTGCTTTCCAGTTGTTAGTGTCTGTACCATATAGTTTTGTGGTACCATCAGTGAAGATGAGTTTCAACACTCCGCGAAAGGCACACTTCTTTCCAATCATACCATTGTTGTTGCCCGGAGTGATAATCTTGTCGGCCCACCAACCTGGTGTTACCTGTACGGAAAGACTATTTTCGGCACCTGCATTCTTCTTGAAGGCATCGGTAACATCGTAGGTGAACGACCGTTTGGTTTTGGCATAATGAGTGAAACCTGGTTTGAGAATCTCTTTTCCTATAGGTGTACCATTGACATACAGGTCGTAGACTCCCAGTCCGGTGGTCATCCACAGGGCTGTCTTTACTTTCTTATCGTTTTTGACAGTACTTTTAAACCAGTTTGCTCCATCTGCAGAACGTGAATTGTCGTTAATAGCGCTCTGTGACTACAGGAGCATTGGCAACAGATATCCACTCGGAACAATTCCATGCAGAATTGTCGAGAGCACTGGTCTTATACCCCTTAGCTTGTTTAGCCGACTGGGCATAAGTGGATAATGAAAATACAGTAAATGAAAAAACAATAATTGATTTAGTAATGTGTCTCATGTCTTATTACGGTTTGTATTAGATGGTTCTGGGCTCAAAGATAATATTATTTTTCAATTTGCATTTCGTCTATTATAATCTTCATAATAATATATATCCTGATAAAACAATAAATATCTGAGTTTTATAGATTGATAATTAGTTTTATTATAGATTCAATTATTATATTTGTGATAAGATGAAATATTTACTGAATGATTATGAATATAGAACACGATAAGGAGAAAGAGATTTTCAGTGTGGTAGTTGATGGAGTAACTGCTCATGTTCTTACAAACTGATTGACGGCGGTCTAGATATCCGTCATACAATTGTTCCCGATGAAATTGGGGGGTAGGGGGATAGCTTCTGCTTTAGTAAAGGCGGCTTACGATTATGCTCTTGAAAATGGGTATAAGCCTGTGGCTACTTGTTCGTATGCAGTGGTTTGGCTTCAAAGGCATCCGGAGTATAACGGCATTACGGGAAAAGATTTTGGAGGTGAAGGTACCTGTGCGGTGTAAACAGTAAAGAATGACAAACAAAAAAGCTACCCGGAACTCAATGCTCCAGATAGCTTTTATTAAGGTATGTTTATCTCTTAAAACTTATGAGTGTTCAGACTCTTGTCAACTAATATTCCGTCCACTGCTTTAGGTCGAACTTCACTTTGTGCTTAACCTTTAATTTCAGGATAAACAGATCTGCTGTACCTTCAATTGCTTCTTTGTTACCAATGTTTACGAATGTAGGATAGAGGGCTTTCGATCCGTTTGTATGAAGGCGGTCATAAGTAAGATTCTCCATACTTTTCATATTCAGTGGTTGTACTCCCATAAACTCAAAATCTCTCTGATTATATGGCAAAGCAAAACTTAATGCGTTGATAGATTTTAGGTTTTCACCTTTTACAAGAACTTCGACTATCTCATCCTTGTTATACATCGGTTGGCCGTACTTATCTTAATGCTTCCGTCAACCTTTCCTGTTTGTTGATTGCTTACGCCATCTTCGAGTAGTGTTGCCACAACAGAAATATCGTAAGCATCGATCAGATCATTCTTGTTGATATCCCCATTGCTGATATAACCAAAGTCGGAGTCACCAATTCTTAAACCGGTATAATTAGTATAAGAAGTAAGGTCGTTACCATCAATCTTGCCATCGTTGTTGATGTCTCCTTGAAGATAGCTTGCTGTTCCAGGCACTTTAAATACATATAATTCTCTGCCCGAACCGTAGTTGCCAACGCCTTCGGTTACAGACAGCTTAATGTATCGAGCTGTTGGATGACCGGCAAAATCAAACACCTTAACATCGCCATTCTGTTTCCAGTTAAATGCACCGGCTTCCGTCCAGTTCATTTTGTTCGTACTATAATAAACAGTACCTTTCAACATAGTTCCGTTACCACCGTCAGTGCGTGGCAAGTATTGGAATTTATCTAGCTGATTCACTGTTTTCAAGTCAATAACCATATCGAATGGCAAAGCATTTTCTCTGTACTTGGTATGCCAGATATCACCCGATTCGGCAAAGTCGAACAAGCGGTTCACTTCGAAACCTTCCTGATCCAAAGCTGTTGTTGTGCCCTGTATTCCCTGAATAGCAAACTGCAACGGATTCGATTTTGTTTTAGCACTGCACTCTGTCCAGTTGGAATATCCATCTTTGTTTACTGCACGTACCTTGAACGAATAAGTTGTTTCGGCCGTCAAGTCAGTAAACAATAGTTCTGTGTCCTTAATAGTAGTGTAAATCATTCTGTTGAACTCAATTTCATAGAAATCGGCATTCGCCACTTTGCTCCATGTTGGTTTCAATGTATATGCTTCGGTATTCTCTGCCGTAATCTGCGCTTGTGGAGCAGTCAGTGTGCCTGTTGTGATTCGGTATGTATCAGTAGGCTCAAATACAAATCCTGCGATATTTAATATAGTCTGAGTTGCAGTAATATCAGTAGCTGCAAGCTTTACAAGGAGCTGTGGATTCTTGGTAATCACCACTTTATCGAATTCACTTCCTTTCGTTGCAAACTTGTTCAGATTAGGAGTAGCATCATAGAAACAAACATTTTCTCCCTTCAGGAACTCTTCCATAGAATTCACCTCAGTTAGCTTAACATTCTTGTTCCCGATTTTGGCAGACACCTTCTTTGGTTTTGCTGTTACATTGATTCTGAACTCTGTTGATTTCTCTTTCACAAAGTCATTGAAACTTCCTTTTGCAGGATGAATGGTAACGGTTACATTGTTCTTCTTATCAACACTCGATTCGATCTTTGTTGTAACTCCCTTGCCTTGTCTGTACTCTTCTGAAATACCATCGTCATCGTATTCTGTGAACGAACTGTTTCCATACGGATAGATTTCGTAAGCGCGAATGCCTTTATTAATTTCAGAGACATTATTGTTAGGATTGGCCATCGGGATAATTGCTCCGTTCTTCACGAAGAGAGGCAGTTTCCACAGAGATGCTGCAAAGCTATTCACAACGCAATTCCCGGTATACTTTTCTCCTGTGAAATAATCAATCCATGTACCTTCTGGCAAATAGATACCATTGCGGATATCGTTACCTTTTTTATCCGACTTTGTTTCCTGATAGATAGGGGCCACCAAGAAGTTAGGCCCGTACAAGTACTGATATTGTGTAGCTGTTCCCTTTGTATAAGCATTAGGATATTCGAGGAACATGGCTCTGATTATCGGCATTCCGTCTACCGCTTCTTTTGCAATGCTATATGTATAAGGAATCAGCTCCGATTTCAACTTCAGATACCAACGGTTGATAGATGTAGCGGGTTCTCCCAATGCGTGAGGATATTTCTCATTAGAGCCCCAACCGTCCATATTCAATTCCATTGGAGTAAATGTTTTCCATTGAAAGTCTCTTGTGTTTATAACCAGATTTTTTCCACCAAAAATACCATCCATATCAGAAGTAATATTAGGTTGACCCGACAATCCCGAACCTATATAAGTAGGGATATGGAAACGAATGTATTCCCACACACCACCGGTTTGGTCGCCCGACCATATTCCGGCGTAACGCTGTGTTCCGGCCCAGCCATCCAAAGAGATAATAAATGGTCTGGCATTACTACCATAATAAGGCATAATGTGACTAACATCGGCAACTCCATTTAATCCGAAAGAATATCCATCACCAACCCAAGCTACGTCTGTTTTTAAAACACGCACTCCGGCATCGCGTACCTCTTTTACAATGTCTCTTTGCAGCAAAGCGCTGACATCGGTCTTGGGATGCAAATCAGATTGAGTCCACAAACCAATTTCCACCCCATTCTTGCGTGCATAATCACCCAGACTTTTCAGGTTTTGAATATTGCCGTCCAAAGTTTCTGTTTGTCCGTATCCGGCTCCATATCCGTCATTAGGCAAAATCCAGCCCAACGGCATATCGTGATTCTTGTAACGGTCAATTACAGCACGGGCCGAGAACTGATAGTTGCTCTTTTCACCGTTCAGCGATTCCTTGATTCCGCCATTATCTTTTTGACTTTCTTTGTAACGCTTTCCGTCCTCAAAAAGGATTCCTTTTTCGTCCTCTTTCCAGAAGTCACGGTTATAAGCATTCAAGTGTCCCTGATAGAAACCGAATTTAGGTAACAGCACCGGATTTCCGGTTAACTGATAAAATCATTCAGCAGAGCCACCGCTCCGTCGTTTATCATATAAAATACATCCAGATAATTAGATTCGTGAGACAGCTTCACCTTCCCTTTTCTGATGCACCAAAGTCGTATTTTCCTTTATTAAAAGTATGCCACATCAACCCATATCCATTGGTAGACCAATAGTAAGGATTAGGAGAAGCTACTCCACCATCCGTCCAGCTATTCTGGTTCTCAATAGCAATTACTTTTCCTTTATGCGAGAATCTTCCGTTCTGTACCCCACCTCCATAAAAATATTCCTGCATGTTTTCTTTTAATGTCAAAACTACTTTTCCTTTTTCAAATAGCGCTGGTTCAACCTCTTCCAATGCAACGGCATTAGTTGCAAGATTGATAACCTTCATCAGCAAAGTCTTTTTATTTAGCTGAATATTGATTTTTCCCGTTGTAATTGAAATAAGATCATTGCCATCTTTCAGATTGAGTGCTGAAATAGTTTTCCTTGGGTTATTAACTAAGATATTTGCTTCCGGTTTAGCTTCGGGATCTCTTAATATTCCGCCAAAATTATCCTGAAACACTCTAAAGATGTTCTCTCCATAAAAATCAAATGTCATTCTTTGATTGTCAGAGAGCAATACTTCAATTGTAGTTGGATTGATTTTTCTTGCACTGATAATTTTCAGGCTTTGTTGCGTTGCTTCTCTGACACTTTCTGCCCTTTGTCTGGCTTGCATAGGTGCAGATGAAAACATCAGAGGCAGAGTGAGAGCAAGCAAAATAGCCTTCCTCTGTTGGCAATTTCTAATTAAGTTTTTCATTTATTTATTTAAAAGTTTAATTAAGTAGATACTGTTTAATAAAAGTCTGATGCAAAAATATAGAAATGTATTTAAATAAGGGTTGGTTTAATTAAAAATATAGCTAATATTTAATATATTAATTAAATATATAAAGAATATTACCTTTATTCAGACGATTATAGAGGATTAAAATGCTTATATTCAACAAATACATGTGGGCGTATTTTCGAAATGTAGTATCGACGATAACCATAGCAATAATGCATAAAAGAAAGGCGCTCAAAATGAACGCCTTAACTATTGATAGTAATATGTGCTAATCGTTGTTTATACCAATTTATTTGCCAATACAAAATGTGATTGCCTTACCGTTATTGCCTGATATACAATATTATACATCATTTTGGATTTGACTGGGTGACAAAGCAGTGACAAAAACAACAACAAATATAATGCTTGTTTTGATTGCAACCTCTTTTTTTAGCCTCATTGTTTGTTATTTCTCCAGTAATTTCACTCAGGTAGTACATGATCCATTCTATAATTATTGAGATGGAATAAAACAATGAACTTAAAAATATGTATATTTGTAAACTCTTACAGCTATTGAAGTTTGTTCTCCATGTTAGAAATAGAGGACAACACTTTAGAAAAGCCCTTGAAAGAAATATTCAAAGGCTTTTTTGTTTTTATGTTGGATCCTCAGATAAATAAAAATCCTGATAGGATATTTCACCTACCAGGATCATTGCCAGAAAATATATTGCATTAGAAATCTCCTTTATATTGTTTTTTTATACCAGTTTCAAAAGACTGGCTCCAGTCGGTTGGATCTCCATAGGGGTTAGGTGATTTACCAGGTAAATAGTCCTCAACAAAGCTCTTTTTCCATTCCTGGTAAGCCTCTTTCAATGGCTTATCTGTTTGTGAATCCAGGTAATTGAAATGGAACTCTCTCTCATACTCCCATAACCTGGCAGCAAAGGCTTTTGTTTGTCCCCAGTAAATGGATTCTCAGCCTCTCCTTTGTACCATCTGTAATTTGAATAGTCCTCTGTCATTCCTGAGAGATAAGTTTGATCTGCCCTTTTCATACTTTATTAAACCGTTTTTCCATTATATCATCAGCAACGGTAAAGCCGTACATCTCACCCAGCATATTTATGACATTGTTCATACTCTGAGTAGATCCTGTTATACGATCTCCAAAAAATTCACTCAATAGAGGATTATCACCAAGATCCTTTAAACCATCATTTACTCTTTTAAGATCTTGCATTAATACCAGCATACTCTCTCTAACTTGCTGGTAGTTATCTGGCTCATTATATTCCATGCTCAATAGTATTAGAATAGAATAAATCTAACAATATAACTCTGGAAAATTTGTTTCCGCTTATTTCCTCAGCATCAATCATATCATTAATAAAACCTTTTCCAAAAGTGCAAATAGCCATTCCTTTTGAAATTAAATCTTTTTTAGGATCCATAAGTTTAATAAATTGTGCTCTCCCAATCTCAGCCATACCTGTGTAAAGCCTGTTCGTTTGATTTGAGTTTAATATATATGTCATAGTGAATTATCTATTTATTATGCAATCTAATTTAATTGCATTTTCAATGCTTATAAGTTCGGCTCTGGAATAAAGGATCTTTGATTTAATACTGGATCCACTTCTGGTTTTTTCAGTAATCAATCCTCGTTTTACCCAATTTTTAACACGTCCCTCACCATAAAGCCTGTAGGCTTCTCTTTGTGAAATTTGATCCGTTGCAGGGGAAATCCTTTTTACATAATTTGCTACTCCAAGCTCTGACATATCCATGCAGATGTTTTTTAGCTCAAAAAGTTCAAGATTAATCATTTTTGTAATTTTGATAGCATTATCGCACAAAAAAAGACGGTGTGCCTTTCCCGTTTGCTATCACCTATTACAAAGGCTGTGATGGCATTAACCAATCACACGGGGGTACACACCGCTAATATCTTAGCATGCAGATCTGACCAATGAATACAAAAATCCACCGTTATAAGAGCAGTGGATATATCCACCTTTGTAATATGTGATAGCGTGACAAAAGTAGAAAGTTTCTTTCAATTAAAAAAGTATTCATAGCTTTTTTGTTGATTATCATGCAAATATGTGTTTGACAAACACACTTTTAAAGATTAATATTATTGTCCTCTCCCCACAGATCGTTTACCGTTATAGTGAAATCTTTATTGCCAATGGTGCTAAAAAGATTCCCACTGATAATACTCCTACGATTATCATAAATGGGTACTGTTAGTTGTTTCTCAAATAAAACTACATCATTTACCCCTAATACCTTTATGGTGACAGCTATGTTCTGAGGGCGTGTTACATAATAATCAAATACATCCATCTTTGTTGTCCCCAGAGTAGCCTCATAAGTATTAGTTACCAAATATTGTAGATCGGTTCCACTGGATCCCAGGCAGTACCATCTGTTGTACTCGCTAATTGTTACAGTCACTTTCTTAACATCTGGTATAAGATCATCCAATATATTTAGCCTCATTAATCCACCCATACGGGGTAAATTAATATCAAAATTAGTACTCTCTGCTGATACTGTCAGATCTCCAGTGTAATAGAAAACTTCTTTATCAGACATCTTGAAATAGCTGTCATAGTACAGTTTATCACTAAAGTTATTAGCATAGAAATAGCCTTTTCCTTTGCCTTGTGCATAAAATATAACTTTATATGTCCCAGGGACTAATTTTATAGTGACTTTTCCAAAATCTACAGGAACAGCATCAACACCAGGTGTATATGAACTGCTTCCTTTTGCAACGATATTTGAGGTTGTTGCATTGTAAATATAGTAAGAAATGGAGCTTACTACATCAGCCGTGTTTGCTGCTCTGGTTTGTACCCTGGCTTTGCTGCTTAATGGCTCAACACTGACCGTGAGAGGGTTTAAATTGAATGTTACTGAGATTGGTTTACTTATTGGAGTTTCCTCCTCCATAGATTTACTGCATGATGTTAGTAGCAGTAACAGCATTGAAAAGATTTTGATTTTTCTAATCATAATGATTCCTTTGATTTTAGTTATTGCAATATTGCCGTGCAAAATTACATCTAAAACCTCTATCGCTATGATTCCTGGAGTATTTACCTGGTAAATAAAAAGGCGTGCATTGAGGAATACACGCCAGGTAAGACTATTTTGTTTGAATTTACCAGTCCTGCTTATTTGATTCTAAACCTTTCTTGAAAGCTTCAATATAAGAGCTGAAATATGATTCCAGTTGGTTCTTTGCATATTCGGCTTTTAGATCTCCTTTTTTGTTATAGATACAATTGATAATCTCGGATCCAAAACCTCCATTTGAGGATCCTAATAAAATCATTTTTATTGGTTTAGATCCACTTTCATAATCGCTGAGGCTAAAAGCAGGTGCATCAATTCTTATCTTACCATCCTTAAACCTAAGCACTATTGTATAATTCATGTCATAGGCAACAGCAACCATTCCCATAGCTTTTTTTATAACAGCCTTTGTCTCAATTCCATTGATTGTTATTACATCTGGAGCAGATTCACTTAATACATCCTTTGGTGATTTGTAAATGGTAGTCAGATAGGTTTTTGCTTTGTTGAATAACTCAGATTGTGAACCAGTAGCATCTATAACGACAAAATTTTTACTTTGATCTTTAGAATCAACAAACCCATTTGAAGTTAAAGAGAAACTCTGAGCAAAAATATTTCCTGTTGTCAAAGCTACCAGGCAAAGCACTAATAGAATTTTTTTCATAACATTATATTTGAAGTTAGTAAACATCTATTTGCTGCCATTGCCCATAAAAAAGGTACGTGGGCAATTACCCATATTGGTAAAGAGGCATCGCCAAACGCCCACACTCCATATAAGTAACGCCCACGTATATCTGGGCGTTTTACTTATTGTTTGTTGGAGTGTAATAAAATTGGCGATTTTCTTTACCCAAAAACAATAGCAAACGCTATATTCCACGATTTTGAGCAAATATACATCATTTTTTATTATGATAACACTTTAGTAATAAAGTTTGTTGTATTTTCTAACAGTGATACCATCACCAATGCACTGAACCTGAGCGTTGCCATATAAGTGGATAAATACTTTTGGTCTTGTTCCAGATGAGTTAACTACTATTTTTGAATCATCAAAAGCATCTATAGTCAGAATAGCGTGTTCTGAAACATTCACATTCACCTCTGAATTGTGTCTGATGTAAAGCCTGGATACAGAATATTCATTGTAATTCAAATCGGCTTTACAGGATCCATTTAGAACAATATCTGGAATATTTGTCTCACCTTTTAGTTCCTCATCTATATATATTCCATAAGGCTCACATTTGCCTTTAAAATGTGTCCTGAAATAATCTAATGTTGGAAAATTATCTGAGATACAGAAATCTATTCCTTGTATAAACAGTTTGGAAAGATCTTCTACATTCAAATCATCTTTGAGTTTCATTTGCCATTGACGGCATAACCCTTTTGCAATGCCATCTTTTTTGAGTTCTTGTATTGTTTTCATTATGATATTCCTTTTGATAGCAAAGAGCTACCGTTGTTTTTAATCTCGTTGAGAGTAGATTTAATCTCTTTAAGTTCCGATGCACTTACCCCCGTATTAGTGGCAATTTGCTGGTGATAAATAAGCGACTGCCTGAGCACTGATAAACCATCAGCCTGGTTTATTACTACAGCATTCAATTTACCAGCTACAATACCTCCAGTTTCTTCACTGATAGATTTTACAGCTCCAGTTAATGGATCCTCACTTTTAGTGGAATCATCAGTTAACCAGTTTCCAGTCTTAGATAGGTAATCATCACTGAGATTTTCAAGTTTTTTCTCATATTTATCAAGCATACTCTGCTCAGAATCGGATATGAGCCCATCTGCTAAAGCCTCTGACATGTAACCCATAAATGCAGTAACTTCTGGCTGTAGTTTATTCTTTAGCTGGTCTATAATTGCTGTTTTTATCAGGTTCTTAACAACATTGGCAGATTTACTGGCTGCTTTTTCTCCAGAAGCCCACGCCTCAGCGTATGCTGTTGCAAATCATCAATGGCAGTGGCAATATCAGTGCCCATAATAGCCTCAACAATTGAATATTTTGTGTTATCGGCAATGGTTTTGTTATTTTCTGCTATCTGATCCTGCCATTCCTTTATTTTGTCATTATCCGTTTTCTTCTTGGCTTTCTCAGCTTCAATCTGCTGCTGGATCAGTTCATTTTGTTTTTGGAGATTCTCGTTCTGCTGATTCAATAAATCAGCCTTGTTTGTTGAATAAGCTTTATCAATTGCATCCCCCAGGCTTTCATAGGAATCAGCAAGTGAATCAATTTGTTTTTGGAGGCTCTTGATCTGCTTTTCATACTTTGCATCGTGCATCTTATTGAATGATGTTATTACAGAGGTTACACCTTTTGTAACATCCATCAATCCACCTATTACATCTCCTGACATAATTTTACCTACACCTCCAGCTGCTTGCCCAGCTCCTGCCAAAGCTCCAGTAACATTGCTGATCGTATTAGAGAGATCTTCATTTCCATAAGAATCAGCAAGTGTAGATAATGAATCCCCTACGGATCCTACAATATCTGTAATTGAAGCAATAGACTTTGCCATTTGAACAGCAGTATCCTGTACAGCTTTCTTTTTGGCTTGTAATTGTGCTGGAGTAAGATTTTCTTTTTCTGCTTGCTTTAGAGTTTTTAATGCTACTATGTAGTTATCAAAAGCACTACCTAAAGCCTTGAACGGATTCAGAGATACAACCCTATCTTTAGCCTGATTAAGTGAATCAATTAAAGCGTGGAAGTCAACAGGTGACAGTTTTAGGCTGGCACTTGACATTTGTTTTTCAATATCAGCAATGAGCTTTTCTATCTGTCCAGCAGAAAGAGAATCAAGGTTTGTAAATAGATCAGTCCAGGATTGAGAACTTTTCAATTGTTCAGCATTCAAGGCAGAAATAGCATCCGATTCACCTTTATTTATTCTTGCAAGTAGTTCCTGGTTATCTTGTACCTGCTTTTGGAGCCTTAATACATTATATTCTTGGATAATGGCATCTTTCTTTTCTTCATAGTATTTGAAATCAGCTAATATCTTTTCTTGAACCTGGTTGTTTGTATCATCTTTCTTTTCAGAAAGAACTAAATTACCTGCTGCTTTATCATCGGCTCCTATTAAGCCAGATTTCCCGTTTTTAATCTTATCCTCATAATCAGCTATGACTTTTAATTTTTCAGCCAGCGTATTAGATCTATTGATAGCCTGGGTAAAACTTTCTTTGAATGTATCAAGAGCTGATTTCTTGCCAGTGATCTCATCCAGCTGGGTATTCAAATTGATAAGGTAATTAGATTCACCCTCTGAAATGGCTCCATTGTTCTTTTTGGATGTGAGATTTTGTATTTCTTTCTCTACATAATCCTTGTAAGATGTACCGCTTTTAAGCAAGTCTTTAAACCGATTATTGGCTACATCTTCACCCATATTCTTTACCCAGCGGAAATAAAGCTCATACTGGCTTTTCTTGTACTCAATTTCACCATCAAATAGTTTGTTCTGAGCTTTGCTATAGCTGGTATCTTCATTTGTCCTACGGGCGTTAAATTCGTTTTTCTCTTTAGAGGACAATTCACCTTTTCCAGCTTCCCTCCTGGCTTTCTCCAGTTCTTTCTCCTCCTTATTGATCTGTGCAATGTTTTGTTTATGCTGGAGTTCCAAAGAGCCTTTCTCTTAGAATATCCCTC
>Ga0268356_10457_pt1 | contig 13360 bp, 19 predicted proteins | sample BioMet10_FD_194415 | JGI IMG/M metagenome (GOLD analysis project Ga0268356, IMG submission 194415) | Sewage microbial communities from Oakland, California, United States - Biofuel 10 (PacBio Assembly) | ecosystem: Engineered > Wastewater > Sewage > Unclassified | place: USA: California | collected...
AGCCGAGCAAAGCAACGGCTACACAATCCACAACCGCACCAGCGATGGCGAAGCCGAGCGACCAGAAGGACCGGCCTCATTTTTTTTTGCGTGAAGAAATTGGGAGGTTTGTAGCGAAAAGAAGGGGCTGCTGTTTGAGCGAAGCGAGTTTCAGCACCTTCCGATACAAGCCTCACGATTTTAGCAAAAAAATGCAGCCTTGATTTTTTGTTTCTTTTTGATCAAGCAAAAAGAAAAGGACAGTTGCAATAAAGCCAAAAAGGTATTGGAAGTTTTCTCCCGGTAGCATTGGGAGACTTTGCCCGATAATAATGGGAGATTTTATTTGCTACTATTGGGAAATAGTATATCTTTGTGATTATATAAATGACAATGAGATGATTACACAAGAACAAATAGCAGGAGTTATAGATTCTCAATGGGATGTATTTCTTAGAAAAGATACAGGATTGAGACGTGATGCTTTGAATAAGTTGCCAGTTATAGAAACATACGCAACGATTGTAACCGGCATTAGGAGGTGTGGAAAGAGTACTCTTTTACTGCAATTATTAAAAGAAAGATTCAGTAATGCCATCTATCTTAATTTTGAAGACACCCGTTTGGCCGGTTTTGAAATATCGGACTTTGCACGGCTTGGAAATGAAATTATTAAAAGAAAAATAAACGTTCTATTTTTTGACGAGATACAAATAGTGAGTGGATGGGAAATGTTTATCCACCAGAAGCTCAATGAAGGATACCAGATATTTATTACCGGATCGAATGCATCTCTTCTAAGTAAAGAGCTGGGAACGCATCTCACCGGAAGGCATATTTCCTGTGAGTTATTTCCTTTCTCGTACAATGAATTTATATCTTTCAAAAAGCTTGAAAATAATTCGGACTCATTAAACGACTATCTGGCACATGGAGGAATTCCTGAGTATGTTAAAAGTGGGATGGGCGTGATACTTAATAATTTGATGGATGACATTTTGATTCGTGACATAGCAATCCGTCATTCCATACGCGATGTAAATTCTCTACGTCAGTTGGCAGTTTATCTGATATCTAACATAGGTAATCTTGTTTCTGCCAATAAACTGGAAGGAATGTATGGAATAAAATCTAGCAGCACTATTCTTGAGTATTTTTCGTATCTGAAAGATTCTTATTTACTAGAGTTTATCCCTCAATTCAATTACTCATTAAAAGCACAAGCCAGAAATCCCAAAAAGATTTATGCCATGGACTTGGGATTATTTAATGAAAATTCAACAGCATTTACAGACAACACCGGACACAAACTTGAAAATGCTGTATTTCTATATCTAAGAAACAAATATCCCGACATCTATTACTTTAAAGATAAAGGAGAATGCGATTTTATAGCAATGAACAAAGGTAAAGTTCAGGATGTGATACAAGTGTGCTACAAGATTGAAGACACTAATTTTGAAAGAGAATACAACGGACTTGTTGAAGCCATGAAGTATTTTAATATAAACAAAGGAACAATAGTAACATTCAATCAAAAAGATATTTTTGAAGAAAATGATCTAAAAATCAAAATGATACCAGCAACAGAATTCCTACAATAAGCCAAGAAAATGAAGGCGAAGCCAGAAAAAGTACGAAGGCGAAGCCGAGCCCACCCCTAAAGCCGAGCAAAGCAACGGCTACACAATCCACAATCCACCAGCGATGGCAAAGCCGAGCGACCAGAAGGACCGGCCTCATTTTTTTTGCGTGAAGAAATTGGGAGGTTTGTAGCGAAAAGAAGGGGCTGCTGTTTGAGCGAAGCGAGTTTCAGCACCTTCCGCTACAAGCATCACGATTTTAGCAAAAAAAATGCAGCCTTGATTTTTTGTTTCTTTTGCATCAAGGCAAAAGAAAAGGAAAGCTGCAATAAAGCCAAAAAAAAAGCATTTGCTCTAAACCCCCCAAAAAAAGAATAAAGCAAAAAACCTTAAGCTTTAGTTTCTTTTGGATCAAAAGAACTAAAGCTTCTCCAAACAACTGGCACTAATAGTAGTGAGCGCACATCCCAAACCTGTGAGGCGAACAGCAACTTTGAATTTACCTTTTACCTCAACAAGCTCACCTATAAGACCGGTAAGCTCGCCACGGATAATACGTACAGGAGCACCCGGTTCCAGATCGGAGAGGTTGAATTCAACTCTTCATCTGACATTCTCCACCATTTGACGAAGGACGCTCTATCTGGCTATCGGGAATAACAGCAGGGCGTGATTGCTCGCGAACAAAGGCGATGGCACCGTAGGTCATCAGTACTTTAGAAGCTTCCTCGGGGAGGATACGGACAAAAATATAACCTGTTAGAACAGGCTGCTCCACCTTCTTTAGTCTGTCGTGCCACTTCCTGGTAACCATCTGAACTGGAAGATAATGCTCGATACCCGACTGCTGAAAACGTTCGCGAACCTTTTTTCTGCACGCGGAGCAGTATAGACAGCAAACCATTGAGGGGCTATTCTTTTTTATTTCCATAAATTACAGTTTTCAGATATTTCCATTCAATTATTTTGCAAATGTAAGAAGTTTTAGACATTCTCAATCAAAATATACACTATTTTGAGCAAAATTTATACCGCGGGTCTCGATAATAATCATTAATTTTGGTCCCATTATTTAAAATTACTAATTATTAAATCATTTATCATGAGTACATTTCAGAATGTGAATGAAAAAATGACCCGTTACAGATGGGTTATTTGTTCCTTACTATTCTTTGCTACGACCATTAACTACATGGATCGTAACGTAATTGCTTTTCTAAAAGAATTTTTCTGCTCACCAGTGGCAGAGGGTGGTTTTGGTTGGAGTAACTCTGACTTCTCTTATGTTACTGCATTCTTTACTGCCGCTTATGCTGGCTTCACTGTTTTCTCCGGTGTTGTTATTGACAAAGATCGGTGCTAAGATGGGATTGGCTCTCTCTTTAATTGTGTGGTCATTAAGTGGTATCGCTAATGCTTTTGTAGGAAAGACTGTAGCTTTGCACGTAGCAATCAGAAGTGTATTCGGACTTGGTGAAGCCGGTAACTTCCCTGCATCTATCAAGACTGTAACAGAATGGTTCCCAAAACGTGAACGTTCTTTGGCAACCGGTATCTTTAACAGTGGTTCTAACGTAGGTGCTATGATTTCTGCACTGTTGTTCCATGGTGTTTGGTTTACTTCGGTCCGGCTCTTGGATGGAAGATGGCGTTCATTTTGACAGGTGGTATTGGTTTTGTTTGGTTGTTCTTCTGGTTTGCTTTATTCAAATCACAGAAGAAGTTGCTTGAAGCAGGTACATTAACCAAAGCGAATATGACTATATTCATATTGACGATGCTGAGCTTACTCCTGAACAGGTTGAAAATGCAAAGAATGGCATAAGGAAAAAGATATCCTGGGTAAGATGTTGAGATACCCACAAACATGGTCTTTCTTCTTCGGTAAATTCATGACCGACGGTATCTGGTGGTTCTTGTTGTTCTGGTTGCCGGACTACCTGAAAAAACAATTCCACATGACAACTCAGGAAGTAATGTGGCCAACATTCATTGTATTCGGTGTAGCTATTATTGGTAGTGTGTTTGGTGGTAGTATTCCAATGTTCTTCATGAACAAGGGTATGAATGCTTATAAAGCTCGTATGACTTCTATGTTCCTTATTGCTCTTTGCCCTGTTACTTTATTGTTGACTCAATACTTTGGTAACGTAGAACATTTTGGTACTGCTCGCTATGTATATGGCAACAGCTGTTATCTGTCTTGCAGGTGCTGCTCACCAAGGCTTGGTCGCTAACCTGTTTACAACTGTTTCTGATATGTTCCCTAAAAAGGCTATCGCTTCAGTAACAGGTATCGGTGGTTTAGCAGGTGGTATCGGTGGTGTATTGGTTCAGCTGTTTGCTAGGATTTATCACTGACTTGTATGCTGCTACTCCAACTGTAGCTTACGGAATTATGTTTGGTGTATGTGCTTTGCTTATCTTATTGCATGGGTATCATGAAAACTCTTGTTCCTCAATACAAGATTATCACTGATCTATAATAGATGAAAAGATAAGAATACGATTATATATAGAGAGAGGGTGCCCGGTCGTTGACTGAGCACCCTCTCTCTCTTTTAAAAAGCAAGACATAGTATTGAATCAAAAAAGGCCGCCTTTATGGGGCGACCTTCTTCTTTAGATCTTAAAAAAAAGGGAAGTCTCACGACTTCCACAATTCTTCTAACCTTAAATCTAAATCTCTATGAAAAAAACGTAGTGCAAAGATAAGCCTTTTTTTCAGTTGAGCATGTTAATGAAAGGTAGGAAGTATTAATTTAATCAAAGCTTTATATATTTTATTAAGTTTTAATAATTCGGGAACCCCAATTAAATACATTTGCTTACGGGCTCGCGTTAATGCCACATTGAGTTTGCGATCAATTTCCACCCCGTCTTCCTCGGTTACATTACTGAGGAACTGTAAGTTGCCAGGGATAGTTAACGCTGAAAGAGTAGATGATAACATCCCGCTCACTACCCTGAAAGCGCTCTACGGTATCTACCAGTATATCATTGAGCACAGGAATCTGGCGAAGAGCAGCTCTTTTTTTATCATGGCTATCTGACTGCGGTAAGGGGTTATGATACCCAATGAGCGCGCTGCATCGAATTTATCAGGGCGACGGTTGTAGACTTGCACGGCAATGTCGGCAGCCAAGCGAGCTTCGAAGATATTGCATTTATCGGACCCGCCACCGGTATGTGGTTGAGAAGGTATGAATTGCACCCTATCTCCATAAGGAGAATCTGTTTCCAGCTGATGGGGCAAACCTACGGGTTCTAACTTGCCTCCGTAGAAAGCTTTATTAGGGAATAGAGCTACGGCAGGATTCATTCGTCCCTGCTTGCAGAGCATATCGACTACCCGGTTTTCCGGATCATCTTTATAGAAACGGTAATAAACGTTCGAAAAGGGAGTCTTTGAGGTTAGTGACTCCTACAGAAACAAGATCTTGGGAAGTAATTCCTGACTGGTGGCTACTCTGCATTACAACTGCTGGGAGTTGTTTATGATCGCCTATTAGAATGAATTTACCCACTGCATTCTCTCCTGCCCTCTCTTTGGCACAAAGGATGCCCAAAAGCTGAGGTTCGAGTATCTGGGTAGCCTCATCGACAATGGCCACATCGAACTTTTTGAGGCGGAAAAGATCGGGTTATTGGATATAGAGGCAACGGTACCCACGATTACGCGACATTGAGATATACGTTCGCTGACTTCCGAACGACGGTTGCACGAGGCCAATACATTCTCTATAAGATGAGGACGGAAAACGTTCTTCGCAAGATAACTCACTACCCACACGGATATAATCGATTTCCGGTGTGATGGATGAAATGGATTTGCAAATCTCGTCGACAGCTCTATTGGTATAAGCCAGTAGCAGTATATGAGTATGAGGTTGCTTATGAAAAAGCAGTAACCATCTGCTTCAGTGCCCAGGAGGTTTTTTCCGGTTCCGGGAGGTCCTACGAGCAGAAAGAAATCTTTGGAGGCAAGGGCTTTCAGTGTGATACGTGCAAAGTCGTTGTTGGCCTGAGCAATCTGTTCATCAAAAGAGTTATCGAACAACGGTTTTGCGCTGAGCCAGCAGCAGGTCGCGACGATCTTTGTTAGCCTCAGCAAAAAGGGTAAGCGACTGGAACATGCTTTTAAAGGATGTATCCATAGAGTCGTGCTCCACAGCATAACGACTCTCCTGAGGAAGTACTGAAGGATTTTGCTGCGAAGCACGGATGCGCACAGCAATCTCTTGTGAGTTGATGGCCGCTATGCTTCCTTTAAATACCATTTTATTGGTAGCAACATCTGCTGTTTTATTTCGTTTCGTAGAAAAGAACCACATCTCCCACCCTGAAATTTGGAAGGAACTCCTCCTCGTATCGGGGAATGGTAAACGTTACTGTGGCTTTATGTGCATCGGCTGCACGATTCTCCTTAATAATAAGATCGTAAAGAATCTCTCCCGCTTCCCGTTTTTCTTCGAGAGTAGCCAGCCAAAGGGATGCTGCTCCAGCACGTCCGTCATATTCCATCTCGCCCGATTTGGAAATGTATTGTTCCTTCACTATAAAGTTATAGAGGGTAAGGTAATAGCTTTGTTCCAGTGGGGAAAGTGCATTAAAGTGATTGCCAAATGCAGAAATGGACGGAGCCAGATAGCGTTCCCAGAACATGCCACACAGGTGGTTTTCATTGAGTACGGAAGGGGTTATCTCACTCAGCACTTCGAACGTATATGCAGAACTGTTTTGTAACTGAACGGCATGTTCCCCGGCAACAATAAGGTTGCGCAAGTTTATAGCCCTGCGAACCAATGCCCACGACGGACGAGCCGGGTAAAGCAGCGGGTAACGTGTGTAGAGCAAATAGGGATGCACCTTGCGATGACTGATACCCATACTATATTCCAGCACTGCCAGATAAAGAAGCATCTGCACCTTATGGTTCTCTTTGGGTTCGATTTTTCCTTTGATGATATATTCGTCGGCCTTGCCCGATTTCATTTCTATAAAGCTACTCATATCCCGCTGCATATAGTCGAGTCGTCCCTGTAAGCCAAGTGCCTCGCACACATACGAAGGTTCCAATACGGCATCTTCCTTATTCAGATGATATCCCGGAGCGAGGAAAGTATCTGTTACCACCTCTTTTATATGTTCAAAATGAGTTTTGCAGTCGTTAAAGAACTCGAACTCCAGCTTTGGATCGAGCAAATCTTCACAGGAAGCCAACTCAATGGGATAGGTACGGAATGCTTTGCGCATACACTCTATATAATCGACTTCTCCATCGGCATGAATCCACTCGTCCAGAAAAAGATTGGCTATATTACCGAGCAATAGCGGGCGGGTATTGGACATGGGTTGTAAACGGCCGAGTATATAGTTGGCCGGATGGTGGCCGTAATCCTTGAAACATTCGGCCAGGGTACTGATATCAATCAGATAATCCGGTTCGAGTACAATCATGGAAGGAGTGAGAATTCCCTCTTCATCTACCGTGACATCGAGCAGATTGAGTTGTGCACAATTCCAAAGCTGATCAATGGTTTCGTTGAACTCTACATTCTTACCGGCAACTGCATAGCGCACTTTGAGCGGTTCGTCCACCGTTCTGTCTGCCGGAATTACATACAGATAAGTATCGTCTGCCGACTGAAAACAAACCCTTATCCGGCGAATAGTTTCGCTACGGGGAGCAGTGACAGGAGCATAAGGTACATCTGCCTGACCAGGTAACAGATCATAAAGTTCCTGAGGAATATCCATCTGAAACAGTTTCTTCACCGTTAAAGCCAGGGTACGAAGATCGCGGAGGAGATTCTCGCGGGTAGGTTCTTCCCGACGGTTCATCACCGCATTGGAAGTAAGCCGGAAGGTATGCAGTAGATTCTGAGCATTGCGCGACAGCGAGGCAATGGATGCCAGATAGCTGATACGGGCAGAAAGATCGGTCATCTGCAGTTGCTCGTTCTGCATGGATTGTCGGCAAAGGCGTTCGAGCAGTTCACGCATTTGCCTGTATTTCATTGTAAGAGAACTCTCCTCGCTGAGGTATATCCTCAGGAGGAAGTCATAATATTCATTTGCTAATTGATTCATTCTTCTTCCTCTACAATTTCTTCCTTCTTATCCTTAATAATAAGGATACTCATTTCATAGAGCAGGCAAAGAGGAATGGCTACCACTGAGAGGGTGAACGGATCTCCGGTTGGTGTAATTACAGCAGCTACGATAAAGATAACCACAATGGCATGCTTTCTGTATTTCCGAAGAAACGACCGTCTGACAAGTCCTATTTTAGCCAGCATCCAGGTTACAAGCGGAAGCTCGAAAACCAGTCCCATCATGAGGATAAGCATCATAAAATTATCTATATAGGAATTCAGAGAAATCTGATTGACAATTTCTGCACTTATCTGATAAGTTGCAAGAAAACGCAGGGTAAGCGGGAACACCATAAAATATCCCAGCAGTACACCCAGAAAGAACATGATAGTTCCTATACCGAGTGCAGTACGCACATTACTCTTCTCATTCTCATAAAGCGCAGGTTTGATAAATCCCCATATCTCGAAAAGCAAATAGGGCACAGACACCACTACCGACATCCAGAAGGCAGTGGAAATATGAATAAAGAAAGGCGAAGCCAGATTGATATTAATCAGCTTCACCTCAAATTGTTGGGTAAAAAACTCATCGGACAATTGGAGCAAATCCCCTATCTTGTGAAGAAGGGAATAAAAGGCAAAGTCATTGTGACAAGGTGCAAGAATTACCGTATCGAACAGATAGGGCATTGCAATAAAAAACCTATCAACAATACAAACCATACTCCACATACCCTGAAGAGCACACGACGTAACTCGTCCAAGTGATCCCAGAACGTCATTTCAGCCATGCGCACTTATTTTTTCTCTTCCGAAGGCTTGTCTAATTCGTCTTTCGTATTCTTAATCTCTTCTTCTGCCTCCTTAATTCCGTCTTTGAAGCTCTTAACACCTTTGCCAAGTCCTTTCATTAATTCGGGAATTTTCTTTCCACCAAAAAGGAGCAACACAATTAAAGCCACAATAAGGATTTCAGGAAATCCGACATTCCAAAGTAAAATGCTATTCAACATACAGATTGATTATTAAATTATTAGTGTTTGATTAGATGACAAAGCTAGCCAAAAGTAATAAACCTGCAATAATTAAGCCCAATTAATTACTGATGCAATAAAAACTAATCCTGGAAATAAACCCTCTTAACCCGCGAAGAAACACTGGTAAGGATTTCATAAGGAATAGTATTCAATATATCAGACAGGACAGTTATTGGCAACTCATCACCAAATATAATAGCATTATCACCCTCTTTACAATCAATATCAGTAACATCGATCATGCAGACATCCATGCAGATATTACCCACATAAGGAGCTTTCTTTCCATTAACCATGCAGTAAGCATTCCATTACCCAGGTGGCGGTTCAGTCCGTCGGCATAACCAATAGGAATAGCTGCTATACGCGAGTCTCTTTCCAGACGTCCTTTGCGGCTATAGCCTACAGAGTCTTCCTTAGGCACATCACGAATCTGAAGGATAGTGGTTTTTAGTGTGCTCACATTATTAATGATAGAATTATCTACCGCACTAACTCCATACAAGCCAATACCCAGACGCACCATATCATGCTGTGCACCGGGGAATCTTTCAATTCCGGCAGAATTACAGATGTGGCGGTAGAATTTTATGCTGGAAAGCGGAAGTTAGTTGCAAAGATGCTTCATCGAATGTCTCGATTTGCTGACGGGTAAAGGTATCGAACTTCTCGCTATCACTACCTACCAGATGAGAGAACACTGAACGGGGAAGAACAGCATTCTGAGATTTCAGACGTTTAATCAGCTCAGGCATATCCTCGGGAGCAAATCCCAGGCGGTGCATACCGGTATCCAGTTTTACATGGATAGGGAAATTGGTAATACCTTCTTTCTCGGCCGCCTTAATCAGGGCATCGAGCAAGTGGAAACTATATACTTCAGGTTCGAGCTTATAGTCGAACATGGTTTTTGAATGCAGACATCTCGGGATTCATGATCATGATAGAACCTGTGATACCAGCCTTACGGAGATCGGAACCTTCATCGGCCACAGCTACTGCGAGATAATCTACCCGGTGATCCTGCAAAGTTTTTGCCACCTCGTAGGAACCGGCACCATAAGCAAATGCCTTTACCATGCACACCATCTTAGTCTCCGGCTTCAGCTTGGAACGGAAATAATTAAGATTGGCAACCAGGCATTCAGGTTTAATCTCCAGGATCGTTTCGTGCACCTTCAGTTCCAGCTCTTCCGAAATACGTTCGAAAGCAAAATCGCGCGAGCCTTTGATAAGAATAACCTCATTACGCAAAGAAGAAAAGACTTCCGACTTGAGAAATGCTTCCGTATTGGGAAAGAAATATTTTTCTATTTCGAACTTCTTGGCACTAAAAGTAATTTCGGGCCCCACTCCTATTATCTTGTTGATTCCTCTGCTATGAACAGCTGAGCCACCTTTCTGTATAAGTAAAGTTGTACTCTGTCCGGTTTTCAAGTATATCCGACAGAATCAGTGTGCGTTCATTCCCTTGGCTTCCGAACGGCGGTAAAGGAAATCGAGTGCAATATCGAGAGAGGCTATATCTGAATTATAAGTATCATTGATAAGTACACAAACATTCTTACCCTCTTTTACTTCCAGGCGCATGGCCACTGGTTCCAGTTTAGCCATCCGTGCGGTAATCTCCTCATTAGGCACCATCATGTAAAGACAGGCAGCCAGACAGTTAAGGGAGTTTTCTATGGAAGCATCATCAATAAACGGAATAGTATATAGCTATTATCTAATCCAAGATAACGGTAGCTGATAGTAGTACTATCGGCTCCCTTGTTTATGGCATTGATAAAAAGAGGTTTTTCATTATCTTTTTTCGACCAGGCAATCTCTCTGGCTGTAAGCATGTTCTGGCTACACAATCTGAAATAAGATCGTTGTCTCCATTATAGATTACAACATCGCAATCCTTGAACAGCGAAACCTTTTCCATACACTTTTCCTGCAGAGAGAAGAAGTTTTCCTGGTGGCACCACCAATGTTGGTAAGTATACCGATAGTGGGACGAATAATGGATTGCAAAGCTCTCATCTCTCCCATTTCTGAGATGCCAGCTTCAATAATGCCAGCTTCTGATTCTTCGTTTAATTGCCATACAGAGAGGGGTACACCAATCTGAGAATTATAACTACGCGGAGAACGTGTGATAACACGATCGGGACTGAGCAACTGGTGCAGCCATTCTTTACTACTGTTTTACCATTGCTTCCTGTAACACCGATAACGGGAATCTGGAATTTAGCACGATGCAATTCGGCCAGTTTCTGTAATGCCTTTAACGGATTGGCAACCACCAGAAAATTAGCATCAGTAAAAGATGCAGTATCGGGTACTGACTTACAACAAAATTTCTTACACCCCGGGCATACAAGTCGGAGATATATTTATGTCCATCGTTACGTTTGCTTTGTAAAGCAAAAAAAAGAGTTTCTCAGCGAAACATAGTGACCGGCTGTCTGTTAAAGGCCAATCGATGCGTGATTCTTTATCACCAATGCGTTTTGCGCACAATAATTGCGAAATAGTTTCTATAGAATACGACATAATTCAAGTTCTTTTTCGACATCTAAGAACGGACATTTTTCTTTAAGTTGATTAATCTTTAACACAATTTGTATTAAAAAGACTTATAATGTTCCGACTCCGGATGGAAAGGTTTATGTGCAGGGCTTTACTAATTTGGCCCCATTCTTTCATAATTTGTCTGGTTTCCCGGGAGAAATAGCAACTATCGAATGCTTCCCACAAATAGTCACTGCCACAGAGATGGATGAAGCATATCGTCGGCATAAAACGATAATCGCGCAGCTCATCCATGACAAGCTCATAAGAAGGAAAATAGAAAACCTTCCGGGGGAAATGCTCTTTTAATTGATCAATTGCTAATAACAACGTAGCCTTACTTAACTGATTGCGGTGCATGCCATCTTTTTACGTGACGGATAGGGCTGACAAGAAAGGATTCTTACATCTGCATTCTTTTCAACAAGCGGTTATCAGTGAGACGTAAGTATCAACAATCTGCTCTACAGCTCAGCAAACGGCGGGTAAAAGCACTATCTGGTAGTTTGTGACAATTAGCCACCACCATCCCGTTTGCTTATATTCGTATACATAAGCTGTACCAACGTAATAAGCAGATAGTTTAGCTTTGAGACTGAACCGTAGCCGATTGCATCCGATTATTTGATATTATTAGGCACTCATCTGCAAAGAAAGAAGCAGAGAAAGAGCCATGGTGCATAAAGCTATGATATAGCCTTTGTATTCGAACAATCCTTTTCTGTAAATGTTTTCTTATCGTCTAGACATTGCAGGGCATTGCCTATTGATAGTGGATTATAAAGAACTCAAAGGGGTTGACCTCACAGTTGAACTTATTCTTACTAAAAGATTACCTATATTTTCGGCAAAACAGGAACCTAGTAACGAACTGATCATAAGAGATAGTCAGCTCTTTCTTAGGAAGTTCTACTAATGTTCTGAATTCCATTTATATACATGCTATATATTTGAGTACAATAAATATCCCTGCAAAGTAAACATCTTATGAGTTATTTATGCTAATTTTGCGATAAATTTGTCTGATAATGAAGAATGACCAAACATATAGCTTACTTAATGCATAAATTGTCCGGGGGATCTTCGCAACTCATGTAGATTTGCTTCCTGAAGTATGTAAAGAACTTAGGCAGGATATCATTGATGAGCTTTCTTGCAATCCGGGGCACTTTGCCGCGAGTCTGGGAGCTGTGGAACTGACCGTAGCTCTACATTATGTATTTAACACTCCTTACGACAGAATTGTGTGGGATGTTGGACATCAGGCTTATGCTCACAAGATACTGACCGGAAGAAGAAAAGCCTTTTCAACTAACCGGAAATTAAATGGCCTTAAGCCATTTCCTTCTCCAGATGAAGTGAATATGATTCTTTCATCTGCGGACATGCATCAAATTCCATATCTGCTGCATTGGGAATGTGTGGCTGCCGAACATAAAAAGAAAAAAACCGCCATGTGGTTGCCGTGATTGGCGACGGGTCAATGACGGGAGGACTGGCTTTTGAAGGACTGAACAATGCCTCTTCACACCAAATAATTTACTAATTGTGCTCAATGATAACGATATGGCCATTGACCGTACCGGGGGATGAAAGAGAATATCTGCTTAACTGACCACACAACCGTATAACCGCATACGGCAAAAATTTGCCCAGCTAATGCTTCGTTGGGGTATATTAACTGAAACGCGAGAAGAGTATTTTCGTTTTAATAACAGTTTAAAAGCTTGCTACTTCAGCAGCCTAATATTCGAGGGAATGAGTATCCGATACTTCGGCCCATTCGACGGGCACGATGTAAAAACATATCTCGTGTACTGAATGATATTAAGGATATGAACCGGCCCCAAGATTCTGCACTTGCACACCATAAAAGGAAAAGGTTTTTGAACCGCAGAGAAATCGCAACAGTGTGGCAGGCACCGGGACTCTTTGACAAAGAGACGGGGGAACGAATTGTGACCAATACCAAAGGTATGCCTCCCTTTTCCAGGAAGTTTTTGGTCATACTCTATTGGAACTTGCCAAAAAGAATGATAAGATAATTGGTGTTACTCCCGCTATGGCCAACCGGATGTTCCATGAACATTATGAGAAGGAA
>Ga0268356_11013_pt1 | contig 13329 bp, 10 predicted proteins | sample BioMet10_FD_194415 | JGI IMG/M metagenome (GOLD analysis project Ga0268356, IMG submission 194415) | Sewage microbial communities from Oakland, California, United States - Biofuel 10 (PacBio Assembly) | ecosystem: Engineered > Wastewater > Sewage > Unclassified | place: USA: California | collected...
ATGTATTATTGAATACCAGCATCCTTTTTCCAACCGTAAGTTTGTAGTCGAACAACTCCGCGAAATGGTGCTCAGCGATTTCTGGTTTTATAACGGACTTCCCGACCCAGACAAGGCTTTTACAGTCGTCCTTAACATTTACGATACGCTGTTGCAAAACAAACTGCCGGAAGATTTACAAATACAAATCATCAAAACCCTGCTCGAATTTATTAAACGCCTGTCGGAACAACCGGAAATACTCACCCGCACCATTTCCAAGAGTTTTTCCATTTTAAAAAATAACCTTGATAAAAATGAAACGGCATTTATCAAAAGTTCAAAATTTTTTATTAAATATCTTACCAAAACTATCACCATCAACGATTTTGGCAGTGAGATATTCGATATTACCAAACGTATTTTTATTAAAAACATTGAATACTGGAACAACACGGCCTCTATCGAACAATGGTATCTCGAAAAGACAAATCTTTTTCACCGCGACTATACCGTCGAAATCGGAACCACCGGAAAACCTTATTTCGATACCGTACGCTTACAAATTGAGAAATCGCAAAACTGGAACGAACTTATTGACATCTGCCCCGACTTTGACGACATCGCCCTGCGCTTTGTTGACCTGACCAGCCGTTTTGACAATTTTATTGAAAAATTCTACTACACTTTTTACCTGCTTCATTTACCGGGAATGGTCCAGCTAAAGGAACGACTGATCTGGAACATCAATAAACTGCTACGCAACGCTATGGACGAGCTTACGGAAAATGATTTGCCGGATTTCACCGACAAAATGTTTGCCCTTGTCGGAAGAACTGAAAGCCGAACATACCTCTTCCGTCCTCGATTTTCTGCTGACTCTGGGTAAAAAAGTTATTGATATGGATAGTTCCGAGGACAAACATATAGTAAACTATTTTGAGAAAAAACTCATCGACTTTGGCTTTGAAACTCCCGGAATTGTTTACGTGAACGAGGACTGGCAAATCCATGTGAACGAAAATCACATCAAAAATATTCGCGTCTGGCTCGAACTCATCGAATATTCACAGGCGGTGATGGAAAAACTGCTCTCGGCACTCATCGTCAACCTGCGGCTTGGCGGCATTTTTATCAACGATACCGATCTTTTTCAGCGCGAAATCACCAAAATACTCAATTCCAATATTGCACCTTATTATAAAAAAGTTAAACAACTTACCCGTATTTTTCCCGTTTATTTTAATGAAATAGGTGCCGAAGGCGAAATCCGAAATGTTACCACTTCGATGGACGAAATAAGCCATCGCGAAGACCGTCTCGTTCATTTCCTGCGCAAGCAGGTTCATACCGAAAGCAATAACACCCTGATCGGGCTGACAAAAATGGTATTTTTATTCTGGTACGACGGCAAACTGGAAACCCTTCGCCCCTACCTGCCCGACGATGTATACGAATCCATCAATAAAAAAAGTGAATGGTATGCCCCGGTTCACAAAATGCTGGTGGATATGTGCCGGCAAAACAACTGCACGCCCGACGAACTTCTCGACATTGATTATCCTACCTTCAAATCCTACCTCGACAGGCTACCCGAGAAAAACGATCGCGATGTCTTACGGCTTAACGATATCCGTAATCTTTATTTCCTTCTGAAGGAAAAATATTCCTTCGATACCGAAGATATTATAGCAATACTCAACCGCTACCCTTTTCTGAACGGCGAAGAAATTTCCCGCTTCGACCAGTCGCTGCAACAAAACAATTACGAAAGATCACTAAAAATGATTTATCAGTTTATGAACAAACTGAAACAAATCATTTTTAATCCTAAACCCAGCGAAAGTTGGGAAAAACATCTACCATAAACGTCATATCGCCATTGGTATTCCTTCGATGTACGGTGTTTACCGCGAAGATAAGTTTGAAGCACTCGGACTAACATTCCGGCTGGAACGCATTGCCACACGGCTGATGGAAAAAATTATCAACCACATCAACCTGAATTATATCTCGGCAAAAACATTAAACCGCATTTATGAACTCCTCGAGTACTTCCGCGAAGGATTGGAACTGGACGGAATCAGCAGCCAGGGTTTGAATTCCAACCTGCAGATGCTCAAATACAGCTTAACTTCGAGCAGTTTTTCCCTCGACCAGTACCTCAATATCTTCCAGTTTATTGCCGACGATGTGAACAAATTAGTTCAGAAATATTTTCTGAGCACTTACGAATATCCGCTTAAAATGATCATTCCTCAGCTTTTTGTAAAAGATAAAAAGCTAAACGACCGCGACCTGAAACAACTGATCCATGTCAAGTCGGAAGAATTTTCGCGCGATGTCATTTCTTCCCGCCTTCCTGGTTCAGCCGTTAGATAACTTGGTGGGAAAAATCCTCCATTCGCTGCAAAATATGGTAGATAAACTGCCGCACGAACTGATCAGCGACATTATGTCGTATAATTCCGACCTGGTGATTAGCCCGCTGCATAAGGAAACCATTCGTATGGATAACCAGATATTCCTTGGATCCAAAGCCTATTTCCTTAAAAAACTTTGCCTGGCAAATTTCCCCGTTCCTCATGGTTTTATTCTTACCACCGAAGTTTTTCGTCGCCGCAATGCCATCAACAATCATCCCGATATTAAAAAAGAAATGGATGATCTGATTTATACCCAACTCCGGAAATTAGAAAAACGCACCGATACCGAATTTGGGAATCCCAAAAAGCCATTGCTGCTTTCCGTACGTTCGGGCACAGCCATCTCCATGCCTGGCGCCATGGACACTTTTCTGAATGTAGGAATGAATGATGAACTGGCGGAAGAATTAAGCAAACAGCCCAATTACTGGTGGACCGCCTGGGATTGTTACCGCCGTTTTATTCAAAGCTGGGGAATGGCTCACGGTATCGACCGCGACGTTTTTGACCAGATTATTCTCCAGTATAAAACAAAATACAACGTTGACCTGAAGATGAACTTCGAATCTTCCATTATGAAAGAAATCGCAATGGATTATAAAAAAGTATTGGCTGAAAACAATATCCACTTAGAGCAAAATCTTTCGAGCAACTAAAAATGACCATCGATTCGGTTTTCGATTCCTGGTCGAGCCAGCGGGCAGAAGTCTACCGCGAGCATATGCAAATAGCCGATGAATGGGGAACAGCCGTTATCGTTCAGAAAATGATATTAGGCAACCTCAACCGGACTTCCGGTACGGGTGTTGTTTTTACCCAAAACCCCAACCGTGAACGCCAGGGTGTACACCTTTTCGGCGATTTTACCCTTTGCAGCCAAGGCGAGGATATTGTGGGCGGACTGGTAAATGCCCTACCCATCAGCGAAACCCAGCGCAAGCAACTGCAACTCGACCGCCAGTCGCTCCAATCGCTGTTGCCCGATATGTACAAACGCATCCACCAGATTGCACAGGACATTGTCGAAAATCATGGATACCCGCCCCAGGAAATTGAATTTACCTTCGAATCGGAAAATCCTGACGACCTGTATATCCTGCAAACCCGCGATATGGATATCAAAAAAACAGAAAAAAATACACCTCTTCACTACCCCACCCGACCAGATGAATCTGGTAGGCCGGGGAACGGGTATCGGTGGCGGAGCCATGAACGGCATCCTTGCCTTCGACATGAAAGATCTGAAAGAATATGCCAGAAAATATTCCAGCAAAAACCTGATTCTCGTTCGTCCGGATACCGTACCTAACGACATCGGGATGATTTTTGAATGCGACGGACTGCTTACGGCTAAAGGTGGAGCGACATCACATGCCGCCGTTACTGCCGTGCGTCTGGGAAAAACCTGCGTGGTGAACTGTACCGACCTGCTGGTAAACGAATTTAAAAAAGAATGTTCCATCAATGGCATTACCTTCCACAGCGGCGATACAATTGCCATCGACGGACATTTTGGAAACATCTATAAAGGAAACTATCCGGTGGAACTTACCGAAGTGAAGGCAGGAATATAAAGCCAGGGGCGACGCATTAAAATAATGAACAATTAAATGTTGATAAAAATGGTTTAAAATAATTGAATATCAGCATAATAGATTTGTTTAGGTCATTATATTTGATTATATTTGCCTAATAATCAAATGCATAATTAATTTGGGCGATTCAAATTTATTAGGGTATCTTTCAGGCATGAAAGATCCGAGAATTGAGAGAAAAAAGCTTCATCAGCTTGAAGACATTGTCTTTATTACAATAGCAGCAGTTATCAGTGGTGCTGAGTCGTGGAATGAGATTGAACTATTTGGCAAGCAAAAGAAGCCATGGTTATCCTCTTTTTTAACCTTGCCTAATGGCATTCCTAGCCATGACACCTTTAACCGGTTTTACGCATCCTTAGATCCGGTGGAATTTGAAAAGGTATTCACGGCCTGGGTTCAATCCTTGGTAAGCAAATACCCGGGCGATATTGTAGCTATTGATGGAAAGACGGTAAGGGGAAGCCGTGGAAAAGGCTTTCATAGTGCAACCCATATTGTGAGTGCCTGGTCCAATTCCAATCAAATGATTATAGGCCAGGTAAAAGTTGAAGAAAAATCAAATGAGATAACGGCGATACCTGAGTTATTAGAAGCCTTGTTGATAGAAGGGAGTATTATTACGATCGATGCAATGGGATGTCAGAAAGAGATAGCAAAGAAGATCCGAAGTAAGAAAGCCGAATATATTTTAGCCGTAAAAGAGAATCAACCAGAACTGATTGATGATATTAGGGATAGTTTTAAGATGCTTAAGCCAGAACAGGTTATCCAACAACTTGATTTCGGGCACGGAAGAATAGAAACCAGGAACTGCTCCATTATCAGCGACCTAAGCCTGCTTGAAAAACCAACCTTGTGGAAGTCTCTGAGTACTTTAATAAAAATGGAAAGTGAACGCTACATAAAATCAACAGGTGAAACACAGAAGGAAACACGCTATTACATCAGCAGCCTTTGTTGTGGGGCTGAACATATCTTAAAGGCGATCCGTTCTCACTGGGAAATAGAAAATAAGGTTCATTGGAGTTTGGATGTCGCATTCAATGAAGACGCAAGTAGAAAAAGAGCCGGCAATGCAGCTGTTAACTTCTCTATCATCAATAGATTGGCATTAAATCTCCTGAAAAAAGATGATGAAAAAATAAGTACAAAATCTAAAAGATTGCTTGCGGGATGGTCCCCTGAGTATATTTTTAAAGTCCTAAATTTTTAATGCGTCGCCCCTGAATATAAAGCTCGCCATTTTATAATGTCGGATTTTTTTTCTTACCTTTGCACCGATGAAGAACATACGTAATTTTTGCATTATCGCCCACATTGATCACGGCAAAAGCACACTTGCCGATCGTCTGCTCGAACTTACCGGCACGGTGAACGAACGTGAAGCCCAGGCTCAGATACTGGATAATATGGACCTTGAACGCGAACGCGGTATCACCATCAAAAGTCACGCCATTCAGATGGATTACCGGCATAACGGAGAATTGTATAAGCTCAACCTTATCGATACTCCGGGACACGTAGATTTTTCCTACGAAGTGTCGCGCTCCATCGCTGCCTGCGAAGGCGCTTTACTCGTTATCGATGCCACCCAGGGCATACAAGCACAAACCATATCCAATCTTTATCTTGCCCTGGAGCACGACCTGGAAATTATTCCGGTAATGAATAAAATGGACATGGATAACGCCATGCCCGAAGAAGTGGAAGATCAGATTGTAGACCTTCTGGGTTGCAAGCCCGAAGATATTATCCGCACCAGCGCCAAAACCGGCGAAGGAGTGGCAGAAATTCTCGAAGCCATCATCACCAAAATACCCGCACCCCAGGGGTGATCCCCAGGCTCCCCTGCGCGCCCTGATCTTCGATTCGGTATTTAATTCTTTCCGCGGAATCATTGCCTACTTCCGGATATTCGACGGCGAAATCCGTAAAAATGATTTTGTGAAGTTTGTACACACCGGCAAGGAATACAATGCCGACGAAATCGGTATATTAAAACTTACCATGTCGCCACGGGATGTGCTTTCGGCCGGCGATGTCGGATATATTATTTCGGGAATTAAAACTGCCCGTGAAGTCAAGGTAGGCGATACCATCACCCATGTAAAACGTCCCAGCCAGGATATTATCGAAGGATTTAGCAATGTTAAGCCTATGGTTTATGCAGGGATTTTCCCGGTGGATGCCGACGATTACGAAGAACTGCGGGCATCGCTGGAAAAACTTCAGTTGAACGATGCATCCCTTAGTTGGGAACCCGAATCTTCCGCCGCTCTAGGCTTTGGATTCCGCTGCGGATTTTTAGGCTTGCTTCACATGGAAATTGTCCAGGAACGCCTCGACCGCGAATTTGATATGGACGTGATTACGACCGTCCCCAACGTAATGTACAAAGTGATCACCACCAAAGGCCAGACACTCGAAGTACACAATCCTTCGGGTATGCCCGAAGCCACGACAATAGATCATGTGGAAGAACCTTATATTAAAGCTCAGGTGATTTCCAAATCGGAATATATCGGTCAGGTGATGACGCTTTGCATCGACAAACGCGGCACACTCAAGGATCAGGTTTATCTTACCAGCGACCGTGTGGAAGTTACCTTTGAACTGCCCCTCGGCGAAATTGTTTTCGATTTCTACGACAGACTAAAAAGCATTTCCAAGGGCTATGCTTCTTTCGATTATCATATTTCCGGTTTTAAACCGGCTAAACTCGTCAAACTTGATATTCTGCTCAACGGCGATTCGGTGGATGCCCTTTCCACCCTGATTCATCAGGATCATTGCCTACGATTTCGGACGCCGCATCTGCGAAAAGTTGCAGGAACTTATTCCGAGGCAACAATACGACGTAGCCATACAGGCTACCATCGGTTCTAAAATTATTGCCCGCGAAACGGTAAAGCCGTCCGTAAAGATGTTACTGCCAAATGTTATGGAGGCGATATCACCCGTAAACGCAAACTTCTGGAAAAAACAGAAAAAAGGCAAAAAACGCATGCGCCAGATCGGCAATGTGGAAGTCCCACAATCGGCATTTCTCGCCGTACTTAAATTAGATTAATTTTTTTGTAACTTTATCGCCTGATTTCCGTCTAATTTTTAAACAACCGGAAAATCAAAACACGGTAAATGAACACAGCACAATACAATAGTTGCGTTGACCAATATTCCGACAGCGTTTATCGCTTATCCTTAAAAATGTTAAGGATGAGGATAAGGCAAAAGATGTGGTGCAGGAATCATTACCCGGATGTGGGAAAAGGTTAATGAAATTTCATACGAAAAAGCACGTTCTTATCTTTTTACAACAGCCTATCATACATTGATTGATGGTTTCAGATACGATGTCCGGAACACACCTTACGTGGCCGAAGAACATGAAAATGAATCAACCGGAAACGGTTATTCCGATCTGAAAGAAGTGCTGAACGAAGCGGTGGACAGATTACCCGACATCCAACGTTCGGTCGTTTTTGCTAAGAGATTATGAAGGCTATTCGTACGAAGAAATAGGCAGGATCACCGGATTGAACGAATCGCAGGTTAAAGTTTATATTTACAGGGCAAGGGTTGCTCTTAAAAATTATATTGGCAGTTTAGACGTTGTTATCTAAAGAATTATGAAAATCAACAGAGAAAATTACGAAGTTTACTTCCTCGATTACCTCGAAGGGAAATTGCCTCCCGACCTGGTGGATGAGCTGTTGATATTCATGGACAAAAATCCTGACCTGAAAGATGAATTTGAAGGATTGGATACCGTTGCATTGGCTCCCGACGAGGACATAGTGTTTGAAAATAAAGATTCATTAAAAAAAAATGGAATAACTTCTGTTGGGACTATCGATGGAACCAATTATGAACATTTTTCATCGCTGAACACGAAGGCGACTTAACCGCCACTGAATCTTCGCTGGTAGAACGTTTTATTCGGAAAAATCCATTTTTGAAAAAAGATTATGATTTATTCGGAAAAACCAAACTTCAACCCGATACTTCCATCACTTTCGACCGGAAATCAAGTCTTAAAAATTTACTATCGCCACCATCAGCCGTCCTGCTCTTTACCGCATCTCTTCCCTGGCGGCTACATTGCTTATTTTATTCGGTTTATATCTCCTGATCAGCCAGGACAAACCATCGAAGCTGGAAAACAAATTCATGGCCTATCGTACTGCAAAGCCTGCCAAACCGGTGAAAGCAACAAAAGTCATCAAAAAACAGAAAACACAAGATTCCCGGACAAAGTCTACCACTTTCAAAATAACAAATAACATTTTTCACAGGGGAATGCTGGCAAAAACAGAGGCAAAACCGGTTTGCCGAAACATCCGTTCCCGAAGAAAATTCCGGCCGGATGATGCTTGCTTCGGCACAACCAATGAACAGCTTAGCAAATCAAATGCTTGTTCCCGAAAAAGATTTTGACGATCCCGATTTTGAATACCGCAATTATTATACGGCTCTTTATTACGACATCCTGATGGCGGAACAAATTGAGTACGCCCAATCGCTTGCCGCCCACGAGCAACGCCCCAATTCGCCTTTGGAATGGGCACATCTTCAAATCAAAAAACTCTTTTCCAATAAAGACCCGGAGGACCAAAAGTATTCCGAGAAAATAACCCTTTGGGATGTTGCCGATACCGGAATCAAAGGTTTTAACAAGCTGATCAAAAAAGATTTTAAAGTCAGCCGCACAACCAACGACGAAGGTAAAACCACAGGTTACGACATCAACGGTGTGGATTATAAATTACCTTTCTCCAAACAAAAATAAAGATTGTCTGAATTCATTCCTTCCCAAACCCTCGGGGTTTAAAAACCCCGAGGGTTTGATTATACCCGATTCAATAAAATATCAGGTTTTAAACGTATACGAAGCTATTGTTTTAAAAAATGTATTTTTTGACTTTTGTCAATTTATTTGCCGTTTTTTTTGTGCCGGAGCAAATTTTGCAACTATCAAAAATAAAACTGTTTTTTTTCTTATTTTAGCTCCCGTCTTTGATACTAAAATTATGGAAAACCTCTGCGAAGCTCAACTGCAATTAGCTTACGACTTTGTGCAGTACACCAATCAAAATATTTTTTCTCACAGGTAAAGCCGGAACCGGAAAGACTACCTTTTTGCAGAGTCTGAAACAATTATTGTCTAAACGGATGATCGTGGTGGCTCCTACGGGAGTGGCTGCTATTAATGCCGGTGGCGTTACCATCCATTCTTTTTTCCAGATTTCCTTTGGCCCACAGATTCCCCGTAATTTTAATACTGCACCATCAACCAATTTTCCAGATACTTCAGAACCCACGGAAATAAAGCATTTCAGCAAGGAAAAAATCAACATCATGCGCAGTCTTGATCTTTTGATTATTGATGAAATAAGCATGGTGCGTGCCGATCTTCTCGATGCCATTGATGATGTGTTGCGCCGTTATAAAAACCGTTACCAGCCTTTTGGCGGAGTGCAATTGCTTATGATAGGCGATTTACAGCAATTGGCTCCTGTGGTTAAAGAAGATGACTGGAAACTGTTGAAGGATTATTACGACACCTGTTTCTTTTTCAGCAGCAGGGCATTGAAGCAGTCGAACTTTGTCAGCATTGAGCTCCGGCATATTTTCCGGCAAAGCGATCCGGTTTTTATTGATTTATTGAATAAAATACGCAACAACTACCTGGATGAAGCTACACTGGAACAACTAAACCAGAGATATATTCCCGGGTTCAGCCCCGGTGATGACGAAGGATACATCATCCTTACCACGCATAATTACCAGTCGCAGCAAATCAACGAAACCCGTTTAAAACCGTTTAAAAACGACGGAACATCAGTTTGAAGCCGTGGTGGAAGACGAATTTCCCGAATATGCTTATCCAACAGATTTCAAACTGCGGCTGAAAAAAGGCGCCCAGGTAATGTTTGTTAAAAATGATGTTTCGCACGAGAAACGTTATTTTAACGGTAAAATCGGTAAAGTTATTGATGTGGACGATGATTTTGTAAAGGTTAAATGTCCCGGCGACGAGTATCCCATTGATGTAGAACAGGCCGAATGGCATAATTCGAAATACCAGCTCAACGAAACCACCAAGGAAATAGAGGAAATCGTGATTGGTAAATTCGTGCAGTTTCCGCTGAAATTGGCCTGGGCTATCACCATTCATAAAAGCCAGGGGCTGACTTTTGAAAAAGCCATCATCGATGCCCGCGATTCTTTTGCCCACGGACAAGTGTATGTGGCTCTAAGTCGTTGCAAAACAATGGAAGGATTGGTGTTAAGTTCGCCCATCGACAATCATAGCGTAAAATCCGATATTACCGTCGAACAATTTACCGAAGACGTGGAACATCACCAGCCAGGATCTTCCGAACTGGCAGAAGCACGTAAAAGCTATCAGCAGCAACTGCTGAACGAGCTTTTCGACTTCACCATCCTGCAAAACCGCACCAAATACCTGCTTCGGCTTTGCGACGAACATGGCAGTCAACTCCTGGGCAATTTATCGGAACAGCTCCAAAAAATTTCATCTCCTTTACAGGAAATAATGGATGTTTCTGCCCGGTTCAGGCATCAGCTTTTGCAATTATTCCTTCAATATTCCGATGCCGAAGATAGCCCTGCTATGCAGGAAAGGGTAAAAAAAGCCGGCATTTATTTTTCAGAAAAGCTTTTACAGGATGTGATACCAACCTTTGAGGAAGCTTCTTTTGAAACGGACAGCCAAAATGTTCGTAAAAACCTGAACGAAGCTTTAGGCAAACTTTCGAAAGACTTATCGTTGAAAAAAACATGCCTCGAAGCAATGAAAGATGGGTTTAGTCTGAAAAAATATCTTGAAACAAGGGCAAAGGCTAACCTTGATTTGTCGGCCCCCATGAGGCATGGACAAACGGCGGATGGCAATATGGGCAAAGCGCTTTATCCGGAATTTTACAAAGAATTACGGTCGTGGCGCAACAAAAAAGCCGAAGCATTGAATGTGGAAATAGCACGTGTCCTCCGGCAGAAAACCCTTTGGGAAATTGCCCGATTACTACCCGCAACCAAAGTCGAGCTGAAAGCCATCAAAGGCATGGGTGGAAAAAAGATGCAGGAATTTGGTCGCGAAATTCTCGAAATGACCATTGCCTACCGGCGTCAAAAAGGGATGGATTTGCCGGTGGAAGCAGACAACGAACCAACCATTGCGGCATTGGATTCCAAACATATAAGCTTTACACTGTTCGAAAGCGGAAAAAACCATCACCGAAATTGCGGAAGAACGCCATATGGCTGTCTCAACCATTGAAGGGCATCTGTCGCACTTTATAAGCACCCGCGAACTTGAACTTGACCAGTTTGTTAATCCTGACAAATCGGCTGCCATGATACGGTATTTCCGCGAAAACCATAACGCATCCCTTAGCGAAGCCAAAACAGCCATGGGCGACGATTATAGTTATGGCGAACTGAAATTTGTGATGAGTTATCTCAAAACCCAACGGGAATCGGAATAAACCTAACAATCGTCCCCTTCTATTTTTTAAACTCGTTTTTAATGGTTGAAAACGTTCTCCCCAATTTGCAGGTCAAAATTTAACGGTTGAAAACCTTCTCGCAAATTCGTAGGCCGAAATTTAACGGTTGAAAACCTTCTCGCAAATTCGTAGGCCGAAATTTAACGGTTGAAAACATTCCCGCATTTTTGCAGGCTCAACTTCAACAATTGGAATCCTTCCTAAAAATATTCAGGCTCAATTTTGACGGTTGAAATCCGCCTCGCATTTTTGCAGGCTTAACTTCAACGGTTGAAAACAAAACCCCATCAGGTTTTAAAAACCTGACGGGGTTATTTTTTTAACGGTTAAAAATATCTTTTCAAAGCCTGTAGATTCAATGCTATTGATTCCCGAAAACGATTCCGTTTTCGTCGGCATCCACTTCGATGGCGGAATCTTTATGAATAGCACCGCTAAGGATTTGTTTTGACAGTTCGTTCAGTACCGAACGCTGGATTATCCGTTTCAACGGGCGGGCTCCGTATTGCGGATCGAAACCGGCATCGGCTAACCATTTGATGGCTTTTTCGGTAACTGTTAGTTTAATATCATTTTTAGCCAACATTTCTTTTACCTGATTAAACTGAATGTTGACAATTTGATTAATTTCGTTCAACGAAAGCGGTTTAAACATAATTATTTCATCAATACGGTTCAGAAATTCGGGACGTATCGTCTTTTTCAGCAGATCGAAGACTTCATTTTTGGCTTTTTCCATTACCATCTGGCTATTTGTTGCATTCATCCGGTTAAATTCTTCCTGTATCAATTGCGAGCCAATGTTGGAAGTCATAATAATAATGGTATTCTTAAAGTCGGCAGTCCGGCCTTTGTTGTCGGTAAGTCGTCCGTCATCCAGCACCTGAAGCAGGATGTTGAATACATCGGGATGCGCTTTTTCGATCTCGTCGAGCAATACGACCGAAAATGGTTTACGACGAACTTTTTCGGTAAGTTGTCCGCCTTCTTCGTAGCCTATATATCCCGGAGGTGCACCGATAAGTCGCGACACGGTATGACGTTCCTGGTATTCCGACATATCGATTCGCACTAATGAATTTTCGTCATTAAACAGGAATTCAGCAAGTGCTTTGGCTAATTCAGTTTTTCCCACACCGGTAGTTCCCAGGAAGATAAACGAACCTATAGGACGTCGGTTATCCTGCAATCCGGCACGGCTACGGCGTATGGCGTCGGCAAGGGCTTCGATGGCTTCGTCCTGTCCTACCACACGTTTATGGAGTTCCTTTTCAAGATTCAATAGTTTTTCGCGTTCGCTCTGAAGCATACGACTCACAGGAATACCCGTCCATCGACTTACCACTTCGGCTATTTGTTCGGAACCGATTTTCCTCGTTAATCAACGGAGTGTCGCCCTGAAGTGCAGTGAGCTTGGTTTTTAGTTCCACCAATTCCTTTTCGGTTTGTTTTATTTTGCCGTAGCGAAGTTCGGCAACTTTACCATAATTACCTTCGCGTTCGGCCTGATCGGCTTCAAGCTTATCGTTTTCAATATCATTTTTCTTCTGCTGTATAGCTTCCACCACTTCCTTTTCCGATTTCCATTTGGCTTTTATTGTATTGCGCTGGTCGTTAAGGTTAGCAAGTTCTTCGTTGAGTCCCGAAAGTTTTTCCTTGTCGTTTTCCCGTTTGATGGCTTCGCGTTCAATTTCAAACTGACGAATTTTACGTTCGATTTCATCCAATTCCTCCGGCACCGAATCTATTTCGATACGAAGCTTCGAAGCCGCTTCATCAATCAAATCAATAGCT
>Ga0268356_10004_pt1 | contig 13303 bp, 11 predicted proteins | sample BioMet10_FD_194415 | JGI IMG/M metagenome (GOLD analysis project Ga0268356, IMG submission 194415) | Sewage microbial communities from Oakland, California, United States - Biofuel 10 (PacBio Assembly) | ecosystem: Engineered > Wastewater > Sewage > Unclassified | place: USA: California | collected...
CAGTAAGATATTGATATTGTCAGAAGAAATATTCACTCCCATAGGGGGGCAATAACCGGTCTAAGTGTTGTAGAATGTAACGCATTGCTATAATTACTGTTGGAAGCGTCGTTCCTAATCCTACACAGACATTGGTGATATTAATACCTGAGTATATCAATCCCACAGTAAGTAAACGTAAATCCACTATTTGATGTGCAGGACGATAAACCTTCATCTCCCGGTAGTAATACCAGTGGTGGAGCCTGTGATTTCAGTGTACGTTCCTGTGCTTCCGGCAAATTGATAATCAGCAGCGGTTCTGAGCCATAGTTTTTATGCCTCCAGCCAAAAACAGCAGGATAATTAAAAAAGTAAACGTTTTTTTTCATAATTTGAGAATTTTGTTAATGAGATTATGAATTACAATTTTTTGTTGAAAATAATAAATTTAAAATACCTTCTGCAAATAAAACTATTTATTTCAGAAATATCAGATAAATTCTTATTAATTGGTATATTTGTTAATGTAAAAATGCCATTATCTGCAAGATTATGAGTTTATTGACAAAACAGAAAATGGGACTGGACGAAATAGAAATTTTATTTCTTTTATTAGCTATTTTTGTCCGATTAACTTTTAAATAATGCTGATAAAAGATTAAGATGCGGATTACGCGGATAAAACGGATAAAAGATTATGACACAAATTACACAAATAACGCAGATAAAAGATTTGGACGCGGATTACACAGATAAAACGGATTGATGATGATAATTTAGACAAAGCAAAATCTGTGTTCTGTTTTTGAGTTATTTAAATTCGATTCTACAATAATAGTTTCTATTACTTAATCATGCAAATCAAGGGTTGAAAACTTCTCTGTGTATTCTAAGACTAAACCAAATTTTTTTTAAAATTTTGTGCATATAATGTTACATAAGGAGATTGTCGTTTAATTACTGAAAAAGCCCTGTAAACAAGTTTACAAGCAATGGCATTCATTACAGACTGATGATGTTTCCCTTCTTCTTTTTTTCTTTTATAATAATTCTTTATTTCCTTGTCATGAAGCGCAGCCGCATTAGCTCCATTAAACAAAAGGGACTTAATTGTTTTATTTCTCAATGAACTTGTTTTTGTTTTGCCCCGGATACTTGATCCTGATGAGTGTTCAAAAGGCGCTATTCCGGCATAGCAATTGAATTTACGTGCATCAGTAAAAGATTCAAAATTTTGAGTTAAAACCAGTAAATAAATTGAAATAATTGGACCTATTCCCTTGATGGTTTTCAATAAATTAAAATTATTTTCAAGGGTTTTATCTCTTTTTATTTCTGACATTAATAACTCATCAATGGATTCAATTTTACCTTAACCTCAATTATTTGTTTTTTAATTTCATCAACTACATAATCAAAATGAGTTAACTGGCAAACTGCTTGATGACTTTTTAAACTATTTTGCAACTGTGTGGATATCCTTACCATTTGATTACGATAAGTAAGTAATTGTTTTATTTTCTGAAAACAATCAGAACTCATCTTCGATGGTTGTAGCTTATCCCGAAACGTATAAGCAAACATCGCTATCCTTTCGGCATCTACCTGGTCATTTTTTCCTCGAGTCATTCCAAGTGAAAGCTTTATCTGCAGTGCCGGAATTATGCTATACACACAGCAAATTTGTTCTAATTCATAACATAAGGAAAATCCATAATGACCGGTATGTTCGAAACAAAACCAGCAATCTTCCAAGTTTATCTTTTCTTTTTTTAATGTAGAAAACAAAGATTGTATACCATCTGCTTCGTTTTTAATCACAAATTTGTTGGCTATTTTCTTTTTTTTCTGCATCATAAACAGCTACATCTAACTTGCTTTTTGAAATGTCAATGCCTACATAAAATTTTTTTCATAACTTTGCATTTAAGGTTAAAACAAAAAACGTTACCGGATTGGTTGAGAAGCTGAAACCTTTAATAAGCCTTATAACTTAAGATTCTAACTGGCAAATCTCAACTCAAAAAGGGCAGAGGACTAATACACAAAATAGAGATTCTTTATGACTCTGTTTAGTTCACCTCTGCTCTTTCCGGTTAACTATTTTATAAAAGTAATACCTCTTTTTTAATTCGCAAAACTAAAGGCAGCTCTGTGTTATAATGTTTTAAATTGCACAGAGAACCACAGAGTCCCGATAAGTATCGGGATCACAGAGAGCCGCGGAGTTTTTCTACTTGAATAATTAGACAAATAGTATATCATATATCAAAAAAATCATGATGCAGATTGTACGGATGGATTGTTTTTATTTTCTATCAATATTGGATTCCTGAGGTAACAATATAGATAGAAAATTATTTATAAGCTACGCTGAATTCGGTATGGGACGATATAAAAATTATCGGACAATATATTTATAAATAATCATTTCCGGTGAACATTCGTATCTGTTGCCGTGTTTCTATTCTGTACAAATAATAAGATAAATCTTGATAATTATGGATCTGATAAAATATTTAAACTGGCGTTATGCCACCAAACGTATGAACGGGACAAAAGTTCCCAATGAAAAGGTGGAAAGAATATTGGACGCAATCAACTTGTCGGCTTCATCCATCGGACTTCAGCCGTACATTGTTTTGGTGATTGAAGACGAAAATCTTCGCAAACAAATAAAGTCTATTGCCAACGATCAACCTCAGATTACCGAATGTTCGCATTTGCTTGTGTTTGCGGCATGGGATAATCTTACAGAAAAACGTATTGATGATTTTTTAAAACGGATGCAGGAAGTCAGAGGTCCGTTGCCTTCCAAAATGAAGGATTGGGAAATATATTTAAAGAATAAAGCCAGAAATTCTTCTGCCGATGATAATTTTAACTGGAATGCACGTCAGGCATACATTGGTTTGGGTACAGCATTGATAGCTGCTGCCGCAGAACAGGTGGATGCAACTCCGATGGAAGGTTTCGACTCCCAGGCGCTTGATGCTTTGCTGAAACTTGATGCAAAAGGTTTTGCGCAGCGTCCTTATCATGCCATTAGGCTATCGCGATGTTGCCAACGATTATCTGGTAAATCTGCCGAAAGTTCGCAGGGAAAAAGAAAAGATGTTTATCCGGTTATAATTGGGGGGGCGAAAAAGACATAACAACCTGAGTTCGGGATAAAATCCTAATTTAAAAACAAATATTTTTTGATCATCAGGCATATTTGCTACCGTTATTATGTTTTTTCACTAGTGTCCATTAAAATTGGGACGTTATTAAAAATCAAATAAACTTGGCTCATTAGGTCCAAAACGTTCTTTGTCATTTTGAAATTTAGTTTTGTCAAAGAGGTCTCGAAGATGAGTTTTATCGGTCAATGAGATGCTTAATATTTGGAGAATTTCGTATGTACTTCTGTCAAGTTTCATATCGTGTTGAACGATTGCCACAAGGCAGTAGGCACATATGGCAGCATAGATTTGAATCCGGACGGCATTCTCTGTTGTATCCCAGAACTTCTTATTTTAAGATGCTGCTTCAGCCATTTGAAGAAAAGTTCGATTTGCCATCTATTCTTGTAAAGTTCGGCAACTAGAATTGAAGAGATGTGCATTGCGTTTGTCAGAAATATAAATTCACGTTTTTGTTCTTCATCCCAAAATCTTACCAGACGAAGAGGCTCAGGATAGTATTGCGTTGGATAAAAGCCCGTTAATTCGATTGTTGCATCCGAAAGCACGTTCTTCGGCAACCTTCGCTTCCATTTGATGACCTTATATTGCAGGTTCTTCTTTGCACGGATAACGAAGTAGGCCCCAATCTGGTGAATCCTGTACCGCATCTTAAAGTTGTTGTAGGCACGGTCAAATACGTAATAAGATCCAGACTCATAAGGAATTTCTTTCATCACCTTCGAATCGTGTACTGCTGCATCGGTGATATGAAAGAATGCAGGTATCTGTGTTTCCAGATCATATAAGGTGTGTACTTTAATACCACCTTTACTCCTGCGGAATTTTGCCCACCAGAAAACAGCAAGGCACAAATCAATGGTTGTTGAATCAAAAGCAAAGACGTTTCCATTGAGTTTGAAGATATCTGTAACACGCTTTTGTCTTGCCTCATTCACAAGGCAATAGGCATATTCTTCAAAGATTTTATTGTCCCTGTCTTGATTGGCTCTTGCCAGGGATGATCTTGAAACGCTTCTGCCCATTCCTAAATGATAGCATTTGGAATTATGAGCTTCAAGGGCAATAATCAAATCCCTCAGACTTTCTCGATTTGACAATTGGCCAAACATCAAAGCAAGAAGTTGATTCCAACAAGTGAAATGCTTCACATATTTGTCGCCATTATACTTTCGAACGATGTAATTGAATTTATTCCTATCTAAGAAAGCGACCAGTTGAGCGAAAACAAATTTATCTTTATGCATTTGCAATCCTGATTAGGATCGCAAAAATGAAAATTCAAATCCGTTTAATCTAAAATCGTATACAACTAACTAAATTTCAAATATTTCAAAGAACTATTTTAGATTTTAATGGGACAGCAATGATGTTTTTTATCGAATTAACAACTGCTTTTATAAAAGAAATTGCTGTTGTCCAATAAAGAATTATGACTAAAGTCCTTCAAGTGGTTGCGATTACTAACTCCAGGCTTAAGCCTGGAGTTAGTAAAACATAGCAAACATTGGGCTTTAGCCCTTAATGAAACTTTATCTGAGAATAATGAAAAGAAATGCAAGGGAAACTGTATTAATTATAAAATACCTGTGCACTTGTAAAACTTTATTCCGATACTTTGTTATTTATAAAATTGTGAAAGGATTTAATTTGAATAGTCCCGAGTACTCGGGATATGAGTTAATTTTATTTTCAGGAACCCTGAAAGGGTTCAATGATAGCTATATTGAACTCCTGTCGGGGTTCATGGTTTGTAGAACATTTTTATCCCGAATTGCATTCGGGACTATTTATATTTAATCCCTTCGTGGTTTTTTTCGGCAAACCCTAATTGGGTGCGAACAAAACAAAAGAGTCCTGCAATTTTTTACAGGACTCTTTACGATTTAATCAATGGCATGTTTATAAAAAGACTGCCGTAAGTTTTATTATTCGTGATGATGGCCGCCTTCGCCATGTACATGTCCGTGGTGTAATTCTTCTTCGGTAGCTTCGCGAACCGAAAGTACATCGCCCGTGAAATGTAAATTTTTACCGGCCATTGGATGGTTAAAATCCATGGTAACTTTATCCAGTCCGCGTTTGACAACTTTTCCCTGTAAGGAATAGCCATTTTGGTCCTGCATAGGTATATAATTTCCGATAGTAAGCATTTTGTCGTCGATTTTACCATCTACCATAAATATTTCGATAGGCAATTCGGTAATCGCTTCGTCGAGGATTTCACCGTAAGCCTGCTCGCTCGTAAGAAAAAATTCAAAGTGATCTCCGGCGATTTTCCCATTAAGATTGCTTTCGAAAGCTTCCAGCAGATTTCCTGCTCCGAAAGCATAGTAAATGGATTTTCGGTGGTAACCGTTTCTACAATTTCGCCCTGGGCATTGTCGAGTCTCAGTTGGTAAGTCAATGAAACTACAGTGTTTTTGTTGATTTTCATCAATAAAGGATTAAAGGTTTATAAAATTATTTGATTTTAAAACAGTATTACTTAAAAAATGTTCAGTTTAAAAGTTTTCCGGCATAGCGTCGCCGAGGGAATCGGCAGGCAAGGTATCGGCTTTTGGAATAAATGTATGACAGGTATAGGATTGTTGATCTTGACCGTAGGTTTCGGAAAATGCCCTTTTAGATATGCGAAGCGTTTATCGGCAAGTACTTTTTCCATAAACAGCCCGTAAATAGGCAGGGCGGTATGACAACCTTCGCCTAATTCGGCAGTTCGGAAGTGTACACTTCGACTTTCGCCGCCCACCCAGGCTCCGGCAATAAGGGTAGGGGTAACGCCTACAAACCAGCCGTCGCTATGATTGGATGAAGTTCCGGTTTTCCCTCCGAAATCGGTATCGTAACGGAATAAATCGTATTCAAACAATGCCTGAGTGGTGCCTCCGGGTTCGTGTAATCCGCCTTGCATCATCTGGCACATCAGAAATGCTGATTCCTCACTTAATACGCGTTTCTTTTCCGGCTTGTATTCATAAATTACTTTTCCATTTTTATCCACGATTTTAGTTACCAAAACCGGATCGAGGGCATATCCTTCGTTTACCGTTGGACAGTAAGCATCTACTAATTCGTAGAGCGAAACATCACTCGAACCAAGACATACCGAAGGAACATCTTCCAGTTCGGTTTTTATTCCCATTTTATGAGCGTATTCTATCACCTTTTTCCAGCCCAGTTTTTTTGTAACCTGTACGGCTATGGAATTGATGGATTTCGCGAAGGCATATTTCAGCGTAACACTTCTTCCCGAAAAAGAACCGTCGGCGTTGTGAGGTGCCCATACTTTGTTCTGTCCTTTTTCAACATATTCGTACGAAACCGGGATATCGGTCATCATATCGCAGGGCCCCATGCCATTTTCCATGGCAGCCGAATAAACAAAGGCTTTAAAAGTAGAACCCGGCTGCCGTTTGGATTGCTTTACGTTATCGAATTTAAAATATTTGTAATCAATATCGCCGACCCAGCTTTTTACAAAACCGGTATTCTGTTCCATGGCAATGAATCCGGCATGAAGGAAATGGTTATAATATTTTATTGAATCTATGGAACTCAGGGTAGTGTCTTTTTCGCCATCCCAGGTGAAAACGGTCATCTGGTGCGGAAGATTCATGTAATAATCTATCGAATCGGGATATTTTTTATATTTTTTTTCCAGAAAATCATACATTTCAGTCCTTTTGGCGACATTATTGATGTAGTCGGGGAGCTCTTTATTATTTGCATCAACCCAGGGGTTTTGTCCCTGCCAGTGCTGATTAAAACGTTTCTGCAGGGTTTTCATGTGTTCGGAAGTTGCTTCTTCGGCATATGCCTGCATGCGGGAGTCGAGGGTGGAATAAATTTTTAAACCGTCGGCATATAAATCAAGATTATTTTCTTTAAGCCATGGTTTTAGATAATTATAAACGGCTTCGCGGAAATAGGAAGCTTCGCCGTCGTAATTATTTTCCACGCTGTAATGTAATTTTAAAGGTAAATTGCTCAGGGAATCGCATTGCAATTGTTCAAGCATTCCATATTTTACAAGCTGATTCAGCACAATGTTGCGTCGTTCCCGCGAACGTGCAGCATGATAAATAGGGCTGTAATACGTTGGTGCTTTTAATAAACCGACCAATACTGCAGATTCTTCCCATTTTAATTGCGAAGCTTTTTATTAAAAAAAGTTTTGGCTGCCGTTTTCAGGCCATAAGCATTGCTTCCGAAATCGTTGGTGTTGAAATACATGGTTAGGATTTCCGATTTGGAATAAAAGAGTTCAATTTTTATGGCGGCAATCCATTCCTTGGTTTTAGCGACTACGGTTCGTATGCCGGGAATATGTCCCAGTAAACCACGTGAATATTGACCACGGGTTTTAAATAAATTTTTCACCAATTGCTGGGTGATTGTGCTTCCACCGCGTTTTTCGCCATGAAGCATATACCAGAAAATAGACATGGTAGCCTTAAAATCGACGCCATGATGCTGATAAAACCGGGTATCTTCAGTAGCAATCAGCGATTTGATAATATTTTCGGGAATTTCTTCATATTTTAAGGGCGAACGGTTTTCGTCGAAGTATTTGCCAATGAGTTTCCCGTCGGCTGAATAAAGTTCGGATGTAATTTTCTGATCAGGATTGTTGATCGAACGGATGCTTGGTGAACGGCCAAATAGCCAGAAAATATTGCAATCCACCATTACAAGTCCAATAAAAATGATGATGATCACATGTGCTATCCGTAATAGTATCCGCTTATAAAGTGGAGTGCCTTTGGGAATTAAAAAAAAAGTGTTTTATCCGTTGCCGTATCCTGAGTTTTTTAATAAAATGATAAACTTCCAGTAGCGCATCTAAAATTTTCTCTATGCTAATCTTCATTTTTTTATGGATTCAAGATTTTTAAGTCGTTCCAGTAATGGCGGATGTGAATAATAGAAAAACACATACGCTGGATGTGGGCGCAGGTTGCTCAGGTTGTCAACCGACAGTTTTTTTAGTGCCGATTGCAAACTTGAGACGTTGTATTTTCTGCCTGCAAAACTATCGGCCTGAAATTCATGCCTGCGTGAAATAATATTCATTGCTAATCCTAATATCAGCGAAAGCGGTGTATATAATATACCGAAAGCAAGTATTCCCAGATGAAAACTTCCTTGTTCAGCACCCAATGCCTGCGATAATAAAGGATTCCCGATAAACCATGACAAAATATAAAGTGTCAGCCCTGTCTGAAGTATGGAAAGGATAACCCCTGTACGTGTATGCTTCAGTTGATAATGTCCGATTTCGTGAGCCAGAACAGCCACTAATTCGTCGGTGGTATGTTGCTTAATAAGTGTATCGTACAATACAATTCTTTTTTTGGAACCCAGCCCACTGAAATAGGCGTTCGATTTTTTTGATCGTTTGGAACCATCAATGACGAAAATATTGTCTAACCTGAAACCTGTTTTTGTAGCGAATTTTTCGATGGCGCTGCGGAGTTCTCCATCTTCCAGTGGCGTTTGTTTGTTAAATAGCGGAACAATAAGTGTAGCGTAAAACATGGTCATGAAAATGCTGAAAACGCTGATGACTATCCATGCCACCAGCCAGAACCAATTTCCTGTGCTTTGATATATCCATACAATAATAGCTAATAAGCCGCCTCCGATAATTGCTCCCAGAAGCCAGCCCTTCATCTTGTCGAAAATAAAAGTTTTTATGCTTGTTTGATTAAAGCCAAATTTTTGTTCGATGACAAAGGTATGATACACCGACAATGGTGTAGATAAAATGTCGGCTGCCAGACCCAGTATTCCAAAGAAAAATAAGGCAAGTATTATGGGATGGTTTGTGCATTGCCTCAGAAAATCGTCGAGCCAGGCAAAGCCGCCTAAAACAATCAAGGCAAGCATAACTATAAGCGTTAAAGTATCGGTGAAAATGCCAAAACGGGTATTCGTTTTTTGATATTCCTGCTGTTTGCGATATTTATCTGCGTCGTAAATTCCTTCCACTTCTTTGGGAAGTTCATTGCTCCAGCGGGTACTGTTCAGGTAATCCAACCATCGCTCAAGAATATAATCCCCGATGAGTATGAATATGATGATGTAAAAAATTATATTTATCAATGGTTTAGTTGATTGTTGTTAAACATTCCATGTTTCCGGAACTACGTAATATTTTATAGGTTTTAGCAAATCGTGGTATTTCTTTAGTCTATACTTTTAAACATGGAATGTCTTTTAAATCGTAATTCGTAATTCGTAATTCGTACATTGTACATCGTAATTTGCAATTTGCAATTCGCAATTCGTAATTCGTAATTCGTAATTCATTAATAGCTTCCATTGTATTTTCGCAGAAACCATTCGGTTCCCAGCAGTACTATTATTAACACTAAAACCCAAAAAATGTTATTCAATCCGGTTAATCGCTTTTGGGTATAGGATACATTTTTAATATCGTCGCGTGCTTTGAGCATTTTTGCCAGTTTATCCAATTGCCTGGGATATACCATTTCGCCATCGTGATTTTTAGCCAGGCGATACATCAGGTTATGATCGGCTACTGTGTTTATGGCTTCCAGATTGAGTGGAACCACCGTAAACATTCCGTTTTTCTGTAATAGTTTGTTGTTTAGTTTTACCCGTGCCGAATATTTGTAATTGCCTGCAGGAAAGATTCCGGCGTTAAGGTAATAGGCGTTTGTTGTTTTGGCGAATGCGAAATTGTAATTTTTATTCTTTTCGTCGGTAATACTAAGGCTGACTTCGGGTTGGTTTATCAGTTCATAACTTTGATTATAAACCTCGGCTTCCAATTCTATAGGTTCGGTCTCAAAGAAATAGTTTTTACCATTTATCCTGAAAAAACTCCGGTCGGCTTTCACCGTTAGGAACTGAGCGATCTTGTTGATAAGTTTATCAAATCCGGCATGATTGCTATTGTGTTGATAATCGGCTATACGCCACCGCCAAATACCTTCGCCGGCAATAATTCCTGTTTTTATATCAGCATCCTGATTAAAGGCAATCAGTGGCTGTTGCGTGGTTACTTTACCAATTTTCTGAAAAAACAATGCATGGGTTGCATTTGATTGTTTATAGTCGCCGAAAGGGCTGATCAATGGAGGAAAAATATCGAATAGTTTTTTATCGTCGTTGTCGATGCCAAAAGTGAAAATTCATTATTTATGGCTGGTAGCGATTCATTCAGGCTCATCTTTGCCGTAAGGATATTTATACCCTTTTTCAATCGGTTAAAAGCAAAAATATCCGATTGTGAACCGAGGATGTAAAGCACGGGAATGTTTGCCTGTTTTAGTTTGGAAAGAAGCGAAGTTGCACTGTTTGTAGTGGATGGCAACTGATGCAGAATTACAAGATTGTATTTATCCAGCGGCTGATTAAACTCGTTGATGTAGCTGCTTTCTACCTGAAAATTTATATTGCTTTCGAGCGATTGCTTAATGGCGGAGATATCGGGATGAGGCGAATTGGCTAAAATAAGTATCTTTTGCCTGTCGTCAATTACTTCTACAAAAATGTCGGTTGCATTGTTCTTTTTACTGATTTCTCCCGGAAGAGGCGAAAGATTAAGATGATAATGTTGTAATCCGCTTTCTTTGGCTTCGAGTTGAAGTGTAACAGTAGTTGCAAATTGGTCGGAAGTAAATGATACCGTTTTGGTAGTAAGTACTTGTTTGCCTTTGCTAAGAGTAAGTTGAGTCTTCTTTCCGTTAAATTTGTTGACATTAATAATTACTTCAACAGGGAAAGTATTTCCGCGAAAAACAACCTGATTGTAGTTTACCTTGGTAAGAATAATATCGCGTTGCACGTTGGTATCGCCAAGTGCGATGGTATACACAGGATATTTAAACTTTTCGGAAGCATACACCGGGCTTGTTCCTTTATTGTAGATGCCATCGCTGGCAAAGATTAATGCACCGATGTTGCGGTTGGCATAACGGCTCATCAGTTCATCAAAAAGCTGAGCCATATTGCTTTCTTTTTCGTCGAAATTACCTGCAAGCTGATTATTGATTCCACTTCCGAAAGTAAGCGTTTTAATATCATAATCATTGCTCATTTGTTTTACGAAATCGGCAAGTTGTTGATGATATTCGGTTTTATAAAACGATGAATCCTTGTTGATGATTATTGATTGCGAATTATCCTGTGCCAGAACGATGATGGGTTTTTCGATTGTGTTGCTGATGGTTTTCAGCAAAGGCGACAGCAATAAAAAGGCGATAAGACTTACTGCTACAAAACGCAATGCTGCCAGCAATCGTTTTAATTTAGGTGAAAACTCATTATTTCCCCAGAAATACAGAACATAAGCATATACTCCGCCGGCCAGAAGGCAGAAAAATAAATACCAGATGGATTGTTCTGTAACGATTGACAATTACTTCAGAATTTTAAAAAATAAGGTTTTATTAATTTCATCCGTATAGACAGTAAAAACTTTTATAATCCTGTCAGGCTTTTAAAACCTGACGGGATTTTTTAATATAAATCCCGAATCGCTTCGCTTCCCGATGAAGAATCGCTAAGTCATTCCTCCTAAGCGATTCTATATCGGGACTTCGCTTTGCTCAGCTTTGCTCAGCTTTATAAACTTTACAAACCTTATGAACTTTATGAACTTTTATACTCTTACGTATTCATTCCTCCACAAACATTGATTACCTGTCCGGTAACATATTCGCTCAGGTTGCAGGCAAGGAAAAGAGCAACATTGGCTACATCGGTAGCCTGACCACCCCGACGGAGAGGAATTTTTTCCATCCATCCTTTGCGTATGTCTTCGGGAAGTTGTGCGGTCATTTCTGTTTCAATAAAACCTGGGGCAATGGCATTGGCGCGTATGTTGCGAACACCCATTTCCTGTGCTACCGATTTGGTAAAGCCAATGATTCCGGCTTTGCTTGCCGAATAATTGCATTGGTTGGCATTTCCGGAAACACCAACTACCGAACTCATGCTGATAATGCTTCCTCCGGCTTGTTTCCACATTATTGGCTGAACGGCTTTGGTAAAATTAAAAACAGATTTAAGGTTAACGGTTATTACGGCATCCCATTGTTGTTCGGTCATGCGTTTGAGAGCGCTGTCCTTGGTAATTCCTGCATTATTTACGAGAATATCAATGCGTCCGAAATCACTTGCAATTTTATTCACTACTGTTTGTGTTTCTTCAAAGTTAGCGGCATTGGAGGCATAAGCTTTGGCTTTGATGCCAAGGGCTATTAATTCTTTTTCGGTTGCCTGTGCATTTTCATCATACATCAGGTCAGTAAAGGCGATGTTTGCACCTTCGGTGGCAAACCGCAGGGCTATGGCTTTGCCGATGCCGCGGGCAGCTCCGGTAATTAATGCGGTTTTACCTTCTAATAACTTCATAAGCGTATAAATTTAAAATTAGGCGGCAAAGATACAAAGTTTAGCGGTTCCTGCTTCAAGTTTAAGCTTCAAAGTTTCGGTTTTGGGATTTTAGATGATATTTTATACGACAGCCAATAGTCTTCTATCCTTCCCAGACGAAATATTCCGGAAAAAGACTTTTCAATTCCATCGTTTCATTAAAAAGTCCGTATACTGCCGAACCGCTACCGCTCATCGAGGCATATACAGCGCCCAACGCATAAAACCGTTCCTTGATGGATTTAATTTCAGGATATTGGGCAAAAACGGTATCTTCAAAATCATTGATCAACCGTCCTTTCCAATCGCTAACCGGTAAATGAATTACTTCTTCCACGGCATGTACAGCTTTGCCTGGCTTTATCCCGGCATAAGCTGCTGCAGTATTCACATGCACTGGTGGCTTTACGATGGCGATATGATAATTGCGTAAATCCACCTCTGCTTTTCTGAACATATCGCCCCGTTCATAAGCAAATACAGTTTTATTTTCGATAAAGAATGCGCAATCGCTTCCTAACTGGCTCGCATAATCCTGCATCTTTTTTGCCGAAATGTTTAACGAAAATGTTTTATTAAGCAGCTTAATCATATTGGCTGCATCCGATGATCCGCCGCCTAATCCTGCTCCTATAGGTATGCCTTTGAGTAAATAAATTTTAACCGGAGGCAGATGAAAATCTTTTTTCAACAGATAATAAGCTTTAAGACATAGATTTTCGGGA
>Ga0268356_10412_pt1 | contig 13240 bp, 11 predicted proteins | sample BioMet10_FD_194415 | JGI IMG/M metagenome (GOLD analysis project Ga0268356, IMG submission 194415) | Sewage microbial communities from Oakland, California, United States - Biofuel 10 (PacBio Assembly) | ecosystem: Engineered > Wastewater > Sewage > Unclassified | place: USA: California | collected...
TATGAGCCAGTATCTGCTACAGACGATTTGGATACATCATAGGATTACACAAATACATCCATTCTGTGACGGAAATGGCAGAGCATCAAGGGCGCTGATGAATTGGATGCTTAAGTATAAGAAAATGCCGCCATTTTATATAGAATATGAGGATAAAAATTTGTATTATGATGCATTAGAGAAGGCGGATGTAGAACAAAATTATACAGATATCTTCTAAAGCTGTTTATGAAAGAAATAATTAAAACGAGCATTCGGATTAATCAAGGGAAATAAACAATATCATTAATGCATTTATATAGAGCCTATAGGATGAAAAATTCTATAGGCTTTTTCTTTTTGCTCGAAAGTTGCTTCCCCGGCAACTTTTGTTGACATCTGCGGTAACGGATTACAACTGATAATGAATTATCATGAATCATGTAAACAAGTTACGAAGCAGCGCGCCGCTTCAGTGACATCAAATTCAAAGCAGGAGGAAAATGATGAAAACTGAAGTCAGCATAGTGGATCGCTATGCAAAAGCAGACCCTTGGGGTCGGATAGATATTATCCTTTTGAATTATTCAAATTTCCTGGAGATTGTAGATGGATGCGAAGAAAGCCTGAAATTTCTGATCGTCAATGAACGGAGAATTAATAGAAAGAGATCTCTTGGAGATTTGGGAGTGCGGGTGCAGTCATCCGGAATGGGCGATAAAACTGCTCAGGAGGCAATTAATATTGTCATGCTGATGAGGCTATCCGGTCAAAGAATTATGAAATAGAACTGAAAGGCACGGATTGCCCGGAAAAGCATAGGGAAGAGATAGAGATCCTTTATGACATGAGAGATGATTACAGTCTTGTGAGGTCGCAGATGAAAATGCTTCCGGTAATGAAAGCATATTGCTTAGTGAGTATCTTACTGAAAGAACAGATCTTACCAGTTTTGCGGAAATGCATGGCATGAGTTACGGAACGATGCAGAAAAGATTGAACAGGGTGCGGAGACGACTGAAAAATCAGACAGTGATCTTTTTGAATGAGAATATGAGATGAAGTGTGGGGTGGAAGGATATGGAGAACAATAAAGATGTAGTGAAAGGAACCAGAAAGCTTTCAAAGAAATTTGTGCGTTATAAAGAAGGTGCTGCATTATACAGCATTGGACTTACAAAATTTCAGCAGTTGGCGCATGAGGCACATGCTGTTTATAAGGTTGATAAGATTGCACTTGTTAACACCGATAAATTTGAGAAATACCTGGAGACATTTGCTGAATTCTAATTTTTTAGATGAACACTGGAAGAATGAGACACGAAATAATTTGACTCTTGCGCTTTTAATATAAAACTGTCATAATAAACGAGTAACATTTATAGGACATGATTGCTTTGCAAGACAGATACGTTGTCTCTTCTTTTTATATAAGGAGGAAATGAAGCTATGGCAGAAACAAGAAAGGATTCGCGAGGGCGAGCACTTCGTAAAGGAGAAGTGCAAAAAGCAACAGATCAAAAATATATTTATACTTACACTGATCCATTGGGAAGACGCAAGTTTTTATATGCAAATGATCTGGCGTCTCTCAGGGAGAAAGAAAGGAGCCTGGTAAAAGATCAGCTAGATGGTCTTGACATGTACGCAGCAGGCAGGGCAACAGTTAATGATACTTTTGATCGCTACATGTCAACGAAATATAATCTGCGTGAAAGTACCAAAAGTAACTATTTATATATGTATAACCATTTTGTTCGGGATACGTTTGGAAATAAGAGACTGATAGATATCAAATATTCCGATATTATGCAGTTTTACTTTTACATGCTGAATGAACAGAAAATTTCAATTTCAACGCTTGATTCCGTTCACTGTATTCTGCACCCCACATTTCAATTGGCAGTCCGGGATGATATCATCCGGAAGAATCCGACAGATGGAGTAATGGCAGAAGTCAAGAAAAAGACAGATATGCATAAGGGTATACGGCATGCACTGACAGTTGAGCAGCAGAGAGCATTTATGGGTTATATTTCCAAACATCCGGTGTATATTCACTGGTGGCCGTTGTTTACTGTGCTGCTGGGAACCGGGACCAGAATCGGAGAATGCATAGGTCTTCGTTGGGATGATCTGGATTTCGAGAAAAAAGAAATCAGTATCAATCACAGCATTACTTATTTCCCCTCTTCTGAGGACGGTCGTTCTATTATGGAGGTTCATAAGCCTAAGACTGATGCAGGAGTCAGAACAATTCCCATGCTGGATATGGTCAAAGATGCTTTTGAGATCCTGAAAGAAGAGCAGAAGGAAAATGGCGGAAATAATCAGGAAATTGATGGATGGTCGGGATTTATATTTCAGAACCGGTTCGGAGCTGTTCCAAATCCGCAGACAATAAATCGTACGATCAAGCGTATCACTGAAAGCTATAATGCAGAGGAAATATTAAATGCAAAAAAGGAAAAGAGAGAACCGATTATTATACCGGCTTTTTCATGCCATCACTTAAGACACACATTTGCAACCAGACTTTGTGAGGCAGAAAGTAATCTGAAGGTAATCCAGTCCGTTATGGGACATAGGAATATAGAAACTACTATGGACATATATGCGGAAGCAACAGACAGAAAGAAACAGGAAGCATTTGAAATATTGGCAGCAAAATTAGATAACGTCTTTTAAGAAGGACATGATCCAGCTTTTTTCTTACAACACAAAATGTGATTTACAACAGCCAGACAACAAATTCTTATTTTTAATAGCTGATAATGACCGGTAATGAATAAGGTGCCATCCACCGGAAACATGATAATAACCGGTTATGAATGAAGCCGAAGCGAACAGATTTATAATCCCGACACTGAAATCCACAGCATCCGGAAATAAGGCTTCAAAGAATGACACAAACCGGACCTGTGACAAAGCTGCAACTGCAGTTGAAGAGAAGATCGACTTCTCAAATGTAAAGGTCGAGCCTTTATTTGAAGAAACAGTTGATTTTGAGACATTTTCAAAGTCGGATTTCAGAGCAGTTAAGGTGAAGGAATGTGTTGCAGTAGCAAAGAGTAAGAAGCTTTTACAGTTTACGCTTGATGATGGTACAGGAACGGATAGAACGATCCTGTCCGGTATTCATGCATTCTATGAACCGGAAGAACTGGTAGGAAAGACACTGATTGCCATCACGAACCTGCCACCCAGAGCAATGATGGGTATTGAGTCCTGCGGTATGCTGCTCAGTGCAGTAAATAATCTGAAGGATTCTGAGGATGAGGAACTTCACCTTCTGATGGTGGATGACCATATCCCGGCTGGGGCGAAGTTGTATTAATTTAATAAAAATGTTTGACGGACCTCTGATTGGAGGTCCGTTTTCTATATTATGTAGAAGAATTTGTTAAAAAGGAAGAATATTAAGACTATCGTTTAGAATGTTCCTAAATCCATATGTGATTGTAGAAATGAAGAATTATATCTCGATACAACTGCATTTTATGTCGAATTGAAAAGTTAACTTCCAGTCCATTCAGCCTAAAACCGGAAGTTTGTATTGCAAAGTTACTGCCAGAAATTACTCTTGCAAACCATGCTGGTATGGTATATTTACCAGTTTATTTCAGGTCATTCTTACTGACAGAGGAAGTGAATTCACAAATCCTCTTGCCATTGAGTTCAATAAGAGTGAAGAAAGGAGAACACATATTTTCTATTGTGACCCGCAGCGCTCTGATCAAAAAGGAGGATGTGAGGTAACGCATGAGATGATACGTCGTGTTCATCCAAAGGGGACTTCCTTCGATGAGCTGGATCAGAATGATATCAATCTAATGATGAGTAACATTAATTCATACAATAGAAAAAGCTGAACAACCAATCTGCTCACCAGCTGTTCAGCTTCCTAAACAACGGGGAAATACTCAATACTCTCAATATTAAGTCTATTCCCGCTAACGAGATTAATCTAACACCTCTGTTGCTGAAAAAGTAAAATAGCAGACGCCATTCGGAAGGAATGCCCAAGCAATGAGGGGTGGAATTTATTCTTGCAAAAAAGGAAGCTAAATTCGACCTCCGGTTAACGTACGCTCTTTTTCAGAGGAGATTAATCTCGAAAAAGCATAACAGCTTTTGATCTATATAACAATGCTTTTGGAATGGTAAATTCCAGATATACTGCTTTTTGCAACACTTAGTTCCAGAAAATCATCCCAGCCTTAATATTCTGGAAGTAAGTCTTGCAAGTGATATGCCCAACTGGAAATACACTCTGCAAACTGGAACCTCGGAGTTCAATTCAGCTTTAAATGATGATTAAGGCTAAAGGTGCTGGAATGGAACCTTTAGCAAATTAAAAATCATATTTCAATTTGAAAAACTAGAATTTTGAAAACGAAAATCTAACTTTAGAAAACTAAAGATTGCAATGACTTTTTGACATATGAATGATATAATTTTCCATGGACACTTATAAAGTTCTTCTGAGCAAGAATTGAAAGGTAAATAATATGGCAGTTTCATACAACGGTTTATGGAAAATGTTAATAGACAAGAACATGTACAGAAAAGATATTGCAGCTGAGTTAAATATTAGTTCTGCAACTATGGCTAAAATGAGTAAAGGGGAGAATGTTTCAATGGACATTCTTCAGAAAATATGCGATTACCTAGATTGCAATATCGGTGACATTGTTAGTTTTGAAAAAAACTGTAATAAGGAAGTTGAAAATAAATGATAGAACGCATATGCTCTAAGCGTATGTGTTATGAACAGTGACCTATGCATTAATCCTAAATGTGGACACGAGACAAAAATGTCATCAACAATATATTTGGTGTGATGACTGCAATGTCCCTATTTATCAAAAAAACATGTCCAAACTGTGGAAGAGAAGGACATTATATTGCCAACTGACATTCGTCCGGTTTTTCCGGAAGAAAATATGCTTATCTCGATTTGATTGCAAATGATCCATTTAAGTTTCAGAAAGATTCGGTATGGTATGGGAGTAATTCTTTACGTTTGTTAATGGTAAGAAGATTAAGTTCTCTGTATCTAAAGCTAATAAGATGGATCTAAATGAGCTTTCTGAGATAAAACGTAGATATGATGAAAATGCAGATCTGATTACATATGAGTATTTGATGAATTCAAAGATCGTTTTATTAAAGCAAACGCAGATAGATATAACGAGATAACTGAAGGAGCAACAAGAGAAGTTCAGAAGTATAGAGAACGCTATTCGCTGGATGACATGATGGTTTCATTTAGTGGAGGTAAAGATTCAACAGTAACGTCTCATATTGTTAGAACAGCTTTAGGGTCAAATGATGTATTACATGTTTTTGGCGATACTACACTTGAATTTCCATATACTTTGGAATACAAGAACGCTTCAATAGACGTGATGATGACAATGAGGCGAAGGGTGTAAAGTACTCGTTGCCAAAAATAGAGAAAAGAATTTTGAAGATTTATGTGATGTGGTCGGGCCACCAAGTAGAGTAATGAGATGGTGCTGTACAGTATTTAAGACTGGTGCTATTCAAAAAACTATTCATCAGCTTTTAAGAATAAAACCAATATTCTTAGTTTCCAGGGAATACGTCACAGTGAATCTGCCAGTAGAAGTAAATATGAAAGAGAGAGCCAAAGTCCTAAAATAGCTAAGCAGACTGTGTTTTCTCCGATTATTGATTGGATAGATTATGATGTGTGGCTTTACATTCTTACAACGGGAATTGATTTCAATTACGCTTACAGATTGGGTTGGACAAGAGTAGGTTGTTGGTGTTGCCCTAATAATGGAGGATGGTCAGAGTTCTTGGCTAAAATTCATATGCAGGAACAATATAAACACTGGCATGAGTTACTCGTGAATTTGCAAAGCAAATTGGAAAGCCTGATCCAGAAGATTATGTAGATGAGGTGGTTGGAAAGCGAGACAGGGTGGAAATGGTCTTGCGGCTGCACAGACTTCTGTTATTTCTTTTGAACCATGTGCAACAGATGAAAATGCCTTTAATTATGATTTACAGAGACCAATTACTGATGAGTTATATGAACTGTTTAAACCTTTTGGATATATAAATAAAGAACTTGGAAACAAACGTCTCGGGGAAATCTATGTAATTAACAAATTAGGTAAAGTGGTTTTAATTCTTCAAGGAAGAGTTGGTCATACAAAACTTAAGGTTACTATAAAAGATTTCCATATTGCCGGAGCCAAAACACTTTCTGTTGCTGAAGGAAAAGTTCAATGCCAGCTGACAAAAGTATCAAATGTGCTTAGGCTGTAAAGCTTGTGAGAGTGTTTGCAAGCATGATGCCATTAGCGTTAAGGATGATGGTACAGGAAAGATTACCTATACAATAGACGATGATAAGTGTGTACGCTGTACTGAATGTGTTGGAACATTTTAATGCAGGCTGTTATATGCGAAAAGTACTAGGAATAAAGAGGTCATAAATATGGCAAATAATACTCAAATAAAAATAAGATTGCAGGGACATGAAAAATTTGCACTCCGTGACGGATGGCTAAATAAGGGGCTAATTATGGTAGAGCGTGATTCCTCTGCATTTCAGGGAAAGAATGGACCAGATATTTTCGGAATCGGAAATAACATGGTTAAATCCCTGAGATATTGGTTGAAAGCTTTTGGTCTTATAGAAGAGAGCCCATCTAAAGGTGCAACACTAACAAAATTTGGAAAAATTATAATAGATAACGATCCATATTTTGAAGATATTTATACTATTTGGCTTTTGCATTCAAATATAGCCAAAAATCTTGAGGATGCAACTTCTTGGTATATGTTCTTCAATAGAGTTGATGTTGAAGACTTTGAAAAAGAACAAATTGAAGCTGTTCTTAATAGAGAAATCTCAAAATATGCTGTAGGAATATCATTCTCTGATAATTCGGTGAAAAATGATTTAGATGTTTTGCTCAATATGTATAGCAAGAGTAAAACAATGACTGATCCAGAGGATAAAAGTATTTCACCTTTCGCCCAGCTAAATCTTGTAAAAAATACCGACGGACGCTTTTCTAAGGTTCATCCTGATAAGAAAACAATAAATGAATGGGTTGTTCTTTATGAATTAGCACTTATGTTGGAAGATAAGGATTTTATTTCAATTGAAGAAGCAATAGAGGGTGAAAAAGGTCTTTCGAAGATATATCAATTAACATCAGTTAGTGCCAATGAAATGTTCGATAGATTGGAAGCATTAGAGTACATTCGCATTAATAGAACGGCTGGACTTGACGTTATCTATAAGTCAAAAAAAGTAACTGCCATTGAGGCTATGGAAGAGTACTATAAAATATAGAAGATAAGGACTAAGTATATGGGAATAAATAACCTTGGAGAAATAATTGAATTTAATAGCAGTTTTAAAACTGCAATAAATTTATATTTAAGCCTCAATAAAACCGAGAAGGTTTTAAATTATATACCAACAAAGTCATCTGTTCATTTTATGGATGAGTACTTGGAGGCTGTACTTGGTAAGAAGGAGCACGCAACTCTTTTAGTTGGACCTTATGGTAAAGGAAAATCACATTTATTGCTTGTGCTCTTGGCAGTTTTATCATTGAAAAGAAATGATGAAAATACCAAAATTATAAATCAACTAAAAAATAAAATAAAAAATGTAGAAGAGATAGGAAATAAAGCAGCTTCTGATATAGATAAAGTATGGGAGTCCAAGGGCTTTTTGCCGGTAATTATAAATGATACAACTGGAAATCTAAACCAGTCATTTTTAGTTGCATTGAGCGAGGCACTAAAAAGAGAAGACTTAGAAGACTTGGTTCCTGATACCTACTTTTCTGAGGCAATAAAGCGTATTGATGAATGGGAAAAGAACTATCCAAACACATATGCGTCTTTCTCGAAGGCGCTTGTTAAGCATGGGTATGATGTTAATTCGTTGAAAGCAGGGATGAAACAATATTCAACAGAATCATTAGACGTATTTGAAAGAATTTATCCTTCGCTTACAGCAGGAAGTTCTTTTAATCCATTAGCTACATCCGACGTGTTGCCATTGTATAAGAGTGTTACGGATAAGCTTGTTGAAGACTATGGGTATGCTGGCGTTTATATAGTTTTCGATGAATTTAGTAAATTTATTGAGGGATTAGATGGCACAAATGCTGGCAATACAATGAAGCTACTTCAGGACATGTGTGAATTAGCTGCAGATTCTTCTAGTATATCGTCCTTTAAATAAATGGACCATATATCCCAACTATGATATAATACCTTCAAGAACATATTCCTGGAGGTTTATCATGGGCAGAACAGCATCATCAATAGAATTATCAATAGAGGACCGCAAATATCTTGAATCTCAAATGCGCGCGCGCACCATTCAGGCACAAACAGTAGAACGTGCAAGAATCTTAATCCTCAAAGCAGATGGAAAACCAATTGATGACATAGCTGCATTGATCGGTATGAACCGGAAAAGCGTTATGCTCTGCCTTAAAAAATATAAAGAGGGTGGTGTTGAAAATGCTCTGTTCGATGCACCTGGTCGCGGACGAAATGCTGAGATCACGGATGATGAAAAGACTTGGATTATAAACATTGCATGTAAAAAACCAACTGACTTCGGGTATGCCGCAGAAACCTGGACATATGCAAAATTAACCGCACACGTGAACCTCACTGCTGAAGCATCCGGTTACACAAGACTATCTACCGTTAATAAGAGTACCGTACATAAAATATTGGATGATGCTGAAATCAAGCCATTCCGCATTAACTATTATTGTGAACAGCGCGATCCTGATTTTGATCGTAAGATGCACAATGTATTGCTTGTATATAAGCAGCTTTCAATGCAGTTCGATAAAAATGGACAGTTGGTTCCGTTTGAAGATGATGAGGCTGTGCACGTTCTTTCTTATGATGAAAAACCTGGCGTTCAGGCAATCTCTACGACATCAGATGACCTCCTTCCGAATGGCAGTAACGGTGCAATACAACGTGATTATGAATACAAGCGTCTTGGTACAGTTTCTCTTTTAACAGCGATAGATCTGCAGACAGGAGAAGCAATACCATTGGTTAGTGAAACACATAACAGCAAGGATTACATAAAATTCCTCAGGATACTTGATGACAAGTATCCTGCCGGGGATAAAATCCGCATCGTCCTTGATAATTTAAAAGTACATACATCCGTTGAAACCCGGCGCTTTCTTGCAACACTACCTGGGCGATTCGAGTTTGTGTTCACCCCAAAGCACGGATCCTGGCTCAATCTTGTAGAAGGATTCTTCAGTAAAATGACCCGTCAAATGCTTCGGGGAATACGTGTTAAAACAAAGGAAGAACTTATTTCCAGAATACACAGATATTTTGATGAGGTAAATGAACACCCTGTTGTATATCACTGGAAATACAAACTTGACGATGTTGATATTACCGAAGAAATTGGAACTGATACGTTGCTACTCGAACAGTCCAGTTAATTATCGGACGTTATACTAGTTCTCAGATATATATAACAATGGTTGCACATAAAAGTATTAAGGAATACGGAAAGTATCTTACGCCAGAGATTATTAATGCTTTTACCGGAATTGAGGGAAGAATTCTTGAAAAGTTTTTTGTAACTTCGTCCAAAAATAATTATGAGTTAATACGTAGTGCAATCGTGAAGAAACAGGATGGCGTAAAAGCAATCCCTGGGATAGATAAGATTTTTGGCGAAGAGAATATGAAGAACTATTACCAATTACCAGCATTTAGAAATAATTTTTCATGCGAAGATTTTGAAAGCATTATTTTAAAAGGTTGCTATCCATTAAATCCAATTGCAGCCTATTTACTATTGAATGTAAGTGAAAAAGTAGCACAGAACGAGCGAACATTATTTACATTTATTTCAAATGATGAGCCAAATAGTTTGGCTAGATATGTTTCTGAACATAATAGAACGAAAGGCTGGATTATTGGCGCTGATCTAATTTATGACTACTTTAGTGGTTTATTTAAGAAAGAAGTAAGTAACGAGCTAGTTCATAGTATATGGTTAGGGGCAGAGTACGCTATTACCAAATGCTCTAATGATGAAGAAAAGAAGATTATAAAAACATTAGCATTGATGCTAATAGTGAATAAAGGAGAAGAACTTCCTGCAATTGAAAAGTATTTAGCTCTTGCGGCAGCTCTTATTGATGGGAATGCAACAATAAAGAGCCTTACTGACAAAGAATTAATATACAAGAAAAGCTCAATTGGAGCTTATGTTTTTAAAACAAGAGCTGGATCAGAATTAAAAGCGGAGCTCAAGAAACAACGAGAAATTAAAGGCACTAATTGCAACTATGCAGCTACTTTACAGGAAATTACAGCTAAATATTTTGTCATTCCAAGAAAATATAATACAGAGAAAATGATGACAAGATATTTTAGACATGAGTACATGGATGTGGATTCATTCATGTCTATTTCTGATGCAACAGCGTTTTTTGATTTAGATGATGTGGCAGATGGAAAGGTAATTTCCCTTTATTCGTTGTCTGGTGTGAATCAGAAAATGATTAAAGAGCATTTTGCTTCTTTAGAGTGTCCTAAGTTAATTGTAGTCATACCAAAAGAAAAATTGACGGGTACAAAAGAACTTAGAGACTACGAAATACTTCAGGAAATTCGTACAAATGTTGAGTTTATAAACACAAATGAAGTACTCAAGAAAGAAATACCACTTCTTGAAGAAGACATAATCAAAGCTGTAGACGATCAGGTTTATGAATTGTATTCAGCGAATGATTCAAGATTATTTTACTGGAAAAATGGAATAGTAGTAACTTCCACACAAGGACACGAAGAAGCGGCTGTGAATGAGTGTTGTGAAGAAATTTATTATAAAACACCAGTTATTAACAATGAGATGATTAATAGAGCCAACATCTCTACTGCGCAGACTAAAAAAGCAAGATTAACAATTATTGATTCAATTTTATCTCATGTGGATAATGAGGATTTTTATTCTGGAACAAATCAAGAAGCAACTATTTACAGAGCTTTGTTTGGAAAATCAGATAAGGTTGTGTACGACACAAAGCATATTGAAGAAGTCCTTTCGTTGATAAATGATTATGTTAGCTCATGCAGTGACACGAAGGTAACTTTCGCTTCAATTATTAATGAACTTACATCTGAGCCTTATGGAATGAGATTGGGAGTAATACCAATTTACATTGCCAAGGTGTTGTCTGAGAGAAATGAAGATTTAGTAGCTTATTTTTCAGATATGGAAGTTCAGATTACGCCTGAAATAATTGTAAACATGTGTGAGAAGCCAGATGAATATAGTTTATTTGTATCTGAGAAAGATATTCAGAAGGAAGACTATCTTGCAAAATTAAACAGTTTATTTGCTGTCGAAGAGGGTAGAGGCCTCACCGAGAATAGAATTAAGAATGTTGTATTATGCATGCAGCGATGGTTTAGAGCACTTCCTCAGGTTACTAGAAATGTGGCAGGAATTGATGAGTATAAGGGTTCTGCAGAGATTAAATCAAACATGAAAGCTATCAAAAAAATGATGCAACGTGTTGATTTAAATCCTTATGAAATATTGTTTGTAAGCATACCAGAAGAGTTCAGAACAAAAAATTTAGTTGATATATATGATGCCATTGCTGAATGTAAAGTAGCATTTGACAACTACTTAAATGATGTTAACCAAAGAACTGTAGATGGTATCTACAAAGTTTGGGGAGCTCGTCCAAAACAAGATTTGTACCATTTACTCAGAGAATGGTACGACAAACAGAGTGATCTGTCGAAACAAGGTCTTCATAGCGGTGGGGTAACAAACCTAATGTCATGCATTGAAAAGCTTGATGTATATGCAAATGAAGATGTTGCACAGAGAATAGTAAAGGCAGTTACAAATGTTTATTTAGAAAACTGGCTTGATGATGCATTTGATTCATTCATTTTAGACTTAACTGATATTAAGTCTGAGGTTGAACAAATAAAGGAAGAAAAAACACAGGGGAAATGTTTACTTTCGTTTAATGGTAGAAATGGTGAGACAATTGAACGTTATTATGAAAAGGTTGATGAAGGAACAGGAAAAATTCTGAGAAATATTATTGAAGATACCTTGGAAGAATATGACGATCTGAGTGTGAATGATAGAGTAGCCATTTTACTTGAAATGATTGAGAAAATTATAGGGTAAAACAAATGATATATTTAGACAATGCTGCAACTACATATCCAAAACCTGAATGTGTTATTCAGTGATGGATCAAACCAATCGAACCCTTAGTATAAACGCTGGAAGGGGATCTTATCATGCTGCTCGAGAAGCGAGCAACTTGATAACAGAGACAAAAGCATTATTGAGAAAACTAGTGCATGTCGACTCAAATTCTGCCGTTGTTTTCTCTTCATCTGTAACCGTAGCAATGAATCAAATTGTAAATGGTATTGAGTGGAAAGAAGGCGTAACGGTTTATGTCTCGCCATATGAACATAATGCCGTTGCTAGAACTCTTCATAAGGTCTCGAAAGAGAAAAAGATTAAAATTAGTTTGTTACCGGTTGACGCAAAGTCTTTAGAAATCGATCTTGAAAAAACAAAATACGTATTTTCTCAAGATAAACCTTATGCAGTTTTCTGTACGCACGTAAGCAATGTTACAGGATATGTATTGCCAATACAGGAGATTTTTGAAGAGGCAAAGAAACATGGCGCTGTTACAATACTTGATTCGGCTCAGTCACTTGGATTGATTGATGTTGATGCAAGAGTGATTGGGGCAGATATTATCGCCTTTGCCGGACACAAAACATTGTATGGTCCATTTGGAATAGGTGGCTTTATTAATGTGACAGGAATAAAACTTGCTGAGTTTATTACTGGAGGAACTGGCAGTGATTCATTAAACCTTGAAATGCCAGAAGGAAATGAAGCAAAATATGAGGCTTCAAGTTGCAATGTTGTGGCAATTGCTGGTTTAAATGCGGCAATAAAGGATCTCAATGTAGAAGAAATTTGCAACATGAGAGAGTACTAACAGATTATTTGATTAATAGTCTCAGCACTAATAGAAATATCAAAATGTTTTTACCAAATGATAGAACGAAACATGTCGGAATAGTTTCATTTGTATATGAGGGAATGAACTCAAATGACGTGGGCACGATTCTTGATGAGGATTTTGATATTGCAGTAAGAACAGGATATCATTGCGCACCATATATTCATGATTAT
>Ga0268356_10503_pt1 | contig 13228 bp, 17 predicted proteins | sample BioMet10_FD_194415 | JGI IMG/M metagenome (GOLD analysis project Ga0268356, IMG submission 194415) | Sewage microbial communities from Oakland, California, United States - Biofuel 10 (PacBio Assembly) | ecosystem: Engineered > Wastewater > Sewage > Unclassified | place: USA: California | collected...
AGGGCCTCCACGTGGCTCTGACGACGAGACCCGCATCACGCGCACCGTGCCCCACAGGCCCTGCATGCGAGACGAGACCCCCCACTCGTCGTCGGCGTTGGGCACATACCTCCCCACGCAGGTGAGAATGGTCCCCGTCTCGAGCGAGTCTGCCGACAGAAGCCATACCGACCCCTCGCATGCATCCCCACGCCCTCACGACCGCGCGACCGCGCCATCCGTCACTCCCCTCGCTCATCTCGCCGTCGACCTCGAAGGAGAACGACGAGACGGGTGCGCCCGCGAAAGACCCCTCGAGCTCCGCACCACGCGTGCACACGACGACGGCGAGCAGCGCGGAGGCGGCGGCTCCAACCCACACGGCCCCCAAGGTGGGCGTCGCCTCGCCATGGCCGCCTCTCGCGAGCGCGACGGCGACGGCAAGGCATGCCGCACCGACACACGCCACGAGACATATGACGGCGACAGGACCTGGGTTCGCGCACAGGACGAGTCGCTCGGCGGCGATGATGGCCAAGAGCACGTAGAGCGATACGGGAATGGTCGGCCGGGGCGGCTTCTTCGGGAGGTCAGACACAGATGAGCGCCTCCATCTTGGTGTACTTCTTCTCGCCGATCCCAGAGACCCTCATGAGGTCCTCGCAGCTCGAGAAGGGCCCGTTCCGCTCGCGGTCCTGGATGATTGCCGCGGCCGTCGCCTCACCCACGCCAGGCAGCGACTGGAGCTGCCCTGACGAGGCCGTGTTGATGTTCACGAGCCCGCCGGATGCCGCGCCTGCCGATGTGGGCGTCTCGCCGGACGCGACGTCCGCGGCAGCGGCCGACGTCGAGCCGCGCTCGTTCGCCGTAGGCACGTGAACCTTCGAGCCGTCCTCCACGGGAGACGCGAGATTGATCGTGGAGGTGTCCGCCCCCTCCACAAGGCCGCCCGCGGCAAGCACCGCATCGTTGACGCGCACGCCCGCACCGGCAAGCTCGTACACGCCAGGGTTCGCGACGGCACCGTCCACGTGCACGACGACCGTCTTCTCGATCCCGGTCGCCGAGACGGAGTCTTTGTCCAAGACGGATGTGGCCGCATCATCGCGTTCAACGGCGAACCTCTCGCCCTGCGCAAGACGCAACCCCGCCACGCAGGCGACCACCACCACCATCACGGCGCACGCAAGCGCAACCCACGCGCGACCGCTCGCGCCAAAGCGTCGCCAGAGTCCTCTCGTCCGAGCCCTTACGCCCCTTTTTGCCTGTGCCATGCGATCACCTCGGGGAATATGGTCCCCCGCCGGAACGCCTTGGTCATGAAAAAGTCCGGAAAGTCCGACGAGAACCTTCCGGATATCCGACAGGACCCTGACCAAACTGGTCGTTTTTCCTGCTCAGAGGCTTGTATCCTACCTACTCTGCAGCACCGTTCCCCACGGGTGCGAGCTGCGTATGACGCGTCGCGAGCTGTCTTGGTGGCTTGTACGACGAGCACTGGGAGAAATCCACGTACTCCGCGCTGGACACCAGGTCGTCGATCATGCCCTCGTGGTCGAAGGTCTCCCACGCCTCGTGCACCTCGCGGATGCGGGCATGGGTCTCGGGACGCCGTGGCATGAAGAGCGTGCAGCAGTCGGGAGCGGTCTGGCACGAGATGTCGTAGGTGCCTATCGCCTGTGCGCGGCGAATGATCTCCTGCTTGTCAGATCCGATGAGCGGGCGGAGGACGGGCAGCTCGACGACCTCGTTGACGGCCGCGATGTTGTCAAGCGTCTGGGAGGCGACCTGACCGAGCGACTCGCCCGTGACGATGGCCTTGGCACCCTCGAGTCGCGCGATCCTCTCGGACACGCGGAACATAACCCTGCGGTACATGATGATGCGTAGGCTCTGTGGCACGGCAAGCGAGATCTCGCGCTGACGGGCGCCGAAGGGAACGACGTAGAGCCTGCCCACGATGCCGGACGGTGCGAGTGCCTCGACGATGTCCTGGCAGAGCCACTCGCTCGTGTCGGACGTCATGGGACGGCCCGAGAAGTGCACGGGAATGCAGGTGGCACCGCGACGACCGACCATCCACGTGGCCACCGGCGAGTCGAACCCGCTCGACAGGAGCGTGACGACCTTGCCCGCCGTTCCCACCGGGAGCCCGCCGACGCCGACCTCGGATGCCGCGTAGACGTAGGTGCTGCCCTGCACGACGTGTACCACGACCGTGGCATCGGGTGTGTGGACGTCGACCTTCTTGTCAGGAAAGGCCTCGCAGAGGGCCGTGCCGACGAGCTGGTTCATCTCGATGGTATGCCGGGGGTAGGTCGTGGACGACCGGCGCGCATGGACCTTGAACGACGAGAACTCGCCGCATTCGCCAAGGGCGGCGATGGCGGCGGCGATGTACTCCGGCTCGTCGAGCCCACACTTGTAGGCGAGCGAGACGCGGGCCACGCCAGGGACGCGGGCTATGGCATCCGCCATCTCGCGGGTCGCACGCCCATCCTTGGCTTCGACGGTCACATACCCGGAGATGCGCGCGATGTTCGCGACGGGATGGGCGCGCAGGGCGCGATGGAGGTTCGCGACGAGCTGGTTCTCGAAGGTGGAGCGATTCTTCCCCTTGAGGCCTATCTCGTGGTAGTGAACCAGGCAGAGTCTTTCCGTCATATGCCTAGAGTATGCCCTTGTTGGCACCCCTGAGCTCGTTGTCAAAGTCTTCCTTGACGAAGCTCAGGGTGTCGTTGGCGATCTCCTGCATGGCGATGGACACGGTGTCCTTGCCGGAGATGGCGACGGTGATGTCATCGAGCGGCTGGATGGCCGTGACGCGCAGGTGCTGGCCGCGGAGCATGTTGTTGATGTCACAGGCACGCTTCGAAGCGATGGTGCACAGAAGGAATGGGTTGTTCTCGGTCTTGTCGAGCAGGGTGTCAATCTCAGGCTTGGTCACTGACATCTTTGGTAGGACCTCCGTCCATCTCGTAAAGATCAATCGTTGCGGCGAGTTCCTCGGTGGCGCGCTCGAGGTCGTCATTGACGATCCGCACGTCATAGAGGCTCGCCAGGTCCATCTCATGGCTTGCGTTGGCAAGGCGCAACTCGATGGAGGACTCGTCCTCGGTGCCACGTCCACGCAGGCGTCTCTCGAGCTCCCCCATGGAAGGCGGCTCGATGAAGACGAGAACCACCTCGGGATAGACCGTGCGGACGTTGAGCCCACCCTGCACGTCGATCTCGAGGACGACCGAGACGCCCCGGGCCATGAGCCGCTCGGCCTCGGACCTGAGCGTGCCGTAACGGTGGCCGTGAACACGTGCCCACTCGAGAAACTCACCGCTCTCGACGCGACGTGCAAACTCGGCGTCATCCAGGAAGTAATAGGAGACTCCGTCCGCCTCCCCCGTGCGGGGAGGCCTTGTAGTCGCAGAAACCGTCAGACCCAAGCCAGGTCGCCGCTCGCGCAAACGCGCGACCAGCGTTCCCTTGCCCACGCCTGACGGCCCAGAGACCACGAAAAGTCTTGCGGAGCGCGCCACTACTTGGAGAGCACCTCGATGAGCTGCTCGCGCTGACGAGCACCGAGGCCCTTGACGCGGCGGGTGGCGGAGATGCCAAGCTCGTCCATGATCTTGGTGGCCTTGGCCTTACCGTAGCCAGGGAAGGGACTCGATGAGGGCGGAGACCTTCATGCGGCTGGCGATGGGGATCATCGGAATCCAAGACCTCCTGAAGGGAAATCTTGCCGCTCTTGATCTTCTCGCGGAGCACGGCGCGAGCATGACGAGCGTCAGCGGCCTTTGCGAGGGCTTCCTTGCGCTGCTCATCAGTAAGCTGAGGTAGAGCCATTGTTCCTCCAAACATCGTTCTCACGATTACATTCCGGCAATGGCAGGCCACTGCCAGAAACAAAACGCACTGAAATAGTGTGCCAATTAACCTGCACCTTTACAAGTCTTTATTCGAAAGACATCATTTTCGTGACACGTCAAGCACACAATCCGTTAAGTATAAGTTCAAGTTGTGGAGCCCATATGGTTGTTAGGATGATCTAGCAAACGCAGAGTTCGGCGACGATCGATTCGTATGCGGCGACAACGTCATCGGCAGCCGTGACAGGGCGCCCCACCACGATCTTCGAGGCCCCCGCCTTGATGGCGGCCGCAGGCGTGGCCACGCGCCTCTGATCGCCCACGGCGGCGCCAGACGGGCGAACGCCCGGCGTGACGATGAGCGCATCGGGCCCGAGAAGAGCGCGCATCTCGGCCGCCTCCTGGGGCGAGCACACGATGCCGTCGGCGCCGGCGCCGGTGGAGAGACTCGCAAGGCGAGCCACCTCGTCTCTCACGGGCAGGTCGATGCCGATCTCGGTGAGGGAGTCCTGGTCCATGCTCGTGAGCACGGAGATGGCCACCAGCCTCGTTCTGTCGCGACCCGTCTCGGCGGCCGCCTCCTCGGCGCCGGCCCGGGCCTCGGCGATCATGGCGGAAGAGCCCAGCCCGTGGATGGAGAGGATGTCCGCACCGGAGAGGGACGCGGACTTCACGGCCCCATGCACCTGAAACGGGATGTCAAAGACCTTGAGGTCGAGAAAGACCTTGAACCCGCGGTCTCGCATCTCACGGACCACGTCCGGACCCTCGCGGAAGAAGAGGGTCATGCCCACCTTCATCCACCTCGCCCTGCCCTCGAGCACCCGCGCGATCTCGTTCGCGCGGGTGCGGTCGCAGTCGAGCGCAACGATGATTGCGTTGCGGGCTTCGTTCTCAGTTAGCATTCCACAGCTCCTACCAGCTCGTTTATGTCAGAGACGCCCTGCTCCTGCACCCATCCCTCGAGACCGCGCGCAACGTCGAGCGACGCCGTGGGATTCACGAGGTTTGCCGTACCCACCGTGACGGCCGTCGCGCCCGCGAGAATCATCTCGGCGGCATCCTCCCAGGTCGCGATGCCGCCAATCCCGTTAATGGGGATGCTCACGGCATTGGCGGCCTCCCATACCATGCGCACCGCGATGGCGTGAATGGCGGGGCCAGAGACGCCGCCGGTGGGCTTGGAGAGACGGCTCCTCCTTGAGTGCACGTCAAGCGACATGCCGTTGATGGTGTTTATGAGCGAGAGGGCGTCGGCTCCCTCCGCCTCGAGCGCTCGGGCGATCTCGGGGACGCGGACGGGAGCCATCTTCACGAGCAATGGTCGCCTGGTAAGAGGCCGCACGTTCCTCACGATCTCCGCTGCGTCCTCGGGGGTGCCACCCACGAGCTTGCCTCCCCTGGCGATGTTGGGGCAGCTGACGTTTATCTCGATGGCGCTCGCAAAGGGCGCGAACTCCTCGATGAGCTCGACGGCCTGCGCGAACTCACGCGCGGAGTGGCCGACCGCCTGCATGATCACGCGACAGTCGCCCTCCTCGAGCTGGCGGAAGTACTCCCCGCACGTGGCGAGAAGTCCGCGGACGCCCGGGTTGGCGAGGCCGACCGAATTCATTATTCCCGAGGTGACCTCGCAGAGGCGCGGCGCGGGGTTGCCGTCCCAGGGCACCGCCGAGGTCCCCTTGGTGGTGATGGCACCGAGCTGAGAGACGTCGTAGAACCCCTCGAACTGCCAGCCAAAGCCAAAGGTGCCGGACGCGGTGTTGACGGGGTTTTTCATCCTCACGCCGCCGAGGTTGACGGCCATGCTCGCCCTTGCTCACCATGCCACCTCCTCGGCGTCGAAGACCGGACCGTCCATGCAGGCGGAGGCATAGCCGCCTGCCCGCATGGCCACGTTGCAGGTGCCGCAGGCACCGAAGGCGCACGACATCATGCGCTCCATGGAGACCTGACAGTCGATGCCGGCCTCGCGGGCGATGGCGGCGACCCCACGCATCATGACCTCGGGACCACAGGTATAGATCGTCGCGTACTCCCCCTTCGCGAGCAGAAGGGAGAGCGCCTGGGTGGAAAAGCCCCTCATGCCCGCAGTTCCGTCGTCGGTGGTCACCATGACCTCGCCGGCACCGAGGGAGCGAAGCTCGTCCGTGCCCCAGAGCCTGCTCGCCGTCTGGGCCCCCACGACCGCATCGAAGCCGGTGCCCTCCGCACGGAGGGCGCGCGCGCAGGCGACGATGGGAGTGACGCCGATGCACCCGCGACGAGCACCGCCCTGCCCTGACGTTCGTACGTGCGCCAGGGATGGCCACAGGGGGCCACCGCCGTGGACGTCGTGCCGGGCATCAGGGTGGAGAGGCGGCGTGTGCCATCCCCCACCACGGCGTATTCGATCTCGACCGTGTCGTCGTCGCGGTCGGCGCGGGAGAACGAGAGCGGGATGCGCAGGATCTGCGAGGGGTCACCGGGTACGGCGAGGTTCAGGAACTGTCCCGGCTCGAGCTCCGAGGCGATGCCCTGTGCGTGAATCACCACCCGGTAGATGCCATCGGCCACCCGTTCGTTCGACACGACGTCAAACGGGTAGAGGTGCGCGACGCCCTTGAGTGCCATCGACGCCCTCCTTAGGCGATGGTGCCGTTGACGAGCACGTGACGGCCGCCGACGAAGGTGTCGGTCGCGGCACCGGTGAGGTGGGCACCGAGGAAGGCGGAGTTCTTCGCCTTGCCCTGGAGATACTCGGGCGTGACGTCGACCTGCGCCGAAGGGTCGATGAGGGTGAGGTCTGCCCCCGATCCGGCCTCGATCCTGACCGGGTCGAGACGGAGCACCGAACGCGGGTTGATGGCCATGACCTGCACGAGACGGCTCCAGCCCATCCTTTCGGGAAGCACGAGGTTGGTGAGCATGAGCGGCAGCGACGTCTCGAGACCCACGGTGCCGAAGAAGGCGACCTCCCATTCGCAGTCCTTCTCGTGGGGGGCGTGCGGGGCGTGGTCGGTGACGATGCAGTCGACAGGACCCGTCGAGGATGCCCTCCTGCAGGGCCTCCATGTCGGAGGGAAGGCGCAGGGGTGGGTTCATCTTGAGACTGGTGTCGTATGCGTCGGTGATGTCATCCTCGTTGAGGAAGAGATGGTGCGGGGTGACCTCGCAGGTCACCTGCAGGCCCCTCGGCCTTTGGCCTTGCGGACGAGGTCGAGACCCTTTGCGGTGGAGATGTGGGCAGATGTGCAGCGGGCAGCCCGTGATGCGGCAGAGCTCGATGTCACGATAGATCTCGAGCTCCTCGCCGAGCGCCGGCCAGCCAAACATGCCCAGCCGCGTGCTCGCGCGGCCCTCATTGATGACGCCGCTCGCGGTAAGCGATTCGACCTCGCAGTGTGCGATGGCTGCCCGATCGAACTGGGAGACGTACTCCATGCAGGTACGCATCATGCCGGCGCCCTGCACGCCGTGGCCGTCATCGGAGAAGGCGCACGCACCCTCCATGACCATGTCACCGATCTCAGCGAGCACCTCGCCCCTCTCGCCGCGCGTGAGCGCGCCGATCGGGCGCACGTGCACCATGCCGGCACTCCGCCCGTGATCGATCTGGTATCGGATCTCGGCGCCGGTGTCAGCCACGGGGTCGGTGTTTGGCATCGTGGCGACGTCGGTGAACCCGCCGTGCGCGGCGGCACGGCTGCCCGTCTCGATGGTCTCCTTGTATTCGAAGCCAGGGATCGCGGAAGTGCACGTGCATGTCAACGAGACCAGGGAACGAGATACTTCCCCGAGGCGTCGATCACCTCGGCGTCTGCGGGCGGCTCAAGAGCCACTGCCGACCTCGGACGATGACCTCGCCATCGAAGAAGCACGTCACGGACGTCGATCGAGGACCCACCTGCGGGTCGACGACATGGGCACCCCTAAGCAGAAACGCCATTGTTCTCTCCTCCCAGCAGAAGGTACATCTCGGCCATGCGCGTGAGGACGCCGGCGTTGACCTGGTCTAGAATTCTCTGAGCGGGCAGCAGTCGGCCTACGTCCGCGTTGATCTCCATGCCACGGTTCATGGGGCCCCGGGTGGCAGATGATCGCAGTCGTCCTTCATGCGATTCGACGCGGTTCATGTCAAGGCCGTAGAGGCGGTTGTACTCGCGACGGGACGGAATGGCGGCGCCCTCCATGCGCTCGAGCTGGACACGAAGCATGTAGACGACGTCCATGTCCTCGATGACCTCGTCGAGGCTCGAGGTCTGCGGGCAGCCAAACCAGTCGGGATCGTCCACCTGGAAGGTGGGAGGCGCGACGAGCGTGACGTCGGCGCCCATGGTTCTGAGTGCGGGCGCGAGCGAACCGCACACGCGACTATGGGCGAGGTCGCCCACGATGGCCACCTTCAGGCCATCGAGGTGCCCGAAGCTCTTGCGGATGGTGTAGAGGTCGAGCATCGCCTGCGTGGGATGCTGATGCTTGCCGTCGCCGGCGTTGATCACGACCGCATCGGTGTTCTCGGTGATCTTCTGCGGAGTGCCCGCCAGGCGGGCGCGGACAGACGAACATGTCGACGTTCATGGCGTCGATCGTCTGGATCGTATCCGCGAGGCTCTCCCCCTTCACGACGGAGCTCGTGGAACCGCCCATGGAGAGGCTGTCGGCGGAGAGGCGCTTCTCGGCGAGCTCGAACGAGCTCTTGGTGCGGGTGGAAGGCTCGAGGAAGAGGTTCAACGATCGTGCGGCCGCGCAGCGCCGGGACCTTTTTGATGGTCCGGCCGTTGTTGATCGACTCGAACGATGACGCGGTGTCGAGAATCTGGTTGATGTCATCGGCGGTCAGGCTGTTCGTGTCGATGAGGTTTTTACAGAGAGCATCAGTTGGCACCTCCGGCGTTCTTCTCGGTCTCGAGACTCCAGATCTCGACGGCGTCGTGGTCGTCGAGCGGCTGGATGCACACGCGCACGTCCTCCTCGTGGGACGAGGGGACGTTCTTGCCCACGAAGTCGGCCCTGATGGGCAGCTCGCGATGGCCGCGATCGACCATGACGGCGAGCTGTACGCTCTTGGGGCGACCGTAGTCCATGAGCGCGTCAAGCGCCGAGCGGACCGTGCGGCCGGTGTAGAGGACGTCATCCACGAGGATGATGTTGGTATCGTCGATGTCGAAGGGAACGTACGAGCCGTGGAGCACGGGTGAGATCGTACGCATCACGTCGTCCCTGTAGAAGCTGATGTCGAGCGAACCGATCTGGGGGCGGACGCCCTCGATCTTCTCGATGGCATCGGCGAGCCTGTTGGCGAGGGACTCCCCCTGCGTATGATGCCGACGATGGCGATGCCGTCGGCACCCTCGTTGTGTTCGATCACCTCGTGGGCGATGCGGGTGATGGCTCTGTCCATCGCCTGCGCGTCCATGATGATTGCCTTGGGATTTGGCTGGTCCATGTCGCTCCTTCCAAAAAAATGTCCCTGCCCGTCTGGCGACGGCACAAGACACCTGGAGGAAGGCCATATATGCGAGCCTGGGCTCGAGCCTTGCGGGCATCTCGTACCGCGCTTAAAGGTCGGGTCTCACTTTACGACGAACGCGGACGGAGAACAAGGTCATTCGTCGAGTCACGAAGAGCACAAAAGCTAGTCGAACTGGATCCCGGTATCGCCTCGCACACCTCGTTCTACGGGGCCGTCCATGCGCTGCTCGCCCTTCTCGATCCACACCGCACGCTGGCAGATGCGCTCCACCTGCTCGATGGAGTGGCTCACGAAGAGCACCGTGACGTCGCCGGACTCGATGAACGAACGGATGCGCGCCTCGCACTTGTTCTGGAAGAAGACGTCACCCACCGAGAGGGTCTCGTCCACGATGAGCACATCGGGTTTGGTGACGGTGGCGATGGCGAAGGCGATGCGCGCCACCATGCCCGAGGAGTAGTTCTTGAGCGGCATCTCCATGAAGCCATCGAGCTCGGCGAAGTCGATGATGTCCTGGATGTGGGCATCGACGAAGGCCTTGGAGTAACCGATGAGCGCGCCGTTGAGGTAGATGTTCTCCATGGCGGTGAGCTCAGGGTCGAAGCCGGCACCCAGCTCGATGAGGGGTGCGATGTTGCCGCGCACTATGCACGAGCCCTCGCTTGGCTCGAGGACGCCTGCGATGCACTTGAGCATGGTCGACTTTCCGGAACCGTTGGTGCCCACGAGACCCACGACCTCGCCCTTGCGCACCTTGAAGCTGACGTGGTTGAGCGCGCGAAACTCCTTGAAGTGGAGCTCGTGGCGCATGATCGCGATGAAGTACTCCTTGAGGTTGTTGAGCTGTTCGCTCGCGATGTTGAAGATCATCGAGACGTCATTGACCTCGATGACGTACCCGGAGCTCTCGATGGCGGTATCAGACATGAGTCATCCTTCTAGATGTACAAGATGAATTTGTGCTCGGTCTTGCGAAACACGGCGAGACCGAGGATGAGGGAAACGACCGCCGAGACGGCGGCGATGATGAGCACCGTAGCCGAGGGCGAGGTCTGGTAGACGATGGCGCTGCGCATGATGTCGAGGTAGTTGTACATGGGGTTAGCCTTGACGACCCAGATGACGTAGTGCGGGACGGAAGGATTCGAGGTGAGAAGGGAGAGGTCCCAGAAGATGGGCGTGAGATAGGTCCACGCCGTGATCAGGACGCCCCAGAGATGCATCATGTCGCGGAAGAACACGGCGAGGGCACCAATGAGGAGGGAGATGCCGATGCAGAAGATCATCAGAAGGACAAGCCCCACGAGCATCCAGATGATGTGCCAGGTGGGAACCACGCGGAACCAGAGCATGACCACGACGACGGCGATGAGCGAGAACGCAAAGTTGACCACGGCGGAGAGGACCTTCTGCACAGGGAAGACCCAGCGGTCGACCTTGACCTTCTTGAGCAGCGATGACGCTCCGATGATGGAGCCGAGCCGCCGTTGGTGGCATCGTTCATGAGCGTGAAGGTGACGTTGCCCACGATGAGATAAAGGGGGTAGTTCTCGACGGTCGACTTGAACATGTAAGAGAACACGAAGCTCATGATGATCATCATGAGGAGTGGGTTGAGAACGCTCCAGAGCACACCGAGGAACGATCGCCGATACTTGAGCTTGAAGTCCTTCGACACGAGCTGCTGGAGAATGAAACGGTCCTTGGCAAGCCTGTTGCCAGAGTGGGCGCCCACGATACCGTCGGACGCAACCGCCTCCTTGACGCCACTGTCCTGATTCAAGATTCCTCCTGGATGCGACCGTCGACATTCGACCGTCGGTTAGGTCATTAGCAATCCTACCACGGAGAGCCGTTTCTCATACAACATCAGAGGGGTTGGTGCCACGGAATGCAGGCGCCGGAGCTCTGTTCTGAGGTCTTTCCCGCGATTTCCCTTACCGTCCATGAGGTGATTCGCGCTCCGGAAAAAATGCGCCTCCTGCATCGTGAGAATCAGTCCGTCCGCGAGCCAAGCGAAGACCTGCAGAAAAATGGGCCGAATGGACGAGTCCGTCCTAGGTGCAATCCAGCAGGAGCCGGGGCCTCGGTTTCAACAGGGTTTTTTGGGACAACTGGAGCGATTCGCGCAAGGTCCTCTAGAAACTCGTCCATTCGGCCCGTTTTTTCTGCAGGTGGCCCTGCCGCCGTGGGTTGCGTGATGAGAGGGACGGGCTTGCTGGGCGTCAAATGACCTCGCGACTGGAGAAAGGACCGCGGGGGTCGAGACGCTTGGAACAATGCCATCGTGGGAAAGGGGAACCTGATCGACCACCCGAGTTGTCCGGGAGAACGTACACCGGATATCAACGTTCGTGGGACGGGCATGCTGTGATGTGGCCCCATCTGAAAAGTAAAAAAGGTCGGAAGCAAAATCTAGCTTCCGACCTGCATTTTAATGGCTCCCCGGGCAGGATTCGAACCTGCGACACGCTGATTAACAGTCAGCTGCGCTACCACTGCGCCACCGGGGAATGCACTTCGACGCAAAGCAAGAGTATACAGATACATCGTCCCCATGCAAGCGAGAACTTTGCCCTTTTCCCTTCCCTAGATATAGTCCTTGAGGGACGCGGAGCGCGAGGGATGGCGGAGCTTGGCAAGCGTCTTGCTCTCGATCTGACGGATACGCTCACGCGTTACGCCGAACTCGCGACCAACCTCCTCGAGCGTGCGTGGATGACCGTCCTCGAGACCAAATCGAAACTTGATGACCTTGCGCTCACGCTCCGCGAGCCCGTCGAGCACACTGTCGAGCTGCTCGCGGAGCATGCTCTCGGACGCGGCGTCGGGCGGCGCCACGGCAGACGAGTCCTCGATGAAGTCACCGAGCTGGGAATCCTCCTCCTCGCCGATAGGCGTCTCAAGGGAAACCGGCTCCTGGCTGATCTTCTGGATCTCGCGCACGCGCTCGGCGGAGATGCCCATCTCGTCGGCGATCTCCTCGGGCGTGGGATCGCGGCCGAGGTCCTGCAGGAGCTGCCTCTGCACGCGGATGAGCTTGTTGATGGTCTCGACCATATGCACGGGTATGCGGATGGTGCGTGCCTGATCAGCGATGGCACGGGTGATGGCCTGACGAATCCACCAGGTGGCGTATGTCGAGAACTTGAAGCCCTTGGTGTAGTCGAACTTCTCGACGGCACGGATGAGACCGAGGTTTCCCTCCTGGATAAGATCGAGGAAGAGCATGCCACGGCCCACGTAGCGCTTGGCGATGGATACGACCAGGCGAAGGTTCGCGGAGATGAGCTGCTGCTTGGCGTCGAGACCCACCTGTTCTATGCGCATGAGACGCCGCATCTCGGCACGCGTGAGCTCGACGTCGCCATTCTCGGCGGCCTCGAGCTTCTCGCCAGCATCGGTGCCCGCCTCGATCTTCATGGCGAGATGGACCTCCTCGTCGGCAGTGAGAAGGTCGACCTTGCCTATCTCCTTGAGGTACATGCGGACCGGGTCGCCGGTAAGCATGACCGTCGAGGTGTCCTGTCGACGCGCACGAGCGCGAGACGACCGCTTGGGCTTGGTCGTCTTGGCCTTGGGGACGGAGCGAAGCGCCTCCTTGACCTCCTTGGCCTCGTTTACGACCTCTGACTCCTCGTCATCGTCCTCGTTCTCATCATCGTCATCGTTGGACGAGAAGCCATCGTCGTCGAAATCGCCATCGTCCACGCTGAAGTCATCCACGCCCGTGGTGGGCATCTCGGCATCACCAGAGGTGGTGACCTCGATTCCCTTGGCGCGGATGCCGTCATAGAGATCGGAGCTCATCACCGTCCACGTCGAGGTCACGGATGGCAACCTGGATGTCATCCTCGCTCACGTTGCCGCCCTTGGCGGTGGCCACCAGCCCGTCGACACCTTGCTGAGCTCGTCGGAAGCTTGATGT
>Ga0268356_10738_pt1 | contig 13203 bp, 15 predicted proteins | sample BioMet10_FD_194415 | JGI IMG/M metagenome (GOLD analysis project Ga0268356, IMG submission 194415) | Sewage microbial communities from Oakland, California, United States - Biofuel 10 (PacBio Assembly) | ecosystem: Engineered > Wastewater > Sewage > Unclassified | place: USA: California | collected...
TCGTCCGTGCATGTTTATACTTCATAATAAGCTTTGAATTTCTTGGACGACATGCCGGGGCTGAACCGTGAACGGTAACTAATACTGGAAAAGGTGTGGAAACAATTTCAATTCCTCTTTCAAGGCGACGCTTTACAACAATATGCTGTGTATTAACTGAAATAACATCTTCGACATAAGTAATTTGAGGAATGTGCAATTTTTCGGCCGTTTGTGGACCAACTTGTGCTGTATCACCGTCAATAGCCTGACGTCCACATATTACCAAATCATATGGAGCTAATTTTTTAATGGCTAACGAGATAGCATAAGAAGTTGCTAATGTATCGGAACCGGCAAATTTACGATCAGTAATCAAATACCCGGCATCTGCACCACGATATAAAGCTTCGCGAATAATCTCTGCAGCGCGGGATGGCCCCATTGTTAAAAGTATAATTTCTGCGCCATTAATTTGTGTTTTGATGCGTAAAGCTAATTCTAAGGCATTCAAATCTTCAGGATTAAAAATGGCAGGTAAAGCAGCTCGATTTACGGTACCGTCGGCTTTCATGGCATCTTTTCCAACATTGCGGGTATCGGGTACTTGTTTTGCTAATACAATGATTCTAAAACTCATGGTTAAATTTTTCTATTAATTTAAAAACCGTTTTTATAAAATTACGGAGGCACAAAATTATAAATTTAGCGTAAACTATCAAGAAAAAAGGCTATCAGCATTCATCACAGCCATCAAGACTTTTCTGATAAACAAACATTGCTCTTTTACTCATCCCCATACTTGAGAAACCTCCATCGTGGTAAAGATTTTGCATCGTAACTTTTCGCGTCAGATCTGAAAATAATGTAACACAATAGTTAGCACACTCTTCAGCAGTGGCGTTGCCTAAAGGAGACATCCTTTCGGTAAAATCCATTAATCCATCAATACCTTTAACACCACTTCCTGCAGTAGTCAGCGTTGGCGATTGTGAAATCGTATTTATTCGTATTTTTTTTTCTCGCCCATAAATGTATCCAAAACTGCGTGCAATAGATTCAAGCACAGCTTTAGCATCAGCCATATCATTGTATTCAAATAAAGTGCGCTGAGCAGCTATGTAGGATAATGCAACAACTGAACCCCACTCATTGATTGCATCAAATTTTTTGGCTACTTGTAACATTTTGTGAAAGGATAAGGCAGAAATATCAAGGGTTTTCTGGAAATAATCATAATCAATATCGTCATATGGTTTTTTCTTACGAACATTAGGGGACATCCCAATAGAATGGAGTATAAAATCAATTTTTCCATCAAAGAACTTCATTGATTTCAAAAACAAATTTTCTAAATCCTGAACCTGAGTAGCATCGGCTGGTATAACAATAGTGTTACATTTTTTTGCTAAAAGTTCCGTTTCTCCCATTCGTATAGAAACGGGTGTATTTGTTAATATAATTGATGCACCTTCTTCATAGGCTTTTTCTGCAATTTTCCATGCAATAGATTTTTCGTTTAGGGCTCCAAAGATTATACCTTTTTTCCCTTTTAATAAATTATATGTCATAATTTCAATAGTTTAATAATTCTTTAGCTGTTTCAACGGCAGCATTGGTAACAGTTTCATTACTGAGCATTTTTGCAATTTCTGTAATTCTTTCTTTCTGATTTAATAGTTTAATAAAAGAGGTGGTTGTATTTCCTTTAGTTTCTTTATATACAAAATAGTGCGATGAGCTTTTCCCTGCAATTTGTGGCAAGTGAGTAATTGCAATTACCTGCATATTATTACTCATCTTTTGAAGAATATTTCCAACTTTACCTGCAATATCACCCGAAACTCCCATATCAATTTCATCAAAAATAACGGTAGGCAACAAATTACGTTGGGTAATTAAAGATTTAAGCCCTAACATCAAGCGGGATAATTCTCCACCGGAAGCAATACGTGAAATTTCGCTCACCTGCCCTCCCCTATTCGCATTAAAAAGAAATCTAATGATATCAATGCCATCATTAGTTAAGTCTTTCGTCATAGAATGTTCTATTTTAAATTGGGCATTTGGCATTCCAACCTGAGATAAAACTTTTAATAATTCTTTTTCTATTTCAGAAAATGTATTTTTACGATTTTCGGAAATTTGCTGGCTGAGTTTTATTAATACTTCTTTTTGAAGCTGGATATCTAATTGTAATTCAGATATTTGTTTATCAATAGATGAAATGGCAGATAATTTATCTGTAAATGAATTTTTTAAATGAATTAATTCAATAATGGTTGTAACCCGATGTTTTTGTTCAAGACGATAAATGGAATCAAGACGATTACTTATTGCTTCAATTTTAAGTGGATCGTAAATAATTTTATTTTGAAGATGATCAATTTCCGAGGTAATATCTTTTAATTCAATTTGGCAACTTTTTAACCGTTCGGAAATATTCTTAATATCATCATGAATATTCAATAATGGGTCAAGCAGAGAAATCAATTCTGATAAACGATTTAATAATGAATTGTCTGATTCGGACAAGCCTACATTTACCAAAAATAAATTTGATTTTATTGATTCTGAATTTGTTAAAATTTTAAGTTCAGCTTCCAACTCCTCTTGTTCATTTCATTTTGTAAATTAACTTCTTCTAATTCATCGACAAGAAATTGATAATAATTCTGATCAGATTTTAATTGCTGCTCTCTTTCCAACATTTCTTTCAATTTATTATTCTTGGAAGAATAAATTGAATATTCTGATTTATATTCTTTTATTATTTGTTGATTTCCGGCAAAACCATCAACCAACGCTAACTGGAATGAGAAATCATTCAATGCTATGGTTTTGTGCTGTGAATGAATATCTACAAGTTTATCCCCAATTTCTTTTAAAAGGTTTAAATTTACAGGTGTGTCATTAATAAAAGCCCTTGATTTTCCGGCAGGATTAATCTCTCTTCGCAAAAGAGCACTATCATCATAATCAAGGTTATTTTTTTCAAAAAAATCCTGCAGTCCATAATTTTGAATAGAAAAAATACCCTCTACATAACATTTTTTTGATTTGTCGAATAGCACAAAAGTATCTGCTCGCTGTCCAAGGATAAGAGATAATGCTCCTAATAATATGGATTTACCCGCACCCGTTTCTCCTGTAATTACAGAAAAACCTCTATTAAAATCAATTGACAGATTTTGTATGAGTGCATAATTTTCAATACGAAGGTGCGATAACATATCGTAGTTGGTTAACAATAAGAAACAAATGTAATAAAGAAAACCTTAAATTTTATTTTTAATTAAGTATTTTCTGATATTTTGAGGAATTTGACGGATCAATTTCCTTCAAAATATTGATGGCTTTGGTTTTATCTATGGGTGCAGCTTGCGAATAAATATTGATTAACTCATCACGTTTGGCATCCAAAAATAGCTGTAATAAAAACAAGCCAGGTTTTTGACGATTTACTTTGCGGAGTAATTCCAGACTTTCGGAAACAGCTGTTCGACCATTTTCGATGTTTTCAGTCATTACATCCAAACCTAAGCGATGAAATTTGTAACTTGCTTCACGTATTGGGCTGTATGTTGTATTCATTAAGTTTTCAATTAACCAATATCTATTTTTTGTACTTTCAAAAGCTTTCCATCCAGATTCAGTTGCATTTTGTGCAGAATTTAATATTGACTGAGCCTTTTCAAAATAAGGTGTACCACCAAACAGAGAATATGAATCGCCATCATATCCAAGCACAATATTAATATAATAAGCTAATACAGATGTAAGATTGGAGGTAAATGTATTTTCGTCGTAATCAAGAGGCTGGTATTCAATATATTTAAAATCAAAATCATTATCTACATAATTGATTAGAACGGAATTGTAATTGGTTTTATAGATCGGTCGGCGAATAACTAAATTTAATTTTCCTTTAAATTCATCACTGGAAAACCCTTTCAGTAATCGTAATCATAAAAGTACATTCAATACGTTCCTCCACTTTATATTGATAATTTGACCATTTTCTGTTATTAATAAATTCATAAATAGCCTGTTGTAGGGTTTGATATACTTTTTTATCCGTACCTTCTACTTGTTGAGCGGTTACTTGTACGGAAGCATTAAATTCCTGAGCAAAAGCCTGAACTGAAAAAATAAAAAGTATAAACGAGAAAATAATTTTATGCATAAAAATTGAATTAAACATTTTTAACAAATGAATGCTTTTCAATCATTTGCTTTATTAAATCGGCAATATCTTTAGCAACTTCATTTTTTGATTTCAAGTCAAATTTAGTAATATTACCTTCTTGGTCAATGGCAGTAATTTTATTTGTAGTAACAGCAAATCCCGCTCCATGATCATTTAATGAATTTAAAAGAATCAGGTTCAATTTTTTCTGAATTATTTTTTTTTGCGCATTTACAACCTCATTTTCAGTTTCGAGAGCAAAGCCAGCTAAAAATTGTGAATTACTTTTTCTTTTTCCTAATTCTGCTAATATATCTATGGTTGGCTTTAATTTTAATGATAAATCCGAATTTGATTTTTTAATTTTTTGTTTGTTAATGGTTATTGGAGCATAATCAGAAACGGCAGCAGCCATAATTGTAATATCTGTTTTAGGAAATAAATCAAGACAGCAGTCATGCATTTCCTTAGCAGATGTTACTTTAGTACAGCTAATTGAAGGGTTATTGGTTGATAATTGGGATGGTCCGGAAATCAAATGAACATTTGCACCTCTATTTGCGAATTCTTCAGCTATACTAAATCCCATTAAACCTGATGAATGGTTTCCGATAAAGCGTACAGGATCAATATTCTCATATGTAGGTCCAGCTGTTACCAAAATGCTTTTACCACAAAAATCATCACGGGTTTTAAAATATTTTTCGATAATATTATATATAATATCAGGTTCTTCCATTCTACCACAGCCAAATAATCCACTTGCTAATTCTCCACTAGCAGGTGCTATAATCATATTCCCGTGCGACTGTAATGTTTCAACATTTTTTGGGTTACCGCGTGCAAAAACATATCGACATCCATTGCCGGTGCAAAGAAAACTGGACATTTTGCAGCAAAATATGTAGCGAGGAGCAAATTGTCGACAATTCCATTAGCACATTTACCAATAGTATTAGCCGAAGCCGGAGCAACAATTATTATATCTGCCCAATTACCCAAATCTACATGGCTATTCCATTGTCCATTTGTAAGGTTGAAAGGTTCGATTAAAACAGGGCGTTGCGACAGCGTTGACAGGGTTAGCGGAGTAACAAAATCAGCAGCTTTAGGCGTTAATATAACCTGAACATCTGCCCCTTCTTTTTTTAATAAACGAATTAAAAAAGGTATTTTATAAGCTGCAATACTTGCTGTTATTCCGACTATTATTTTCTTTCCCTTAATCATCAAAATGTCAATTAATCTGATTTAGTTAATGTGAATATTATTCTTTTAGCGGATTTCTAAAAAAGATATCACCATCCAAAAACTCAGTAGTTGCTACTAAAGTTGCCTTTGGTAGATGCTCATAATGTTTGGCAATTTCAATTTGTTCTCGGTTTTCAAATACTTCTTCCAAATTATCACTGGGTAAAGCAAACTGAGAAATTTATTATTTAATTCTTCTTTCACTTCAGCAGAAATTTGGTTAGCTCTTTTTACAATAATATTGACAGATTCATAAATATTATCTGTCGGAGCATTCAATTTTTGCACATCTCTGGTAATTGCAAGCATTTCAACCTTTGATTTTTTACTTTCCATGTTAAAAATAGTTTTTAATAAATTTTAAAGAATTTTTCTGCATCATATTAGCCTGATTTAAGTACGAACTCTCAGGATAGGCCGAAATAAAGCTATCAAAAGCTTCAATTGTTGCCTGATACCTTTCTTTCTTCTTCGATTCTATACTTTTTGTTGCATATTTATAATTAGCCTTAATTATATCAAACATAATCTCTTCCCTATGAGGAGTATCGGGAAAATCTCTTAATACATTATTAAAAGTAGTAATAGCGGCCTTATAATCCTCCATTTTGAAATATAATTTAGCTGTTTCAAACGATTTTAGTTCTAATTTTCCCCTCAACTTATCCATTAATTCATTACATTTTGGGATACGTTCGCTTTGAGGATAAGCATTAATGAAAAGCTGAAATTCCTTAATCGATTCCGTAGTATTCGTTTGATCGAGGTTATATTTCGGAGAATCCATATATTGGCAATAAGCACTCATATAAGCACACTCTTCTGCAAACTGACTGTTTGGAAATTTTTTAGCAAATTGCTTAAAATAATAACTTGCTGTAATATAGTCATCTTGTTTAAAATAACTATATGCATAATAATAATTGATTTTTTCTACCTTATCAGTACCAACATAGACATTTATCAACTGATCAAAAAGTTGTTGTGCACGATAATAATCTCCATGATCATAGTAAGTTATGGCACGTTCAAATTTTTCGTTATTGTCATTACTTTTTAGTAATTTTTGATATTTACTGCACGAAATGAATTGAAATGCAAATATTATTAAAATAGGGTATAAAAATCGTTTTAACATGCTGCAAAATTAATATTTTTAGTCGAATAAAAAACGTTAAAATTAAACAGTTATTATCATTTAAATAACATTTAAACAAATCAGTGTTATTTACCTCTAAAAAAACATTTAGTTTTGCAGTGCAATTATATTTTTTTCAACAATTAATAAATCACACGAGATATGGATATATTTAAAAAAGTAAAAACCAATTTAGGCCCCATTGGGCAATATGCCAAGCAGGCGGATGGATATTTTATGTTTCCTAAATTAGAGGGAGAAATATCCAACAAGATGTTTTTCCACGGAAAAGAACGATTAATTTGGAGCTTAAACAATTATCTTGGAATAGCCAATCTTCCTGAAGTTAGAAAAGTAGATTCTCAGGCTGCAAATGATTGGGGATTGGCCTATCCTATGGGTGCAAGAATGATGTCGGGACAAACAAGTTATCATGAACAGTTGGAAAGAGAATTAGCTGAATTTGAAGAAAAAGAAAGTGCTTATCTTTTAAATTTTGGCTATCAGGGAATGGTTTCAATTATTGATTCCTTGCTTGATAGAAATGACGTCGTTGTTTATGATGCCGAAGCTCATGCTTGTATTATCGACGGATTGCGTTTGCATATCGGAAAACGATTCGTTTATCCTCATAATAATATAGAAAAAATGGAGAAGCAGCTTCTTCATGCGCAACATGTAGTCGATCAAACGGGTGGAGGAATTTTGGTTATTACAGAAGGCGTGTATGGCATGTCGGGTGATCTTGGAAAATTAGATGAAATTATAAAATTAAAACAAAAATATCATTTTAGGTTATTAGTCGATGACGCCCATGGTTTTGGAACAATGGGAAAAACTGGAAAAGGTACTGGCGAACACTTTAATGTTCAGAAAGATATAGATGTTTATTTCGCTACTTTTGCTAAGGCGATGGCTGGTATAGGCGGCTTTGTTGCATCTAATGCTGATGTTATTGGTTTTCTAAAACATGTTATGCGATCACAAATTTTTGCAAAATCATTGCCCATGCCAATGGTTATCGGAGCGTTGAAACGTCTCGAAATAATTCGCACACAACCACAACTTAAAGATAAATTATGGACAATTGTAAGGGCATTACAATCTGGATTAAAAGAAAAAGGTTTTAATATCGGGAATACCCAATCTCCAGTTACTCCTGTTTTCCTGTCGGGGAGTGTACCTGAAGCTACACAATTAACACTTGATTTGAGAGAAAATTATAACATTTTCTGTTCAATTGTAACTTATCCTGTAGTTCCTAAGGGAGTTATATTGCTAAGATTAATACCTACCGCCGTTCATACATTACAAGATGTAGAATATACAATTGATGCCTTTTCAAAAATAAAAGAAAATTTGAATAATGGTAAATATTCAAAGGGGGATATTCCGGATATTCAAAACCTATAAAATTTTCTACATAAAAAACCTGATTTAGTAAGCTTTATCAGGTTTTTTATTTTTAAACGATTTTTTAAATGAGAGAAAGTACCTATAATAAAATCGCAATTTCCATTAATTCTTTTGCATATTTTGTTATTTCATATTTGGTAGTGTTTTTCCTTTCTCAGTTTATCACTATTATTACAACATTATCATGTAACATCCCGGTACAACTTTTTTTTCATAAGATTGAATTTTTAATACGAAGCACATCATGGACAAGTGATTCGGTTAAAATTATTTTCAGCGCTGGGCCTATTTCTGCACTTGCTTTGGGATTTATTTTTTTAATAATTTATACCAAAGTAATAGATACGAATGGCTTGCTTAAGCTGTTTTTTTTATGGGGTTTTATACACGGATTCACCATTTTTTTTTGGTTCTATACTTATTGGAACATTTATAAACCAAGGCTTTGGATATGTTATTAACTGGCTTTATTGTTTTGATACCGCAAAATTAATAATAGTTGCCTTTTCCCTGATAATTATGCTTTTAATTGGACTAACGGTTCCAAAATATTTTTTCACATCAGCAAATACATACTATAATAGTCAGCATCCAAAACAAAGAAAATCCTTCCTAATGAATCAAATACTAATCCCATGGATGATTGGAGGAACCGTAATAAATCTATTTAAGATATCGAATAACCAAGGGATTTATCAATTTAGAATTTATGATATAATGCTGTTTTTCTCTTCCTTATTAATTATTTTACCATCTTTTTTTCAAATATATAAATATCCTGAATTATATTTTGATGAAGAACCCAAAAGCTTTTTTATATCATGGAAAAGTGTTGTTTTTAGCATTGTATTACTACTTGTCTTAAAAATAGGTTTATACCGGGGAATACGACTCGGCTAAATCTCATTAATTTACAATAATTTTTCTAAGAAAATTGCCTTGTTTGGTAATTATTTTTAGTAAATAAAATCCTTGCTTAGGACTTAATTTAAAAATAAAATTCTTTTCATTCGCAGCAGTAGCGCATTCTAAAATTTTTCCATAAATATCAATTACCATTATTTCCTGCATTTCTATAGGGGATTCTATGTTTAAAAAATAAGAGGTTACAGGGTTTGGGAATATTTTAATCGAATTTGCATCCAATTGTTTTATTCCTGAATTTTTAGGTTGCAATTGAACGTTTAGTATGGTTGCATTTAGATCAGTAACGGCAACATTTTGAATTGTTTTGGAATAATGACAAGGAGCCGAAAAAATTACGGTATAACTTCCTGCCTTGATCAGACGATGATAATCACCCATGGTTGCCGATGAATAAACATACGAACTGTCAGCATCATGATTCTGTATGAATACTTTCGCCTTTAGTGGTTCTCCCGTCAAAGAATCGGTAACCGTCCCTGTTATCCCATAATTGGCCTGTTCTATATAATTTAAAAATGAACGGTAATTATAATTCCAATGCGATTCCAACTGACTTGCCGGTAGTAATTTTGTATTCGATAATTCTATCGTTACTTCCCTGCAATGCTGAAAATAATTCATGTAATCCTGACGACCACCAGCTACTTCATACCATGCATAGCCATTGGTAATCCCATTATTCAAATCGGTCATATAACCACTACTGTGTGCATGAACCGTATCGGCATATTCCCGACTTACATTTACCCACCAATTATTATCCGGATGTAGTTTTGCCCAGGTATCCCATGGATAATTCACCACTTCTGCTCCTCCATGAAAATTTGCTGACATCACTATATGATGAGCCGACGCAAAATTCATGAAAGAAACTGTCTCTGCCTGCCAGGCTTCTCCATCTGGATGCTGACCATCCTCCGGATCTGGATAGTTTCTGTTCATATCCACTCCATTGGCATTGTATCGGGTTGCACCATTCACCGTATTATTCCCTCCATGATAAGTCCCGTCCGGATTGGCTAACGGATTAATCCATATCACCATATTATTTATCATGTTGGTTACCCGTGTATCTGTACCATAATTCGTTAATAAATAATCTATCAAATGAAGCATCAACACGTAACCACACACTTCATCTCCATGAATGGACGAGGTATATAAAAACTCAGGCTCTCCTTCATCTTCATTTACATTATCCGATATCTTTACGGCCAGTAACATTCGACCACTCGCTAATACGCCGATAGTATCTATTTTACAAATATCAGGATGCGCTGCCTTAAACTGACTTAGTAAATCCAAATACGCATTATAAGTTGGGTAATAATCCCAATTCTGCCTGCTCTTTAAATCGATCTTATCTACCATCACCGGATGAACCAAATCCCCCGGATTGGGCAATAAGGTGTATTTATACCCTAATTCAATAAACCGCGAAAATTCTTTACGATTTGCATACCCCCAAACAGTATCTCCCTTAACATTGTCTATGGATATTGTCTTTGTTAATTTGTGTATCGCTTCCTTGCTGCCTATGGTAAACCGAAAATAAATCTCCGACTTCTTCGAAAATAATTCATCCAGCGTATTGCTATTCCCCTCTAACCCCTGAGACTTAATCGCCCCCATGAACACAATGTTTAATAATAATAAAATTATAAACCTAATCCCTCTTCTCATTTCTTCGCCTGTTTAATACCATTTCAAAGATAAAAAAAATAGGCAAATGTTTTTCATTTGCCTATTCCTAATTTTTTTTAAAAAAATTATTTATTGATAATCAGTTTTTTTATAATTTTTTCATTTCCTGTTTGAATTTCTATTACATAAACACCGGGGCACAACATGCTTAAATCAATTTTGTTAACACAATTTTGACTCAACAGCACTTGATTATCATTATAAACTAACTTGCCCAATGAGTTATAAATAGTAATGCAGGATTTGGTATCTAACGAATTGAACGAGTAAAGTCGGAATATTCCGTTTCCAGGATTCGGATATATAGAAATATTTTCTACAGAATTTACGGTTGTTTCTGTAAGTTCATCAATAACACCATCTTTAAGCGCAACATCAAATATATTTGCATCAAAATCACTAAATTCACATCCCGTTGGATTATTTGTCCATGAAATTTTCGATGCTTCTGAGGAGATCGGTTTAAAAACGATATTACATAAAATACCTTCATCAATGTTGATGCCTTTATTATCAGCAGTCCAAACAAAAGTAATCTTACCTGCTTCTGTATTACCTACAATAGCCGGCTCTATTCCATTGAACCAATGAATAATATTTTCAAAAGAAAGTTTTGAAGGATCATACTGGATAGTAAATTGGAAAGAACCAAGGTTGGAAAAAGCAGTTGCACGAACAGGGATAATCCATTTTCCTTCGGAGAAAGTTCCACGATCAAAAGACAAGGAAGTGGTGGTAGTGGTTTTATTTCTTTCCATATCAAAATAATTATTATCCGTTAGCGAATACGATGCATTGGCATCTCCATAAACAATGCCATTGAAATTTTGAGTAACATTTTCATTATTTACAATAATATTCTGATTATTAAAAAGCCAATCGCCTAAAGGAAAAGTTGTAATTATAGAGCCTATTCTTTTCTTAATCATTAAAATATCACTTGCGGTTAACGAACCATTTCCATTGATATCACCACAAGCCAAATAATTCCCGATAATAGGGTGATATTTGCAATGTGTTTTTTAAATAATAAAGCATCCGTTGCCGTAACACCGCCCCAGAGTTTGGTTGTCGAAACTTCCAGCGTATATGTTCCATTTGCCACTTCTGTAAACGCATAGTCTCCCGATGCATTAGTTGTTGTTGTTCCGATAACAACTCCAGAACTATTTTTCAGATTTATTGATACATTGCTCAATGGAGTGTTAGATGTATTGGGGTATGTAACTTTGCCGCCGATTGTATGTCCAACCGAACCTCCCATACATTCAATGGTTGCAGCCCAGCCCAATGCCGTTTGAGATCCATCAGAGGTGAATTTAAAAGTCAAAGCACCACTTGTATTTGAAGCGGTTATCTGACCAGGGCTTACAGAACCCGTAAATGGGCTTCCCTGAACTTGGGGAGAACTTGTATTTGCGCCATTGTATATATATAATTATCATATCCGCTTTCCGTACTAAATTGATTAAAAGTAACCTTTAGCATTGCTCCTTGGGTTGCAGGATTGATTGTCATTACATAATTTTCATTATTGCTATAGCTTCCATTGGGGCCACCCGAATCATAAAAATTACCAGAACAAGTCGTTACCGTATTATTTCCCATTAAAATATTCTGAGCAACAACGATATAATCTTGTTTTGTCAATGTGGCTGTGTCATTGCCATCAGAAATCGTAAGAGAAACATCATAGCTACCAGCATCGGAATATCTTACTACGGGATTTTGTTCGGTAGAGGTTGATGGAGTTCCTCCCTCAAATGTCCATTGCCAACTTATAGGATTACCACAGGAAACATCAGTAAAATGAACATCTTCGCCAAAAGTAATATTTGTTTTATCTGCAGAAAATGTAGGGTTTAATCCGCTATAAGGCTGTAATTGAACGTTTAGTATGGTTGCATTTAAATCAGTAACGGCAACATTTTGAATTGTTTTGGAATAATGACAAGGCGCCGAAAAAATTACGGTATAACTTCCTGCCTTGATCAGACGATGATAATCACCCATGGTTGCCGATGAATAAACATACGAACTGTCGGCATCATGATTCTGTATGAATACTTTCGCCTTTAGTGGTTCTCCCGTCAAAGAATCGGTAACCGTCCCTGTTTATCCCATAATTGGCCTGCTCTATATAATTTAAAAATGAACGGTAATTATAATTCCAATGCGATTCCAACTGACTTGCTGGTAGTAATTTTGTATTCGATAATTCTATTGTTACTTCTCTGCAATGCTGGAAATAGTTCATGTAATCCTGACGACCACCAGCTACTTCATACCATGCATAGCCATTGGTAATCCCATTATTCAAATCGGTCATATAACCACTACTGTGTGCATGAACCGTATCGGCATATTCCCGACTTACATTTACCCACCAATTATTATCCGGATGTAGTTTTGCCCAGGTATCCCATGGATAATTCACCACTTCTGCTCCTCCATGAAATTCGCTGACATCACTATATGATGAACCGACGCAAAATTCATGAAAAAAACTGTCTCTGCCTGCCAGGCTTCTCCATCTGGATGCTGACCATCCTCCGGATCTGGATAGTTTCTGTTCATATCAACTCCATTGGCATTGTAT
>Ga0268356_10634_pt1 | contig 13185 bp, 18 predicted proteins | sample BioMet10_FD_194415 | JGI IMG/M metagenome (GOLD analysis project Ga0268356, IMG submission 194415) | Sewage microbial communities from Oakland, California, United States - Biofuel 10 (PacBio Assembly) | ecosystem: Engineered > Wastewater > Sewage > Unclassified | place: USA: California | collected...
TTTTTCTCTGCCATATCTGCCAAACCATTGACCTCTGCATATGCATGGAGGAGCCTGCGCTTGGATACGCTCATCAAGAGGCGTCCATGGGTCTGCAGGCCTGTATGCGGCACCGATGAAGCAATCATCTTGATCTCATCTTCTGTCAACAATGGTGAAATCTGCACTGACTGCAGTCCCTGCCCCATCCACCAGGATGCATCCCTGGTACTTGTCATCAAGGTCTCCGGACGGTAGATCATCTGACTCTGTCTGCCAAGTCTTGCCGCTTCATACATCAATGCCGGATCCGCAAAGAACACTGCATCCGCAAACGTCAGCACTTCATCCAGCAGTTCTTCTGCCTTCTGCTTTTCTTCTTCTCCAAACAGCCGATTCATCAATACGGCTGTTCTTCCAGGATTGCATGAGGCAAGTTCCTTGATCTCTGCCATTGTCAATTCATGCATCGAAGTAAAGCAGGCACCTTTTAAAGCTGTGATGACTTCATCTGCACCGCCGTAAGTGTACAGTTTCATCTGTTCAATATTTTCACATGTAATCGTCAGTATTTTCATTGCGGTACCATAATATCATGAATTCGAATTTCCTGCCTTGTATCTCATATTACGATATGTTATCTTAAACTCAACAGATGGCGTTAAGTGCTGTAAGCGTGGGAGCTTATGGACGAAAAGCAAAGCTTGCGGTCATCTGCGATATCCCATTATGTGAAATGAAGCTTTCTTTCACAGATGGTGGAAGGAGGTTTTCTTTATGTTTACCAAGGATTTTTGGACATCTTCCGCATCAAAACTAAAAGACATTCATTACATTGCTTTAATGGCAGCCTTCATTGCCATGAAGATCATCGTCGGCAACATCTACATTCCAGTTGCACAGAATCTGAGAATCGGCATCAACTTCGTTTTAGTCGCCGTTGAAGCATCCATCCTGGGTCCTGTAGCAGGAATGGTCAGTGCTGCGGTGACTGATCTGCTGGGCTTTGCGATATTTCCAAGCGGCCCTTTCTTTGCCGGCTATACGTTGACAGCTATCTGCGGCTCATTGATCTATGCACTGCTGTTCTACCGCAGAAAGATCACCGTTTTAAGAATCACTGCCGCTAAGGTGCTGAACAACTACTTAGTCAATGTTCTGATGGGTTCTCTTTGGAGTGCAGTACTGTATGACAAGGCATTTGTTGTCTATGCAGCGACAAGTTTGATCAAGAATACGATCCTGCTGCCATTTGAGATTGCATTATTGGTATTAGTATTCAATCTGCTGGCACCAGTGCTGGTGCGCAAGCATTTAATTGAAGATCCAGGCAGGCTGCCGCTGCGATGGAAATAGAAGAAAGCTTTGTGCTTTCTTTTTTCTATGCAGAATATAGGTGATATAATTTCTGCATATTCATGGAAAATCAGGAGGAAGAACTATGACATTCGTTCGTAAAAGTGCAGATGTAACACCGATTGTAGATACAGTATTTGCGATTGTAGCTAAGGCAAAGGAAGACAAGGCAGAGGTTGGTGCTGAGAATGTGATCGATGCAACGATTGGCTCACTGTATGGTGAAGATGAAAAGCTGGTCGCGCTGGATGAAGTATTCAATCACTATGATGCAATTGACCACCGGGTCAAGGCAGCATATGCGGCAAGCTTTACCGGCAATCCTGATTTCCGTGACAGCGTTTATCACTGGGTCATTCAGAACGCTGATGTCAAGCTTCAGCATTCTGTCATTGCAACCCCGGGCGGTTCCGGCGCAGATTCTATGTCAATCACGACATTCCTCGATGAAGGTGAGACACTGATCATCCCAGATGTTGCATTGGGGCTCCTATACGCTGATGGCACATGAGAATAATATTAAGACGGAAAAATATACAATGTTCGACGGTGACAGCTTCAACCTGCAGAGCGTCAAGGATACAGTCAATGAAGTACTGAAGAATCAGCAGCGCATTGTTATGGTCATCAACGATCCATGTCACAATCCGACCGGCTATTCTTTGACCATTGCAGAATGGAAGGAACTTGTTGCCTTCATCAATGAAACTGCCAAGAAAGTGCCATTCATCCTGATCGATGATATTGCCTATATTGACTATTCCAACAATCTGGCAGAAAGCAGAAAGTACATGGAGACATGGAATGAACTGTCAGACAATGCAATGGTCGTTGTCGCCTTCAGCTGCTCCAAGACACTGACTTCCTATGGCCTGCGGTGCGGTGCAGCTGTCATCTTTGCCCAGAAGGCAGAAGATGTCCGAGAAGTAGAGATCATCATGGAGAAGAAAGCCAGAGCTACCTGGTCTAATATTCCAAATGCTGCCATGGCGAATTTTGTCTGGCTGGTCAATGATGACCGTGAGAACTTCCTGAAAGAAAAACAGAAGTATATTGACCTGATGAAGGAAAGATCAGACATCTTCCTCAAGGAAGCCAAGGAGGCAGGTCTGGAAGTCTATCCTTACAAGGAGGGCTTCTTCGTAACGCTGAGAATGAAAGACAATGCGTTCCGTTCAAGATATCATGAAGCATTGATGAAGGAACATATCTTTACTGTTGAAGTCAACCGCGGCATCCGTGTCGCTGTATGTTCCCTGCCGGTCAGAAAAGTCTATGGACTGGCTGCCAAGATGAAGAAGATCCAGCTGGAGACAAAGTAAATGCCTGCCGCAACGACGCATGTTGAATTTGTCAAAGATGTCTTAAGGACCAGCCCGCAGTTCAGAAAAGAGATTGCTGATCTGCAGATGTTCTATCTGGGTTCGCAGGGACCGGACATGCTGTTCTTCTCCCGTGCATCTATTCTGCCTGGTTCGCTCCATAAGTACGGCGGTTTAATGCATGGTTCAAAAGTGTATGATGTCATCCGCTTCTTTGAAGAATATGCCAAGGATGATCCTTCTCTCAACAGTTATATCAAGGGATACCTGTGCCACTATGCCCTTGATTCAACTGCCCATCCTCTGATCTTTGCGGTCACGGATTCAATTGTCAAAAAAGAAGGCGGCAGAACTGGTGTGATTCATGTCGGTCAGGAAGCTGAAATCGATGTATGGATGCTGCATCAAAGAGGAAAACAGGTTACCAGTTATGATGTCTTTCAATATCTGAAAGTGAGTGAACAGGCAAGAAAAAAGCTTGCAGCCATGTATCATGCGATGTTCCATCAGATCTATCAACTGGAGATCAGCACTGCTTCCATTGATGCATCTATAACCGAAGTCTATACGTGGACAAAGTTCCTGTATCCACGCACCATCACTTATAATACAGTATATGCTTTTGAAAATCTGACCGGCGGCATACATGGTCTGACTGCAATGATGCTGTATCAGAAAGAGCCGAAGATCATCATCAACAATGAACACCGTTCATACACAATCCCATGGGCTCCATACCAAACAATCAGTTCTTCTTTCCCCGAGCTGTACGGCAGAGCGCTCCTGACAGCCCGCAGACTGCTGCAGCATCATGATGCTGATGACTTTGTTAAGAATTTTAATGGTGAAATTGTTTAAGGGCAGCCTTCCTGCTGCCCTTTTTCATTTGTGCATCGAAAAAGAAGCTTTTCAGCTTCTTAGTTGTCTGTGAATCCCCAGCTTGGCAGTTCATTGCCGCGGCGGATCAGAACCGTCTTCTGATAATCTGTCTGATTCAGAAAGCGAAGAATCGTATCCTCTTCATCAGCATTGCATCCAGCAAGGACTTTGACATCCAATTCCTTTGCCAGAATATCTGCAGCAATGATCAATGCTGTGACTTTGTTCCGATCACCGGATCCTGCATATATAGAAATGCCCTGGTCATTGTTGCACTGCATTTTTCCGTAATCTGTCGGATAGATCAAGTTCTTGAAAGTATCATGTGTTTCACCTTTTTTCTTAGTAAGATTGAAACCGCTTGATAAAAAAAGCGTATCAATTTTCTGCCAGAAATAGGCATTATTTTCAAATTCATTCATGGATAGGTCCCCTCGCACTATTTTTTGTTGCATTACGATTTATACGGCTTTCTTTCATAAATGTAAATACTATGAAAGACTTATGAAAATTTTTACATTTGTGCGAGTTTGTTTTGAAATTATAGAATGATATTCTGTTGTTTTCCTTCCATCCAGGCGGCCAGATTTGTGAAGACAATCTCTGCTCTGATCTCCATTGCCTCTTTGGTTGCAAAGCCGATATGCGGTGTCATGATGACGTGCGGGGCCTTCAGCAGCGGTTCATTTTCGCTTAACGGAGGTTCCTTGTCGAAAACATCCACAGCAGCGCCGGCAATTGTTCCCTTGACCAACGCATCTGCCAGATCTGCTGAATTGACGACTGGACCTCTGGCCATATTGACCAGCAGTGCATTTTTCTTCATCAGACTGATCTTCTCTGCATTGATCATCCCTCTTGTCTCTTCATTGAGCGGACAGTGCAGGACAACGATATCCGCATGTTTCAGGACTTCATCCATGTCTGTCAGAGTGATCCATGCCGGCAGTGAAGAAGGATGTTTCTTAGACGCAATGATCTCTGCACCGAAGGCATGGAACAGTTCAGCTGAACGCATGCCGATCTTTCCCAAGCCAATAATGCCGACTGTCTTTCCTTTGATCTCATTACCGATATAGTTCTCCTTCGTCTGACCATGGCGGCAGTTATCTTCAGTCTCTCTTAAATATCGATAGCTGGACAAGACTGTTCCGACCGCCAGTTCAGCGACCGCTTCATTGGAATATCCTGAGGCATTGGACACCGCAATCTGCTTTTCTTGCGCAGCCTTGAGGCCGACATGGTCAACGCCTGTAAAAGCGACATCAATGAACTTCAGCTGCGGACATGCACGGATGATGTCATCACCAAATGGCATATTAGCAATGATCACTGCATCAGCATCTTTTCCTTGTTCTTTCAATGTTTCTGCATCTGCTGTTCTGGCATAGGATACAAAGGTCATGCCCTTTGTCTGCAGCGGTGCTTCCAGCGCCTGCAGCCTTTCCTCACTGATGCCTAGCGATTCCATGATTACTGTCTTCATCTCGATTTCCTCTCTTTTTTATAAACAGAGGCCATCCTGGGATGACCTCATTTTTATGGTCTGAGTATGCGGATATGCGTATGCGTTCTCTTCAATAGTTCTTCAATATCATAGATACCGGACATTTCCATGACCTTCTCGACGATCATCAGACATCCGAGTGCATCCGAACCTGCATTATGATGGTCCAGCTCAATATCCAGATAGCTGCACATGTCATCCAGACGATGATGCGGCATCTGTGGAAACACATGCCTGCTCAGTTCCACAGTATCAAAGTATTTCAGCTTCGGCACCGGCCTGCCGGTATTCAGGCATGTCTGCTTCAGACAGGTCATATCAAAGTTTGCATTGTGCGCACATACCAGTCCGCCGGTAAGAGAATCCAGCAGATCAGGGTAGAGCTGTGTCCAGCTGGAGCACTTTCCACCATCTCAGGCGTAATATGATGAATGCTGATGTTGAATGGATCAAAATAGCTGACATTGTCAGCCGGAGCAATCAATGAATAGAATGCTTCTTCTTCCAGAACACCTTCATCCAGCGTTGAGACACCGACGGAACATACGCTCGCCATAGAGCGGTTGGCCGTCTCAAAATCGATTGCCGCTATTTTCATCTTTCCTGAATGTGCTCCAACGCCATCTTATAAATATTCATGATATGCTCATCCGCCATGGAATAATAAACATTCTTGCCCTTCTTCTTGGTCGTGACAAGCTTTGTCTTCTTTAAGTTGGCGAGCTGATGTGAAATTGCACTGGTGCTCATTTCCAACAGGGATGCCAGATCAGATACACATAACTCATGGCCAAACAGTGCATTCATGATCTTCAGACGCGTAGAATCACCGAACATGGCAAAGATCTCGCTCATGGCATCAACATCCTTCTCACACACCATCTGTTTCCGGCAGCAGTCTACTGCCTTTTTATCTACGTATTCCATCTTCTACCTCTTCGTTCTGACACTCTTGATTTCTTTTCCTGGTACATGTTCATTCATCAGTTTTTCTAGACGGTACTTGCTGAAGACATCCAGCGATTCTGTTGTCCCGTCCAGCAGACAGATGACCAGTGAATCCACCGATGAATGCCATTCATACTGCCAGGACACAATATCATCATAATAGATCATGACGCACTCAGCGCGGTTATGCTGATTGTACAGCACCATCCATGAATCAGAAAATTCACAAAGCACACGGTCAGGAAGGACAATCAGTGAAAAAACCCCGACCAGGATCATGATGATGGCAATCAATTCAAATGGGCGGTTGATGAAAAGAAAGATAAAGCCAACCAGGACCATAATGTAAAGTTCCAGTACTGGTTTTACTGATATCTTCTTTCTCTTTTTTATTCCATCATCCGGCAGATTCCGGATCAGGATCCTCTGTGATTTCATGAAAGTATTATAACATACGGATGTCTTGGGATTCTGCCTTATTAATGATATAATGCCATGCGGAAACGAGGTATTTGAATGCGCAGTCCAGTCACTTTTGAAATCACACATGTCGATAAGAACTCCGGAGCCCGGACCGGTATACTGCATACGCCGCATGGCGATGTTGAAACGCCGATGTTCATGCCGGTCGGCACACAGGCAACCGTTAAGTTCGTCTCACCGGAGGAGCTCTATGCGATGGGAGCCGGTGTCGTCCTGGCCAATACATATCATCTATGGCTGCGTCCAGGTGAAGATATTGTTGCGAAAGCGGGCGGCGTACAGAAGTTCATGAACTATCATGGGCCAATGCTGACAGACTCCGGAGGCTTCCAGGTATTCTCCCTGGCCGACGCTAGAAAAATCACCGAAGAAGGCGTCACATTCAAGAATACGCTGAACGGTGACAAGCTGTTCCTGTCCCCGGAGAAATCCATTCAGATCCAGAATGCCATCGGTGCTGACATCATGATGAGCTTCGATGAATGCATTCCTTATCCTGCTACCCGTGAATATGCAGAGCGCTCCATGCAGCGTACCCTGCGCTGGGCAGAACGCGGCAAGAATGCCAATCAAAGACCGGAAGAGCAGGCAATCTTCGGGATTGTTCAGGGTGGCGACAATGCTGACCTGCGGCAGTACTGTGCTGAGAAATTGGTTGAAATGGACTTTCCAGGATATGCCATCGGCGGAACATCGGTCGGTGAAGATAAAGAGACATTCCTGCGCATGGTGAAGATGTCCACTGATCATCTGCCCCTGGAAAAGCCTAGATACTTAATGGGTGTCGGTGCTGTCAATGATCTGCTGGAAGCTGTATCCCTGAATATTGATATGTGCGACTGCGTGCTTCCTACCAGAATTGCACGTCATGGCACATTGATGACCAGTGAAGGCCGCATCTCCATCCGTAAGAACATCTACAAAGACGACTTCACTCCGCTGGATCCACAGTGTGACTGCTATACATGCAGAAACTATACAAGAGCCTACCTGAACCACCTGCAGCGCACCAATGAAGGATTCGGCACTAGACTGATGTCGATCCACAACCTGAGATTTTTGATCAAGCTGATGGAAGACGCAAGAAAAGCAATTAAAGAAGACCGCTTCAATGAATTCAAGAAAGAAAAACTGGAATCCATGAAGTTTGATGAGAGAGGATTCTAAGATGAATATTGACGATTTGAAAACAAGTGATTTTGATTATGAACTGCCAGAAGAACTGATTGCTCAGACACCATTGAGTGACCGCAAGACTTCACGCATGATGGTCGTTCATATGGACAGCGGCAAATTAGAGCATAAGCATTTCTATGATATTGTTGACTACCTGCATGAAGGTGATGTCGTTGTCCGCAATAACACCCGTGTCATCCCTGCCCGCCTCTATGGCACCAAGGAAGAGACTGGTGCTCATGTTGAAGTCCTTCTGCTGAGACAGAATGGAAATGATATCTGGGAATGCCTTGTCGGCAATGCAAAAGTTGTAAAGATTGGAACCGTCATCTCCTTCCATGATGGAAGACTGAAGGCAGAATGTGTAGAAATTGGAGACAAGGGCATCCGCAAATTCAAGATGATCTATCAAGGCATCTTCAATGAGATTCTCGACCAGCTCGGCGAAGTACCATTACCACCATATATCCATGAAAAACTGAATGATCCAGAACGTTATCAGACCGTTTACTCTAAGATTGAAGGCAGTGCAGCTGCACCAACTGCAGGTCTGCATTTCACCCCTGAGATCTTTACCAAGCTGAGAGAAAAAGGCATCACAATTGTTGATGTAACTCTGCATGTAGGACTGGGTACATTCCGCCCGATGGATACGGAGAACGTCAAGGAACATGACATGCACAGTGAAGTATGCATGATGTCCAAGGAAGCCGCAGACACATTGAATCAAGCAAAAGCTGAAGGCAGACGCATCATCGCCATCGGCACGACCAGTGTCCGCACCCTGGAGTCAGTCTGGAATACTTACGGCAGGTTTGAAGAATGCATGCTAGAGACAAAATTGTTTATTTATCCTGGTTATCAATACCACACGATTGATGCAATGCTGACAAACTTCCATCTGCCAAAGAGCACGTTGATCATGATGATCTGTGCCTTGGCAGGCTATGACCGGATCATGGATGCATATAAAGAAGCAGTCAAGGAAAAGTACAGATTCTTCTCCTTTGGAGACTGCATGTTCCTGACTCATGAATGACAAAGAAAAAGAAGAATATCTGTCCTACATCCTGAGCAGAAAATCTTCCAGTAAAAAGAATTACTATAAGGAATCTCTTGAGCTGATCAAACAGTTCAAATCAGAGCATCCAGACCGCAGTCCATCCATTCTCCTGCATGCATGCTGTATTGTATGCGCCTGCTGGCCATTGGATTTTCTCAAAGAAAACGGCTTTGATGTAACGGTCATGTACAACAATTCCAACATCTGGCCAAAGGAAGAATACGATCACCGTCTGTCAGAGCTGCAGAGATACATTAAGGAACGCTGGCACGATGAGATCAAAGTCATCGTACCTGCATACAGCTACGACGAATATGAAGCCACTGTTCTGAAGAACAGAGGGAACGATCCAGAAGGATGGACATCATGCTTTGGATGCTATGGCGAAAGAATGAATGCCGCCTTCCAATATGCAGATGAACACGGCTTTGATTTCTTTACAACTGTCATGACCTTCTCACGTCAGAAAGATTCACAGAAGATCAATGAAATTGGGCTGAACTTAGGCAGACAGTATACGCATACGAAGTATTTTGTCTCTGATTTTAAAAAAGCAGACGGCGCCAGAAAATCTGAAGCAATCTGTGATGAATACTGTATCTATCGTCAGGATTACTGTGGATGTAAATACAGCTATCAGGAAAGACATCAAGAAAAAAAGTGAGCATGCTCACTTTTTTATACGTCCAGACGTTTCTGATATCCACCTGTGACCGTTGTATGATCATGGTCAATGATAAATGCTTTTGGATCAACAGCCAGAATATCCTTCTTGACCTGTTCCACTTCACTCTTAGCAACAACTGTCACCAGGACATGTGTTTCCTGGTTTGTATAGGAACCCTTCCCTTCCCATTCTGTAACGCCTCTGACGTACTTTTTCAAAATGACTTCTGCAAGTTCGGGATGATGTGTAAAAATCATCAGTTCAATCTCGATGTTCTGATAATGGAAACGGTCAATCGTAAAGGAAAAGAAAGCTATGAAGAGAATGGAATATAAGGCGACTGAGAAATTGAACAATACAGCACACAACGTGTAAAGCACAGCATTGAAGAGAATACTCAGCCTGCCCACTGTGAACCAGGAGAATTTCTTAGCCATGTAGACGCCCAGTAAATCCAGACCGCCGCCCGTACCGCTGTTGGAAAGAATAACGCCGCAGCCAAACCCGCCGACAAGACCTGCAATCATGATGCTGGCAAGCTTGTCATCCAGCAATGGAGCAGTCGGCACTTTCACTAAAGTGAATATAACGGTCTGGGTCAGAACAGAGATCAATGTCCCCACCAGCAGTTTTTTATTCATACTGCGGTATGCGAGGAGGAATAAAGGAATATTAAAAAGAAAGTTGATGATGCCGGCTGCATCTATCGTGCCTGTATCAGTAAACATCAGCGTCCGCAGCATCTGGGATAGACCTGGAATCCCGCCGGCATACAGATTCAATGGCTGCAGGAACATGTTGACGGAACAAGCATATAGGGCTGATCCGGCAGCAATCATAAAAATATTTACAGCTGTCAATGGACGAGGCTGTATAACAATCCGGCTCTCACTCATACTTTTTCTTTCCTCATACGGTCTTGATTTTACCATTAACCATATAAAAAGAGGATGAAATTTTTCATCCTCTAGAAGTTATTGATCCAAAGCACTCAACTTTTCATTCAGGCTCTGATTCTCTGCCTCTTTTTTCGTAATCAGTTCAATGGTCTCATTCTCATCAGGGAATTCCTTCTGATTGACCTTGGCATCATAATATCCTCTGCCCAGCTTTTCATATGCCGCTGAGATCTCCTTGATATTATGTCCAATCTCACTTCTGATTCCTGCTTTCTGTTTTTCAAGATCAATCTTGTCAGCCGCTTTCTTTCCATATGTCTGGGCTGTCTTGACTGCCTTGTTGAAGAAATCATTTACCTGCTTTGTAAAATCCTCTCCGTTTGACTCCTGATTTTCGTTTGTCTCCTGATGTTCATTATTATTGTTGTTGTTTTCAGACATGATTTTCATCCTTTCCTGGTCTCTTTATAAGATCCATAATCATTTCTGCGATTTCATCATCTGATGCTTCACCTTCATCAACAAGTGTCACAATGCCGGCAATCATCACTTCCGCAAAATACTTTGGCTTTTCAATCTTCAGCTTACCGTTCTTATTTCCTTCTTCGATGATCTTTGCCAGCCCGCTGGTCGATACATTTCTGGCTTCCATCTTGCTCTTATTGATCAATGTACTCAGATCTGCCTTCCCGTTGCCGATCAGCTGATCCTTCAATGCATGAAATGAATGTACACAGTTCTCAACGAAATGATTGAGACGTTCTTCGTACGTCGGCTGGTTCATTTCCATCTTCATCATTTCATTAAAGACAGCATTGTACTTTTCTGAGATTGCATTGATGACATCATCCTTCGAATTAAAGTAATAATAGAATAAGCCCTTTGCTACATTCATATCTTTTACAATCGAATTGACTGTCGTATCGACAATGCCATTTTCCTTAAAGAGCTTTTCAGCTACATTGATGAACTCGTCTTTTCTTTCTTCACTGTCTTTTGGTTCCTGCATGAATTCACCTCCTCTACCAGTAATATAGCCGCTGACTGACCGCCAGTCAATAGGAGTTTTTGATTGGATTGACACTTTAGGCAGACTGACATGTGGTAGAATATAGCAGTTATGAAACTGATCTGTCCAATCTGCGGCCAGCCGCTTACAAAAGTAAATAAAAGTGCCGTCTGTGAAAACAGACATACTTTTGACTATGCCAGACAAGGTTACTTAAATTTGCTGCTCAAGCAGTCAACAGACCACGGCGACAACCCTGCCATGGTCAAGGCACGCACTGATTTTCTATTGACTGGTTCTTATCAATTCTTAAGAGATGCACTGGCGGAAAAGATCAAAACGGAACATGCAGAAACAGCTGCTGATCTTGGCTGTGGAGAAGGCTACTATACCTCTGCACTGCCCTGCTTGGAAAAATATGGTTTTGATCTATCCAAGGATGCCTTGAAACATGCCTCAAAGAATGATCCTTCTACGCAGTATGCAGTCGCTTCTATCTTCCATCTTCCTTTAGCTGATGCCTGCTGTGATGCTGCAGTGACCTGCTTTGCACCGGCGGCAGTAGATGAGATCTGCCGCATTCTCAAGGACAGTGGCTGTTTCCTGTTTGTTACACCGGGACCTCGTCATCTATTTGAAATGAAGAGTGTTCTCTATGCAACTCCATATGAAAATGAAATGGAAGATCTGCAGATTGGTCTTGTCCTGGAAAAGGATGAGATGATCGAGCACAAATTTCTCTGTTCACAGGAAGGATTGATGAATCTGTTCCTGATGACGCCATATGCCTATAAGACCAGCACTGAAGGCAGAGATAAGCTTGCCAAAGCCGATGACATCGAACTGACGGCTCAGTTCAGAATCCGTACCTTCCGAAAAAAATAGAGAAGCCAGGCTAAGCCCGCGCTTCTCTTTTTCTTTCGTCTTCTTTTGCCTTATTGGCCTTGATGACTTTCATGCGTGAAAATTCCTCACGTTCTTTTTCATCCAGTGATTCAGAGATGTCTCTGATCTGTGCTTCATAGCGCGGAATGACAATGTTCTTTAAGGCATTGGCTCTCTTCTGCGTTTTGGAGATGCTGTTGGCAAGACGGTATACACTGTTGTCCACCTCAGCTAAGACCATGGTGATCTCCTTGACCTTCTGGAACTGAAGATATGCTTCATCAATATGGGAGTTTGTTTCATCCAGCCCATAAGGGATCGGAAGATCCTTCTTCGGCTCATAGATGACTTCCGGCACTTCCACACCCATGACAGAACGATATGTCAGCTGGATCTCTGTTTCCACCGGGACTTCATCAGCAATCCGGTTGATGACACCGGAATAGATATTCGCTCTCTGCAGGAGATAGTAGCCGGTATCATATGCTTCCTGGATTTCTCCTCTCAGCATCTTTACCTTGTCGACCAGCTCCATCATTTCCTTGATCAGGATGTTCCGTTTGCGATCCATCAGATCATAGCCGTTCTTCGCTAAGGCAAGGCTCTTCTTCATCGCAATGAGATTGCCTTTGGTCGCGGCTATATTGCCTGCCATTATGCTTCTCCTTCACCGGATAATACAAGCTGGATCGTTCTCTCAGCGTGTTCCGGATCATAGTTTTTCTTGATTAATTCCGGATCAAGACGATCTAATGCAGTCACAGGCAGTGTGCTCAGTAATGCCCAGCCAAGGTTCAATGTTTCCTGCATGGAACGGTTTTGCGTTATTTCCCTGTCCAACAAAATACTGTTCGAACTCCGTCCGAATTCCATATATTTCTTATCGACTTCAGACAATTCGTCCTTCAACCGATGACAGAAGCCAGAGATCTGGCATCCTGTACCTTAGCATAGGATGCAAACAGCTGGTTCGATACATCCTGATGGTCTTTTCTTGTATAGCCTTCACCAA
>Ga0268356_10371_pt1 | contig 13179 bp, 15 predicted proteins | sample BioMet10_FD_194415 | JGI IMG/M metagenome (GOLD analysis project Ga0268356, IMG submission 194415) | Sewage microbial communities from Oakland, California, United States - Biofuel 10 (PacBio Assembly) | ecosystem: Engineered > Wastewater > Sewage > Unclassified | place: USA: California | collected...
GTCCACGCGCAGGGTACGAGATGAGACGTCATGTAGAGGCTCTCGGCGAGGCGCATGGTACGGCGCGGGCGAGATGCCCTCCGGGCCGCGGCAGCCTGGGCGAGGGTGGTGTTGAACGGAGGGGCCCTTCTGGGTAGTCGCTGTTGTGGGTCACGGCGGTTGACCGTGGCGGTCTTCGCGTCTCTCACGTGCCATACGCCGCGTCGGCTCGTCCTTGTCCCAGAACTTCGCAGGGCGTGAACGACCTTGAAGGCCTCCCCGCCCTTATCGGCCTCACCGGAGATGACCCAGAAGTCCTTGGGGACAAAGTCCATGCGCTCGCGCTCCTTCTCGACCACAGGGCGAGGGGGGCGTCTGCACGCGACCGGCGGACGGGTGTTGCCCAGACCGGAGAAGCGAGCGGTGGTGAGGTAGCGTGTGAGCCGCACCCCAGTGAGGTCGATGTACTGACGGCTCTCGCGGCGTCGGCGGAGGTCCTGGTCGAGCTCGACGAGGTTCGCGAAGGCTGATGGTCAGATCTCGCCCATTGGTGAACGCGGAGTAGCGGGCGCGTGAGACGGGGACGTCGGGGCCACGGAGCGAATCTGGCCTGAGCGCATCCGAGCCGATGAGCTCGCCCTCGCGGTCGAAGTCGGTGCCGATGATCACGGCGTCGCCTTCTTGGCGAGGTTCTTGAGCGAGGCGGGGATGATCTCCTTCTCGACAGGCTGGCTTCTCGATGGGCGCCCAGACGAGGTAGGGCAGGCTCGGAATCTTCCAGCCTCTTGATGTCGACGCCGTCGGCCACGAAGGGCTTGCGCTTGCTCATTGTACGGGTGGACAGCTCGAGGTAGCGGGATATGTCTGGGCGGGAAGGTGGCTCGCCGTCAGCGGGTGAGAGGCCGTACCAGCGCCTCCTTCTGAGTCGTACTTGAGTATCCGGTGCGAAAGTCCGCCGCTGGAGGATGTGTCCGGCGCTAGGTACTATGTCACCCAGATCAATCGCAGCACATGGGGCGATAAGCGATTAGATGGGCGTGTTGTAAGAACCCTTGTCGGCGGTGGGCTTGCCTGATTCCGGACAGCAGTCGCGCGATCTGTGCGCGGCATCGTTCTTCTCGGTGACAACAAGATCAAGAGTCGGTTTCCTTCTGGGTCGTGGACGGCACGAACGATGGCGAGACGGACTACTCCTTCTCGAACTCATGCTCCTCGTATCCTCGCGCGACCACTTGAGGGCGGCCTTCCGTCGCGAGCGATGATGGCGTACGCGCGACGGCAAGGGCGATCTGTAGAGGGCGATAAGCGCGGCAAACATCAGAACCATCGTGACCGGTGAGGCATCGGGCGTGACGACGGCGGAGAGGACCATGAGGCCCACGTAGATGTAGCGCCACTGCTCGCGGAAGGTTTGTGTACGGTACGAGATGGAGGATCGAGAGGTAGAAGATCACAAGGGGAATCTCGAACGCGATGCCGAAGCCTATCTCGAGCAGCATGAAGATGTTGAGGTAGTCCTCGGCGTCGGCAAGGTTCTGGGCAAAGTCGAAGGTCTGGTCGAGCGGCCAGCCAAAGGCAGCCTGCTGAATCACGAAGTAAGGCAAGAAAGAAATTCATGCCCAGGAAAATACGAGGCTGACCATGGGCACCCACGGTGGGCACGAAAAAACCCACCTGCGCTCCTTCTCCTTGAGCGCAGGAAGGAGAAAGCCATGATCTCCCAGATGATGATCGGCGGTGCAGATGATGCAGCCGAAGAAGAACGCCACCTTGAAGCGAATGGTAAAGCCGCCGAGCACCGTGGTGACGGTGAGGCGCGCTGCCGCGCATGGCCTCGCGGATGGGGGTCGATCATGATGTCGATGAGCGTGGGGCGTCGCCCCGTAGACCACGACGGTAACGATGAGAACCGCGACCACGTATGATGTCAGCCTGCGACGAAACTCACCGAAGGTGGTCGGTCAGGGGCATGCGTGCTGGTCCGATAGGCATTGGGTTGGTTGGGTGCAGATGGGCCCTAGGCCTCCTCTCGCTCCCATCCTCCTTCCCGGTCGTTGCGGCGGGTTCCTCGACGGGGGTCTCCGCGGCAGGCGCGACCTCGCTGTCAACATCCTTCTTGGCGCGTACCGTACGCGAGGGCTTCATGGAATAGAGGTCCTGGGCGCTCGCGGGCTTGGGCTTTGACGCCTCGGGCTTAGCCGGCTCGGACTCGGGGGCCTCCCGACGGGCGTGGTGCCAGCGTCGGCAGCGGCGTCGGCAATCGGCGTCGGCGTCGGATGCGACGCTCGCAGATGTCGTCGTCTCGGCGGCGTCCAGCTCGCGAGCCGCCTTCTCTGCGGCCAGGCGCTTCTTTCGATCGGCGAAGGTCTCGGACTTGGCGGGACGCTCCGAGGACCCCGCGGACGCGTCCGCGTCATCATCCGCGGTCTCGCCACGCTTGCGGTTGGGCTTCTTGGGCGCGTCGTTCATCGCCTCGGTGGCGGGATCGACGATCTCGGTCTGGACGACCTTGGTGAAGCCCTCTTGCGCATCCCTGAACTGCCGCAGGGCACGGCCGACGGTACGACCGATGCCCGGCAGCTTGTCAGGACCGAAAATCATGAACGCAAAGAGCAGGATGAGAACGAGCTCTGTTTCTCCGATACCAAACACGGCTGTGCTACCTCTCGCGTCGTGTGCTTGTGAAGCCTAGTTATACCCAAAGGACGGACGAGTCTGCCCGAAGACCTAATCTCCGCCACAAACGTTAAGCTCTTCGCCCATGCCCAGCAACGAAAGAATGCGCGCAACGTTACGCTGCGGGTTCGCCACCGAGAACGCGACGCCCTCGTCAACGGCACGGTGCGCGGCGCCCACGAGGACTCCGATGCCCGTGGAGTCAATATAGGACACGTCGGAGATGTCAACGCTCACGGACGAGGCACCGTCAGAGAGCACGGCGTCTATCGCATCGCGAAGCTCGGATGCGTTTGAGACGTCGACCTCACCTGAGACGCTCACGAGATGCGCGCCCTTGGCTGCGGCGGTGTTGTTGATGGTCAGACTCATAGTACCCCCAAACGTTTTATAGGCTGGTGTCTGAGATGCCTGCCAGGGTGTCTGACAGACCGGTCGTCGTGCTAGACGACGACGTGGTCGACGAACCGCTGCTCGAAGTCGTCGAACTCGACTTGATTGCCGCGATGCGCTGCGTTGCATAGGATTTGGCGCCGTACTCGTCGTTCGCGTCGGTTGTCTGCGCCTTCTCGTATGCGGAGATCGCCGAGTCGGTATCGCCTGACATCTCGTAGACCAGACCGAGGTTGGCCCAGGCGGGGCCATAGTCAGGCGTGTCGGTCGTGATCTGCTTGAGCGACGCAAGCGCGCCCGAGGTGTCGCCCCCGTAGAGTTGGCAGAGCGCGCAGTCAACCTTCACCGAAGTGGAGTCGTTGAGCGCGAGGTACTGGTTGAAGTACGAGACGGCCTGGTTGAGAAGGTCGTTTCCGTGCGACGTATCCGCGTCGGTGGTGCCGTTGTAGACCACCTGGACGCCCCATTGCATGTAATCGCGACCGAGGTTGAGCAGCGTGGCGAGGTTCTCGGGGTCGTTGGCGATCTTTGCCTCGAGCGCGGAGACGAGCGCGGAGTACTTGGTGTCGATCGTGCTTACGGTGCTTGTCGTCGAGGAGCTCGATGAGTCGGACGTGCTCGTGCTCGAGGAGGAGGACGTGTCCGTGGAGCTGCTCTGGTCGGTGGTGGCATCGCTCGAGGAGCTATCACCGGAGAAGATCGCCGAGAGCGAGGGCAGCATCATGGAGAGCGCCATGACCACGGCGATGACGCCGATGGCGATCCTCGCACTGAGCGGGAGTCCGCCTAGTTGAGTCTTGGAACTTGCTGGCGCCTTACCAGCAGACGAGCCCTTCTTGCTTGTGCTCGTGTTCTTGCTCCTGCTTTTGTTCTTGGATGGCTTGTTGTTCATGAATCAGCCAGTTCCTCTCGGCCGGATGGTGACGCGACACCTACTCCCGCAGCATTTTAGGGTAAAGCACATCGCCCCGCTGGTGGCGAGGCGATGCGCATGAAAGACGATTTTACAGAACTCGGCCAAATGCCGCTATGCGCGTGCGGCCTTGGCGAGGCGCGCCGAGACGAGACTGACGGCAACCACGAAGACGTCGAGCGCACGACCCAGTTCCTCGAGAGAGGGGTAGGTGGGGGCGATGCGGATGTTGGTGTCATGCGGGTCGTTGCCATAGGGCCAGGTGGCTCCCGCAGGGGTCATCTTGACGCCCAGGTCGGCCGCGAGCTTGACGATGGCCTTCGCAGAGCCCTCGGGTCCATCGAACGAGACGAAGTAGCCTCCCTTGGGATGCGTCCATGTCGCGCAGTTCAGGGCGCCCAGGCCCTCGGCAAGCTTCTGCTCCACGAGCGCGAAGCGAGGGCCGACCACGGCGGCGTGCTTTTTCATGTGGGCCTTGACGCCGTCAAGGTCCTTGAGGAAGAGCACGTGCGCGAGCTGCGAGAACTTCTCGGGCGAGACGCGCATGACGGAGAACGCGCTGCGAATCTCGGCCATGTCGGCCGAAGACGCGGTGACGTATGCCATGCCCGAGCTCGGGAAGGTGACCTTGGCCGTGGAGCCGAATCCATAGACGAGGTCGGTCTGCCCCGCCTCGGCGAGGGCGTCGAAGATGTTGAGGAGCTCGGTGTCCTCGTCGGCGAAGGTGTGAACGGCGTAGGCGTTGTCCCAGAAGATGCGGAAGTCGGGCGCCGCGGGATGAATGTTCGCGAACTGGCGAACGACCTCGTCAGAGTAGGTGATGCCCGTGGGATTGGCATACTTGGGCACGCACCAGACGCCCTTGACGGCGGGGTCGGCCTCGACGAGGCGGACGATCGTCTTCATGTCGGGACCATCCTCGAGCATGGGCACCGGAACGTTCTCGATGCCGTAGTGCGCGGTCACGCGGAAGTGACGGTCGTAGCCGGGGCTGGGACAGAGAAACTTGACCTTGCCCTGCTGGCACCACGGCTTGTTGCCTCCGATGCCGTGCGTGTAGGCGTGGCACACGAGGTCGTGCATGAGGTTGAGGCTCGACGAGCCGTTCACCACCACGTTGGCGGGGTCGACGCCCATGATCTGCGCCGCGAGGGAGCGCGCGGAGGGAAGGCCGTCAGGCACGCCGTAGTTGTCAACGGGAAGCCCGCCATCGTCAAGCGTGGTGGTGGAGTCGATGAGGTCGAGCATGGGACGGGAGAGCGCGGTCTGCTCGGGGCTCGGCTTTCCACGAGCCATGTCGAGCTTGAGGTCGAGGGCCCGCAGGCGCTTGGCCTCATCCTCGAGAGCGGCGATGGCGGCGTCTAGTTCGGCATCGCTCATCAGCTCGTATGCGTTGGGCATTGGTTCCTCCTCAGGTTGGTCTGTTTTCGAGTATAGGCTCGCGGGGAGCAATAAGCTGGTACCATACTACCCATGAAAACATCTTCTAACACCCGAGGTCCCATTCGTCCGAGCTCCCGCTCGGACGAATACGGGGAGCTGCAGCGTCTCATCGACGAGATCTACCGCGTCAACCCCTCCAAGAGCGCGAGCAAGATCGACGTGGTGGTCGAGGCCGAGATACTCGACCTCGGCGAGGAGCTCATGGAAGTCGTAGGCCTCATACCAGCCGGTTCGTATCGCCGAGCCCGCCTCTGCGACCAGATCAACTCCATCGTGACGGCCCATGGCTGGGCCTTCGTCTACGGAACGGTGGAGTAGCAAGGCGGCATCGAGCAGAGTCACGACCAAACCTGCGAGCTCCGCCCGACGGGCATCTACGTCATAGAAGGCTCATCGAGCTCGTCGTCGGCATCATCGATGCGAGGATGTCTCTTGTCACGCATGCCGTAAGCTATCCGCACGAAGGCGATGCCGACGACTGCCGCGGTGAGAGATCCGGCGAGAATGGCGCATTTGGCCGCCATGATCTCGATGGGATCGGTGAACGCGAGACCGGAGATGAGAATCGACATCGTGAAGCCGAGGCCACCCATGAGACCCACGGCGATGACCTGTATCCAGTCGACGTGTCGCGGCAGCTTGGAAAAGCCGATCTTCACGAGGACGAAGGTCACGAGGATGATGCCGAGCGGCTTGCCCACCACGGCACCAAAGAACACGCCGAGCGTGACCGGATCGACGAGGATGGCCCCGATGTCAATGCCGACGACTCTGACCTGCGCGTTGACGAAGGCGAACAGGGGCAGGATCAAGAAGTTGACGGGCACCGAGATATTGTGCTCCACGCGCTGGAGCGGCGGCGTGACGTGGTGCATGACGCGCTCCACTCGTTCTGCGCCGGCGGTGAAGTCATGCTGTCCAAGCACGTGGCGCTCATCGTCGTACTTGTCGTCGAGCTCGTGGGCGCGACTGCTGAGCCAGTCCTTGAGGGCAGGGAGGCGCACGTCAGAGCGGGACGGCAGGAAGAACGCAAGGATGACGCCGGCGAGCGTGGCATGGATGCCCGAGTTGTACATGCACACCCACAGCACGAGGCCCACGATGAGGTAGGGCTTGCAGGAATACACGCGCATGCGGTTGATGCCCCAGAGCAGGAGAACCACCACGAGCGTGGCGATGCACCAGGGGATGCTCGGCGCATGGCCGTAGACGAGCGCGATGACCACGATGGCCAGGATGTCGTCAGCGATGGCAAGCGTCTGAAAGAAGACCTTGGTCTCGGACGAGATGCGGTCGCCCAGAAGCGACATCACCCCGAGTGCGAAGGCGATGTCGGTCGCAATGGGCGTCGCCCATCCGTGCACGGCACCACCGCGGTTGATGACGAGGTAGACGAGGGCGGGCACGAGCACGCCACCCAAGGCTGCGAGCATGGGCAGGGCTGCCTGACGCGGCTTGCGAAGCTGGCCCACGGTGAACTCGTACTTGAGCTCGATGCCCACGAGCAGGAAGAAAATGGCCATGAGGAAGTCGTTCACGAAGGCCTCGAACGTGATGGACATCGAAAACGATCCGACGCCCAACATGAGAGAAGCCTCCATGAACTCGTGAAGGTGCTCATAGACCGAGGAGTTGGCCAACGCAACGGCGATAAGTGCCGCGATGACCATGACCGAGGCCGCGATCGTCCCGTTGGAGGTGATTTTCTGGAAGGAGGACTTGGCCTCGATTCTTCTGATGACTGCGGAGTCACCGTAGATGCTTGTCATGGATTGCTGCCTTTTCGTTGTTCCTAGAGGTGTTCTACAAGATACATAACACCTAGATTTTAACATCCTGCACTGATTGGGAGCCCAATGTGATGAGCTGTTCCACATAAACCTTGTCCGCAAGCGCGGACAAGGCGGCCTGAAGCAGGTCGGACACCTCTGACGACACGGGTCCGCCCGCCTTGTCCGCGAGGTGCACGGCGCTCGGCACGGGGACGTCCGTCGAGAAGCGCGCCGCCACGGCCTCCTCGAGGGCTCGGCACATCTCGTCGTAGGACTGCTCGAGGTCAACATCCGCCTCGCGGCCAAGGCCGATGAGCAACTGCACCTGGGCGATGGAGAAGACGCGCTTGAGCGAGCAGACGAAGACGAGGTAGGCAACGTGAGCCCGTGAATAGCGTTTCCTCTCGGGTGCCGGGACGAGCTTGAGCTTGACGTAGTTGTTCACCATCGAGCCCGTGAGGACCGTCTCGCCAGGCACGCTCATGAACGAGAGCTCGTCCTGGACAAGCGTGAGCAGCTGATCAAGGTAGAGGTCGAGGCGGGGCAGCTCGGAATAGCGCGACACGTGAATCGACGCCATGCGAGAGAAGAGCTCGGCACGCGCGGCATCGACATCAGATGGCGCAACCACCTCTGGCTCGACCTCGTCACCTGCCATGGTTCCTCCCCTACGACTCGCCTCAGGCTGCGTGTAATACGTGTAGTTACATTATCTAGTTTTGCACTCTAGATACATCTGCGCTACCCCGATACTATGATTGTTCCATAGACTTTACTGGGGGGGGCTTGGGAGGAGCAACGTTGAACGAACAGCGCATCGCAGTCATCACGGACACCGGGACCGACACACCCGCGGAGTTCGTAAAAGAGCATGATGTCCGCATCGTGCCCCTTCGCATCATCTTCTCCGATGGCTCCACCTACGAGAGCGGGGTCACCATCACGCCCGAGGAGCTCGTAGCTCGCCTCCCCCAGGAGATTCCGACCACATCGCTCCCATCGCCCGAGGTCATCAAGGGCACCTTCGAGCAGGCCCGCGCCGATGGCTACACGTCGGCCGTCTTCGTGAGCATCTCGTCAGGGCTCTCGGCAACCTGCCATACCGTTCGCATGGTGGCAGACGAGCTCGAGGACTTTCCCGTCACGGTGGTCGACACGCTCAGCATCGGCATAGCCGCGGGCACCGTCGTCATCGAGGCGGTAAACATGGTCGAGCTCGGCGTACCCTACGGCATGCTCGGGTCGGCACTCGAGGCGGTGGCGCGAAAGACGTCGGTGTGGTTCTCGGTCAAGACCCTCACCTACCTGCGCAAGGGTGGTCGCATCAGCGAGGCCGTGTACCGCATCGGCAAGGTGCTCAACATCAAGCCCGTCATCACCTGCGACGACGGGGGCTACTACGTCATGGCCAAGAAGGCCCGTGGCTGGGAGAAGTCGCTTGACACCCAGGTGATGCTGGCCGCGCAGGAGGCACGCAAATACCCCGAGGTGCGTCTCGCGATCTGCTGCTCGGCCACCTGCGAGATGTTCCACGAGCTGGAGACCAAGCTCCGCGCGCAGATCGACAACGTCGCCGACGTGGTGTATTCGGGCGTCTCGGCCGACCTCCTCGTGCACACGGGGCCCGACCTGGTAGGCGTCTGCGTCCAAGGACTCTAGGCGCAGCTACAGGCTCGGCTCCCCGACCATCCGAAGAACGACCGCGGCGCAGTGGCGTGCGGCCTGCTCCTCGAAGGCCGAATACTCCACCGTCGTCGTCGAACCCACCTTGTCAGAGATCGCGCGCACGACCACGAACGGGATGCCGTTGAGCCATGCCGTCTGGGCGATGGCGGTGCCTTCCATCTCGCAGCAGGTCGCGTCGAAGACCGAGCGGATGCGCTCCTTGGCCTCGACCGTGCGCACGAACTGATCGCCACAGGCGACGCGACCCTCCCACACCGAGACCCCAGGTGCCACCGAACGGGCGGCTCGGACGGCCTTCTCGCGAAGGCCCGCATCTGCCGCGAACGAGAGCGTGCCCAGGCCGGGAACCTCACCGGGGGCATAGCCAAAGTTGGTGGCGTCGACGTCATGGTACAGGGCGTCGACGGACACGACGATGTCACCGACCTCGAGGCGCGGGTCGAGAGCACCAGCCACCCCGGTATTGATAATCGCCGTCACGCCGAAGCGGTCCGCGAGCACCTGCGCGCACACGGCGGCGTCGACCTTGCCCACGCCGCTCTTGACCACGACGACGGGCGTATCGCCGAGGAGCCCCTCGGCAAACTCCATGCCAGCCACGCGCCTGACGTCCACGGAACTCATGGCCTCGCGCAAGAAGCGAGACCTCCACGTCCATGGCCCCGATGATGCCGGTCGCCATCCGCTCCTCCTTGGTCGAAGACCCCCCGTCCCCACTCACTGCTGGTAGACGAGGTGCTCCTCGTCGATGTTCGCGAGCGTGTCGTCAACGTAGCGACGAGCCCACCACTTTGCCATGTTGAGGTCGGAGTCATGCCAGTTGCCGCACTCCGCCGGCTTCGCGCCGGGGATCTCGCCCTCGAACTCCTTCACGAACTCGAAGGCGGCACGCACCGGCTCCACGACCTGCCCTGACGTCCAGTCGCCAAAGAGCACGAGGTAGAAGCCCGTACGGCAGCCCATGGGACCGAAGTAGACCATGCGCGGTCCCCAGGTGGGGTCGTTGCGGAGATAGGTGGCCACGAGGTGCTCCATGGCATGCATGACGGACGTGTCCATGACGGGCTCGCGGTTGGGCGCCGTCACGCGCAGGTCGTACGTGGTCACCACGGCGCCCGTCGCAGGGTCGTGGTCGACGCGCGAAACGTACACGCCGGGCTCGAGCAGAAGGTGGTTGATGGTAAAGCTCGCGATGTTCTCCATGATTACCCTTCCTGATTCTCTGACAGGTCATCGGTGTTGCCCACAGGTTCATGACAGGCGACCCACGGTTTGTCCGCCAGCGCCGTCACGACGCGCGTCGTGACGCCAGACGAGCTCACGCCATACTTGACGTGCGGACGAACGATGCAATTGAAGCCGTCGACACAGATGTCGGAGTATACCACCTCGACATCCATGCACTCGTAGAGGTCGACGCCCAGAACCGCCGTCACGGTCGTGATGATGTCGGCGCGCACGGCGTCGAGGTTTGCGTTGCGACCGATCTTGACGGGCACGTCCACGCGCGTGACCTCCCAGGCCTCCAGGCGCACGAGCGCGGTCTTGTTGAGCACCGAGTTGGGAATCACCTCCACGTTGCCGGAGCGGTCGGTGACCATGGTGGAGCGCCATGTGATGTCGGTGACCTTGCCCGTGATGCCGCCGACGGTGATCCAGTCGCCTGGCTGGATCACGCGACTCGTCATGAGGGAGATGCCACCGATGACGTTGGAGATCGTGTCCTGCAGGCCGAGCGAGATCGCGACGCCCGTGACGCCGAGGGCCGTGACGAAGGCCGTGGGCTGAATGTTGAAGACGGGTTCGAGCACGGAGAGGAGCGCGAAGATCCACACCACGGCACGCACGAGATTGTTGAAGATAGAGGCAAAGCGCAGCTCCATCCGTGCCGTGGAGCGCTTTACGAGATCGACGAGCAGGTGTGACACCACGGCCGCGATGAGCGCGGCCGTGCCGAGCGTGATGGCCTTGCTTATGAAGTCCGAGATGGCTGCCTGGTCCATGCCTACCCTTCGATCCTGACTATAGGCGCGAAGCCCTTCATGAGCTTCTTCGTCTTGCCCGTACGGATGAACTTGACCTCGATGGTATCGCCGGACGTGGCGAGAACCACGCCGGGTCCGAAGGTCTTGTGCGAGATGTGGTCGCCGACGGCGAACGACTCCGCCGCCTTGACGGGGTCGCGGAGGATGGGAGTCGGCTGAACGTCCGCCGGGCGAGACGAGCCTCCCGTGGAGCGCGTGCGCGAGCCAAAGACGTGCCCGCCGTAGACGTCGGAACCGCGGCCGCTGCCGAAGGTGCCGTGACGGTCGCCCCGCTTCTCCCAGCCCACGCCGGAAAGGCCCACCGAGCCCACACCCACGGCCTCGACGTCGGTCGTCGGAACCCTCGTTCACGAAGCGGCTGCGTGGGTTTGCCTGCACGGAGCCAAAGGTGCGCCGCGTGAGGGCGTAGGTGAGATAGAGACGCTTGCGGGCACGCGTGATGGCCACGTAGGCGAGACGGCGCTCCTCCTCGATGCTCGCGGGATCGCCCTCGTGCGCCTGGTGCGGGAAGATGCCCTCCTCCATGCCGGCGACGAAGACCACGGGAAACTCCAGACCCTTGGCCGAGTGCACGGTCATCATCGTGACGGCGCTCTGTGAGCCGTTGAGCGAGTCGAGGTCGGAGCGAAGGGCGAGCCACTCCATGAGCGCGGGCAGCTTCTCCGCAGCGACGGGGGGCAGTCCCGGAACCGCGGGGGGCGGGGGGAGCTACGGGAGGCTGGTCGAGGGCGCCCGCCCGTCTCAGCTGCTCGAGGCTCTCGAGCGTCTCTGCCACGTCATCGTGCGTCTCGTCGAACTCGGCGGCCACGCCGAAGAACTCCTTGATGTTCTCGATGCGGCCATCGGCCTCTATCGAATGCTCCGCCTCGAGCGCCTTCAGGAGACCGGACCTGTCGACGATGGCCTCCACCACGTCAGAGAGACCGCCCGTCATGGCGCGGCCCGCCTCCACGGCACCCGTGAACTCGCCGAGCGCGTTGCGGACCTTGGGGCTGAGCAGGCTCGTCTCGGCGATGCACGACTCGGCTGCCGAGAAGAACGACAGGCCGTTGGAGACGGCATACGACTGGATCTTGCCGATCGACGTGGAGCCGATACCGCGACGCGGGGTGTTGACGACGCGCAGGGCGGCCACGTCGTCGTTGGGGTTGACGACGACCTTGAGGTAGGCCATGACGTCGCGAATCTCCTGGCGGTCGAAGAAGCGCGTGCCACCGACGATCTTGTACGGCACGCCCGCCCGCAGGAACATGTCCTCGAGCACGCGCGACTGCGCGTTGGTGCGATAGAAGACGGCCGCGTCGTCGTAGCTCGTGCCCGCGTCGTGGAGCTTCTCGATCTCCGAACCGATCCAGCGGCCCTCGTCGCGCTCGTCGGAGGCCTGGTACACGCGAACCCTCTCGCCGTCGCCGGCATCGGTAAAGAGTCGCTTGGGCGTGCGGCGCGAGTTGTGGGCCACGACGGCGTTGGCCGCGTTGAGGATGTGCCCGGAGGAGCGGTAGTTCTGCTCGAGCTTGACCACGCACGCGTCGGGATAGTCCTTCTCGAAGGCGAGGATGTTCTTGATGTCGGCGCCGCGCCATGAGTAGATGGACTGGTCGTCGTCACCCACCACCATGAGGTTGCGGTAGCGCCCGCCAGCAGGTTGGTGATGGCGTACTGCACGTGGTTGGTGTCCTGGTACTCGTCCACGCTGATGTGGCGGAAGCGCTCACTGATAGCTGGAAGAGGGCGGCCGGGGTTCTTGGAGAGGAGCTCATAGGCGCGGACGAGGGAGATCGTCGAAGTCCATCGCGTTGGCGCGCTCGAGACGGGTCGCAGGACGCGGTAGACCTGCGCGGCCCTGCGGTCGAGCGGGGGCCTGTGCGGTGCCTTCCATCCGTCAGGGTAGACCATCGCGTTCTTGGCCGTGGAGATGCGCGAGCGGATGGCCTGCAGCGGGAACTGCTTGGCGTCGATGTCGAGGTCGTTCATGATCGACTTGACGAGGCGCTTGGAGTCATCGTCATCGTAGATGGTGAAGTTGGGGCGCATAGCCGACGAGCTCAGGGTCCTCGCGAAGCATGCGCACGCACATGGCGTGGAAGGTGCAGACCCACATGCCGCGCGTGGTACCGGGCAGGAGCTGACCGAGACGCTCGCGCATCTCGGCGGCCCCTTGTTCGTGAAGGTGATGGCCAGGACCTGCCAGGGACGCACGCCCTCGTCGGCGATCATGTGCGCGATGCGGTACGTGAGCACGCGCGTCTTGCCGGAGCCCGCACCAGCGAGC
>Ga0268356_10360_pt1 | contig 13160 bp, 12 predicted proteins | sample BioMet10_FD_194415 | JGI IMG/M metagenome (GOLD analysis project Ga0268356, IMG submission 194415) | Sewage microbial communities from Oakland, California, United States - Biofuel 10 (PacBio Assembly) | ecosystem: Engineered > Wastewater > Sewage > Unclassified | place: USA: California | collected...
AATAGAGCTTCGTACTAAGCAGTATGAATACTATAGAGATAAGCTGTTGAACTTTAAGAGAAAGGATGATGCCTGATGACCCAGTTGAACGTGCTAGCTGCCAATGATGAATCTACTGTAGTCTCGGAATATACCCCAGAAGAGAAGACATCAGCCAGTTATCAGTCTGAAGCAGCACTGGAGAGCGAATTCATCCATCTTTTAGAGAGACAGGGCTATGAATATCTCAATGTCGATCATGAGGATGGACTGATTGATAACCTGCGCACGCAGCTGGAGAAGCTCAACGAGATTCATTTCTCAGATAAAGAGTGGAAGGCCTTCTTTGATAAGGTGTTGGCTAATCCAAATGCTCATATTGTTGAGAAAACAAGGATGATCCAAAGAGATAATGTACAAGTACTTAAAAGGGATGATGGCACTTCTCAGAACATCACTCTGATTGATAAGAAGAATATCCATAGGAACACACTGCAGGTCATTCATCAGTATGTTAATAATGATGGAACATATGATAACCGCTACGACGTGACCATATTGGTCAATGGTTTTTCCTATGGTGCATGTGGAGCTGAAAAGACGTGGAGTCAATATCAAGGATGCATTCAACCAGATCAATAGATACCAGAGAGATTCTTTCTGGGCTTCCTATGGTCTGTTTGAATATGTTCAGATCTTCGTGATCTCTAATGGCACAGAGACAAAGTATTACAGCAATACGACCCGTTTTTCCCATATCAAGGAAGTAGATGGAAAAGGCTCCACTAAGAAGACAAGCAACAGCTTTGAATTCACCTCTTATTGGGCAGATGCTAAGAATGTACCTATTACAGATCTGATAGACTTTACAAAGACCTTCTTTGCTAGACACGCTATCTTGAATATTCTGACCAAGTACTGTGTCTTCACTTCTGAAGAACTGTTGCTGGTCATGAGACCTTACCAGATCACAGCCACAGAACGTATCTTGAACCGTATCAAGACAGCTACAAACTATCATTGGGATGGTTCTATTAAAGCTGGCGGTTATATCTGGCATACAACAGGTTCAGGAAAGACCCTAACTTCCTTTAAGACTGCTCAGCTGGCAACTGAATTATCTTATATTGATAAGGTTCTCTTTGTCGTAGATAGAAGAGATCTGGATTATCAGACAGTCAAGGAGTACGAGCGTTTTGAAAAGGGATGTGTCGATGCCAATAAGACAACAGCAATCCTTGAAAGACAGCTCAATAATCAAGATAAGACAGGTATGCCACATGATTATCCAATCATTGTGACAACGATCCAGAAGCTCTCGAACTTTGTAGAACATAATGCCAAGAGCACTGTACAGGATATGAAGGTGGTCATCATCTTTGATGAGTGCCATAGAAGCCAGTTTGGTGAGATGCACCAGAAGATCACCAAGTACTTCAGACATTATTATCTGTTTGGTTTTACAGGAACACCTATCTTTGCCGAGAATGCCAGAATATCAGGCAGTATCAATCCAGAGCTGACCACGACACCACAGTTGTTTGGCGGTGAAGGGGAGAAACATGACAGGCCTCTCCATGCCTATACAGTTGTAGATGCCATCCGTGATGGTAATGTCCTTCCGTTCCGTATTGACTATATCAATACCATGAAGGAACAGACCATCAATGATGAACAGGTAGAAGGTATTGATACCGAAACAGGCCTTCTCAATCAGAAACGTATCAGTGCAATCGTGAAGTATATGCTGGATCACTTTAACCAGAAGACCAGAAGAAACATTTCTGATGCCACATATACGATCAAGAGAAAAGACAAGTCAGGACAGACTGTGGGAACAGCCCATGTGTCTGGCTTTAATAGTATCTTGGCTACGCAATCCATCAAGGCAGCTATCTGTTATTACAAAGAGTTAAAGAAGCAGATTGAAGACCGTAAAGAAGACCTCAAGATTGGGATGATCTACTGCTATAATCCAAATGAAGCAGATCCAGATGAAGAGACATTTGAAGTAGATGGCATGGATCAGTCCAGCAGAGACTCTCTGAACGATGCCATCAAGGACTATAACGAGATGTTTCACTGCAACTACGATACTTCTTCTAAAGGCTTCCAAGACTACTATAAAGACCTCTCTGTGCGTATGAAGAACAGAGAACTGGATATCTTGATTGTTGTAGATATGTTCCTTACAGGCTTTGATGCCACGACAATGAATACCTTGTGGGTGGATAAGAACTTGAAGATGCATGGACTGTTCCAAGCATTCTCTAGAACGAATAGAATTCTGAACTCTGTTAAGAAATATGGCAATATTGTCTGCTTCCGCAACTTACAGGAAAAGGTCAATGAAGCAATCAAGCTCTTTGGCAATAAGGATGCTGGTGGCATTATCCTCCTGAAGCCATATGAAGAGTATTACTTTGGCTATGAAGATACGACAGATCCAGAACATATTAAACATGTTATGGGTTATAAGGAAATTGTAGAGCAGTTGCTGGCAAATTATCAGCCGGGACAATTGGATATTGGTGAGAAGGCTGAAAAGGAGTTCATCAAGCTCTTTGGCAACCTGTTGCGTGTCATGAATATCCTTTCCTGCTTTGATCGCTTTGAAGACGAGAAGCTGTTGACAGACCGTCAGATGCAGGACTACCAGTCTGATTATCTGAGATTACATGATAAGTACCGCCCAGTAAAAGTCGTGGGTGCGGATATCTCTGATGATCTGGACTTTGAGATTGAATTGATTAAGCAGGTGGATGTAAATATTGATTATATTATCAACTTGGTTGGTAAAGAGAAGGGCAAGGAAGGGCTGGATAGGGAAGTCATATCATCGATGATGAAAGTTGTGGATTCCAGTCCGAACTTGAGATCCAAGAAGGAACTGATAGAAGCATTCTTAAATCAAGTTAATCTGGATGCGGACGCATCCGATGAATGGCATACATTCGTGAATATCCAATTGGAAGCAGATGTGGTCAAGCTGATCAAAACATATAATCTAAAGGAAGCGGAGACACGAGTATATCTCGAGGAATCCTTTAATGATTATGGTCAGATCAGAACGAATGGTACGACTATTGATAATCTGTTACCACCGATGAGCCGTTTCAGCAATGGCAATCGTGATGAATTGAAACAGAATGTTATTGATGCATTGACCACGTTGTTTGATAGATATTATGGAGTTCTTTGAATGAATCATGAGGATTATATGACAGAAATAGAATCCAAATCAGAAATCGAAAAGTTGTTCTCAAATAAAAAAATACCATTAATGTTTGAATATTATGGAACACAAGATTTAATGACTGGGTATGAGTTAAGTAATCTCATTGATAATGCAGATTTTTTTACACAGTTATTTACCACAAAATATTCTTTTACAATCATATCGCTTGATGATTTTATACTTTATTTATTGGCGAGAAAATATGTATTAATGAGAGAGGCAATCCCTTTAATTAAGCTTGAGGAACACAAATTAACAGTCAGTAAAATCATAGATACTGCAGATTGTGCCTTAACAAGAACTGATATAGGGTCTGTTATAAAATTTATTGAAGAGAATATTCAATCTTTAATGGATGATAAAAACGATATTCACGGGTTAAGAGAAAATACTTTAAGTGTAATCAGCAAGTACAAAAGCGGAATGAGTAAACAAACATTTGTTGCGTTATCTAAAACCTACGGATATATGCTGCTTTATAAGTATGATGAATTTGAAGATATATTTGAAGAAAATCCTGACTTGTTTGCAGTACTCATTGAAAAGAAAAATCTTCAGGAAATTGAAAGCTACAGACTTTCAAATATATTGTCTATCTTTGCTCATATATTGAATAAAAGTAATACTTCTCTTAAAGATATAGTAAATGGTGAAGTTGATTTGTTATTTAACCAGATTAATGAGACTTCTACAGATATAAATGACACAAATCTATTTAGATTGGTGATAATTTATAATGAATTTAACCAGTTTCTTATCGACATCAGAGATCCTAGAGAAAATCAATTTTCAAGCCTCATAGATAAATGTACGTTATTATTGAATCAGTACTTAGAAAAAAATGGTAAGGTGTTTAGTTGTCAAATGCCTGTCGATGAGATGGTCAATAAATGGAAAGATTTGCAAGATTGGCAAAGTCAACTTTTATCGATTACTCATACTTATGATAATATAAATAAAAAATTAATCAGCCGATTTGCAAAATATGAAAAAATTCCTTCAAAATTTATTGACCTTGTCACGTCTTTAACACCGGTTGATAACTATTACACGATAAGTTGTCAAAGGTCGTTGGATATAAAGATTGATACGGGTGGTGGCCTTGTGTACGGAATATGTCTTCATACTGAGTTGCGACAAAAGTATTTTTCTATGTTATTAACTGCATTGGCACAGATTTCAAAAGATATATGCATGGGACACGATGATTTGGAAAAATACATGCAATTGATTTTTACTACATGTAACATAGCTTTCGGAAATTTGGAATCGGGTTCTGCAGTGCTGAATGCACTTTGTTATTCGATAGACATGCTTTGTTGTGCAATGATTGAAAATCTTTTTCGATTTATGTGTATCGATGAAGTGAAGGATTCAATATATGTGCCTTTTAATAAAACAACATTAGGACCACTATTAAGTAGCAGAGAGATTTGTGACACATATGGAGAAGATTATATAAAGAATATTTCATATTTTTTAACACATGTAGGAGAAAAGAAAAATATTGGTGGAAATTATCGTAATAATTTTGCACATCTCTTGGATATTGGAGAGGAACAGTTGACTCCAATTTTCGCTTCAAAAATGCTTTTCTTACTTACAGATGTAATTAACTCTACTTTAATAATTCTTGAATCTTAAATTATTGTGAAATTGAATATTGTTTTGCTTGTACATAAATGTTTTCTGAATATAAAAAATATGAAGAATTTAGAGCCGCTTATTATAGATATTGTGATTCCTATTCTCTGGATATATAGGAAAATGTTGATTAAAATATGAAGTGTCATAGAATTCTCGATAAGAAATATCCAGACCTTGAATAATGTGATCTAACGTGTGAATCATCGGTGTTTTAGTCTTCTTGGTCACAATATAGTACACTGTCGAATATGAAAGCTTTGATTTGATAGCCAGGACATATATTGACATGTTCTTATCGTTTCTGAGCTCATTTATCCGCAGAGCAAGTGCTTCATGAAAATACATAGGTGAATACCTCCATCAGCATAGTATCAGATTGTCTAAGATTAGTCGGCTAATGCGTTAGCATGTTGATACAAAATCTTACTTATATGGGTGCTGAAAAGTATTCACCTTTTTAATTGCTAATTTTCAAAATTCTTAGCGAATGTCGAATCGACAAAAAAAATCTCTTGGCGACACCCCTAGGCCACATATGATATTTTCCAATGTTGCAATCTTTATGGCTTTTGTCTTCTTCATTATGATGGCATAAAGAGTTGAATATAGAACTTTTGACACGGAACTTAACTGCCGGATTGATATATTTTTATCCTTATGGATTTCATTTATCCTGTCTGCAACAGCTTCATACATGTACATTTCAGACCACCTCCATTGAAATATTAGCAAATATAAATGGTGAATGTGGTCAGTGAACTGACATCTTGATTATGTCTCAATTTGAAAGGCTGTGACAATTTCTGGGGGTGTGACACGCCAAAGATGATTTTATAAATCGAGATACTGTGTAAAGTATTCGGATTTGAAGATATCAGATATTGAGATATTCAGACCAAAACAGATATTCTCTATGGTGTGCATCTGGATAGCAATTGTTTTTCCTGCTGCTGCATTATACAGCGTCGAATAAGACACACCAGTAATAAGACTCAATTTATGAATTGTGATTCTTCGTTCAGAGCAGAGCTCTTGCAAACGCAATGCGACAGCTTCATTTAGACGCATGATAATGCCCTCCTGTTTGATGTTATCAAATATAAAAATCTGGGGCTATCGATTTGACGACATTATGAGATCCGTTTAACTATTTTGAATACATATCTGCTGCTGTATTTAGAAGTGTACGCATACTTTCCCGGAGTTCTTCAGGACTGATCAATTCAACACAGTCAGAATATTCCTGAGCAAATAAGATGGCTGCGGCTTTTGTGGTCTTTACGTAGCATTCATACTGATCGTCATTATAGGTATGCGGATGGATGTTTAAGCCGAATGCATCGACGAATTGATCCAGTTTATTTTTCTTGAATCTGAAAGTAACATTCAAATTGTCTCCGTTATACATATATAAACGCTCATTTGCTAGCTCAATGGCATCTTTATCCTGATACATATATGTCACTTTTTTCTCGAGGATAGCGACATTTGCAATCTTGTCAACGCGATAGGACATGAATCCTGGATGTCTGCCTCCCGTAACAAGCAAATAAAGCTGACCGTTCCTGGTTGTAATTTCACGAGGTTCAACAATGATCGGCTCTTTATTGACTATATGCAGCTGCATATCTTCCTTATAGTGCATATAATCAAAAGATATTTTCCGGCCTTGATCTATAGCATCATAGATGGTGCTTATGCTCTTGCTGAACTGGTCATTATTTACTTTTTTTTCATTATTATGAAAGACATGTGAGCGATAAGAATGTTTATGATATTTTGATCCGGTTGCTAATATTCGTTCTGTAAGATTATCACTCGTTTTCTGATCAACGAAAGTTGCAGACTGTATGCTTGTACATAGAAGGATCAGTTCACTCTTAGTAAACAAATGCGACAATAACATGTAACCGCCATTTTTCTTTATTGATTTGATAGGATACATAAAATCTCGCAAAGTGCTGATGACTGATACTACTTTGTGCCTTTCTATACTGACATCATAGTTGGTTTCTAATTCGTCTAGAATTTGATCTGATTTTATCAAATGCTCTTCGTCAGATTCTTCGCTAAGAATTTGTAGTACTGCAAGATTACATTGTTGTTTCTGCATATAAAAAGCCCCCGACTTATATATGTAAAAAGGTATAGATTCTCAGAACTGATCTGCGGCTCTATACCTTTCTTACGCTAACAAACAGCAAATTATCTATTGGAATTGTTTTTAGGCTTTTTGCAGTATTGCACAATGTCAGAATATTCGCAGTCTAGAAGGTCACAAAGATCATCGATTGAATCGATGTTTACATTACCATCATCGTGGAGACGCGAAATAAGACCTGCGGAGACTCCATATTTCTTGATTAAGACATATTGAGATATGCCTTTTTTTTCGAGTGTCTTGAAAAACGGTTTGAATGTATGCATTGTAAATTTCTTTCTAATTTAAGGTTACCGTAAAAATCAATGTCAAAGCTTCCCCACTTACGGGTAATACCACTGAAAAAAACGGAAGAAATTTCTTATTGGTAGAAATTGCTACCAATAAAAATGCAAGACTTCAGATGGAGGTGATGTATCGAAAGCCTTAAAGTCTTTTGAGAAATGGGTAAGTGCACTTATCTGTTATAAATTCAGCTCAAAATACTAGGCTGGAATAGAAAGAGGAGATTCTATGAATAAACATAGCTTGAACACAAAAGGCAGCAGATATGATATGGCGGAATAGCGTCTACATAAAACAAGGTTAAATAAACTCACGGAGTTAAGCGAAAACTTAATTTATTGTTTTGAATTTATAAACATTCATACATGCATCAAATAGAATGAGCCGGATGAAATCAAGCGAGATACTTTGCTGATTTTACTCCGGCTTTTTATGTGTTCGGAAAGCAAAGAAAAGAGAAATATACCATGCTATATAATATGTTGCAAACAGGCACTCGTATTAGAGAACTTAGAGAAAAAAACAAAATGACACAAGGAGATATGGCAGTTCTTATGGATTGTACGGTTGATCATGTAAGCAGGTGCGAAAGAGGAGTAGAAAGATACTCTGTTGAGTCACTAATAAAACTCGCTGACATCTTTGATGTTAGTGTTGATTATCTCTTATGTAGGACCACTCAGATTGGCAATGAATTTGGCACAAAATCACAAGAACAACTTGGCACATCAATAAAGTTGAATCATGAAGTACCGAGAGGAAGACGTCTTTAATATGATGTATTCTGCGAAAAACTAGAGGTCTTGCCTCCTTCCGGATTTTTGAAATTGATATATTTTATTTATAGCACCGAAAAGAATCAAATTGAAACAGACAAAAAGACTGCTTGTTGATTTGTCTGCATAAGATTCAACGGTTCTTTGAAAACCGAATGTTATAAACAAGCATAAATTTGCTCGCTAAATCATTTGGTGGGAATGCGAGCACAAAATATAAAAGGAGAAGGAGAAATGGATAATAAGATTTCAAAGGATACGGTACTGCTTACCGTTGATCAAGTTGCGGAAAGGTTACATTGTTCTACACATCACGTTGGATATCTGAGACAGTATGGATTTATTGAAGCCACAAGGTTTGCACGTGCCTGGTTATATACAGAAGATGAAGTTGACAGATTCATCCGCGATTCTGTTGGCAAGGACTACTGGAATTTCCGGACTATGACAATTGAAGGTGCACACAAGAAATTAAATGCGTAATAATTCGACAGAAAACCTGAATGATATTATGCTAATTAGTAGGACAATTAGTAAATTGTTCGTGCAAAAACGAGAGATGCAGTAAGACACTGCTACAGTTAATGACTGTGCAGTGATCCAATGAGGAGGTGCATGGTCATTTCATCAGAAAGGATGAGATGATGATAAAAGAAAGAGCAATCAGTGAAAGGTTTTCTAAAACAGAAAAAGATAAAAATGGAGATCCGCTTCTGAAAGCATACATGGTCTCTCTGTACTATCGTGATCAAGGCGCTAAAAAGCACTATACTAAGGATTTCCCTGTCGAAAGATATTTGAATAAAACATCCGCATTCAAGGATGCAGTTGCACATCGAAACCAGATGGAACCTGTTCTGGCAAGAAAATCCTTAATCATGCCTGGCGAAAAGGAAATGTATACTGTTGGTGACCTGTTCGACATGACCCCGGATTATTTTCCGCGAACGAAAGGGACATGTAGAAAGAACAACAAGATCTACGATAAGTACATCAAACCGCTTGCAGACAGGAACATCGAAGATATAGAGATTGTCGATGTTCAAGAGACACTCAAAAGTTGTGCGTCACAATGTGTCCAGCAGCAGGTTAGGAACGTCAAGACAGATTGGCATAGGATCTTCCAGGTCGCAATCATCAAAAAACTTCCAGTCACAGATTGGACACAGGTGATCGATACTCCGATATCAAACAAGGTGACCCAAAGATCAGTGTCAGAACAGAATATCACCGAAGAAGATTTCCAGAAATTCTGTGAGTTCATGAGCAACTATGGCGGATATCTGCCATGGGATGATGAGAAATATACAACAGAGATATTCTGCTGTTGTTATTGAAGTTCATGAGGATCACAGGGATGCGGCCCCAGGAGGCCAAGGCGATCCGGCGGAATGATATTGAATTCAAAAAGCTTCAATATACCGACCCTGAGACCAAGAAGACAATCGATATCGAAATGGCAAAGGTCGCTGTGGTACGGTCAATCGGATCTTCGCTCACAGAGAACCTGACAGAGAAACAGACAAAGACGCAACAGTCCAAAAGAGTACTGCCGTTGTTTTATGAAGGCGTGGATATTCTGAAGGAAGCATTGGCATATTCAAAGTATGACTTGCTGTTCTCTGATTTCAATGGTGAGCCGTTCCATACGGACTATGTGTCAGATTATCTTTACCGCGTGTCCAAAGCGTGCGGTATCAAGGTGTACGCTGGATTGATGCGGAAATCATTTTCTGCAGACAACTATTCACATGGGACCAATCCAGCAGCAATCAAAAAAATGATGGGACATAAGAATGAGAATATGTCCGTCAACTGGTATGCGACAGCGAGCGATATAGAGATCCTGCAGGCAATGATGAATCGAAAATATAAAGAATGAGAACACCGTATCGCAAAACGTATCGCAAAACCCTCTAAAAATTAAAAAAACCGCATAACCATGCGGTTTCCTAGGTGAGCGTTAAGGGACTCGAACCCATGACCCCTTCCACGTCAAGGAAGTGCTCTCCCAACTGAGCTAAACACTCAATGCTTTAGTATGATACCATAACCGGGTGAATTTGCAAAGTGATTTTCAGTGAAGTAATCAGGTATTCTTATCAGGAAAAGAAGAAAAGATATCCATAAGACAGAAGAAGATAAATTCTTTGGAACAGACTGAGTAATACAAGCATGTGAAGATTCGACTGAAATTGAATATGCTATAATTTTTGGGTAGTTTATCAGGAATTTATCGGAGCGTATCCTATGGAAGTTGATCAAAATCTGATTGCAGCGGTCAAAAAAATAGGTATTAACGATACCGGCCTTTTTCAGTGGGATGGCAAGAGTCTTCACTCACTTTACGGCAATGTAAGGATTCAGGAATACACAGGAATGAGCCGTGAAGAATTTGATGCAGTTGTTCAAGGAGATTTCGTCAATATGGTCGTGAAAGAAGACCGTGAGAAATCAATGCGTCAGCTGAATGAAATGGTGAAGAACCAGGAAAGCGGAGTCTTCTCTTTCAGGATTTACCATAAAGACAGGTTCATGACCTGGCTTCGTGTAGAGGCAAAATACATGGGGGGAAATGAACGGGGAACCGGTCATTATGGCCTATTTCAGCAGTCTTTCTGGTGAAGAAGCAGTATTTGAGACGTTAGTTGACCGTCTGAATGACATTATTTATGTCATTGATAAGCAGTCTCATGAACTTCTGTATATGAATGATTATGCATTAAAAACAAGTGATTATCGCAATTATGTCGGTATGAAATGTCATAAGTATCTTAATAATCTAGATGAACCATGCCCATGGTGCTCTCTGCCGATGATTAAGAATGGAAAAGCTCATGTGGCAGAGAATTATGTACCTCCGCAGGGACGCTGGTATGAACATGATGTATTTGACATCAATTGGTACAATTACGATGCTGCAGCATTTTATCTGACGGATATCACAGAAAAGAAAAATCTGGAAAAGATCAAAGTCAAAGGACAGTATCAAAGGATTTTGAATGCCAATCCCGATGCCCTGGCACTTTATGCAGCAAATCTGACCAGAAACACAATTGGTGATGGCCAATGTTCAAGTCGGGCAGTTTGGAACAGAATCGACCTGGACAACTGTGACAGTTTCTTTGCTTCGGTTGAAAAGATGATCATGGACAAGGCGATACAGCAGCGTTTTGCCATGGTCTTCAAACAGAAGGCACTGCTGGAAGAATATTATAAAGGCATTACAGAAGAAACCATTGTCTATCCAATCCTGAACCATCTTGGTGAAAAGATGTGGATCAAGGGAACAGTCTCCATGGTCGAGAACCCGGTCAATAATGACATTGAAGCAGTCATCTATGCAGTCAATGTTACACATAATAAGAAATTGGAAAAAGTCGTTCAGCGGATTACTTTGGATGACTATGATTTTGTTGCGCTGATTGACCGCAGAAAAAAGACTGTGGAACAGATCATGATGTCAGAGAAAGCTGACATTGTACGTTCTTATGAAACTGTTGATTACAATACCGTTCTGAAGCAGCTCATAATTGGAAAGACAAATCCTACAGAGACGCAGAATCACTTGGATAAGCTTCAATATGCAAACATTCTGAAGAAGCTGGAAACAGACGGATCAGTCATCTATCCATATACAAGTTTTTCTGCTAAAAAGCAGCCGCTGCGCAAGCAGCTGAAATTTATCTGGCTGGCAGAGGCGCGTGATTTTATCCTGATGACACGTACAGATATTACAGCGGCATATCAAGAGGAACAGCGCCAGCTGGAACGCCTGACGGAAACGATGAAAAAGCTGGAAATTGCTAATAATGCGAAAACTGACTTCGTATCCAGGATCAGTCATGATATCCGTACGCCGCTCAGTGCAATCGTCAGCATGACGCAGTTCGCAAAAGAAGATATTGATCACAAAGATCAGCTGATGGATGATATTAAGAAAATTGAAGGGTCTAATGCATTCTTGATGTCATTGATCAATGACATCCTGGATGTTTCCAAGATAGACAGCGGAAAAATGGAACTCTATCCAGAACCTTATCCTTATGAAGAATATATAGCAAATGTGAGTGGAATGTTTGCCCCGATGTGTGCAGATAAAGGACTGACATTCAAGATCCTGAACAACCGCAGTATCGGAGCGACCGCCATCGTGGATAAGGTACGCCTCAATCAAATCACAATGAATCTGCTTTCAAATGCGGTGAAATATACACCGAAAGGCGGGACAGTCACTTACGATTCACAGACTCAGCGCCTGCCAGGAAATAAGGTCAAAGTTCAGTTTACAATCAGTGATACAGGCATCGGCATGAGCGAGGAATTCCAGAAACGGATGTTTGAGGAATTACACAGGAAGACAGTGAATACCGCAAGGAACATGGCGTCAGCGGCACTGGACTTGGTCTTGCAATTGTAAAAAGAATTATTGATCTGATGAACGGAACGATTGAAGTGTGGTCAAGACTGAATGAAGGGACATCCGTTACTGTGACTCTTGTGCTTCCTTCCGGCACAGCACCGATGGTCCAGGGAGAATCGAAGACACTATCAGCTTCTCTGAATCTGCCCGCATCGGCTGAATCTCAGCATTCTGGTCATAGAAGACAATGAGATCAACCGTGAGATTGCCGCAAGGATCCTGAATCACCTCGGCGCTGAGACAGAGTTTGCTTTCAATGGCGCGGAAGGCGCGGAAAAGTTCAGGGTATCTAAAAAAGGACAGTATGATGTCATACTGATGGATATTCAAATGCCTGTCATGGACGGCTTTGAAGCAGCGGGACAGATCCGCCGAATGGATCGCAGTGATGCCGGTACCGTGCCGATCATCGCAATGTCTGCAAATGTATTTGATACAAGCATCCAAGCCGCAAAAAAAGCAGGCATGAATGACTATCTGACGAAACCGGTCGATCCTGAAAAAGTATATGAGGTTTTAAGCAAGTATCAGAAGAAGTAAAAAAGGAATTCACTCAGTGTCATGGCTGAATGAACTCCTCTTTTTTTATTGATCTTTCATGCTGGTGATCAGCCAGCCGCTGTCTTCCTTGTTGACTGTGATGATGACGGA
>Ga0268356_10366_pt1 | contig 13151 bp, 10 predicted proteins | sample BioMet10_FD_194415 | JGI IMG/M metagenome (GOLD analysis project Ga0268356, IMG submission 194415) | Sewage microbial communities from Oakland, California, United States - Biofuel 10 (PacBio Assembly) | ecosystem: Engineered > Wastewater > Sewage > Unclassified | place: USA: California | collected...
CCGAATCCTGTCCGCGGGGTACCGGGCACGCTCGCATTCCTCGACAGTTTCACCAACACGCTCCTCGCCCACAAATACGCTACGTACCGCCAGAAGATCAAACGCGAATTCTGTATCCCGGAGGGATGTAAAACCATGCAAAAACCAAAACACACCACATCTTTGTCTGTACCAGCTCCCGCGCAAACGGGCAGCAAAAGGATTCTGCACTCAAAGAAGGTCGTCGACATCATGGCGCGCTTCATGGAAGAGATTGAAGAACGGGATATCGGCGGCGACGTGTTCCTCTCAAACACCGGCTGCTTTGGGATCTGCGACAAGGGCCCCATCGTGGTCGTGTACCCGGACAATGTCTGGTACGGTGCCGTGACGCCAGATGATGTGACCGAGATCATGGACGAGCACATCGAAGGTGGCAAAATCGTCGAACGATTAGCGATCTAAAAAAGCAAAAACGGAGGCGCACTATTGGCAGAGATTGCAGATCATCCTCGGAGATGACGGGACAACGGCACGACTGGGCGACCCGGGGACGCTTGTGGTCTTTGGCCGCACGCCGGCACCTGGTCCCGGGCGCGCGAAATGCCGGTAGTCCTCGATCCGTCCTCAGGGCCTCAAGGGATGCGCACTGCTGCGGCCGGTATCGCCGCGTTCCTTCGCGACCGCCGGGTTGTGGTGACCCGGTCGGCAAGCGGGCCCTGTATTTCGAACTGGAAAAAGCAGGCTGCACGCTCTGGGAGATTGCCGGGAAACCTGCGGAGTTCCTCGATTCCGTATGGACCGATGAAGAAAAGGCAAACGTCCGGTAAAAAAACCCGAAGCGGCCGGAATCCCCGGGCCTAGAAAAAACCCCGGGCAACTTCTTTATCTCGATAAGGAAGTCCAGGGAAAACGCCCCGACATTTCGAGCAAGCAGGTGCTCCAGCAGTTTGTACAAAGCGGCGGCTTTCTCGTCCTCGATATCGTATGCAGCCATGTCCCGCCCTGGATCAAGGTCGAAGCCGAGCGTCGGGGATATACCCTCGAAACCGAGCAGATTGACAAGGATTCTGTAAAAGTCAGGCTCACAACAAACACCGGGCGGTGACCAGTATAAAATCCGGTTTTTGCCTGCCTGGAGAAAAAAGGGATATGATTCCGGCAGGCAAATATACCGGCAGGCAGGATATTTCCGGACGATCAGCGGGATATTTTCCGGGAAATGGTATACCTGCGCATGCGAGGTGATTCCATCAGAAACAGCTCTAATCCCGCCCAGGTTATCCGGCCGGGCCACCACCGGCACGTTTCGTTGCGGAGCACTCTCATCTCTCCCGGATAGGACCGTATACTTTTTTTGTATATTCCCGGGCAGGTAATCACTACTGGTTACTTGCCCCGGCCCAATAAAACATAATTTTTAACTACTTTTCGGTGGAAGGTAATTACAATAAAGGAACTTTTTAACGGATTGTGAAAGTTATGAACGGAAGATTGACACCCAAAAGACTTGCACTCATCAGCATGATTTTTGCGCTCCTTCTTGCAGCGGCACTCTTTGCCGGCTGCACCCAGAGCACAACCAGCACTACGCCGGCCACAACGGTTGTGACAACCGCTCCGGCAAGCACCGGCAGAAACCGCCGTTGCAACTGCCGCGGCAACGGCAGCCCCGACAACGATCGCTCCCGACCTCAACCCGGCCGCGGTGTACAACGGCATCGTCCGGCAACATCATCGCCTTACACGGCTGCATCCCTGACCGGTGCATCAAAGACCATCGGCCCTTCGTTTACCGCAGCCTACCCGGGCCACAACGTTGTCTTCACCTTGACGGCACCCAGGCATTAACCTACTCAGGTCGAGAACGGTGCGTACTCAGATGTCTTCATCTCCGCGAGCCCGAAGTACACCAAACAGCTCACAAACGAAGGGTTCTTCGTCAACAGCTCGGTAAAGACGCTCTGTTACAACTACGTGATCGTCATCCTCCCGGCCTCGAACCCGGCAAACATCCAGTCGCTCTCCGATCTCTCGAAGTCCGGTGTGAAGATTGCGATGGCCGCTGACACGGTACCGGTCGGTATCGCAACGAATGCGGCAATCGCGAACCTCGCAAACTCGACCTACGGTCAGGACTGGAAGACCGCGACCATGGCAAACGTTGTCTCCTACGAAACCTCCGAGCCGTCTGTTGCAACCAAGGTATCTCTCGGCGAAGTCGATGCCGGCTTTGTCTATGAGTCCACGGCAGCGGCAGCAGCGAGCGGAACCTACCAGACCATTACCATCCCGAAAAAGGACAACTACCTCCAGACCTACTCGATAGCGATCCTCAAGGACGGCACGAACAAGGCAGTGGCCCAGGAATTCGAGCAGTTCATGCTCTCCTCGGCAGGCCAGAACATCCTGCAGCAGTACGGCTTCAGGACACCGTAAATTAACAACTTTTTTTATTTTTACTAAAAAAAAGAGAGAGTATTGTTCCTTAACAGAGAATCATGATTGTCTGGAAACCGCGTTCGGTGCAGATTAAGAAAAAGCTGGCCCTTGTAGGTGCCGGTATCCTTATTGCCGCAGTAACGCTGTACCTGTTTCTCCCGATCCTCGCCGTCTTCCTCCGGATCACCCCGGAACAGTTTTTCCAGACACTGCAGGATCCCAATGTCATCAGCGCCCTCTGGCTGAGCCTTTTTACAACCGCAATCACGCTCACGATTGTCATTCTTATCGGGACGCCGTTTGCCTATTTCCATTCGCGGTACTCGTATCCGGGCAAAGTGATTGTCGATACCCTCATCGACCTTCCTCTTGTGCTGCCCCCGGCCGTTGCCGGTGTTGCGCTCCTCATGCTCTACGGTCGGGTCGGCCTCTTAGGCAAGTACTTCAACATGGTCGGGATCCAGATCGCGTTTACCACGCTTGCCGTGATCATGGCGCAGATCTTTGTCGCATCGCCGTTTTATCTCCGTCAGGCAAAATCGCTCTTCGAGCAGATCGACCCGGCCTACGAGCAGACATCGCGAACGCTCGGCGCATCCCCGGTGCGCACGCTCTTTCTGGTTACGCTCCCCATGACCACGAGCGGCCTGATATCCGGAGCCGTGATGACGTTCGGGCGGGCACTCGGGGAATTCGGCGCAACCATCATGTTTGCGGGAAATGTCCCCGGGACTACCCAGACCATGCCGCTTGCCGTGTACGTCGGGATGCAGGGAGACTTCTACGTAGGACTTACGATCTCGATTCTGCTCGTGATCATCTCGTTTGCCATCATGATTGCGGTACGCCTGATCCAGAAACGGGAGGAACAGCATGCTTGAAGCGGTACTTCAAAAGAAACTCCGCGATTATTCCCTTGATCTTGACCTCACGGTAAATTCCGGCGAGATTATGGTTCTGATGGGAATGAACGGATCGGGGAAATCGACTACGCTCAACATTATCGCCGGGCTGCTCGAACCGGACCGGGCGTCGATTACGTTAAACGGAGAATTGATCTGCCGGACCGATGATGGCATCGATGTCCCTGTCGAGGACCGGAAGATCGGGTATGTCCTCCAGAACTCCGCGGTGTTCCCCCACATGTCGGTAAAGGAGAATGTGGCATACGGCCTCAAAGCCCGGCATATTGCAAGCGATGAGATTGTCCGTCGGGTGGGCTACTGGATGGAACATATCAATATTACCGATCTTGCGGAAGTGAGGGCGGGCAATCTATCAGGGGGACAAAAACAAAGGGTGGCTCTTGCCCGGGCGCTTGCAATCGAGCCGAGCCTCTTAATGATGGACGAGCCGTTTACCGCGCTTGATGCCGAAAGCACGCAGACCGTAAAGGACCTGACAATAAAATTCATAAAAAAACTGAGTATTCCCTGCCTCGTGGTCACCCACCGACTCACGGACAGCACCGAGATCGGCGACCGGGCGTGTGTGCTCTGCCACGGGAAAAAAGAGTGGGAAGGCGTCCCCTCGGAGATGCCCGGGTTCTGTTCGGTCTGCCACTGCAAGGACTAAAGCAGATCTGCGGCGAAACCCGGATTTACTTTTTTGGCACGTGATTTCTTTAATACGGTCAGTGACACAGGAGAAGATCTTCCGCTCCCGGTTTTTTGTTCGGGAAAAATCCGGCAGGCTTAAAGGGCGCGGTCACCCACATGTCAGTATTGTCCGGTGTCTTCGTGCTGTTGCTTTTGCAGGGCCGCCGGCAGAATAGAATCTGTGGAGGGTCTTGCCATGAACCAGAAAAAAAAGCCGGTGAAAAAAGAATCTGACGGACGGTTCCTGTTTGTCCTTGCCGGCGCTTTGATCCTTGCCGTTATCTTTATTGCCGCGATCGTGCTGTCGACTCCCGCAGAACCTGCCGTCGCCGGGCAGTCCGATACGATCCGGATCGGTGCGATCTACAACCTGAACGGGTCGCAGTCGTCCCTGGATATCCCCTCGGCACAGGGTGCCCGGCTCGCCGCGGAGATGATAAACGAACGCGGCGGTATTAATGGCAGGCCGGTTGTCCTGACCGTATACGATGGAAAGACCAATAGTACGGAGATCGTAAGAACCGCAAAAAAGCTCGTGGACGAAGACCATGTGCAGGCCATGATCGGCATGAGCGATTCCGACATGGTGCTCCCGGCCGCCCACGTGGCGGCAGATGCGCATATCGTCTTTGTCACCTCCGGTGCTACATCCCCGGTCCTGCCGTCGCAGGTACCGGGTTACCTGTATCTTTCCTGCTTTGGCGACAACACGCAGGCCGCAGCAGCCGCAGAATTTGCAGCATCCGATCTCAGCGCGACAAAGGCCGCGGTCGTGATGGATAATTCAATGGAATACACGCGGCTTCTCTCGAAATATTTCATTGAGCGGTTCACTGATGGAGGGGGACGCGTGACCGCGGTCGTGCCCTATGCGGACGGGTCGGGCGTTTCCTCCCTTTCCATGAGTCTCGGCGATGCGGCTGCCTCTTCACCGGATGTCGTGTTTGCCGCATGCGGCCCGGAAAACTGTGGTGCGGTAATCCGGGCCATACGATCGGCAGGGATCACGGCTCCTGTCATTGGCGGGGACTCGATGGACTCGCCGCAGCTTGCCACGGCCGCCGGGCCGGATGCGGGGCGGATTTATTACACAACGCACGGGGATATCAGCACATCTTCTGCCGATCCGAACGTGAGCGCGTTTATCAAACGCTATTACCTTGAGTACGGGGAGATGCCAAACGCGTTTGCTGCACTCGGATACGATACCGTAAACGTGGTGACACGAGCAGCAGTTGAATCGCCCGATGATATCCAGGCAGGTCTCCTCTCCATCAAAGGGTACGACGGCCTGACCGGCAACATTTCGTATCTCAACGATTCGCAGATCCCGGAGAAATCCGTGACCCTCATGAAGCTGGAAAACGGAAAAGTGCGGACTGTTGGCGAGCGGATGCCCCGGATCGTACCGGAGCCATAAGGATCCGGTCCTGCCAACTTCTCACCCCCCGCTTTTATACGATCGATTGCTTGTGACGTTCGGACCATAACGCCCTTTTTACTCTTGTCGCGTATTACAACCCTTTTTAAAATACGGGCCTCGTACAGGCCCGCTATTTTACAGGATCGAACGGCCTTCTTTTTGGCCGGATTTAAAAAATAATCAAAAATTGCTGATTTTTCCTTCAGCGTGGATACTCTTTCCTGTGGAACCGGAAAACGGGTCCGTCCGATTGGCAATCCGGGGCTGTATCAGGCTTGTCTGGGATACCGTTTTTGGGAGGTCTGAACAGGTACCGCGAACCGGATCTGCCCTGACAGACCATGGATCTGTCGGGTAAATCCGGGCTCGATATGGCCCCGGATTACCCGTTTGGATCCACTTTTCCCGGAATTTTGTGCAAAAACAGGTGCATTTTTACACAGTTTTTCAGAAATCGCCGTATACTCGCGATTCGCGGAAATCCGGGCGTATTACGCGGACGTACAAAACGCTTTTGTACGCATTTGAAGGGCAGATCTCAGGTCCGATCGACCTGGGGGCACAGGGAGATGAAAAGAAGGCCTGTTTTGGGCGGTTTACACCTGATGGGGAAAGGTGCAGCATCTGGGGTTCATTGTCCGCGGTATTGCCGCAGATCGAAGCAGCCCGGCAAAATCCCAGGAATTATCATCTCAAAGGATGCAGTACCTTTTTGTCAAGGCAGTTATGAACAATAAAAACCGGATTCTCCTGCTGTGTGCCGCACTCGTATTTTTCCTGCCGTTTTTTATCGCGATCTCCCGGATGCCGGACCCGGTACTGGATAACCTGGTTCCGTTCATTATTACCGGGCCCTCTTTTTGCAGTGCGGCACTCTTTGTTATCAGAATAAAACCGGTTTTCGAACGCTGGTACCGGGGACTTTTCCATGTCGCAATGACAGGGATTGTCTTCCTGATAATTATCAGCCGGTTCTTTTCCCTGTCGCATACAACCGATTACCTGATCCTGTCGCTTGCGTTTCTTTCCCTGACATCTATCGGATTTTTCATGATGTTTCCCGGGGACCGAGAAGATATCCGGTCATGTATCCTGGTTTCCTGTGTGATCGGGCTTTATGGTGTTTTTCTTGCAATCCTAATGATTATGGGACTTGTGTATCCCGGGCGGACCTCGTGGAACGTAACCGACGGACTTTCTGCAATCTACCTGCTGCTCCTCATGCCGGTCATGGGAATCTGCCATATTATTGTGGCATTAAAAGAGATGTCCGTGCCGAATCAGGGAGCTCCCTCTGCCTGATCCCCGCTGGACAGGGCCTAGTCTTTCCTGAATACCGCCACTGCCAGTACGAGACCGGCTATGCCGATGACTGCCGGCAGGGACGCCTTCTGCGTGGTAACCGGGACGGTTGTCTGCGGGAGGGTACTCAACGTTTCCATTGTCATCGCTGCAGTCTGATTCGCGGGTGACTGTCGCTGCCGTTGTTATCGTGGTATTGGTCACGGACGGCAGGCCGCAGGTATCCCCGCTGCCGGCGCAGAGGACATTAAACGTGGTCGATGCTGTTGCAGTCCTGCTCCACACCCGAGACTTTCACGATATATTCATCCGGAGTAAACGTGGAGGTATCCACAGTCAAACGACCACGTGTTTTTCCCCCCGCTGCCGGCAACGACTTTGACCATGCCGCTCGCCCCGGAGAAGCCCGATGGCTGGTTCTTAGTGGTGGGCTGGTAGGATGACGAGGTTATCTCTACCAGGAGGTTATCGCCCGGGGCAAGGTTGGTCGTCCCGGTTACGGTGAAATTGCTCCCCGGAGTCTTGTCGCCGATAGGATTGATCGTAAGTCCGGGCGGACTCACGTAGAACGAAACCGTGGCAAACGTATCGTCGATGTTCTGGCTCCCGACAGCCTGGATGAGTGCAGCCGCAGCGTTCGTACCCTGGAGGCTGCTGCTGCCGGTCATCTTAAAGAGTGTCTTACCGGAGATCTCGTTTGTCACCGAACCGGTGGCCGAATCGTACGTAACATCGAACTGCCCGTTCATCATCGGGTGCTGGATGAGGACGAAGTACTGGCCCGAGGCGAGGTTCGCGGTATCGGCTTTTGAGAGTTCGTATTCATACGAATTGTCGTCGTTCACCTGGATGGTGGAGAGCTTGACAAAGTTATTCCCGATAAACCAGATCTGGAGGCCGGCCTGAGGGTGGCCGGTGGCAATGCCCCGGATATAGACCGGGTCGCCCTGCGAGATTGTGGTTGTCGTGGCAGAACTCCCCGGGGTAAGGGTGACTGCAGAGACTGCGGGAATACCGATTATTGTACAAACGAGCAGCAGACTGATCAGGAAAACGGTGTGTTCCTTAACGATGAGACGAACCATACGAACACTTCCATGTACAGGAAGTATGGCGGGCTGTTTAAAAAACGTGCGGATTTTTCATGCACACCTGCCGGCAGGTATTTTCGTCATGCCGTTCGCGTGAAATTCACCGCAGCGGCAGGAAAAAAAGGGATATTATTTCGGGACCGGGTTGAACACGTTCTCGTAGATCATGTCGCTGTGGGTGTTTGCGAGACGGGCACGTTCTGCCTTCTCCTCGACAAACGCGTGGAGCGGCAGTTCCATGTCCTGCCCCGGCACATGGCCGAACATCTTTTCGAGTTCGACCTGCTGGGCGTGCATGAAGAGCGCATTCGGGATCTCCGCAGGGCAGACCTCTTCGCACTGGCCGCAGTTCACGCAGGAGTCTGCAATGTGGGCGTAGCGGATGAGGTGGAACATGAAGTTGACCGGGAGTTCGCCCGGCGGGACATAGACCGGGTTCTTGGTGGTGCAGTCCACACAGTAGCAGATCGGGCACTGGTCGATGCACTGGTAGCACTTGATGCAGCGGCTCGTCTCGCTCATGATCTTCTTTAAGCGGTCTTTGCCCTCGCCAAGACCCTCGAAGTCCTTCTTGCGCCACTTGTCGCCGAGCTTGAGCATCGCACCCTCGACTTTTCCGCGGATCTCGATACCCTTCGGGTTCGGTGCTTCGGTTGCAAGGATTCCTTTCTTGACTGCACCGTCAAGGAGTGCTGCACCCTTTTCCGAGCAGACTTCGACAAAGGTTGCCTTTCCGGCTTTCGGGCCGATGACACCCCAGTTACCGCAGGCAAGATCGGCCTGGCGCGGGATCTTCATCTTGCAGCGCCGGCAGTTGGACCGGCGGCCGAATCCTGCTTCTTCGAGCTCGTCAACGGAAATACCCTTGTGGCCGCCTTCGTACTCGATGATGAACTGGCCCTTGTCGATCTCTTCCTTGTGTACGACATTCGGGTCCACACCGTACTTCTCGGCAATCATCTTCCGTGCGATTACCGGGCTGACCGAGCCACCGCAGTTGACACCGATCATGATGATTCGGTCGAGGTCGAGCTGCTTGCGCTTGGCAAGTTCGTAGAATGCCATCGCATCGCAGCCCTTGACAGTGACGCCGATCTTCGTGTGCTTCGAGCCGCCCAGGTACTTCTTGATGAGTTTTGGCATCAGGAGCGTACCGCAGTGGAGCGAACCGGCGGTCTTGCGAGATCTTTGGATCGGTAATGATGACCGGCTTTGCATCGTAGAGGTCCACGCCTTTTGTAACGGCAAGAACGGCATCAACAGCCTTTGACTCGAGCGCATATTTCCAGAGCGCAGTGACCGCACCGCCAAGCTCGGCTTTCTTCTGGATCTCGGCATCGTTTGTCCACGCGTAGAGCATATCGCCTTTCTTTGTCATGTTTCAGGCCTCCCTGATCTTCTCTACAGAAACAGCACAGTGCTTGAGTTCCGGCATCTTCGAGAGCGGGTCAAGTGCGGTGTTCGTCAGCGTGTTTGCACCTTTGTCAAAGTGCATGGCCATGTAGAGTACCTTCGGTGCTACATCATCGGTGACGCGGGCAATGGTCTCGATCTCGCCGCGGCGGCTCTTTACCTTGATCTTTTCGTGCTGCCGGATGCCGAGCTCCTTTGCATCCTGCGTGTTGATCTGGATGTAGGACTCGGGCACTTCGTAGTGCAGCACTTCGCAGCGGTCGGTCTGGGTCCGGGTGTGGTAGTGGAAGATCACACGGCCGGTCATGAGCGTGAACGGATATTCCGCATCGGCAACTTCCGCCGGCGGGCGGTACTCGATACCGAAAGAAGTTCCCGAGGCCGTCTGCGCAGGCGAACTTCTCGCAGTGCAGGATCGGGGTCCCAGGGTGGATCTTCCGCCGGGCAGGGCCAGTGGACGGATTCGGGTTTTTCCATCTTCTCGTAGGTCACGCCGCGCATGCTGGGCGTGCAGGCACGCATATCGTCCCAGACATCTTTCCCGGTCTTCCAGTCGAAAGCCTTTGAGGCCCATTCTCTGCGCGAGTTCGGCAAAGACCAGATAGTCGATCTTCGACTCGCCCGGTGCATCGACCGCTTTTCTCACACGGTTGACGCGCCGCTCGCCGCTCGTAAATGTGCCGTCCTTCTCGGCAAAGCACGCGCCGGGTAGGACAACATCTGCATATTCGCAGGTCTCGGTCCAGAAGATATCCTGTACTACGAGGAAGTCGAGCTTCTCAAGCGAGGCCTTGACATGGTTCGAGTCCGGGTAGGAGACGACCGGGTTGAGGCCGAGGATATACATCGCCTTGATCGGATCGCCGCACTGGTTGATCTGCTCGGTTAAGGTCACGCCGTACCAGTCTGGCAGGCTTCCTGCGGGCATTCCCCAGGATTTCTCCATGCTGGCCCGGATGTCGGCGACCTCGCACTTCTGGTAACCAGAGTACACGTTCGGGTACGCGCCCATATCGCATGCACCCTGCACGTTGTTCTGGCCGCGGAGCGGGTTGACCCCGGTGCCCGGGCGTCCGATGTTTCCGGTGAGCATCGAAAGGTTGCCCATGGATCGGACATTGTCGGTACCTGTCGTAAGCTCGGTGATGCCGAGGCAGTAGATGATGACCGCACTTTTCGCGTTTGCATACTCGCGGGCGAACTCCTTGACTTTCTCGGTCGGGACACCGGTGATGTTCTCGACATCGGCATACTTCTCGACCGTCTTTTTTAAGTCTTCAAAGCCCTTCGTGCGCTTCTTGACAAACTCCTTGTCCTCAAGGCCTTCCTTGATGATCCAGTACATCATGGAGTTTGCAAGGGCAATGTGGGTCGACGGGTTGAACCGTATCCACTCGTCGGCAAGCCGGGCGGTCGGGCTATACCGCGGGTCAAGGACAACCACTTTGATGCCCTTCTTTTTTGCCTGGATAACCCGGCGGGCGGCAAGCGGGTGTGCCTCGACAGCGTTCGAGCCCCAGAGCACGATGAGGTCGGAGTTGAGGACGTCCTCGAAGGGGTTTGTCGCTGCACCGGACCCGAAGCAGAGCGAGAGGCCGGCGACCGAGGGGCCGTGGCAGATCCGGGCGCAGTTGTCGATATTGTTTGTCTTGAAGGCAACGCGTGCCCACTTCTGCATCGCATAGCAGTCTTCGTTTACCGTACGGCACGAGACCTGGAAACCAAGCGATTTCGGGCCGAGCTTGTCGGAGGTTTCCTTGAACTTCTTTGCGATCAGGTCGAACGCTTCGTCCCAGCTCGCTTTCTCGAACTTGTCACCCTTCTTGATCAGGGGGGTTGTCAGCCGGTCGGGGCTGTGGACGAATTCCCAGCAGGTCGCACCCTTGGGGCAGAGCTTGCCCTCGTTTATCGGGCTGCGCTTGTAGGGTTCGACCCCCACGCACTTTCCATCCTGGACAACCAGGTTGAGCCCGCAGCCTACCCCGCAGTAGGGGCAGGTGGTGGGCACATATGTCAGTGTCGGAATTTCTGCACTCATCATTTCACCAGTATTTCACACAAACACACGTTCATAAACATCGGGCAAAACGGCTTTCCGGGGACAAACGTGGTGTAAAGGGGGACTCTTTTCCTTCGTGATATAAAGGTTCTGGAATTTTTGTAAAAAATGCCCAATAAAAGTGGGTTTTCGACGGGATTTACCCCGGACTGCGACGTAAAAATTGCTCGCAAGAAACAAAAGCGGTCTGGGTTTTTCCTTACTGCATTTCATATGTGTTTAAAAAAAAATCCGGTTAACAAAATATAGTAAACCCGACAGAATTACCTGCCGCACTATTAAACTTCCTCCCTGAATAACGGATTTCCGTGAGTTTGCCTGAAATTAACTCTCCATATTGGATTTGATAAAAAAAACAAAGAGATTCGAGAAGGATCTTACCGGGAAGAAGAGTTCCTTTTCATGCGCGGGAAGAGAGACCCGGGATTTGCAGGTTCGCGAAACCTTTCATTGAACCGGTACCTAATAGTAGGACACTGACGTACCATGACGGATCCTACGTTTGGGGCGAAACTCCAGAAAGACGGAAAGACCTACGCGATCCAGACCCGGATCCCGGCCGGACAGATCACACCCGAGGCACTGGATACTTTTGCCCGGGTCGCCCGTACCTACCATATCCCGCTCGTGAAGATCACCTCGGGCCAGCGGTTCCTCCTTGTCGGAGTAGAAGCAGAGGACATCCCGAACATACGCAGGGAACTCGGGGATCTCGGCACCGCATCGATCACTCCGGGCGTCCGCTATATCCAGTCCTGCCCGGGCAATGCGTACTGTAAAAACGGGACACAGGATTCGCTTGCGCTCGCACAGCAGATCTCAAAAGACTTTGCCGGGCAGGAATTCCCGGCAAAGATCAAGATCGGTGTCTCCGGCTGTCCACGATGCTGCGGCGAGAGCAAGGTTCGGGATATCGGGCTCATGGGCTCGGCAAAGGGCTGGACGGTCTTTTTTGGCGGGCACAGTGCATTTCATGTCCGCGAAGGAGCTGAAGTAGCATCCGGCCTTTCATCGGAAGAGGCCCGGGCCCTTGTCGGCCGGCTGCTCGCGTATTACAAGGCCCACGGGAAGACAAAAGAGCGGACAAGTACGTTCGTCGAACATGTCGGGACCGGCTGGTTTAAGGAGATCTAATCCCCCCGCCTCTTATTTTTAGGACCATCTTATCCCGCTAAAAGTCAAAGACCAACATGTTTATTTCCGGGAAACATACCGGTTTCCATGGATAAGGGACACCATCGTGCAGACGAACGGGGTTTTGGCGAACGGATAGATACCTGCGGTGTGGAAGAGCCCGTAAGAACCTACCTCCTCCGCTGTGCTGATTTCCATTCCTCACCTGCACCGGGCCTTTTGATCGGTGCGTTCATGGTGGACTATGCCCTCGACCTCCTGCATGCCTACCCCTGAAGAAAAACTCTTTGCGGTTCATGTGAGACTCCGAAGTGCCTGCCCGATGCCCCGCAGGTATTGCCCACATAACAACCGGGAACGGCCGGCTCAAGGTACTGCCTATCGGGAGGTTTGCCATTACACTGTGAACCGGGCCTCAGGATTAATCCGACCTGCCGAATGTCCGTGCGGGTCTAGGTCGAATCTGGAAAAGATCAAGAAAGTTCCCGGGTCATTGACAAGTGGTTTTTCCACAGCACTGACTCAACAACACACGAGGGGCGTGGGGCTCCAGGAAAACGAAGTCTTCAGAGCTGGCATGGTCCTTCTTCTCGTAAGAAAGGTGAGGGTGCCGGTAAAGATAAAAAGAAGCCTGGAAACCGGTGACCTGCCTACCTGCGGGGGAAACCGTTCCGATTACATGGTCGTGGACGGGAAGTGTGGTGCCTGCG